>ENA-UOJE01000032-UOJE01000032.1-human-gut-metagenome-genome-assembly--contig:-C23-NODE-32-length-175912-cov-12.592362_pt1 | contig 175912 bp, 157 predicted proteins | sample MGYA00242341_ERZ723888 | MGnify/ENA metagenome assembly ERZ723888 | reverse complement strand
ATGAGACATTTATATTGAACTTTTATTTATAAAAATTACAAATATTTTTTATGAAAATATTCCCTGCTTCCATTTATTCAGCAATCCTCTTAATCTCAATTCCTAATTTTCTCTTATCTCAGGATATTACAGACTTATACTTTAAGGGCGATATATCAACCGTACCCAGTATGTGGGAACACGGCTATTTGGGAGAATCAAATAGTTGGAACGTAGGCGCGCCCGATGGGCCTTCTTACGGGAAAAAGCCAACAAGCTCCGACAATCTTTGGATTTCGGGTTCGACTACTGCCCAAAGTGGTTTCGTAACCGGGTGGGTCGGAGATATGTATTTCCGCGATATAAATTTCGACCTAACACTTTCGGCATCCTCTTTTGACTTATTGTCAAATACAGAAAACCAAACAATAAACAGCAGCGGGAACATAAACGTAAACATAAATAAAATCAACAACGACTGGACAAGATCTATAAATATATTAGTGGAAGACGACTCTGCATATAAATTTGCAGGAGATTTCACATTTTCATCACACCGGGCGACTCTTTCGATAATAAACAAACCCGATTATGGGCCCGACCCATATCCGATAGTCAATATTTCAAAGAACGGCTCTTTCAGCGTTGGCGGAGATTTCAAAATAAACAATAAGATGAACGATTCCGGGCAATACGAGGATATCGTTTTAAAAACCAACCTGAATAACTTTAGTGTCGGCGGCATTATGGATCTAACCCAGAAGGAAAACAATACCATAAAATGGGAGCTAAAATCGTTAGTGACTAACAACACAAGCCAAATAACATCTGACGTTTCGTACGATAGCAATATAACTTTGGGAGGATTAAGAGGCACCGGAAGCCTTGCTGTTACCGATACATACGCCGGAGAGAACGGAAGGGAACTGTACATAGAATTTCAAAACAAGACAGCAGAAGAATGGCGCGGGAACTTTACAAATAATTCCGGAGTAAAAACCAACGTCATAATGTTCGGCGACTCAAACGGGAAACAAACATTAAAGCTTCTAACTGGCAAATTCGACACAGTTAGCGTTTCCGGAGGAACTCTGAACTTATATACCACAGAGGCAAACGGTAAACTTATAATAAACGGTCAGAATGCAGTTTTCGGACTGACTGGCTACGACAGCGAAGATTTTTCCTATATAGAATTTGACGAAGTCGAATGGAAAAATGGCACGATTAAAATGAATATAATCGCCGAGGGAATGACAGACTTCATAAAAGTAAATGGAGCATTCAATGTCTATGCCGATTCATCCTCTGTTTTAAAACTCGATCTGGAATTGACAGCATACGATTTAAATAGCTGGCTTGAAGAAATGGATGCTGAATACATTGATTTCGATTTGATTTCTTTTACAGAGACGAACGTAGATGTCTCCGACATAGTGGTCACAGTGGACGACGGCATATTGTGCGACCTTATTGTATCGGGCAACTACTTAACCGCGCGCTTGTCAAATGTCCCTGAACCTTCTACATACGCGGCGCTCTTTGGGGTATTTTCAATATGTTTGTCGGCTCTCGCAAAGAGAAGAAGGAGATAATCGAGGGTAGCAAGAAAACCATTTAATCCGCAGCATAACGGGTGTGCCGCGGATTTTTTGCGCATAACGTAAATATTAACGGATTCTAAAATATGCGGATATTGCGTATGCTACACATATTAAATCACGCAAGAAATCCAGCGCGGTATTTTTACAAAAAGTTCCCAGACAGGGAAATAGCGGAGGTTTACGCAAAAAAATCTATCCCACCATGAAAAAATTCCATCAATCTAGGCGGTCAAATTTATCCGCATGTAAAACGGCGGGATAAGAAAGCGATGTAGCCACAGAGCATCTCACAATGCCACGGGCAAAAAGGAAGTAAGAATATGATACGTGTCAGCGCATGCAAAGCAGAGCCTCCCTGCCCGACATTCCAATCCTGACGCCGAGAGCCTGTGCCGCAACGCTCGCTGCAACTACCGGCTTCTCCAGCATTTGCTCGTAACTGTTTACGCCGGTGACTATCGCCAGAGCGTCGCCAAGCTTGTCGGCGGTCTCCACTTTTATATAGCCGCACGCAAGCATTCCGCATTTTGAATTTATCATAAGCATCGACGCGTTGGTCGTCGGAATTGTGTATGCGGTGCATATTTCCCCGTCCACATTTATTTTTTCCATATATTTTTTCCTTTTATTGCCGATTTTATAAGAGTCTTGAAATATTTTGAAAGAACTTTCTAAAAAAAGTGCATTATGAAAATATTAAATATAAGCATAGCATTTATGATACTCGCATGCGCGGGGTGCTCATCCTGCAAAACGGAATGCCCGTACGCCTCCGCAAAAGCCACGCAATCCGCACAGCCTTCCGCCGCAAAAACATCATCGGCAGTTAGCATAAAGGGAACTTCTTGGACCCCCGTTTTCCTGAAAAACCAAGGCAACGCAAAATGCCCAAACGCCTCCGACAACGACTGGGGAACAGTATTCATCAGCTTTAATCCGGACGGCAAGGTAAACGGCATGTCCGGCGCAAATCTATTTGGCGGAACGTATGAGATAGGCAAAGACGGTTCCATAAAATTCTCGCAAATGCTTTCAACGCGCAGAATGGGCAAGTTTGCCGCCTATGAGACTAAATTCTTAACCGCGCTCTCCCAAGTTGACAAAGTTTCAGTATCCGGCGGAGAATTAATCCTCTCCAAAGGCGGCGAAGCGTTAATCAAGTTTAAACAAATCGAAAATCCGAAAAAATAAATGACATCAAAACCTATAATTGTGCTCGCCGGGCTCAGAGTTAAGGACGGCTCGGCCGACGATTTCATAAAGCTTGCAACTCCCATAGTAGCCGCAACGCGCAAAGAGCCAGGGTGCGTAAAATACGAATTTTTGCAAGATGTGTTGGACAAGCAGATATTCTATTTTTACGAAGAATACGCCGACGAAAACGCGTATCAAACCCACAGGACTATGCCGTACATGACGGAGTTCCGCCCGAAGCGCGAGCAGTTGCTCGACAGATATTTGGGCGTAAGGGTGCTATCTGAACGCTTTATATCTTAGCTTTCATTGCGTGCAAATAGAGGCCGAATTTGCCCGGGAGCAACGAATTTCAGAGGTTGCCGAAAGCGGGAGAACAGTTAGACTTATAAAGCAGAGGCTAAATAATAGGCGAAAGAAATCCCCAAAGTTTGGGGATTTTTATTTTAGTTTTCGGGCAAGCCAATACACGAACCAAACCGGAATGGAAGCAATCCACAAATAAAGCCAGCCAAAGAATAACGCGAAAGCAATTTCCGGCCCGCGGAATGCATATTTGCCAAGCCAATATGGAATGCATAGCGCGAATAATAAGGTGATGTAAGAGATGCACGAATATATTGCAGCAAATATTATTTTCCGCCAAAGTCCCTTGAAGAGCAAGGGCTTCTTGTAATGGAGAACACAAACGCAGGCTGGTATTACAAGCATGTAGATAACCCGTACGCACAGAATGTAAATCTCACCAAGTTCCATATATTTTAAATTTTATTTTGCGCGCAATATTTATACAATAACCAAATTATGTGTATAGGTATAACCTGAACCATAGATTACAAATTTACCCCATGCGGACTTTTTAGGCAAAGCGCAGTCTAGGAAATCCGTATACAGAACGCAATTTATGAGAAAATTTTTCCAGATTTTCTACCCGCCAAAGCGTTGGAGTATTCGGTAAAAAATTTAATGTTTTGCCATGCCCACGCGCGCAGTGCTGCCGCGCATTGCTCAAAAAAAGCTATGCGCGCGGCGGCATTAGACAAAGTCGGCTAGAACCAGACTGTAAACGGCGATTCCGCGCTCCATGTAGTGCCCGCCGAGGGGTAATCGACAAGGGTATGCTCCGTTCCGTCAGAAGATTTAATTTTTAGAGCCGCGTCAGCTCCGTCAATTTTTACAGGGACGGCATTTTTTATGTATTTGCCGTCCAATTCGGGAGTAAGCGGTTTCCCAAAAGCCTTGTCAAAGCGTTTGTCCGAAGCGTAAACAAAAGGCCCGCGGCGCACCGCAAAGCGCTTTTGGTCGGAGGGATCCCTCACAATAAATGCGCGGGAATCAAATTCGACCTCCACTTCGTCCCCGTTTTTCCAGTCGCGCTTCAAAACCGCATATACTCCGGAGTCGGGGTACGCGGCAACCTGGCCATTTGCAAATATTTTTGTCTTTTTGCTCCAAGACGGTATGCGAAGGCAGAGATTGAATCCATATAGTCCCTTTGGCATTTCAAGCTTGATTTTTGCCCTCAAATTTTCCGCGCCGTAATCAACATCGGAAACTTTTAGAACCACATCGCCCTTTACCGCAGGCACGTATACTTTTCCCGAGCCGTTTTCATAAAGGTTTATGTACAAGCCCTTCTTGCCGCCCGCCATATACGCAATTTTCGGAAGGAGGAAAAGTGCGCGCGGGCCGCTTGCAACACAGCAATTCATGTGCATTCCCGACTGCTCCGGCGCAGGCTTGCGGGTGCCTTTCATCGTGCTGTAATGCGCCCACCACTTGCCGTCGGCGCGTTGGGCCGCTATCAGGGCATTATATGCGCAAAGCTCTATGCTGTCGGCGTAGGATGGGTCGGCAGTCAGGCGCAATAGCTGTGCGCAGAACTTAATCCAAGTGGCGCTAACACAAGTTTCCATCCAATGCTCGGAATCCCTCTGCTGGCAAAACTTGCCGTCAACCCATCTTTCCCATATTGAGCCCGAGCCGAGAACGGTTATCTCGCGGTCGAGTATGGCCTTTGCGGCGTTCATTGCGGCTTGTTTATACTTTTCATTCTTTGTGATTCTGTAAAGTTCGACAAGCCCTTCGTAGCATGACATCATTTCGTAAGACTTTGAAAGCCCTCCGTCCACATAGTCCTTCGCGCCTTTTTTAGGCTTCGGGAACATATCGACTACACTTTTACCTTCGAGAGCCTGCGCGAGAATGTCGGGTTTTGGGCCGCCTTCCTTGCCCCAGCAGGATACTATCCATTCGGCGTATTCGAGGTATTTTTTCTCGCCGCTATATTTGTAAAGAAGCACCATTGGTTCGAGAAGGCTGGAAGACGCAAGCCCTCTCCACATTCCGATTTTGCAGATATTGTCGATTTTTTTGCCTTCCCCGACAGACGCCATAATGCTGTCTGCATGCTTTTCGGCGGCATTTAGTATTTTTGAATCGCCCGTTCTTACGTATTCGGCAAGCAACCCGAGCAACACGTATTTCCGCCCCCACATATCCCAGCCTGCGAATTCGGAGTCTTTCTTATAGGTTGTAATCGAGCCGTCAGCCCCCTGCGTTTTCAAGAGTTCGGAAGCCGCATATTTGAGAATTTTATCGAGCTGCGCGGAGGGTTCGTAGTCGTACGCGAGAGCCGCTGAAGTAAACCATTTTCCCCAGAATTCAATCTGCCACATTTTGTTTTCCGGGCGTGTCTTAAAGGGTCTTACGAGGTCGTTGACGTCCCACGAGAGCATATCGCCCTTCATTGACGCGTCCAGAGATTTTCCGAGCACTCCCGAAAGCTTTACCGAGCCTTTTGCCGGATATGATAGCGGGTCAATCGATGCGGCCGCGCTTTGCGAAGTTTTTGGAGCGTCCGCATTTTCCGCATTGTCGGAAACACAAGCTCCATTGAAGGCGCAAACAGACGCTGCCGCAAAGAAAACAAATAAGTTACGGGAAAGTCGAATTCTTTTCATACCTAAAATTTAATCTTACGATTCCCAAAATTTCAATAAGATAATATCAATTAATATTAAGCCGGTACGAACATTTGCAATCGGGCTGCCGGGATCACGCATACATGATAAATTGTACAATGCTAAGAAAAGTATTGTTCTCCTTGCATAAAAAACTTGCCGGCTAAAGAACACGAAAAATTTTAATGCCTAAAATCCACCCGACTGTCCCCCAGATTTTACACCTGCATTATCAATAGCCGACGCTTGCCATACACCTTCAAGACAATTCAAGAATCTACGAACAAATCGGCCTAAAAAATTTTCTCATTCGAGCCTCACCCGCAAATACCAAAACACGCGCGGGAATCTGGATTAAAAAAAATCCGCGCACGGGCAAAAAACACGCTGCATATCGGGCAATATGCAATGTTAAGGGAAGAATTGAAGCCTTCCCTGCGTAAAAATTTTCAGCCTAAAAAATGCAAAAAATAATACCGCAAGAAGCCGCCCATACCCAATGGGAACCACCTCAATGCAAACAAGCCAGTAAAAAAAGATTTTGCGCGCCTACGCCAAGCCGCGCTCCGACGACCCGTTGGCAAACTCTATAATCGCCTTTATTACTCGGTTTGAAGAACTGTCGCGCATAGACAGCTCCTCAATAGCGTGCGGCCGCGTAAGCCTGCACCGATATATGAGCTTAAATGCGCTGTAAACAAGCTCTATTTCCTCAGGCGAAAATCCGTTGCGCTGCATGTTTATTTTATTTATCGCACAGACTTCCGCGGGCGAACCGTCGGCCATGAAAAACGGCGGCAGATCCTTTACGAGCTTCGAGCTTGCGCTAAGCATTGCGTACGCGCCTATGCGGCAAAACTGGTGCGCGCCGCTTCCCCAGCCGATCACTGCGTGGTCCTCAACTATCACATGCCCGCCGAGAGCCGAATGGGAGCTCATTACTATATAGTCTCCGACAATGCAATCGTGCGCAATGTGGCTATATGCGAGAATATTGTTGTTGTTTCCTATTATTGTAAAATTCTTGTCCGCCGTGGAGCAGTGCGCCGTCGTATATTCGCGGAAAACATTATTATCCCCGATTCTTAAGCCCGGATTCCCGCCCTTAAATTTAAGGTCGTGCGTCTTGCCGCCAATAAACGCATAAGGGAAAATCTGGTTGCACTTGCCCAAAACGGTGTTGCCGTCGACAGTCGCATGGTGGGCTACAACAGTTCCGGATCCTATCTTTGCGGAACCTCCTATATAGGCGTATGCGCCCACTTCAACGTCGGAATCGAGCTCCGCGCCTTTTTCAACAATAGCACTGGGGTGAATTTTTGTCATTTTGTGTGTATAGATTACGGCGCTTCGCTCGCGTCTATTATTGCGAACATTAGTTCCGCCGAAGACGCCACCTTGCCGTCAACCTTGCAGGTGCCCTCGGCGCAAACAAATTTCTGCCCGCGCGATTTTGTGATTTTAACGTCGATTTGCACTTGGTCTCCGGGCTTGATGGCCTTGCGGAATTTAACCTTGTCGGCGCTCATGAAGTAGGCGAGCTTGTCCTCGCTGCTAACATGCCTTAGCATCATTATTCCGGCGGCCTGCGCCATCGCTTCAAGCTGCAACACGCCCGGCATAACCGGATTTCCCGGGAAGTGCCCCATGAAGAAAGGCTCGTTTATCGTAACATTCTTTATTGCCGTCAGCTCGGCATCTCCGCGCGTTTCAACAACCCTGTCTATTAGTACGAACGGATAGCGGTGCGGAAGGAGTTCGAGTATCCTGCGCGTGTCGAGAGTTGTCTCTGTAAAGAGCTTTACATTTTGCTTCGCGGAGGAAGCTGATTTTTTGGGAGAATTTTTGGCGGCCTCGAACTGCTTGTAAATTTTATCGGTCAGCTTTGCGTTGAGCGCATGCCCCGGCCTTACGGCTACTATGTGCGCGTTCAGCTTTACGCCCAGCAGCGCAATATCGCCTATGATGTCGAGAATCTTGTGGCGCACAAATTCGTCGTGGTAGCGAAGGGGCTCTTTCGATATTATTTTGTCGCCCTTTATGACAATCGCCGAGTCGAGGCTGCCGCCTTGGATTTTCCCCATTTTAAGGAGTTCTTCTATATCCTCGTAAACGGTAAAGGTTCTTGCAGGAGCTATTGCCGCCTGGTATGTTTCAGGGTCAATTTCTATCGAAAGGTGCTGCGTATGTATGCCGCGGTCGTCGGCGGACGTGCATGTTATTTTCAGTCCGTCGTATGGAAGCGCAATCAGAGAGCGGTTGCCGTCGGAGACTGAGACGGGCTCGCGGAGGCTGAAAACTTGGCGCTCTGCGTCCTGCTCGACCGGTTCCGCCTGCTGGATTAGATTTACAAAGAACTTGGCCGAGCCGTCGAGAATAGGCGGTTCTGCGGCGTCCATTTCGACTATGCAGTTGTCGATGTCCATTCCGTTTAGGGCGCTTAAAACGTGCTCTATGGTATGCAGTTTTGTGTGCCCCGACGTCACCCCGGTGTTGCGGACAAGGTCCGACGATATTTGCGTAATATGCGGCTTTATTTCGGGCTTGCCGAAAATATCCTTGCGCTTAAAGACTATTCCCGTGTTTACGGGAGCGGGTTTGAGCGTCAGCGTGACGGACGCAGCCGAATGCAACGCCGTACCGTTGATTGACACCTCGCGTAATATTGTGCGCTGTTTCATCTAAACGTCTCTGATTTCTTTGCTCTTGGCTCTATTTAAATTTTAAAAAAGGAGGATTGTTGCATCATATAATTAGAAGTCAAGCGGAAAGGCGCAAGACAATTCTCACATAAGTCTCGCAAAATTCTCTGATTCCTTGCGTATTATACTTCCAGTATATACCAAATCTACAAATTTATTTAGGGGGAGAAACTATATCACGATTTTATATTAAAACATGCTCAAGATAGTTTGAAAACCGCCTTTTATTTTCCAACTGATTTTTTATAGGGCACAACGTGGGTAAGGTAGCATTCAATAAAACAAAAAAGGCGGATGTGAAATCCGCCTTTTTCCGTGGCTTACACGGCGGTTTATAATATCCCGCGCAAATTTTCGCCGCGCTAAATAGCGCCCGAAACCATGCGCCGGGAAAACCGCCTCGAATTGCCAAATTACTTGGAGACTTTGAAGTCGGCTCCGGGCTTAAACTTAACAACCTTCGAAGCCTTAATCTTTATCTTGGCCTTCGTGCGGGGATTGATGCCCATGCGAGCCTTGCGTTCAGCAACTGAGAATGTGCCGAATCCGATAAGCTGAAGCTTCTTGTTCTTCTTAACGCCAGCCTTTATCGCGGCGAGAACAACATTGAGAGCTTTTTCGGCGCAAGCCTTCGTGGCGTCCTTGCCGAGAAGTTTCTGGATTTCAAGAATGAGTTCTGCTTTATTCATATTTGTTATTTTATTGGTTGTTAGAGTAAAATCTACACCGGAGTATTCTGGAAGTAGAAAACTAAGGCGCGTTACAACTTATCATATTTTTATTAGGGAAATATCCTATTTCAAATGAACCGTTATCTCGCCCTCATATTTCAAAGACCAAGTTAGAATTTTTTACGGCACAGTCAACAAAAATATAAAAATATTTTTTACCATGAAAACGCCTGAACGCTTTTAGAAAAAGGGACGGATTGATTTTTACGAAAAAACTCCCATGCAACTTACGAAAAATTTTTCCATAAAAAACACCTTAAAATTTTATCACCATATAAAATTTGCCCCGCTTTTTTCGACAAGCTCCATTCCCGCGCCGGACGTTGCCTCGTCGGCAGCTTTGACAGCCAATGCAAGCGCCCAAAATCTGTCGGCATGCCCGTCGACAGTCCGCTCGGCGCAAAACTTAAGCGTTCCGCCAGCCCCCACTTCTTTTCGGACACTGCGTATATCGGCTATAATTTCTATGTCGTCGGGTATTCTTATCTTAGCGTCTTCAAACCTCGCCTTCAACGGGTATGCAAGCGCCTCTTTGACGCCCGCCGTAAAACTCACCCCGCCCACACGCGCGCTTCCATACCGCTCGACAGCCCTCTCAGCGAACTGGCGCCCCAGCCCGCTTTGGTCTATCCGCACGCACCTGAGATTCGGGAGCCTCAAAAATCTGTGCAATTCGGCCTCCTGCTGCGAAAATGGAACGTCCGACATTACGGATACCTCGCGCGTATATAAAATATCGCCAACGCTCTCCAAGAGCCAAAACACTGACAAGTCGCGGCTTCGCCCCACATCGACCCCCAAAAATAAAGGGTTCATCTTTCCGGCAGGACGCCTCCAATCCCCGTCTTCCGGCTTATAGCAACAGCGCGATATGCAGTCGTACCCCACAAAACCGGCGGAATCGTCAGCCGGAGTGCACATGTATTCCTGCAAAAAACTCTCAGTGTCGGCGCAGGAATTTTTTACATAATCAAAATAGTCCCCTTCGTCCATATCCCGGACTTCATGGCCCTCGGGAAGCGCCGATTTAAGTTTTTTTAAAAAACCCTGGTCAAGCGCGTCTTGAAGCGTCACCCTGTGCAGCGATACCTTTTTGGGGTTCCCGCCGTACCGCGCCTCGTCAACGAGCTTTTTAAAAAAATTGCCCGATCCCCTGTGGGTCGAGATAATCTCCATTCTTCCGCCCCAGGTTATCCCAGGATACGCTATCGAGTACAGCCGCTCGGGTTCGGGGTGGAGGGCAAACTCGTCTAGAACCCTCGTGCCCCTTTTCCCCGCCTGAGCGTCCGCGTTTGAGGAGAGCGACCATATCCGCGTTCCGTTGTAAAAGCCAATGTAATTCGCGGCGCTTTCGCCTACTACTTCGACTGCGCTGCAATCGGCGATAGCAGTGCCTATTATGTCGGAGAATTTTGAGCAGTCGGAAAGGAATAGCCTCGCCTGCATTTCGTCGCGCGAGCAGACCCAGGAATCGAGCTTCATTCCCGACAAGGAATGTTCCCTCACAAGCGAATACGCAGCAGTCCAACTCATTCCTATTTGCCGGGACTTCTCCATTATTTTTATGCGGGATTTGTCCTCTATCCAAGCCCGCTGGTAGGGAAGGAAAAAAGTGTCGGCTTTCATTTTACAACAGCTTTAATTTTTCCTCTATTTTGCGCATAGTGTCTTCGCTTACAACGCCGTCCCCGGAGGATTTAGCCTTATCTGGTTTGCGTTTGGAATCGGCTGCAAACAGCTTTTGAAGTATGCCTGCAAGCGTCCCGACTTCCGAAATGCCGGCGTCTTCTGCTTTACAAAGGCGGTCAAAAACGATTTCCCACATTAGCGCGACGGACGCCTCCGGCGCGTCGAGGCATATGCCATCTTCAGCGATTTTGTCCGCCCGCTCCTTTGCGGCTTTAATGCGCGCTATATGCCTTTTAAAGCCGTCAGAAGGGAAAAATTGGGTATCCGCTTCTCCGCAGGAAGAACTTTTTGCGGCGTCCCCATTCCCGCCTGCCACGGCAGTTTCCCCATTGCTGACCGCCACGGCAATTTCTCCATTGCCGTAAGTTTCTTCGCATTTTTCATTCGCGGATTCTTCGCCTGAAAATATCTTTATTTCTGAGGCGCGGAATGCCGCTTGGCTTTCACAATCTTCAGTTTTGGGCGCGGCGTTTCTTTTCAGATTTTTTTTTGCGGTGGAAGCGGGGTTTTCCTCTTTCGTGGAAGCGCGCGGCTTTCTTTTTTTCGCAAGCTGCTTTGCGGAATTGTCTGATTCTTCGGGCGAAATATTCTTTCTTGTAGCGCACATTTAAAATTCCCCCGACTCCAAATATTCCTCGCCCTCCGAAGTGAGGCTCGCCCTCACACTCGACACGCTTATGCGCGACGGCCGCATTTCCACGAGCCCCTTTTGTCTAAGATACTCCAAGTTCCGCTGCACATCGTCCAATCCGCAATCGAATCCAGCAAGGCGCAATCCTTCAAGGATTGTCGACGGTGGGAGACCTGCGGGGAATACGGCGTAGAGCTGCAATAAAACGGCGCGCCTGAGCATTAAAAATTTGTCGGACATTTTATTCGTCCCCCCTGACCTTCATAAAGAGCCTGTCTGTCTTGACACTCAATTCCGCTATGCGCTGGTTGGCAATCTGGGCTTGCGCAACGAGAGAGCTTATATTTTGGGAATTGCGGCTGATTAGTTCGCGCGCCTCGTCGAGGCTGCGCGAGTATTGTTTTTGCATGGAGCGCGTCTCTTCGCGGATTTCCGAGCGGAGACTCCGCAAATCTTGAATGGCGTCGGATATGCAATGCATTATTTCGGCGCGGACTTTTTCCATGTGCGAATATGTGACATACGTCAGTTTGGGATCAGGTTTTTCCGAGTGCAGTTCGCGTATTTTCAGCACGAGGTAATACGCGCCAAGAAGCGATGTTAAAACCATGAGTCCCGCACCGATGAATCGGGCGTTTTCAATTTCCATAATGCCAGATTCTATTCAATATCCCCGCAAAACGCAAAAATACTTTTGAAGTTTTTGATATTTTACGGGTGGGAATAATTGCCTGAGTTAAAAAATTTGGCGTATTTTTCTGAACTTTTAAGGCGGCCCTTTGATTTATCTAATTGGCAAAAAATACCTTTCCTGCGCGTTTATTTTAGCATTCAGACCATATACGCGCTGAGTGGGAGAAAAATTATAATTCCAAAACAGCATTCGGACTGCACTTGGCAAGTACGCCAGTTGCGCGGATGGAAATCGCATATTGGATATAAAAAGCCCTGGGTTGCGATATGGGAAAATCTCAAAAAGTTTTACCGTTTGCCGTGCGATTGAAGTTTTTTCATGATTATCCATTCTATTCAAATGGGGAGTTGTTCGCGGAATTAAAAAGTGCCCCCAAAAAGTAATAGCCCTGCCAACCAACGGAAGTAAATAGACAAAAAAAACCGCCAAGAGATTCTTGGCGGTTTTTAGATTCAAAATTCGTATTAGCGGAGGAAGCCGATCTTGAACTTGGCGCCGATTATGTCGCCATGTTTGAGTTCGGTATCGTCAGCTTCCCAGCCAAAGTTATGCGACCAGAAAACGGAAACGCAGAACTGGTCTGTGACCCAATAAGAAGCTTCGATGCCGGCTTCGTGGTAGCAGGGCATACCATCCAGAGCATTCGCATTCCACTTCCAGTAGGGAGTGACGGAGATTTCGTCGAGGAGAACCAATTCTACGCCCGCGCCTACGCCGTAAATAAAGTAATTGTCGTTTGCGGAAACAACGTCAGGATCTACGTCAATCCATTCGTATCCGGCAAAGCCGAAGCCAAAGGGTTTTATTGCTTTAAGGAAAGGAAGGCCTGTTTCAAAGTTCAGGTACGGGGTCAACTGCGCACCGACGTTGTAATTTGAAAGCTTAGCGGAATCTACGCTACCGATTTCGCCGCTATAATTGTAATTGAAAAATATATTACCGTCGAGGCCCGCCCACTTGATGTCGCGGAAGGCGTTGATGCCGGGCTTAAGTATCGGGGCGTTTATCACTGCCGAGCCCTGTGCGCCAGTCGGGCTGTCGGTGACGCCGTTTGACTTATATTTTGATACGTTTACGGCGCCCGAAATGCTGACATAAGTGCGTCCGAGATTGCCAAGACTATCGCTCTTCTTGCTCCACGCGAATGCTGACGCGCCGGCAAGCAGGAGAGACACGGTGATGATGGTGATTTTCTTCATATTCATAATGGGGATAATTTAAGGATTACCTTAACACCGATTTTATAAATGTAAAGCCTTTTTTCCCAACTCTCGACAATTTTCCGCTAATTTTTGAATGTTGACATAATGGGAAAATGCGAATGAAATTATATATTATGCAAAACTTCATATTTCAAAATCCCGTAAAAATTCTCTTTGGCAAAGGCATGACGTCCAAGATATCGGGGCTCATTCCCGCTAAAGCCAAAATCCTGCTCCTTTACGGGGGCGGATCCGTAAAGAAAAACGGCTCGTACGACCAGACAGTCGCGGCTATCGGCAAGCGCAAATTTGTTGAATTTTCAGGGATAGAACCCAATCCCGAATACGCGACATGCATGAAGGCCGTAAAGCTCATAAAAGACAAAAAAATCGATTTTATAATAGCACTCGGCGGTGGCTCAGTTATAGATGCTTGCAAATTCATATCCGCCGCGGCGCTATACAAAGGGAAAGACCCATGGGACATTCTTGAAAAAGATTTGCCTGTAAAAGAAGCCCTGCCCTTCGGCACTGTTTTAACGCTGCCTGCGACGGGTTCGGAAATGAACATGAACGCAGTCGTAAGCCGCAGGGAAATATGCAAGAAACTTTCCTTCGCCTCTGAAAAGGTTTTCCCTCAGTTCTCGGTGCTCGACCCAACTTTCACATTTACGCTTCCTGCGCGCCAGACGCGTAACGGAGTCATAGACGCGTTTGTACACGTAATGGAGCAATACCTGACAAGACCCGCAAACGCCGAGATTCAGGACAGGTTTTCCGAATCGATAGCACAGACACTTGTCAAAGAGGGGCCAATCGCATTAAAAAAACCTGAGGACTACGACTGCCGCGCAAACATAATGTTTGCCGCCACAATGGCTCTAAACCACTTGATATGCTGCGGAGTTCCGCAAGACTGGTCCTCGCACCTGATAGGGCACGAAATAACCGCTTTGTACGGGCTCGACCACGCTGAAACACTTGCAATCGTCATGCCAAAAGTTCTCGAATATAAAAAGGCGCAAAAGCTCGACAAGCTCGTGCAGCTCGGCAAGCGGGTATTTGGCATAAACGAAAAGAGCAAATCAAAGGCGGCCGACGCCACAATTCTTGCGATGAAGAAGTTCTTTGTGAAAATGGACGCGGGAGTTGAGCTGAAATCATACAAGCTGCCTGCCGACGCTCCGGAAGCAATCGGCAAAAACATTGCCAAGAACTACGATAGACTCGGGGAGAACGCAGACATAACTCCGGAAGACGTTGTAAAAATAATGAAGCTTTAACCGCTGTAAGTCGTTGGCTTGCCAACGCGCAAAACACTCGGGGCGGAAAACTTTCCGCCCCGTTTTTTTTTGCAATCAACAAAAAGTGTACATGCCGCCGTATAGTTAATATGCGCGCAAACTTCATAACAAATAAAGAAAACCGCCTCAAATCTTCAAGGCGGTTTTCTTATGGGAGCTTCGCGCAAGTTTGCAAGGGACTGGGCCTCACTCTGGAATTGTCTACTCCAAGGCAGGGTTCTCTTGCGGGTCAATGGTACATTGCAAGAAACAAAACTACTGTCTTGGGTTGTCGAACCGTATGCTTTTTCTTGCGGGGTCTGCGCAAGTTTGCAATAGGAAGCCACCAGTCCAGGGCTTATTAGCTCTTGGCAGTTCTTTTTGCGGGCTCCGCGCTACTTAGCCGCGGCGCGGATTTTGTAAAGCTCGGAGGCCACCTCGCGGCAAGCGTCGGCAAGCGCGTAATCCGGGTTGTCGGTCACGCTCACAAATCCGCATGTTGCATTCGCGCCGTCCCCGCGGCCGGTAATGAACATGTCCTGCCATTGGAACCAGTGCGCACCCACAATATTCGGATTTTCTATCGCGGAAATCATATATTTCTTATAGGCCTCAGCCGCCTCTTTGGCGTTGGGAACTTCGAGCAAACCGCCGTACGGAGAACCCTTGTCTATCCTTCCGATATGGAATTCTCCGATAATCATGGGCTTGTCTTTTGCCCCGGGCGGAGGCGCGTAGAACGACACGTCCGAGCGGTATATGTTGCAGCTTACAACGTCGCATATCTCATACGCAGCACTCGCAGTCAGTTCGTTCTCTACTGTCATAAAGCGGCAGCCCAAGTAAAGAGCCTTGGGGCACGCCGCCTTTACGGCGTCTCTGCACACTTTAAAGTAGTGCTCCAAAAATAGTTTTTCAAAAGCGAGCAAATCGTCTTTTGCGTTTTCCATTTTTGGCTCAAAGTCCGTGCGCGCCAGGAAATCGCTCCAATCGGAATAATTGCTCTTCCAGGCTTTGTTCAATGCCGCAACAGTTCCGTACTTTTTTTCGAGCACCTTTTGCATTTCAATCTTTGCAGGCTGCGTCGCAGGGCAGGATAGAACGGCAAGAGCTGTCACGCCCACTTTCCGCTGCCATGAGATCTCGTTGTCTACAAATGCGCCTATGCAGCATTTCAAATTTAGCAAGTTGGAGTACCTTTTTACATTCTCGGCAGTTTTTTCGGCAAACGTCGGGGCAAAATAATCCTGCATATTTCCCCACAGCACATAAAGCTTGCGTTTTGTTTCAAGCGGGATTGTTCCGCCGCTCGGTATGTAGACTGTAAACGGGATACTGTCCGACTTCATTATCGGTGACGCCGACCACGCTCCGAGAGTATTCAGGCCCCATTTTTTGAAACGCTTCGACGCAATTTTCCAATAGTTGGCGACTCCGTCTTTGCCGTATTTGAGCTCGATATTCCTGCGCCCGAGCGCGTATGTTTTAATCTCGCGGTTATAGTATGTAGTCCCCGGCTTGAATCCGCGCGATTTTGACACATACGCGGGATCTATTTTTTCAAAATAAAATTCCCTGTCTGTAATTGGGGTTGATTCAAAAGCGCCAACGCACGTCACCCCGATAGACCAGAACAAGTTTCCGTCGGGATCGCGGAAATACCATTTGCCGCCGACCTTCGCCGTTGTGAATCCCGGAGTTTTCGGCGCGCCTGATGCCGAATTTGCGAGGCCACCGAACTCGTCCCTTCCGGCGATATCGGGCCTCGATTCATTATAGCGCTTTTCTTCCTCTATTTGTTTTTTTAAGTCTTCGACCGAGCGCGCCTTCCCTTCCCATTCTACGTGCTTGAATTGACCGAGCTCGTCTACCATTGGGAAATATTTATCTTTCGGGAGATAGTACGAGGGGTTTTTAATATCAAACATATTTTGGTTGATGGGGGTTTTGCGCATTCCAATAAACGCGTCGGATTTTGTTATCCATGAATCGGCATTTATTCCCTCGGCATGCGTAATTTTTAAGTCGTCTATTATTGTCTTGCAACCCCAGCGGGACGAGAACCTAAACGCTGCGCCATTGGAGTCGGAAGGTATCATAAAATACAATTTTACATTTCCTTTTTGCCCGGGCGCCGAGGCGAAGATATACCGTCCATAGAATTCGCCCTTATCGCCAACCATCGAGACATAATTATCCGAAGATTGATTTAAGGATTTCAAAAGGTTGTACTTAAACTCTACAACATAGACGTTTCCGGGCTTAAACCTCATGTTCTTGTTGAACTCGGCCGCAAGCACCCATTCCTCAGATGAGCCCATAGAATCGAGGCACAGCGATTTATTGCCGGAAATCGCCTCACCGCCTGAGACGAATTTTAAAGGATTTCCCTTCCCCACAAGTTTTGTGAATTTTGAAGTATCCCCTTCAAAATCTTCATCTAACAATACATTCAGCTTGCCGACTTCCTTAACGGGTGCAGCCGCCGCCGAACTCTTCGGCGCATTTTCAACGGCACTTAACTTGGAGTCTTTAATAGGCTTTGCCTCGCCCTTGCTGTCATTGATCGACGCGTCCTTACCGCAGCCAAATATTGCAAGCGACGATAACAATAATAATATGGATATTTTCTTCATAAAAAAAATTTAGATGTTTCTGCGACGCGCAATTGCCGCTGCCAATGCTATCATTCCCAAAAGCGCTGCCGTGACACAAGGTTCCGGGACACTGTAAACGAGAGTTCCACCTTCACCGACGGAACCATTAAGAATGAACTCGCCGCCAAGCTCGTTGCCATTTTCGTCGAATGCCACGAGTGTCGAGTTTGCATCGAAGTCGGCGGAAAGATATTCAAAATCGACAACTATGATATCGTGCAAAGCCAAGTCCTCGGAGGAGAACACAACTTTCACAGCATTTGCCGCCGATACCGACAGCGTGTCAGCAAATATTGTGCCTCCGTAAACGAGTTCCCCACCGCCAATCGACAGAGTTCCAACTTTCTCAGCGGTCGACAGCCTCAGGCTGCCGCCGGCAATGGAAACCATATTTATTGCAAGCTCGCTGTTTAATATAAATTCGCCTTTGGTGACGTTTACGTTGTCGATTTGCATGTCGCTTTTTTCAGCAACTCCCGATATTCCAAGCAAGTCCCCGTTGGCCGCCTTGTAAATGCTCACGGATTGGCGCCCGTCGCCTTTCATCGTAAAGTTTACGGTCGAGCCGGAAGACGCAAAGTCTGCAAAAACTCCCTTAAAATCGCCGCCTTTAAAAGTTCCGTCGGCGGAGTTTTGGAACACGAAGTCCGCAACGACATTTTTGCTGGCAGTCATAAATACGCCTTTGCCGCTTGAAGAAAGCCCGCCCAAATTTGCCAAAAAGTTGGATCCCGTGCTTGAGTTGTTGTCGCGCATATCAAAGGCGTGGTATCCGCCTGCCGACGCTTCGCCGGTATATTCAAATTTTAGGGCGCCGGCTACGTCCATCTGCATTGTGTTTCCCTTCACAAAGCTTACGCGCGTCGCGTGGTATTTAGACGTTGAGAGTATCATGTCCCCGCCGACATTCAGAAATTTAAATGTCGAAGCGGAATTGTCGTTGGCAAACCTCAACTGCTTAATCGACTTGCCGTCGTACATATAGTCGGAATTTACCCGGCTAATATAGTCGCCGGTAAAATTCATAGTGTTCAATACGTGAATTTCCGTATTTACCGTCGAGATTAGCGAGCGAAACGCTTTCGTAGTGTTCCCCTGCAAACGCGCCGGATTTGACAATTGCCCTTGGGTTGGCTTATTTTCCTTGTTAACATTTAAAATAGTGTTTTCATCGGGCGCAACGGTGACGGGGTTGTCGTATCCGGTCTCGTCTTCGCTCCAGCTCGTAAGGCCGGTCATAGTCCCTTCGTATTGACCTATCCAGTAGTAATTCTTATAATTATCTTGCGCAAACAGCGAAGCCGCGCAACAAATTGCCATAATGTAAAGAATCCTTTTCATATCAAACCCCTATTCTTTTCCAGTAAAAGCAAATAAATTTTTAGCTGCAAGTCGCAAGCAAAACAGTGATATATTTTTTTTAACAGTTAAAAAAAATCCGCCAAATAAATCAGCGCGCATTGGCATCAAACAGAACTCCACGCCACGATTTTAAACGCACCCGCGCTAAAAAATGGGAGCTAAAAAAGCGCCGCCTAACGCCGTTACAAAAAAAACCGCCAATTAAGGCGGCTTTAAAGTGTCTAAATATTTTCGCGCGCATTATTCGCGCGACGAATTTGCGCGGGCAAGCATATACAAAAGCCATCCCAACGACGATACAAAAGCCGCAACGTATGTAAAAGCGGCAGCGTCCAAGACGTTCTCCACGCCCTCCGACTCCCCTCCGCCGATAATTCCAAGCTTTCTTAGGCTCTCTTTCGCGCGGGTAGAGGCGTTAAATTCAACCGGCAGCGTCACTAGCTGGAACACAGTAAGTACAAGGTATATCGCAACGCCCACATAGAGAGTTGCAACGCTGTGGAACAGGAAAAATCCTCCAATCATTACAATCGGCAAAAGCTGGCATGCAAAATTTGTAATCGGCACAAGCGCCATGCGCAAGTTGAGAGGCGCGTACCCTACTTTATGTTGTATGGCGTGCCCCGCCTCGTGCGCGGCGACTCCGAGAGCCGCAATGCTCGTTCCGTAAAAATTGTCGCGGCTTAGCGCGAGAACTTTTCTCGAAGGATCGTAGTGGTCTGTAAGCGTTCCGTCTATGGGAACGATATCAACGTCGGAAATCCCCGCCGAGCGCATTACTGCCGCAGCGGCGTCGCGCCCCGTAAGGCCGGATGCCGACGCTATTTTTGAATAATGCGAATACGCGCCGGATACGCGCGCTTGCGCCCAAATGCCTATTATTATCGGCACTATTATTAAGATCAAAAATTCCATCGATAGAGTCTGTTTGTTTATTGCGCGCAAAAACACTCTCCGGCGGCATATCCGGAGAATTTTTACTTTCTTGTATATTTAATAACGTCAAAAAGCTCGTTTTCTAAAATAATTTCTTTTTCTTCGAACAGGTCGGAAAAATCGGGGAAAAACACGTCGCCCTGCGGCGACATTTTAACGCGGCTGAGAATGAGCTCCGAGCATTCCGGCAAAGCGGCTTTGTACAGGGCAGCCCCGCCGCAAATCCACACTGTGCGCGGATCGCCGCGATAGGCTGAAGCGGCCTCCGCCAAAGAAGCGAAAGCGCGCGCGCCTTTTACGAGATCCGGTCGCGATGTAAGCACTGCGTTTTCCCGCCCCGGCAGAGGTTTTGCCCCGAGGCTTTCCCATGTCCGGCGCCCCATCAATAATACGCCGCCCATGGTTGTCCGCTTGAAATGGCGAAAATCTTCCGGTATTCTCCACGGGATTTCAAGCCCCTTGCCAATTACACCGTTTTCGGCGACTGCCGCTATTGCCTTAAAATTTGTCATACAGCAATCGGGGCTTTTATGGACGGATGTGGGGCGTATCCCTCGAAAACGAAGTCTTCGAATACGAAGTCGCGGATATTTTTGCGCTCGGGATTTAGATGCAACACCGGCAGCTTGCGGGGCTCGCGCGAGAGCTGGGTCTTTACCTGTTCAATGTGGTTCTTGTATATGTGCAAGTCTCCGAACGTATGGATAAATTCGCGCGGTTTGTATCCGCAGACCTGCGCCACCATCATTGTAAGCATTGCGTATGAAGCTATGTTAAACGGGACTCCAAGAAACAAATCTGCGCTGCGCTGGTACAGCTGGCACCTGAGCTCGCCTGCGGCATTTACATGGAATTGGAATAGAGCGTGGCACGGCGGCAGCGCCATTTTATCGAGTTCGCCCGGATTCCATGCGCTAACGATGTGCCTGCGTCCGAATGGATCTTTTTTCAAACCGTCGATAAGCTTGTCTATCTGGTTTACGCTCCGCCCGTCCGGAGTTCTCCAATCTGTCCATTGGGCTCCGTATATGCGGCCGAGGTCTCCGTTTTCGTCTGCCCATTCGTCCCAGATTGTGACACGGTTGTCGTTTAAGTACTTAATATTCGTATCGCCTTTCAGAAACCAGAGGAGTTCGTAGATTATCGAGCGCGTATGAAGTTTCTTAGTTGTAAGCAACGGGAATGAAGTGCGCAAATCGAAGCGCGTCTGTGCTCCGAAAACGCCTATTGTGCCCACGCCCGTTCTGTCGGAGCGTTCCTCTCCGTTTTCGAGAACGAATTTCAGCAGATCGAGGTACTGTTTCATACGTATAGGAGTAGAGGGAATAAAAAATTAACGCAAGTTTATATATTTTTGGCTTTGCCTTGCAACATCAAACGGGAGGAATAGCGGAAGATAACAGGAACACGGCAGCAACTGTAGAAAAATATGGCGCTGGAGTATGCCAACCACTCATGGCAAGAATTATTCACAAGTGCGTGCCGCATAAACAAAAAAACACATAAATATAAATACTGGGCGGGCATTTTTTGACATTTTGGTGAAAAAAAGTGCATTTTTTTCTTGCATAGATTGGGCAAAAAAATACGTTGTACAGAATAATAATTTAAGCCTGACTAGCTCAATCGGTAGAGCAGTTGACTCTTAATCAATTGGTTCAGGGTTCGAGTCCCTGGTCAGGTACTTCTTTTAAACAAAGGCTTTCCACTCGGAAAGCCTTTGTTTATTAGCCTTGGCGGGCTTTTCTGTTTTTTTTGGGTCAACACCAAAGGTTGTGGAATAGGTTGATTTTTTAGATTTGTCTTTCATAGTTTCACCCCGCATTCTACAAGTACTCTCAAGCGGTAATTTTTAAAGTTTCTGTATCCGTAGGCTCGTCTTTGGATTAGCTTCATCTTGCGGTGGAAGCCTTCTGTAATTCCGTTATTTTTCGTAAATCTCCACATTCTGATTATTGGCGCAAACCATTCGCCTATCGTTTTAGACAACTTTCCAAATCCAATCCGGCAATTACATAAAAATTTTATACCTTCAAACTCTGTTTCCGAGGAAATTTCCCATTCGCTCTAAAAAAAAGTTAAGAGAAAACTCCATGCATAAAATAAAAGCCCATCGGCTGCGTGTCCAACAATGCGCATTATGCCATTGCGCAAAAATTTTAATATAAATTGCCGCCACAATTTCTATCCCGCTCTATAACCACTTATAATAAATGCAAAAAAAGCGAGCCGGTGTTTTCCCTGCTCGCTTTGCACAGCAATGTAAATTTCGCGCTAAAACCGCTAATCGCCAAACCTCGATAGCGCGAGATTTCCCGTCCTCGCCATATCGATTATCCCGAACGGCTCTATCATATTCATAAAGGCGGCCATTTTGTTCGGATTGCCTGTGCACTGGATTATCAGAGCCTGCTTATCCACATGCACAACGCGCGCGTGGAACAAATCAGCTGTCTGCACGATTTCGGCGCGAGTCTTGCTGTCGGCTTTTACCTTCACGAGCACAAGCTCGCGCTCCACAAAAGATCCGGGTACGGAATATTCCTCCACTTCTATTACGTTCACAAGCTTGTTGAGCTGTTTCACGCATTGCTCTACGCTGTTGCGATCGTCATTTACAGTGGCCGTTATCCGCGAATACTTGCCTCCGCATACGGGCCCCACATTGAGGGTTTCGATATTAAACCCCCTTCCGCTAAACATTCCGGCAACCCTCGCGAGTACGCCAAACTTATTTTCAACTAGTGCCGATATGGTATGTTTCATATTTTTATAGGGATAATTTGCGCATCGAGCGCCTTTTATTAAATATGAGTCTGCCCATGCTGCAATTGCTTTTCAAGAAAAAACGTTGACTGTTATCTCCGCAAAAATAGAAATGGTGGGCTATGAATGGTTACGATTTGCAAAAGAGAAATTTCTTAAAAAATATTGCTGTGGCAGGAGCGGCGGGGAGCATTGTTGCAATGTCGCAACTTTCAGAAGCCGCCGAGGACCCCGACCGCCCGTCGAAAAACAGTGTGTTTAATGTGCTCGACTTTGGCGCGAAAGGCGACGGGAAAACCTCCGACACCGCCGCGATACAAAGCGCGCTGGACGCCGCAGGTAAAATTCAGGGCACCGTCTATTTCCCTGCCGGGAAATATGTATGCGCAAAGTTAAAGCTGCCACCAAACACGACCATGCTCGCCGAGCCCCAATGGGGATACAGAGGCATGGCGGGGGCCGTTTTGCTACTCGAGTCCGAAGACGCCGACTGCGTTGTCGACATAACGGGCTCGTTTGGCGGGCGCGTATGCGGGCTATATATAAGGGGATTGGGCAAGAAGGCAAAAATCTCCCACGGGATTTACCTAAACAACGAAAAATACAGCCCCAAAGAAGATTCGTGCGTGATAGAAGACTGCCGAGTCGAAAACTTTTCCGGCGACGGCGTATACCTTAAACGCGTCTGGCTCTTTATAGTCCGCCGCAATATTTTTATGGGCAATGGCGGCGCGGGCATCCGCGTGCAGGGTTGGGACGGCTTTGTGAGCGACAACCAGCTTTCTGCAAACAGCTCCGGCGGGTTCGTAGGCGAAGCAACCGTAGCGACAGTGATGTTTACCGCAAACCGCGTAGAGTGGAACGGCTCGTTCGGGCTCGACATTCCGGGAGGGGACGCATGGAATATAACCGGGAACTGTTTTGACAGAAACTGGGGAGCCGGGTTGAGGCTTTGCAATGTCGCGGACTCGACAGTCACCGGCAATGTTTTTAGGCGGTGCGGCAAAGACGCCTCAAAACTTGGGGACATATATTCTTGCCAAGTCTACCTTGAATCGTGCAGAGGCATAGCGGTAACGGCGAACTCCGGAGCGGCGGGTAAAGACGACCGCGGCAAGGGCGCAATCACTCCCAAATACGGCTTCGTGACAAAAAGCTTAAAATATTGCGCAGTGACATCAAATACCATGTATATGGGCTTTACAGACAAATTTTTTAACGAGCTGTCTCCCAACATAGAATGTGTGATTAAAGACAATCTCGGAACAATCCGAAAATAAACAAATCAATCGAGAATATGAAAAAGTTAACACTCATACTCGCGGCGGCTTTCGGGATACTCGTGGCGTCGTGCAATACCGGAACGACTGAAATAGGATACGACAGCGCAAAAAAAGGCGACTACGTCGTATCCTACACATACGTTGCCAGCAAAACCGACTTGACCAAGGCTGTCGCCTACGCGCTATCAGCGAGGAAATGGAACGCCTCCACCTCCCCCAACGGCTTTAATGCTGAAATAGACCGCGGAGGGGTGTCGGCAAAGGCTAAAATCACGGTGTCCGACAACTCTGTGGCATTCGACACCCGCGGTTCAACGGCGGCAGGCAAGCCTATAGTTCCGTACCGCTATCTGGACTATTTAAACAAGTCCATTCTCGAATATCTGCGCGGACAGCGCTAATTGCGTTGCGGCAAAAAACGGCGGTGTGAACCGCCGCTTTTTTTGTGGCCGATCTGGAGCAAAACGCTTGCCGCTGATTGCAGGCATAATTTGCAGCCTTGCGGAAACTAAAGCCAAGCGGAGCTTAAATAGTGCAAAATGCTAGCCTTTTAGCGAGCCGCACCAGAAACATGCGAATGCGCGTTTACACTGTCGCTCAACAGGGGTTCAGATTTCGCATTTTTACAGCGCCACTCCGCATGAAAGCAAATCGCGCCTTTGCACTGTCGAACTTATGTCATGCAAATGCGCGTTTACATTCATATCGCTCGGGCATGCGAATTCGCATTTTACAGTGCCGCCCCGCAGCCATTCGAGTTATGCACGCCCCCCGAAGAAGGAAGGCTTTATTTTTTAAAGATTAGCACAACAAGCGCGTCCTTGCCAAGCGTCACCTTCGCGGAATCTCCTTCGCCGGCTGACTCGTATTTGCCGACACCATCGCTTTCCGCAAACTTGTATCCGGCGGCTTTAAACCCAACCTCAATGGAATCCGCAAAAGATTGGGTCGTCACAACCGCGAGGGAATCTCCCTTGGTAAACACGGAATACTCCACACGCGGATTGGAGCATTCAACGATGTCATTATCGCGGAAAACTCCGTTCAATATAATCCAACGGTACTTGTCCCGAAGCTTGCCGACTTCGTTCAAATACGCGCTATAATTGGGAGTTTCGCCTATTGTGGCGCGGCAGCGGTATATTTCAACGTCGCTTCTCCACCCGCGCAAAACGGCAAGATTTACTCGGCGCTTTACGTCGGTATCGTCGCGTATTTGCCTGTCTGTGGTTATTGTCTCTGGGAATATGTATTGGTATAGCGGCACGTAATCGGTGCGCGGAATCCCGTATTTATCCCTATGGGTAATTGTGGTATAAACCCCGACATTGTGCACATAGTCGGCAAATTCGCTCGTGCAGTCGCTCAACCATTCTATGCCGAAAGTCGCTTTCGGATTTTTCGCCTTTATGTGGTCGCGCAATTTTTCGAGCATTTTTCTCTTTGCCCCCATTACCTCCATATACGGGACTTTATGGCCGTGCGATTCGTCCCAGCAAACTTGGCTCATGTATCCGAGCTGGTCGAAAAATACGCCGTCCGCCCCCATATCGAGAGCGCGGTCTGCAAGTTTTTTTAGCGTTTCAAGCCAGAGTTCTGAAGACGGGCATGCCGTCACAAAAGTCTTGTTTCCAAATGTCCGCAGCGCAGTTCCTGCGCCGCCAAACATATAGCGCTCTATATGTTCGCTGCCGCCTGGAACTTTTACGCTGATTTTATGCCCCGCTTTTTTATAAAAGTCAGTAGACGCGTCAATCAGCTGTCCGTTGTAGTATATTATGACTTTTCCGCCACCCTTTTGAAATTCGGCAATTGCTTTTTTAAGAGCCTCGTCGCCGCCCTGCTCCGTCTCGGGCGAGTAGTGCGGATAGCCTGCGTCGTGCCCTTCGCGGAACCAGCCGAAGAGGAATAGGGTATCTATGTCGGCAGCCAAGCCGTCTTTTAGTATTTTGGGGAAATCAGAATATTTAAAGAATTGTTTGCCGTACTGGTGGCGGGCGATTAACCGCTGCCAGCCGTTCGATTCGAGTATCGAATATGCGGGTTTACCCGGTTTATACCAAGAGTCCGCCCATTTGCGGTATAGTTTTGCGCCGTCCCGCCAGCTGTCCACGGGCGCGAGGGCGTATGCGGGATACTCTGCAGTTTCCCCCGGTTTTAGATATGGATATTTTACAAAACCAAAGTCTATTTCGCGGCTTTTTTTGCCTTCTACCGCCCTTCCCCTAAATAGGTGCAGGGTTTTTTGGAAGGATTCGTCGTAGCTTGCCATGTACAGCGCCTCCTTGTTGCCGATATTTTCCGCAAAAATGCAATTGAGGGCGAGCTCTCCCGGATAAACCTTGCTGCGCTCCACGGCATTGTAATCCTCAGCCATATAGCCTGTCTTGGCATCGTCCACCCATTTTTTCAGCGTCTTGCCGGCGTTTGAGGCGTACCCTCCGCCGGAATAAGACCATATCGCCTTGTATTTTTCCGGCGACGGAAAGTTCTTTATCAGCGGGAACTGAAATTCCCTCAAAACTAAATCCTTAGACGAGTTTTTTATGGACGGTTTGAGCAAGACCTGCTTTCCGTCGAGCGAACAATCAATATCTACCGGGAAAATTCCGCCATAAGAAAGCGATATTTTGTCGGAGGAAGGTTTTGATACTTTGACGTCCGCATCTGACGGGAGCCATTCGTTTTCGAGCGAGTCAGCCTTTGAATAAATAATGCGCCACAAATCCCCGCCGCCTGCATATTCCGCGCCGGACGATTTGTTTTTCAGCGAAGCGAGCTTCCCGCCCGAATCTATTTCAAACCTGACAAATTCGTTTTCCAAAACAAAAGATTCTGCCGCGAACATCGAAGATACGGACATCGCAACTCCCCAAAACATAACAAACAAACGTTTCATACGTTATTATTAAATCTTTGACTTGGCAATATGTAAAGCAAAATTGAAACATTCCCGGTTTGTATCGGATAATTTGTTATTGTGTGCGCAGGCAAATTGGGTAAATTTTATAGTATGCAAAAAGTAATGTTTAACCACTTCAACATAAATGTATCCGATATCGAAAGAAGCGCGGAGTTTTACGAACGCGCGCTGGGGCTAAAACGCGTGGGCAATTTAGACGCCCCCGACGGTTCGTATAAAATATTGTATCTTGGCGACGGAAACACGTCTTTCAGGCTGGAACTTACATGGCTGAGAGACAAGGTTGGCAAATACGACCTCGGCGACAACGAAAGCCACCTGTGCCTAACGGTCTGCGGCGACTACGGCGAATGGAGGAAATTCCACAAGCAAATAGGCTGCGTATGTTTTGAAAATTTTGATATGGACTTGTATTTTATAGAAGACCCCGACGGATATTGGATTGAAATATTGTCGGAAGACCGCAAATAAGCGCGCAAATACGCGCAATACGTTTTTGCTTGATACAAGTTTGTTAAAAACTTAGTGTTTATTTGTACGCATTATTCCATTAGAATAACCAAAAATACATATGAAATTAAGATTTACAGCAATCACCTTATGCGCAATGTTGCTTGCAGAAATTGCGCATGCTTCAGACATCGTAATTTTCGACGCTGAAAAAAACATAGGTACCCCTTCCACAAAAGTAAGGAAGGAAGGCAATGCCGTAATAGCAGGGGGAAGCGGCATAGAGTTTAACGGGAATTGGGATTTGTCTAAAAATCTGGACTTTAAAATAGACGTTGAGAATCCGTCCGCGACCGATTGGCTGACTCTTAAACTGCAATTATTTGACGACCAGGCCAAGATGACTGACTTGTTGCAAAAAGGTTGTTTTTTGCTTGCGCCCAAGGAGAGAAAGACAGTCATATACAAGCACCCGCGCCCGCCAAAATATCCGGAAGTAGCCGCCAAGATAAAACTAATGAGAGCAAGCCCGTTTGAAGGAGGCGACAGGTCTGTACTCCCCAAAGACTACTCTAAGATAACAAAAATAAAACTCGTACGCCATTGGGGAAGCGGCTCATGGAGTTTCAAGCTCTACAATATAACAGCTACGGAACACGATCCCGCAGACAAGCCCGCATGGTTCAATATGAGCGAGAAGGAGTTTTTCCCGTTCGTGGACAAATATGGGCAATTTAAATTCAGGGAATGGCCCGGCAAAGTGCATTCCGACGCCGAATTGAAAGAAGCCGCGAAAAAAGAGCAAAAAGAACTCGCCGAAAAGCCCGGCCCTGCGGAGCGCGACCGCTTTGGAGGCTGGACCCGCGGCGGGAAACACGAGGCAACCGGCCACTTCCGCACCGAGAAAATCGACGGCAAATGGTGGCTTATAGATCCGGACGGGAATCTATTCTGGTCGCACGGGGTAGTCCGAGTCACTCCGTCTTCGGCGATAACGCCGCTCGACAACCGAAAATTCTACTTTGAAGACCTCCCGCAAAAAGACGATCCGTTCGCCCTCTTCTACACCACGCAAGACGAACTGCTCGTCCCCCACTACAAGAAGCGCGGGATAAAAGAAACCTACGACTTCTCCGCCGCAAATATTTTCAGAAAATACGGGAAACAGTGGCGCGAAAAATACGCCGACATGGCTCACAAGCGCCTCCGCAGCTGGGGGCTCAATACAATCGCCAACAGCTCCGACAGCGCGATATTCATGCAGCGCAAAACGCCCTATGTTGACCGCTTTGAAGTAAAGGGGCCAGCCCTCTCCGGATCCGACGGCTGGTGGTGGCCTTTCCGCGACCCGTTTGCAAAGGAATTCCGCGAAGACATAGTAAAGAATCTAAAAGAGAGAAAAGAGCAGCTCAACGACCCGTGGTGCATAGGATTTTTTGTCGACAACGAGCTCCATTGGGGCGGACCGGAAGACCTTGCGAAGTGCGCGCTCGCCTCTCCCGCAAATATGCAGGCAAAAATCGAATTCTCAAAAGACTTGAAAAAGAAATACGCCGGCGACATCAAAAAGCTCAACGACGCATGGAAGACTTCATATTCAAGCTGGGACGATTTTCTCGCCAAAACCGAAGTCCCCAAAGGAGCCGACAAGCAAGATTTGAAGGATTTCACTAAGAAAATAACCGAGGAATATTTTAATGTAATCCACGACGAAATAAAGAAGCTCGCGCCCAACAAGCTGTACATGGGATGCAGATTTTCCGGGTACAATCCGCTTGCGATAGAAGCTGCTGCAAAATACTGCGATATAATCAGCTACAACCTCTACCGCGACAACCTCAAAGGTTTCAAGCTCCCCAAAGGCATAGACAAGCCTGTGATGGTGGGCGAATGGCACTTTGGCTCGACAGACCGCGGGCCCTTCCACCCCTCGCTGATAATGAAGCCAAACCAAAACGCCCGGGCACAGGCCTACTACGACTACGCAAAGTCGGCACTTGAAAATCCGTGCATAGTTGGCATACATTGGCATCAATTCTCCGACCAAGCAGTGACAGGAAGATTCGACGGCGAAAACTTCCAAGTTGGAATGACCGACGTATGCGACAATCCATATCCGGAAACCATAGCCAAAATAAGGGAGATCGGCTACGATATGTACAACGTCCGTGAGAACGCCGGCAAAAGCGAAAAAAAGCCCGAAAAAAAAGAGAATAAATAAGATTTATTGCCTAAACTGCAAACCGGCGACAGTCTCGCCGGTTTTTTTATTTTTATATCGCCGGACGCCAGCATTGAATATCCCATAAATATAAAAAAACGCCTTAAATTATTCTCTTAAGCGTGGGTATGCCTCCATTAATGCGCCCCGCTATGATTCGCACATGAATGAACAATAAAAGAGTATCCCTATTGCGCCGCCACATTATGATTCGAGCGCAACTGGGCTTTCAAAGAAATAAGAAAGTGCGCCTGAAATCCAAATTAGTAAAAATCTTTATGCGCGTTTCTGCCGGTTGGGCTTAGCAGCATGCACAAAATGGCAACTATGCTGTGCCGCATCTTTCCTCTATTTAAAATATGTTCAAGTCATTCTGCAAATAACAAAATCCTTCGATAGAAATCCGAAAATTAAGAAATTTTGTATCTAATAAAATAGAAAAATCCCGCGCGGGTTTGCGCGGGATTGAGGAGACAATAATCTGATATCTTTTCCGAGAAAATAGCTTAAAATTCAATGCCTATCTGTGCCGATATCACATGTATATGGGCGTAATAGTCGCCGCGGAGGGTCGTTGGCAAAGGCAGAGATTCCGTTCTATCCATAGAGCTGTCCAGAACAAATATATAAGAGTACGCAAGGTCGAAATACACGTTCCCAATCTTGTACCCGACACCGCAGCTCGTCCAGATTCTATCCGAGCACGGTATGCGCGATGTGCGGTTTTTGGCGCCGTTTACGGGGCTTTCGTCGTAGGCCGCGCCTATTCTGATTGTGAGATTTTCTATTTCTTCGGGATAGTAGTGGAAGCCGAGCGCAACGCGCGATGAGTCCTCCCAATTTTCAGGAATAGTGACAGTGCCGGCGGTGGAGCCTTTGATAGTCACGTCCTCGAATACTGACCAGCGCGTATAAGCATATTCAGCCATGACTGCGAATTCGCTAAAAGCCCCGCGCAGGCGCTGGTATATGCCCACAGTAAAAGTGTCCGGCATATACATGTCGGCCGAGATATTCGAACGCAGCACATCGTTTAAATGTTCGCCGCCGGTGAGATTGTGCGATACCTGGCTTCTCCATGAAAATCCAAAGCGCCCGTCTTCCGCGTACTGAATCGAAAATCCTATATTGCCGCCGATGCTCCAGCTTTGCCCGGTGTAGTCGAGGTTGCCGTATGGAGTGTAGCTGGCGAGCGTGCAATACGCAAACTGCGCGCTTACGCCGCCTCCGATGGAGAACCAGTCGTTTACCTTGTACGCTATGCTCGGGTTTATATCGGTTGTATATAGGTAGCTGCGCGTGCCCTGCATTCGGCCAAACCAATCATTATTGTATTTGGATTCAAGGCCATAAGGTGCGGTGAGCGAAAACGTTCCAAAAAGGTCCTCCGAAAACCTGTGGACTACATAGAAGTTGGGGACAAATTCGTTAGTTCCGCATGATCCCTCGCTTGACGGCCCCATAAAGGCAGATGGAGAAGAGCCTCTATCGTTGACACACAGTGTTGGGAGTACTAGCGACAACACAGAATCAACGCGCGTTTTGCCGACTTCAAGCGGCATAAAGCACGCCGCTGACGGATTCCAAAATGCGGCGGAGGCATCGTTATTTGCATTGGCGGTAGCCCCCGCCATTGCATTTCCCATATTTGCCGCGCCCTGTTCAACAATTTGATATCCTGCGGCAAAAGCTAAATTTGCGGCGGCAAAAGAAGAGGCGGCTAAAAGATTTTTAAGATTTTTCATAAAAAGATATATAGAAAAAAATGAACGCACGTTCATTGTCAAACAAAAAAATGAATGGACGTTCACTCGTTGCGCATTTGCCGATATTTGCGCGCTGAGTTTTTGCGCGTCCTTGCAATATCCAAAGCCGACAAAATTGGAAGTTCTGCAGAATTCTTTATGCCCGATAAAATTCACCTTGCGTAATGGCCGCATTTTTGAATCATATTGGGAAATAATCATGGCTCAATCGACGCGCGACAAAATTCTACAAACGACTTTCCTTTTGCTTATAAAAAAAGGCTATGATAGAGTTTTGGTGAGCGACATTCAAGAAAGCCTCGGCATATCGCGCGGCCTTTTGTACAGATATTTTAACGGCAAAACCGAGCTATTTTTTGAGGCATGCAGAAAATATTTTTACGACAAATATTTTCCGGATCTCGATTACGACAAAATAACACTCGCGGAATTTTTCCAGCATGCGCAAAACGCAGTGCGCGCAATGACAAATATCGACGGAGAAGAGGTGGATATTTTAAAATACAATACCTTGTACTCCGCCATAATACAGTCCGAGCCGAGATTTAAGCTCGAAGCCCAAATTGAATTCGACAAAGCCCGTAAAGTAATCCGCAACGCCATAAAGCGCGGGGAAATAAAAAAACTCCCGGAAAACTTTATAGGTGCAACAATTTTAGCCATATACGGCAGGACGAGCTATATAACTACTACCCCTTCAAATGCATACATCTGCAAACGCATACTTGAAGACATTGGCCGCTTCTACGAACTAATAAAGCTTTAAAATTTCCCCTCGGCGGGTCCATTGCAGGCTACCGAATTCACATAAATCAAACTGGCGCATTTCCACAACAAGCCTTATTTGCGCCATTAGATAAAAAACTTTGCGGAAATGCCAGAAGATGCATTTGCAAAATTTGCGGCACTAATCGCGCAACCTTGCATTGCTTTAACGAGCTTTTCAAATAAATGTTTTTTTAAGAAGCAATATTTATTCCTCAATTTTTCATAAAAAAATCCGCAGCATTTCCGCTGCGGACTATTTTCACGCTGTTAATATATTTAAGCTATGCGCGCCTGCCGCGCCTCGCCGCAAAAAAGATTGACGCAATTCCAATAGTAAGCGCAACAAAAGCCGGCTCTGGAACTTGCGCAAACCCTACTTGCAGGCTATATCCGTTCCCGGAAGACTCAACCCATCTGAACACAGCCGTTCCATTTTCAAGCCCCTGTGCGTAAAAATCAGAGTCCGCATCGTATATGCCATCGCCGTCTGCGGAATCAAGGTTAAATCCGTTTAGTGTTTCTGCAGTTAGAATTTCCGTCCAAAATTCTATAGATTCAACGTCTTCTGCGATGTAATCCGAATAATAGCTCAAATCAAACGCAGCTCCAGACCTGTCGGTAAAGTCCACAAAAATTTTCCCGGCGCCTGTTTTCGACAATTCCCCTTCAACTACAATTTTGTCGGTTACGCCAACTTCAAATATATTGTGGTTAGTGAGATTCTCGTAGAGAAGGCCGCCGTTCTTTATCTCTGCCGATTGGAAATACGCGACAGCGGTCTGACCAGAATCGTAACAAGACGCGCCAAAAGCCCCGCCGTCAACAAGCAAAGTGGCAAGCCGCATGTCCGAACGCAATCTTGCGTTGTCTAAAAATAGCTTTCCGTTTAGAACTGAGTATTTTCCAGCTTCTTTTCCACTGATGTCGGTTTTGTTTAGCACACCTTGCGAAATGCGCTGCGTGCCCTCGCCCTGCATTACCACATTTATTACAGAATTTGTCGAATCCGGATCTGAATTAAAAGTTCCCTCGCTTACGATAGCGCCAATAAACTGATAGTTCGTACCTGCCGCATTATTTAAAATTAGCGTCGAATTTGCCCCTCTTGCCTCCCAAGTATGGGTAAAGGTAAAATCTCCGACATTATCGGTGTTCAAGCCGCCACATTCTATTACGGAAGCCTCTTTAAGATAAAAATTTGACCACGCAGATGAATTGCGTTTCATATCGATAATTCCCTTGACGGTGATTTTATCAACACCCAAATAAAGCTCTGCGAAACTGCCTTTCGGCAATCCGCCTCCGATATTGATATTTCCATTTACGACCATGTTTGATTCCTCTATTCGCGAATCGCTAAAATCTATGTAGAGAGTCGCCGATCCATATTTTTCATATGCTGTTGAAGAAGGAAATAATTCTGTTCCAACTTCTATGCTTCCGACTGAAATTTCGGCGGACGTTGTACCCTGTGTTGTGTCAAAACCGGTATTTATTTTAAGTTGGCTGTCGGTATCGCAAATTTGCGCGCTTATCTTGCCATTTACCTGAAAATTTATCGGCGTGTCAAAATCCCTAATGGTCTCTTTCCCGAATTGCATACCCCCGCCGCCTGCGGAAATAACATTGCCTATATAAACATCGACTTGCGTAACCCAGGCTGTATTGTTCCAATTTTCGTTATACGACATTTTATAAAAATACGCAGAATCGTCGAATGTTGTTGGCGCCGACGAAGCGGATTGCGTGCGGTCCTGGTCTAAATACCATGAGCTTTTATCTGAATATACGCTAGATACGCTTTTAAACCAATAGTCGGTTGCGTACAAGGGAGCGGATAAGAATATAGCAAGAATTGCAATAATATAAGGAGGCATGGAATATTTATATTTGTGTTTCATGATTTGGTTAATTTCAGGTTAAATGTAATTTTTTAGTTAAATGGACATATAATTTTGCTAAACAAATCTTTATTTTGGGTCAATATTTTTTACACTAAAAAAATTTTTTAATTATAAATCGTTGTTTTATATATTATATAATTCGAGGTCTATATTCTAATTATTTAAATTCATATAAAGTTGATTGTAATATAATTGCCGTATTTAATATTCTTTTAACGTCTTAACATATTCTAAAACTTCTAACAAATTACGGCAAAGTAAAGATTGCCTCAATCGTTTAAGTCAATCGTTTACTAAATATAAGAGAAGAAAATAAGTTTAAAATTTTAGACTACTCCCACGAACAATATAAGCTAAAAAAACCGCACATTCGGTGCGGCTTTAAACTTAAATCTCGTTTAACAGTGACAAAACTGCCAACAGAAGTAATCTATTCGTCTACCTGCTTGCATTTTACTGTCAAACAGGCTTATTATAGACTAAAACCCCGCCCTACTCGGCAAATGCTACGTCCGGATCAAGCGACAGAGTTATCCTGTATTGCACCCCAGGGCGCATCACAAGCGGATGTTCGCGCGAATAGACCTGCAGGTAGTGTATCTTTCCCCAGTATGAACGGTATTGGGGATCGCTAGACACAACTTCAGTGTCGAGCCAGTTGCCCTGGAAATCGTCTTTCTCGATGCTTACGCCAAGCCCATTTTGGCCAATCGCAAACGACATCGGCACGTGGTATTCTGAATGCGGCGAACCTATCGCGACTACCAAGCGCAACTTGTCGAGAGTTATCTGGTTAAATACCGAATATACAAAGTCACCCACAATCTTGTTCCCGGAAAAAGACCACGACACTTTGCACGAGCCTATTCCCTTCACAATTTCCCCGTCTGCAGTGATTAAATCGGGCTGTTCGTATCTAAAGAAGTATGAGTTTCTAAGCCCGAGTCCCGAAGTGCATTTTTTGCCGTAATAAGACGGAGTTGTCACTTTGTCGCCAAAAGTGAGCTCGGGGATTAGAATCGGAAGGTACCTGTCAGCCGGCCAATCGAATATCCCCGGCATATGCGGGAACGCGAGCGAAGACGAAATGTTGCGCGCCCCGGGCGCAGATACGGGAAGGTGTATGTGAAGCCCCGTATCGGCATTCATATAAATAAACAACCCCTGCTCTTTTCTTGGGGAATTATCGAGCATTATGTATTTGCCGTATGTAGATGGCGTCGCACTCTTTGGCTGCAGAGGCTTGCCGACCGTTTTCGCAAGTCTCGCCCATTGGCACAAGTAGCGCGCGGCGTCAAAATTCGCCATTCTCGTGGTGCAGGTTGCTTCCGCGCTGCGCTCGGCGTCGCGGATTACGAGGTATCCGTGCTCCTGGTCGAGATATGTCATAAAGAAGAACTGGAAGAGCCTACGCAATATATCCATGTATTCGGGCATTTTGTCGTCCGAAATCCAGTTGTCGCGCATAGCCTGCAAAATCATGGATATGCAGTGCATTTGCCCGTACGCGCCTATGTTGCGACCGTACGCCCAGCCGAGACCGTCGGAGCGCACGATATCGGGCATTATTCTCAGATATTTTTCGGCGAAAGTGCGGAGGCTCGGAATTTTTCTGTCGCGCAAGTGCATATTCGCATGCAATTGCAGCGACTGGCGGATAAACACAAAAGAAACGACTCCGAATATGTCGAATACTCCGTCCAAGCCGAAGGAAGGTTTGTCGTCAAAATATTTTCCGCGGGAAGTCTGCTCAATGCGTTCGAGGAATCTGTCTATTAGCTTGCCGGTTTCGTCCTTTTTGCTGAGGCCCATGCTGAATCTCGCGACAGCCTTTGCAATGTTGAATATCTGCAAGTGGTCTTCGTAGTCGCTGCGCGCAAGCAGGCGCTTGTCGAGATTTTTGCGGGTTTCTTCGGAAAGCTTTTCCCAGACGAGGTTTCTATCCTTTGATGGGCCGAAAGCGAGCAGCCCGAGCGACGAGTATGCAAGGCCGTCCTCGGTATATTCTTTGTCGTTGGTTTGCGCCGTTATGCACGCCGCAGTTAGATCGACTATATTCCTGCCGTCGATTTCTGTAAGCCCGGTCGCTCTATGGAATTCGCCGAGCGCCATTGCTGCATGGCCGGGTTCGCAATCAAATGAAGTTTCGTTTTCGACAGGGACGATCGAGCCGTCGGGATTTATCGCCTCTATGTTTTTGCCCAAGATTGATTGGGCCATATCCATGCATTGCGCGGAAAAATTAAGCATCTAAAATTCTCGTAGATTCTGTTAATGTAATATATTAATCCCTTATTTTTTGCAGACTCGCGCATGCTTGTCAACATTTTTAGACGCGGCAGCGCAAGCTCCTTCCCTTATTTTTTCAAGTCTGTCCGCCAGATAAAAGATTCCGCATGCAGAGAAAAAATAGGGGAAATAGCATAATAAACAAGCAATAATTACGACATTATTAATATTATTTTTTTATTTATTATATTAAATTATAATTCATTATTGCGGAAAATGAAAACCTCCGCAAGCAGCACTTTTATTCGACGCACAATATCAGTCTCGCAAGAGCTCGACGAAGCTATCGCAAAGTTTGCAGAACGCGAATTTTGCGGCAACGCAAGCGCATTCATAGCCCACTGCGTGATTCAATACATAACTTGCCGCGCGTGCAGAAACGCCGATTCTAAACCCTCTAAGCCTGAAACTATTTCGCCCCTAATGGCTAGGCGCCCGGATAAAATTTTTATTCTCTACAACGCCACTTCCGCAGAAAAATTTAGGCAGCAAAATAGTTTTACACTCTAAACCAAGCCAAACTGTTATTTTATAAAATTTTGTGCTTTAGAAGAATTTTACAGTAAAATTTTTTGAATAAAAGCGTATTTTCCCCGCCGGATTTTTCCCCGGAAAAGTTGCGCCGATTTTTTACTTGCACCGCTTAGGCGATAATATCCGTAAAGCGTTCAAGCCATTCGAGAAATTTTTCCAGCATACCGCGCGAATGCGCCTTCAACTCGAAAAGCTCCGCCGACGGCGTCCTTACAAGGGCTGCAAAAAGCCTTTTTTCGACGCCTGACAACCCCGCAAAAAAATCCTCTTTCACAGGGTATCCTTCGTCTCTGGCAAATAAATACAGAAATTTTAGCCTTACAATAGCCGAAGGATTGCCGGCGTCTATCGCATCGAGGGATTTTCGCAAGCGGATAGAAAATTTTGAAGTGTCCTCCACATGACGCCCGTTTTTAAGCGCAACTTCGGCAAGGGCAGCCGCATCTTCAAAAGCTTCGTAGTTTGCGGCTATACGGGTGCGGCGCCGCAATATTTCAAAATCCCCGAGAAATTTTAACCCTCCTCCGCCTGAAGCGGAATTCAAAACAGCGTCAATGTCATCGAATATGTCTGGAAGCACCGACGTCTTTTTTGACGATATTTTTTTTATCACGGAAAGCAGCCCAAGCTTTCCGGAAAAAGCCTCGATATAAAGCGAACTCTCGCCCCGCAGGTCGCGGCGGAGCACTGTAATGTCCTCAGCGGATACTTCGCCGCCCAATTCCTATTCCCCCTTTTTTTCGTCGGTTATCTGCGGGGTGAAATCTCCCCATTTAGGAACTACTGCCCCTCCTGAAATAATCAGTTTCATTGCGTCTCCGACAGTCATATCCAGATATGTAAGCGAATCTTTCGGCACCATTATCAAAAAACCGCTCGTAGGATTGGGAGTCGTCGGGACAAATACGTTTACAACAACCTCGCCAGTGCGCGCCTGAATTTCCCCCTGCGCCTCGCTCGTTACAAAGCCCACCGCATACAGTCCGGTGCGGGGAAATTCGAGCATTACTACGCTCTGAAAAACCGCCTTGTTTTGCTTCGAGAACGTATCAACAATCTGCTTTACAGTTCTGTAAACAAGCCCAACTCCAGGAATCTTATTTATCGCAGCCTCGGATATACCGATAAGTATTCTCGCAAAAAAGAATTTGGAAAGCACTCCAAGCGCCGTAATAAAGCACAAAACAACAAGAGTCGATATTAGGTCGAGCATCAAAACGTCAAACCCGGACGTCGGGAATGTCTTGTCGAAGTGGTTGAATAGCGGCGCAAAAAGCAGCTGCGAAACGGGAGTTCCAATGTTGCGCACCAAAAATATTATCACAAAGAGCGTCACCGTCAGCGGCAGGGCTATAACAGTGCCAGTCAGCAGATAGTTCCCAAATTTTTTAAACATATTTTATTTTTTAGGTTGCGAGATAAATTTAAAAATCGGCTTGCGGAAATGTGCGTCGAGAATTTTCATTGCCTCAGCCTCGGCGGCGCGCATTTTTAGGGCGTCCTCATCGCTTACGTCGTCCACTCCGGCAAGATGCAGGTACCCGTGCGCCACATACAGGCACAACTCGCGCGAAGGTGTATTTCCAAAATCCCCCGCGCGCGTCAAAGCAGTTTCGGCGCTCGCGCAGATTTCCCCCGCAAATTCTCCGTCGCCTTCTCCCTCGAATGTTATGACATCCGTAGCAGTGGGAATGTTCATAAAGTCGGCATGTATCTTGGCTATGCGCGCGTCGTCAAAAAACGCCACCGACAAAGCCCCATCTGGCGCGCGCAAATGCGCGGGAAGATCGGAATCGAGCGCGCGGACAAACTTTCTTAGCCGCCTCGGGTCATACTCCAGCATTCCCGACATGTCCAATATATCAACGCTTCTTTTATTCACGGCATTAAATCCTGTATGCGTTTGAGCGAGTCCGCCGCCGCTTCGCGATCGACAGCATGGTTTAGCTCAAGAGTAAATATGTGTTTTTCCGGATTGAAAAATTTAGACAGGCTTTTGAAATCAATTATTCCCGCGCCTATCGCCACATGGTCTTTCCCTTCTGCCGTACAGTCGTGCAAATGCCAGCCCGCCTGGTACGGAAGAATCTCCTCCGCGAACGCCTCTTGCGCGCATACGCCGCTTAGCTGCTTTATCATAGAGTGCCCGACATCGTGCCACGCCCTAACTTCAGTGATTTCTGAAAAGCCCTCCATCAGTTCGCGAAAGTTGCATTCCAATGGAAGCGCTCCAATGTGCTCGCGGTTTTCAATGCAAAGCAAAACCCCGTTCTCTCGGGCGGTTTCCGCGGCGACTGAAAAATTTGCGGTCAAATTTGCGTAATCTTTTACGCTTATTCCCCGCGCGCGCTTCAAAAATTTTTCCAATGTTTTCTTGTACGCCGCGTTCTCCTGCAATTCTCCATATTTTTTGTCTTTCAAAAAATTTTCCACTTTCGCCCAAGGCCTAAAAAAGAAGTACGACAACCTTCCCACATGGCAAACGAGCGCCTTTGCGCCTACTTTTCCGCCAAATTCGAGCGAGTTCTTCGTATGTCTCAACCACTGTGAAGACTCCTTGTCTGAAGCGGTTGACGGCGAATAGAGATCCGGCGCAGCTCCTGTGACAAACGGAGGAAGCGGACAAAAATTATGGGTTGACGACACTTTGACAACTCCGTCCTCCACCGCCTTTAATATGCCGCCCACTGCCGCAATTGGCGTCGAATGGCTAATCTCGACGTATTCGTACCCGAGCGCAGCCGCGGCTTCGAGCATTGCGTAGCCGTCAGCGCCGAATGAGCGTTGCAGATAGCTTGTTGAAAGGGAAATTACAGGTTTCATCGCGTCCATATCCTGAGGGAGGACAGCATAAAGTACTCTATCGCCGGAGCGTCCGGCATATTGAGCTCCATATATGCGGCCGATTTTTCAAGCGCCGCAACAGCCCTCGATATTTTTACCGCCGGGACTCCGTTGCCGCCGAGCGCGCAATCCACGCACGCGTCTTCTATATCGGCCAAAAGCCGCTTTCTCAAAGCTCTTCTTTGGCTTGCGCGCACTGCCTCTATCATTTCGTCGTCGAGTTCGTCGCTCTCGGATTCGTCCATATCGGCAATCTCGTCGACAAGCCTTCCGAGAATCGCCCCAAAGCGCGCTATCAGCCCGTAGCAGCCCATGACCGCCCCGGACACGCCGTCTCCCTTGCGGATTTTCCCGCCCATTAGAGTCTTTTGCCACTTTTTAAAATCTTCCAGCCATTCGATCCACTGCTCGTCGTCAAGGGGCTCCGGCTCGGAGTCCACCCGCAGGGCTATGCAACGGCTTCTGATAGTGTCGAGCAAATCGTTTGGGCGGGTTGTGAGCATGAAAATCGTTGTGTCAGGCGGCGGCTCTTCCAGCGTTTTAAGAAAGGCATTGGCCGACTCAGCGTTCATTCTGTCCGCCTCGTGGACGATTGCGACTTTAACTGCCCCTGCGCTCGGAGACTGGCGTATGTCGCGCAATAGTTTGCGCATAGTGTTTGGCGGCCAGTCTCCCCCCGCCCTGTCCGACGCGCTTCCTATTTTTATGAGGCGCATCTTCCCTTCAGGGCGCAGCTCGAACAAGTCCGGATGCCGCGCGCACGGGCGCCCGAAAAGCAGGCTTGCGGTTTTTTTCGCCACATCTTCAAGAGCCGTGGCGGAATTTCCGTACAGTAAAATCGCATGGTGCAGCCTTCCGTTGCGGAAGGCTTTTTCGAGTATGCTCTCTGCCTTTGAAATGGAACTCACCGCAGTTTTTCCTCCACCGCCGCGAGAATTTTAGAAAAGGTCTCCTCCTTCGAGCCGGACGAATCCACAACTGCAAACCTTTCGGGCTCGCCCCTTGCTAGTTCGAGAAATCCCTCGCGGACTTTCTGGTAGAATTCGAGCTTTTCAGAGCCCATTCTGTCGGTGTCTCCGTTGTCGCGCCTACCGGCGCGTTCAAGCCCCTCGCGCGCGTCTATGTCGAGTACTATCGTAATGTCGGGCACGAGCGAATCTGTGGCAAAACTGTTTAAATATTTTACCGTATCCGCGCCTATCGAGCGGGCGGCGCCTTGGTACGCGCTTGTAGAATCGTAGAACCTGTCGCTTATCACTATTTTTCCCTGTTCGAGCGACGGTTTTATAAGCTTGTCGACATGCTCTGCCCGCGCCGCTTCAAACAGCAATATTTCTGTCCGCGCCGACATCTGCCCCAAGCTTTTGTCCAATAAAAGCGCCCTAATTTTTTCAGAGAGCTCCGTGCCGCCCGGCTCCCTCGTAAGCACGCATTCGCGCCCAAGCCCCTCGAAATATTTTGCAAGAGACCTCATATGGGTGCTTTTGCCGCACCCCTCCGAGCCTTCAAAAGTTATGAAAAAACCGCGAGCCATTTTTCAACTCCCCTAACAGAAAGCCGCACTTACCTACAAGCGGCCGCCGCCTTCAACAGAGCCTCGCCGTTTTTGAAGAACTCCGTCCCCGCGACTATCGTATCCGCGCCGCGCCCTATGCATGACGCCACATTTCCAGCCGTAATTCCGCCGTCAACCTCTATTCGGTAAGAGAGCTTCATTTCTCTTCTCATTTCCGCAAGCGCCGAAATTTTATCGAGGGCAACCGGATTAAACGACTGCCCCCCAAAGCCGGGCTGCACGCTCATAACAAGCACGAGATCTACGCGCGGCAAATACTGCGCAACCTCCCCGACAGGCGTTCTTGGGTTTATTGTAATCCCGATTTTCTTTCCCGCAAAATGGATCTCGTCAAGAGTTCCCATAATCGGGTAGTCGGGCTCGACATGCACAGATATTAGGTCTGCCCCCGCCTTGGCAAAAGCGTCGACATACAGGTTCGGATTGTCGAGCATTAAATGCACGTCGTAAAACATATCCGGAAACTTTGCCTTCAATGCCTTAACGACGCCCGGCCCGAAAGAAAGATTCGGGACAAAATGCCCGTCCATCACGTCCACATGGACCCATTTAAGCCCGGCCGCGCGTATCGCGCCGACAGATTCGCCGAGGGCTGCATGGTCGCCGCCGAGAATCGACGGCGCTATTTCAAGACTGTTTACCATATTCCTATTACGGCGTCCTTTACCTTGTCGCCGAGTTCCCTCATCAATACGGGCATGCTCTCGTATTCATTTGATATGAGGTTGTTGTTGGGGCCCGTGTAGACGGTTATGAATGCCTTTACGGGGCGGTCCTTAAATATTACCTGCCCGTTCGAGCGCGTCAAAGTGCATACGGCTGTGGCGGTAATTCTGTACGACGCGCCAAGGGCTGTATCGCTCGCCTTTGTTGCTATCGGGATTTTTTCGTAGTTTACGATTGTCGTCGAAAGGGTTGCTTGGGCCTCGCTCTGGTACGCCACGCGCAAGTCAGGCACTTGCATCAGGGCTTTCGAGATTGCGTTTGTAAGCAGCGGGGCAGCCTGCGGCGCGTACGATACATTTCGCACAGGGCTTACATACACCGAAGAAAACGGAAGGTTTACCGCCGTTCCCGCAAGGCGGTAATTCGAGCAGCCGACTATAAACGTCAGCATGCAAACTGCCAATATTGCAAAAATATTTCTCATAGAACGTCGTCGGTTGCGTTGTCGATTTGCGACTGCGTCCATTGGTAGAAGCCGTCGTCGAAAAGGTAGTCTCCGAGGCCGTCGCCGTACATCGGCGCGAGCTCCTCGTATGATTGCACGGAGCCGTCGGGCATTACCTGCTCGACCACCGCCGCACCGGGAGTTTCGAGGAATTGGTCGACAGACATCTCCTCAAACGCCTCGCTGTTTAGTTTTTCGATATGGGTGTCGTCCTCGAGTTCCGACAGGCTCATCGGCTTGTACCTGCCCCATATCCAGTCATACGGGGTCATCGGAGCCGGAATGCCTTCGCGAATTTTTTTAAGCTGCGCCTCGGCCTCTTTCGCGGCCGGGCTGTTGGGCGCAAGCGTTATGGTCTCGTTGTAAAATATCGACGCCGCGACTCCGTTGTTGCGGTAGTAGTAATAGAAATCCCCCATTACAAGGCGGCTGCGCGCGTACGTATCCTCCATTGCTTCAAGGCCCTCCTCGGCGCGCGCCACTTGGGATTCGTTCGGGAATAGTATTAGATAGTCGTTGAAAAAGCTTATGGCGTTGCGCGTCGGGGTCTGGTCGTATTCGGGGCCTTGCACAAGCGACCTGTAAACCTTCGCCATTTGCAGGTAGGCGTCGGAGGCAAACATGCTCTTGGGATAATTGTTTATCAGCCTGTCGAGCGCATCGAACGCAACGTCCGGCTTGTCCTCCTGCTCGGCAATAATGGATATGTTCATCAGCGCTATGGGAGAGTAGTCGCTATACGGGGCGTCCTTTACGACGGATTCGTAGATTTTTATTGCGTCGTTATAATTTGTAAACCACGGGAACCAACCCCAAAGATACGGAGTTGCGCCGCTTTGGATTGTTGCGGCAACGTCGTATTCCGCCCCTATTATTTGGTTAAAGCGCGGATAGTCAGGATATTTTTTCACAATTTCCTGCAAGGCGTCAAACGCGTCCATAAACTGTCCGCGTTTTACAAACGCCTGTGACATCTGGTAATACGCCTCTGGCGCGAAAATGGAATTTGGGTAGTCGTTCACGACGATTTGATAGTATCCCAAAGCGGCCCAATAATCGCCTTCGTCGAGGGCCTTTTTGCCTTCGTTCATCGCTTCGAGCGCGTTTTGGACATTGATGTTTTCACCGAGAACATTGGCCAGAACACCGCCCTGCACCTGCCAGCCTTTGTCGGGCGTCCAGACCAAATCGGCGCGGACTGCGCAATACGCAACACACAATACCGCGAACCCAACGCTTCTTATAATTGAAGTGATTTTCATTTCGCATCTATTAGAACATTAAAAACCGGCAAATGGCAACAGAAATTCTACCCCCATTTTTACGGCTGCATAAAAATCCCATTTTTTTCCCGCATAACGTTTTTTTATCCCTTACGCCGCTCGCCCAAAAAACAAATATGCACAATAAAAAATTTTTTATCCTATGGCAGTTTTTTTAATCGCTCTCTATTTTTAGAAAAAAATTTTTCCACGTTAAAAATTCCGCTCGCAATTTAGAAAATTTAAGGGTGCGCCGCAATGAAATTCGTTAAAACTTCCCCAACATCATCTTCATGGCGACAATACTTGCGCTTTTTTTGAATAAAAAACCGCGGCAATAAAAATTTCAGCTAATTATACTTGCAGCAAGAGCAGTGGCTCGCTCATGCTATTAGCCGAAAGAAAAAAATTCCGATTCCAATTCGCGGCGGCAATTTCATCTACAATTTGCGCCAACGAAAATACTTAATGCGATTTTTAAACAAATGCCGCCGCTTGTCCTGCGATTCATGTTTTGTAGATATTAAATAATTACAATACGAGAACCCGCACACTCTCTCCCCCTGCGGGAAAGCTATATTATTTTCCACACCGCACTGCCGACGCCAAGACCCTTGACGAGTCTATAATACTTTCGAGCCGCGCAAAAGCCATCGTATTTTTCAATCCGCTTGAAGCGCCGCAAACTTCAAGCCGAATATAGTTGTCTGTGTACGCAAGGTACCTTCCGCCTTCAATCGGCTTTTCAAAGAGGATTGGACGAACCTTGACAAGCTGCGACGCCATAAACCTCTCGTGCATTTGCGCGGCGGCGGCGCGCAAGTCGTCTGAGCGCATGCGGCGCACGCGCGGCGGCGGCGTATCCGCGCCCATTGTGGCTGCGAGCGTCTTAGGGCGCGGGGAAAATGTGAATACATGAGCGTACGAAAGCCCGCTTGAAAGCATCGCTTCCTTCGTCTCAAGATAGTCGCAATCCCTCTCAAACGGGTGCCCGCAAATAATGTCCGCCCCAATGGAGATATCCGCGCACTTGTCCTTGGCCTTGCGCACAAACTCCAGAAATTCCGCCGCCGTATTTTTGCGGCGCATGGCTTTCAAGACCCTGTCGCACAGGCTCTGGGCGCATACGTGAAAGTGCGGCTGCAATTTGTGCGAATTGTCCGCCGCGCGCTCCAAAAGGGCGTCAATAGGCATATCCTGCGGCTCTATGCTCCCTATGCGTATGCGCGACAGTCCGCCTATTTCATCAAGCGCATCGACAAGCTCGACAAGCCCCCCTTCGGGAGCCGAGAATTTTGTTATGTTTATGCCGGTGAGGGTTATTTCTCGGGCTCCGCGGGCGGCAAGGTTTTTTGCGTCCTCTAATATTTCTCCAAACCCCCTGCTTCTCGGCCGCCCCCTCGCCCGCGGGATTACGCAATAGCTGCAACAGTTGTCGCAGCCGTCCTGTATTTTCAGATTTACCCTGTCGTCGATAAAGCCGCACTCGGATACAGAAAATTCTCCAGTTGCGGGCTCGGTTTTTTCGGCATTCCCCGCGCCTGCCGCCGAAAGCAGCATATCGATTACCCCGCTTTTCGACGGATTGCCTGCCACTATTTTTACATTACTTATTTTTCCGACTTCTCCAGGCGCAATTTGGGCGTAGCAGCCTGTCACCGCAATCGGAGAATCCGGATTTGCCCGGGCAAAAATCCTTATTGCCTGGCGTGTCTTTGCCTGCGCAAGCACTGTCAATGCGCATGAGTTAACCACCGCAAAATCCGCCTTTTCCCCCCAAGGTACAACTTCCAACCCGCGGGCGCGCGCAATGTCAGCCAGCGCAAACGACTCATACGCGTTTACCCTGCACCCGAGATTGTATATCGCAATTTTTAGCGGGGAGTCCATGTCGATTGGCTATTTTATTTTGCGGAGCATTAAAAAGAAAATTTATACAAAATCGCGCGGCGCGCTACATTCAAGTCGCCGCGGCTGCAAACGCATCTAAAAAAACGTAAGCGCCCTGCGGCAGCGCCAAAATTGAGCTTTTGCGCGGAATGATTTAGAACTTATTGCGGCGCGGCTTTTCCAGCCCGCGCTCCAGCCGAAGGCCGGCAAAAAAAAAAGCTCCTGCGCGGAGCTTTATAAAAGATATTTATGCGCGATTAGCGCGAGCGAACGCGCGAAAACTTCTTCTGGAACTTTTCGACGCGGCCGGCAGTGTCGACAAAGCGCTTTTCGCCGGTATAGGCGGGGTGGGAATCGCTCGTGACGTCGCGGGTAATCATATAGCAGTCCACGCCATCTATCTTTTCAATCTGCTTGCTTTTCATGGTTGAGCGTGTCACAAAGCGCGCGCCGCTCGAAACGTCAACAAAGCACACGGGGTGGAAATCGGGATGGATTTTGTCTTTCATTTCTGCTGTAAACTCCAAAAGTTGATTAGCCCTGCTTCGCCTTGTAGCGGGGATTGGTTTTGTTGATGATGTAAACGCGGCCTTTCCTGCGCACTACTTTGCAGTCGGGATGGCGCGTTTTCAAAGACTTGATGGACGATACGACTTTCATGTCAACTCTCTCTTCTCTTTGCTGAATTTAATTAAAAGACGCTTATGAAATACGCCGCCCTCAACTTTGTCAACATATTTTTTATATTCTATTTGGCGGCCTTGTTCGGCGGTCTATCGGCGCGCCCGCCAAACCGTTAGAATAAAAGTCTCGATCGAACCTGCCAAGAGCGCGGGGGCTGTAAACGGCAAGTGCTGCGCATCAGCCGATTGGCCGCCTGTCGGAAAATACGGGAATTCTCGCGCGGATTTCGTCCACCATACCCAAATCTATGTCGGCTAATGCCAGGCTTTCCTCGTCCGGAGGGCACTCAGCCACAATTTCGCCCCATGGGTCGAAAACCGCCGACATACCGCAGTACTTTACGCTTCCCCCGCGGAAAACCTCAGGCCCGCATTGGTTGACCGCCGCCACATAGCACTGGTTTTCTATTGCGCGGGCGCGGCATAGAATCCGCCAGTGCTCCGAGCGCGGATGCGGAAACGCCGCACATATTATTATAAGTTTTGCCCCCATGTCGGCAAGGCGCATAAAAAGTTCTGGAAATCGGATGTCGTAGCATACAGCAAAGCCTACTTTGCCCAAAGGGGAATTATTTACGACGGCGGATTTCCCCGGTGTCACAAATCTGTCTTCGTGAAAGACTCCGAAAAGGTGGATTTTGTCGTAATGCGCAAGTTCCCGGCCATCTGAAGCGTAAAGAGCAAGCCTGTTGCTCGGCGTGCGCCAGCCAGGCTCAATATGCGGGAACGAGCCTGCTACTGCCACGGAATTTACGGCGGCGATATCCGACAGCCGCTCCTCAATTTCGCACGGATGCTTTTCGAGGAATTCCGCATTTTTTTTGTAGTCGAAACCCGAGACGAACATCTCCGGGAATACGACAAGCTCCGCGGATTGTGCGGCGGCCTCCTTTGCTGTTGCCGCCGCCCTGTCGAGATTTTTTTCAAATTCTCCGCGAATTACGGCGGTTTGCGCTAAAGCGATTTTCATATAAATTTTAAAGTTTTTACGGCGGAGCAACCGTCGAGGGCGTTTATTTTCTTTAATATTGAGCGTGCCGAGAATTGGAGCTCTTGGCGGACTTGCGGATTTTGCGCGCACGCGTATAAAATTCCGGCGCGCATATTTGCCGGCGAAGACTTGCCCGCGAATTTCGGCGGAACGCATTTTTGCCAATTCTCGACTATTGTTTCAAAAGAGGACTTTGACTTAACCTTGGCCGATATTCTCGCCATCAGCTTTTCAACTATTTTATCCGAGCGCATTGGGGCGCCGCCCGTTGAGCGCGCGCGCGAAATCTTTTCGCGGTAGGGCATTCCACGAAAATCGCTGAGAATCCTGCTATCTTCGTTTAAAGACATTTTTGCGCCGCCCTATCAGCCAAAAATTTTTCGAGGAAAAAAACGCAGTTTATCGCGATTGAATGGTAAATCTTTCCGGATTTAACCATTGGCCAAAGCTCGGACACCCGCGCGAGTTTTGTCTGAATTTCCTCGTTTGAGTCCCAGTGCGGCTCCGAGATTTTCCTTGCCAAGTCAATAACTACAAAGTGCGAGAGGTTTTCATGCAGAGCCGGATTTGGAGAATAAGACGCCAAGAGTACGGGATTTTCGCCGGCATAGCCCGTCTCCTCCAAAAGTTCGCGCACAGCCGCCTTTTCCGGGGATTCCGAAGTCTCGATTATTCCGCCGGGAAATTCCCAAGACATTCTGCCGCTTGCAAATCTATACTGGTTTACAAGCACCACAAAGGGGTCAGACGGGCAGCCTGAATCGACGAGCGCCGCAGTCTGGACCCAGTCGTTTGAGCGATTGACATAAAAATCGCCCGTGCGGCCGTCAGGGTGGCGCATGGTCTTTTTTACTATTTTAAAAACTTTACAGTCCGCGACTGGGGTTTCGGAAATTTCCTTCCAGGCGCGCGGAGTTGCTTCGGTATTCATAGTAATATGAGAGTGCATTACGGCGGATTTACCGCAAGTAAATTTATATGCAAAAATCGAAATTATATTAAACTATATGCCGCTAAAATAAAAATGAATTTTGCGCTCTGCCCCTTTTTTATAATTTCGAGGAACAAAATCTTTTTCAATGGGTTGTAAAAATTAAATCCAAAGGTGTTAATCCGATATATTTTGTGCTAATATCGCAATAAATTGTTTGACATTGAATACACTTGTTTTAGGTTTTAAATTTAGATTTAAAATTAACATTATTGGATATGAAGAAGTTATCTATATACGCTTTAGCGGCTTTTTCCATGATTGGCACTCTGGGAGCAGAAAGCCTTTCGCTAATTACGGGAGAAAATGGCGAGATTTCAGAAAAATTTGATTGGAACGACACTTCAAAATGGACCTCCACAGTGTCGGAAGTTGCCGGCAACGACCTCAACCTGAACTTTTCCACCACCACGGAAGTGACTTCGACGATCAATGCAGGCTTTACTGCGGGAGATGTTGTTGTAAACGTAAAACAAAACGCGCCATCGGCATCTGACGGTGGGAAAGGCCACTTTTTTATAAATATTGAAGGCAATACAACTTTTGACAGCCTCACATATAATACGACCTCTCCGGCATGGTGGGGCTCATATATTAGGATAAAAACCGGCTCTACCCTGACCATAAATAACGACTTGTATGCCGGCAATAGCGGCACAAATGCAAATTTTATAAATTTTGCATCAAATAATCTGGCCGACTATTTGGGCAATATCTACGTAAAGGGCAATTTGGTGTTTACCTCCAACGCATACGGGCCTCAAACACACGCTTTATGGACCCAGCTTGGAGACTTTACAGTAAATGGCGCGTTTGTAATGAAAGCTGCAAACGTAGGCGACACAGGCAGATGGAGAATATCCAACGCCACTACAACCATAGGCGGCCTTTCGGGAGAAAGCACCTCAGTACATCAGATATACATAGACAACGACACTTCCATAACATTTACAAATAAATCCGATTACTCGTGGAACGGCTCTATAACCGACGCCGACAGCGGGGCGGCAAACTCTAAGAAATTCAATATAGTAATGGACGCCTCCGCCACCGGCAAGCAAACGATGTCAATAACAGGCGGTTCCCTCAACGATATCACTCTAAACGGCGGAAAATTTGTACTATCTTCGGCAGCCGCCACAACTGGCAAAGTATCCCTCAACGGCGGATATTTTGGAGTTGGAAACAACAGTACCGCGATAAATTCTGCGGAATGGACTTCCGGCGGGCTGCTTTTCGACATGGCGGCTATTGAAAACGGATATAAAATCACGATAGAAAATTCCTTCACCAAAAACGGCGCAGGCCAAATAGAAGTGGATTTCGACGGCCTAAACGGCGCCGACTATATTGGGGATACTTTTGATTTGATAACCGCAGGCTCACTCGAGGGCTTTGACGTTGACAACGCGAACACAGACTTTGTCGCAAAAAATCTGTCAGGGGCATTGGCCGACTTCGCTTGGGACGGGAACAGCCTTTCTGTGACATTCACGCAAATTCCGGAGCCTGCCGCCTTAGCCGCATTTTTTGGCGCTGCCGCGCTGATTTTGGCCTTGCGCAGAAGAAGGGACTAAACGGCAAACTTGGATTATTTCGCGACGGACGTTTTTAACTCGCGTTTATCCAAAAGTCGAGTTGTACATCTTGAATTATTATACGGACGGTTTTTTAACCGTCCTTTTTTTTGGGCATAAACAAAAAATTTTTTTGAGCAGAACACCCCGACATAAATTTTTTTGATAAGCACTGGCCAAACAGACAAAATTTTATCTGGGAAATATGGTCTGAACAGGCATACAAGCTTATAAAACAAACCTAGTTGCCTTTTTTATAAAAAGACAGACACGCTTATTTAATTATACGGCGGGCTCTGCGCTTAATTATTCCGCGCACAAAAATAGATTTCCCTACCGAAAGATATTTTTCATTTGCAACCTCAGCTATACGGCAAGAACACTATCTTCGGAACGCAGCATAAAAAAAACGGGAAAACTTACGTTTCCCGTTTTATTATAAAAAACAATTTCTACAAAAAAGCGCGGCGCGCTATTCTCGAACCGCCGCGGCTAATTTTGCACGCAGGCAAAGCTACTTGATTTCGACCCACGCAGCGGAGTTCTTATTGCTCTCCAAGCAAGCGTCGATAAAGGCCAATCCCATGCGCCCGTCGAGAACAGTCGCGTAGCGGGTGTGGTCGTACGAGAAGGGTTTGCCTTCCTTCCATGCGCGAATGTCTTTTTCAAATTCGCGGTGGAGCCTCGCGTAGGCATCGTGGAAGCCCTCGCAGTGGCCGGCCGGAATTTTCGGCTCTTTGAGAAGAGCTTCGGGGATATCCTTGAAGAAGCCGTCATTGGGCATTACATTGCCGCGCCAATATATTCTGTCGGGCTGGCCGGGAAGCATTATCTTTACTTTCTCCGACTCTTCCTGGCGCCATACGAGCGTACCCTCGGAACCTACGACTTCAAGAGCGAGGTCGTTCTTATGCCCTATGCTTATCTGCGAAGCCCTTACCATGGCTTTTGCGCCGTTTGAAAGCTCGCAATACACTGTGGAATGGTCGTCGAGATTGTTGACTATCGACTCCATATGCGCAGAAACTTTCGTGACGTCGAGACCAGTGACAAAGCGCAGCTGCATCAATGCGTGTGTGCCGATGTCGCCAAGGCAAAGGGAACCTCCGGAGAATTTCGGGTCTGTCCTCCAATTCGCGCTCTTTTCGCTTTTCTTTGCGAGCCATCCCTGTATGTAGGAAGCGTCCGCCCAGCGTATTTCGCCCAACAGGCCGCTCGTCACTATAAAGCGCGAAAGCCATGAAGTCCAATGTCCAAGGTACGTATGCGCCACTGCAAACGGCAATCCGCGCTTTGTGGCTTCCTCGGTGAGGATGTCGGCCTGCTCGCGGTTTACCGTGAGGGGCTTTTCGCACATGACTGGGATTCCGGCCTCTATGGCTTTCAGGGCGGGATCAAAATGGACGAAATTTGGGGTTACAATCAAAATGTAGTCGAGCTTTTCGTCGTCGGGCAGATTTTTCTGGTCGTTAATCATATCCACGTACGACGGGTATCCCTTTATAGGATAGGGCCATTTTGCAGCCTCGTCCATTGCAATTTTCGGATCCGGGTGCAACGCTCCCGCAACTACACGGCGAGTTCCGTCCGAAAAAATCGCCTTTTGATGGGGTTGGGCTATGAATGCGCCGCAACCGCCGCCTACGAGTCCTACATTTAGAGGTCTTGGTGATGCCATTTCTATATCCTTTTTTTACGTTTATTGAAAATACTCAAAGACTCATCTATACTGATGGCGACATGCAGCATAGAGCCCGAAATCCGATCCCGAATGAACCGCGCCGACGCCCCCAAACAGGCATATACGCCTAATCAATACAATTAAGCCGTCACATTAAGACGACACTAACTGAACCAAACAGACTTTCAACTATTTTTTTCGCATTGCAAAAAAATGTGGAATTATTCCGCAAGTTTTAAGAAAAATCGCAATAAACTACCCAAAACGCCGCCTATGCGAAAATTATTCTCGATTTTTGGCAGTTCCATGAAATATTAATACGGCATGCATGACACATTTTTATCGGATTTCTATGTAAACCCCGTAGTGGCTTCGTCGCTTACGGACTACTTCTTCCAGTCCAATTTTGCGGGACAAGTAATTGTAATAATACTATTGGGGTTTAGCCTCTTGGCTTGGGGAGCAATGTTCTGCAAAAAGGCGGACTTGTCGGAGATGAAAAGGCAGAATTCGGCAACAGCAAAAGCCGTCGCCCAGACAAATTCAGTGGCCGAAGCCGCGGCAATGCGCAGGCTATCAGGCCCATACGCGGAAATCCTGCGCGACGCCGCTTCCGCCCTCGAACAGTCTGGCGCACAAAACGCCGCTTCCGCCGATGATAAAAATTCCGCAATGACATTTGTAGACAACGCCCTTCAACGCTCGCTGTCGCGCCAGCTGATGAAGTACGAGTCCAGAATGATTCTTCTCGGAACGGTAATTAGCGGCGCCCCGTTTCTCGGGCTTCTCGGAACCGCATGGGGCGTAATGGACTGCTTCGGCTCGATGAGCGCACAAGCGTCCGTCACTTTGCAGCAGCTAGCTCCTGGCGTCGCGGGGGCCCTTCTCACGACAGTAGCCGGGCTGTGTGTGGCAATACCTGCTGTCTTCGGGTACAACTATTTGACAAGCCAATCGCGCGAGCTCATGACCGACACCGAAAACTTCGCAAGCCTGCTATCCGACATTATAGAAATGCGCATACGCACGATATACTCGGCACAACCACAAAACACTTCGGGTAATGCGCAACAATATCCATACTCCTTCCAGTCCGCAGAATCGGCTCCGCGCTCTGAATATCAATACCCTTCTCAGCCGCAAGCCCCGCGCCCCGAATACGCGTACACAGCCCAGCCGCAAGCCCCGCGCGCTGAATACGCCCGCCCAGCCCAGCCGCAAGAAACGCGTACTGAATATTCATACCCTTCCCAGCAACAAGCTCCGCGCTCTGAATACGCCCCAACCATTCAGCAACACCAAGCCCGCGCCGAACAAGTTCCTCCGCCGCCCGTGCAATCCCCAGCAAATGCTCCGGCTGTCGCAAACCAGCAAAAAATTGCCGGCGTAAAGGACTTTGCCCGCAACGAGGCGGACAGACAAAAAAATGCCGATTCCTCCACAGAAAAAGCGCAGATAATAGACTTCTCGCTCGACGACGATTCATCGCCGACCCCACCCCGCGACTTCGACGACTAAAATCCGATGAAAATAAGACGACGAACACCGCCCGCCGCAATGACGGAGCTAAACGTAACGCCGCTTATGGACTTGGCGTTTTCGTTGCTTATAATATTTATGATAAGCACCCCGTTGCTCGAGCAGACAATCCCCGTAAACCTTCCCAAGCAGGACGCGAACAGCGCAAGCGCCCGCCCCGACATCGACTTCCAGCTAATAACGATAAAGGCGGACGGGCAAATATACTGGGGAAAACAGCCTGTTGATTTGGTGGAGTTAAATTCGTTATTGGCGTCGCTTTCAAAGACGCAGGATCCTCCAGCGATAAGCCTTAGGGCAGACCGCAATCTGATATACCAAAAAGTTGTCGACGTCATCGACGCCATAAAGCGCAACAACCTAACGAAGCTGCATCTCGACACGGAAGTGAAATAAAATGGCCGAAAGCAACAACGCCAAACTTGGTGCATATTGCTCCATCGCGCTCCACGCGGCAGTGGCGCTTGCGGCAGTAGTTGCCGTATTTGTGAAGACAGTATTAAAGACAGACGAACAGCCCCAACAGCCCGTAGTTTTTGATATGGTAGAGCCTTCTCCGCAGCCCGAGCCCGAGCCCGCGCCCGCACCCGCACCGCAAGAAACGCAGATTACCCAGCCCAAAATCGAGGAAATCGAAAAGCTTGAAATTCCCGAACCGCAGCCTGAGCCCGAGCCTGCTCCCGAACCGGAACCGGAACCCGCGCCGAAACCGACGCCCGCTCCAAAGCCAAACCCAACCCCTAAGCCCAAACCGCAAGAGAAGGTTTCATACGAGGATTTTTTGAAAAAGAACCCCGAAAAGCGCAATCCCAAACCCCAGCGCCAGCGCACGACTCCGCGAAAAGTAAAGGTAGGGAGCGTAAAGGCAAATTTCTCCAACATAAACCGAATAGCAAATATATCGGCGTCCGCCACAACTGGGGCCGCGATGAAAAACGAGCTCGCCGCATACGCGCAATATATCCACTCGATGGCAAAGCGCAACTGGGTTCCTCCGCAAGATTTATACGAGGAACTCGAAACGGAAATATCGTTTGCTGTATCTAAAAACGGCGTCATATCGTCCTTCCGCATTATAAGAAGCAGCGGCAATTCGGCTTTCGACAACTCGGTCGCCACTACATTCAAGTCGATATCTCTGATGCCCCCGCCGGACAAGCAGCAGCATACAATTACCTTAACTTTCAGCTCGGCAGACTAATTTTTTTATTTGCGCCGCCTGCACCCGTCATTTTAGACAAGGGATTTTTCGCGATTTATGCGCGCGGAGGGAAAGAGAGCGTTTTGAGCCTCAATCATCTGTTTCTTTTTTTACAATAAAACCTGAAAACGGAAAATAGCAAAAAATTTTATGCGCTGTTTTCTCAAGAGAATGTTTCATTTCACTGGAAAACGCATACATAGGGAGCGCTTCACATATACCCAGCATTTACATATTGCGGCTTGCTGCACCGATAGGAATCCGGCGGGCATTCTAAAGAAATTTTAGATGAAAAAATCCATCAGGAAATTTAGACCCAATAAGATTGAATATCCGCATTTTTAAAGCCGCAAGCAGAGGGCTAAAAGAAGGCAAATTCGAGGAGTGTTGCACAGAAAATCGATGAAAGTTTTAAATTTTTAAGGTCGCCTTTTACTGCGGAAAACTTGGTCAAAAAAATATGGGAATAGATGCGGCAGGCATGTGCCGCGCGAAATAAAAATTGGAGTTTTTTTTCACGCAATAAAGCAACAATGCACTCAGGCTTTATGCCACTCTGCAAAGGCGCATAAATGGCTTGCAAAAAAAGCTACCGCAGCCATCTCGCCCAGTCTTTTCTAAATGAGTCCACATTTTTTGGAGTCGCAATCAGAGGCTTTAAAAGCTCTTCCTTCTTTGAGGGGGCGCGCTTTTCGACAACCTTTTCCGCAAGTGTGCGCATTGCGAAATAACCCCAGCCGTACCAATCGTCGTAAACACAGGAATCGAGCTGTCCCCCCGATAGATACATGTCGAGCTGCGGGAGCGACCCGAGGCAAAAAGCGAAGACCCTGTCCGGATCGTCCTTTATAGGCACCATATTTGCAAGCAGTCTCGGGTTTAAGAATATTTCACCGTAATTGTCCCTGCGCATAATGTCTATCTCATGCTCTTTCGCATACTCGGAATACGAGCTTACGGAATAAGTTTCGACCGGCTCGGCAAGCTTGCGAACAGACTCAATCTCGTCTCTTGAAACGGGAGTAAATAGCTGTTTTTCAGAAGGAGATATTGCGGTAGAATTCGTGTAAAAATAGCAGTAGTTTGCAACCTTCTTCGAGTCAGACAACCGTTTTAATTCCTCCTTTACGAGTTTTTCCATTGCGGCGGAATCCGTCCCGCAATATGATATTGCGCCTTTTACGCGCGCGCCTATGCCAACTATCGGAAAGTTCTTTGGAGAAAGCTCGGCAACTTTTTCCTCAACAGCCTTGGCGTCTACGGGAACGAGCAGCGCGCCGGCAAATCCGTCCAAATATGCCTTCGACATTTCCGATATTTGCCGCTCGACTGATTTGTCGGCGGAAAAGAACTCGATTGACATGTCTTTCCCGTATTTTTTCGAGAGCTCTGAGAGGGCGTCGCGCGCGCCGTTGTAGATAGCCGAGTTTGCCTGGTTATGGGCATCGGGCGAGAGAAAGGCGAATCTTATTTTTTCGCCCCCCGCTGCGGACACTGCTGCGCAGGCTATAAAAACGCAAATTGCAACAATTTTATTTTTCATTTTGACTGTTTCTGCTTGGGGTTGTCGGTTGGGGTAATTTTTGTTTCGGAAAGTTTTTCGTGCGCGCCTTCATTTTCGTGTGCATCTTCATATAAAATCCTGCCCAAGAACTCGACGGCTTCCGCGCACGCGAGCCTCGCCGATTTCTGTCGATCGAGCCGCAAGCGCGAATCAGCCCGTGCGAGATATTTTGAATCCACAACAGCGAAAGCCGCCGCCGCCAAGCCCTTTGACGGGAATACGGCAATCTCGTTTGCGCACCCTTGGAAGAATGCGGAGAAAACCTGCGCCGGAACTCCCCCGCGGGAGATGTCAAACCAGCCCATTCCCATGCGGGAGCCTGCCGGAGCCATTCGGCGCGCAAAAACCGAAGTTCCCGGTTTTGCGGAAGCCTCGGCCTTAAGCCACAAGGCGCATTCCTCCGGCGCGAGCGCCACGGAATAAGCCGGGAACAAAGCCGAGTCGAACGCCCTGTATTTTGGCTGCGATATTCCAAGCTCTCCGAAGAAATATTTTTTCATAAATCCGGCGAAAGATTTTTTTGGATTTTTTGAAGACCTTGAATTTTCGTACCCGAGCGCATACCCGACAGCGGCCGCGCAAAGCGGAGAATACACGCCATTTGTTCCCGCGCCTGCGGCGGGAAAAGTCTGCGGAATTACTTCAAAGAGCCCGCGCCAGTCGCCGTCGGGAAACGGCGGCACTTTCGCGTTGTCAATGCCTGCCCTCATATAAAGCATATCGGAAAACGTGGAATATTTCTCCATTCCCCTTTGCGGGGCAAAAGCCGAGAATCTTTCCGGGACGCTCCACTTTAAATCAAGCTTGCCGGCCTCTTCCATTTTTACGGCTGCAAACGTCACGCATGCAAACGAGCTTTCCCCAAGAGGCAGCGACTTCTGCCCTGCGCGCTTTTTAATCTCCGCGCCCTCCTCCGGAATGCCGACTGGCTCCGCGTAAACTTTGCCGTCCGCCGTGGCAATGCACAACACGCCGTATGGGCATCGCGCCTTTTTTAGCGACTTCTCAAACTTCAGCTTCAAAAGCTCCATTCTGCGCTCCGAAGCTGCCGAACCGTCAAGCAAGTTCGCCGCCCCCGCAAGCGACACCGAAGCGAAAAAAAACAAAAAAATTATCGGCTGAAAGAGCCTTGGCATAAATCAAAGTTTGAAGCGTTTTACAGGAACCCTACCCGTCTTGGATTTAAGCCAGTCCGCCAAATCCGCGGGAAGCTCCATTTCGTCGAGCAGCTCGCCGAACATGCAGGAGCGCGTCTTTACAAAGCGCGCGAGGCACGACATATCAAGTGTGAGGTCGATTTCCCGGTCGCCGCGCACGGGCTCCACAAATTCGTCTGCCGAAAGCCCGAATTTTTCTGCTATTCTGCGCGCCATATCGTAGCGGCTGATTGGTTCGAGCCCCGCATAGTGGTATATGCCTGTGAGATTCGGGCGCTCGCAAAGTTCCACGAGCAGGTCGCCGAGCCTTCCCGCCGACAGCGGGCATTTTATCTCGTCGACCCTGCATTTTGCTTTTTCGCCCGCAGCCCAAATGCGCAGGAGCTTTTCATGGAGCGAGCGGCGGGTAGTCAGGCTGTTTCCGCTTATATGGCTGAGCCTGAGCACCACAGACGTGTGGGCAGCCGCCTTCAAAACCCTCTTTTCCGCCATGAGCTTTGTCGTACCGTAGAGCGTGCAAGGCATTGGAATGTCGGTATTTTTATACGGGGCATCGCTTCCGTCAAAGACCATATCTGTGGACAAATGTATAAAGCGCGCGCCAACATGGTTTGCGAGCTGCGCGAGGCGCTCGGGGAGAACGGCGTTCATCTTTTCGGCGAGCTCCGGATTGGCGTCGACGTCCGCCGGGCTTGAAATCGCCGCGCAGTTTACAATGGCGTCCGGGAAAACTTCGAGCACCGCGCGCTGGACGGCGTGCTCATCGAGCAAATCGCAGCTCACCGGGGTGACATTGGGCATATCGGGAAGGCGGTGCTTGCCGCATACAGCGACAACCTTGTGCCCCTCCGAGGACGCTGCCTTCACAAAATTATAGCCCGCCAAGCCGGTGGCGCCTGTGCAATATATCAACATATTTTTTAACGCAAAATTAAAGTTCTTCGCTTGCAAAAAAGGAAGTTATTAAAATAATCTGTCCTTCTTTAAATAGGTTTAGATTATGAAAGCCGACAAAATAGTAAAGAAACAAATCGTAAATCTTCCCGTTTACGAAACCGGGAAACCTATCGAATATGTCGCGCGCGAATTTGGGCTCGATCCCGACGGTATATTGAAGATGGCCTCCAACGAAAATCCGCTCGGAGCTTCTCCGAAAGCGGTGGAAGCCGTCAAAAACCACCTCGGCGGACTAAACTATTACCCCGATGGCGGCTGCTACGAACTCCGCCAAAAGCTCTCAAAAAAATGGGGGCTTGCGCCTTCACAGTTCGCCTTTGGTAACGGGTCGAACGAAATACTCGAATTCGTGGCGCAGTGCTTCGTGGGCGAAGGCGACGAAACAGTTTTCGGGGCGCAGTCGTTCATAGTTTACAAACTCGCAACAATCTTTATGGGCGGCGTATGCAAGAGCGTACCGATGCCCGGAATGAAATACGACCTCGACGCCATGCGCGACGCCGTGACCGACAAGACAAAAGTCGTGTTTATGACAAACCCCAACAACCCGACCGGGTGCGTCGTAAAGCAGTCGGAAGTAGAAAACTTCGTGCGCTCGCTCCCCGAAAACGTCATATTCTGCTACGACGAAGCGTATACGGAATACCAGCGCGACCCGGTGGACTTGCGCGGGCTTATCGCCGAAGGGTACAACGTAATATGCCTCAGGACATTCTCAAAAATATACGGGCTCGCGGGGCTGCGCATTGGGTACTCGTACTCGTCCGAGGAAATCGCGGGCTATATCAATAGGGTGCGCGAACCTTTCAACGTCAATTCTCTCGCGCAGGTTGCCGCACTTGCCGCCCTTGACGACGACGACTTCGTGCGCCTGAGCCGCGACGTCAACGACGCCGGCAGAAAACAGTTTGAAAAAGCCTTTGAGGAACTCGGTCTCGAATATTTCTCGGACGGGGCAAACTTCGTAATGGTGAAGGTTGCGGACGCGCCGAAAAAGTTTGTGGAGATGCAAAAGCGCGGGGTCATAGTGCGCCCCAACGTCGGCTACGGACTTCCCGACTGGCTCAGGATAACAATCGGAAAGCCCGAGCAAAACGAGCGCTGCATCGAAGAGCTTTCAAGGCTCGTAAAATAACACGCCATGCCGGAAGTCTGGATAATTGCGCTTCTGTGGGCGGCGGGCGCGCTTTGCATGGTTTTTGCGGCGGCGTTTACGGCGCTCACGTTTGCGGTGGCTTCGTACAAATTTTCGGCAAACAGAACCGGCAAGCGCGGCGCGCCATCGTTTGGCGCCGCCGTCCGCTTTTGCGTATCGGGGAGCGCTAAAATCGCTACCACCCTCGCAATATCCGTGCGGGCGTTTGTGGTTTTGGCGGCGTTCTTTGCGTACTTTGCGGCAAACGAATCCCTCGAATGCCTCGGCCTTCCGATAGAGGACGGGCATAAAGTAGCCATTGCATTCGCGGCAGGCATTTTTGCGGTGTTTTTCGAGTACGGAATCCTAGGCATTCCCGCCGCGCGATACGCCGCGGCAAATCCCGAAAAAATCCTAAAAAAAATAGCCCCGGTTTTCATAGTGTTCTACGCGGCGATAAAGCCCTTTGAGCTCTGCGCCGCAGGGGTAGGATTAAAGCTCGCCGGGAAGAAAATCCCGGGAAAGCCGTCGTTCGAACACATAGACGTGGAGGTTATGCTGCGCTCCGAGGACTCCGACGGCGAAACAATCTCCCCTTACGCAGGGAAAATCGTGCGCAACGCAATCCGCCTGCAAGACCTCGACGTCAGCGACGTAATGCTCCCGCGAAGCAAAGTTGTCTATTTTGACACCGAGGAGCCTTACGAAGAAAATATAAAAACCGCCCTTGAAACGAGGCACAACCGCTACCCGCTGTGCAAGGGCAACCTCGACAACTGCTACGGAATAATCCATTTGCGCGACCTCTTTGCGTGCCAGTCGGAGGCTAAAACCCCCGAACTTAAAAAAATTGCGCGCCAAACCTTGCGCCTGCGCGAGAACGAAAAGCTCGAGTCGGCGCTCGTGAAAATGTTGAGGTACAAAATCCACATTGCGCTCGTCGAGGACGATTTTGGAGGGGTAATCGGAGTGCTGACGCTCGACGCCGCCCTCGGGGAGCTCGTCGGGCAAATACGCGACGAATTTACAGTCTCTCAGGGAGAACCGATTCGGGTAATCGGCAAAAACAAATATAAAATCTCCGGCCTTGCGCCGATTCGCCGCGTTGAGGATTTTCTCGACACCGACTTCGATACCGACGAAGTCTCCACTTTTGGCGGCCTTATCACATTCTCGCTCGGTCGCTTTCCAGAAAAGGGCGAACGAATATATTTTAAGGAGCAGCACATGCGGGTAGTGATAGACAAAATGGACGACAAAATGGTCGGCGAGTGCACCGTAACGATAGAGCCGTCGGAATCCGCCGAAGAATAAGTTTTCTTTATAATTATTGCGGTGCTGTTAAAAGAAATATTGCCGCCGGCAAATGTGCAAGAATGGGATTGGGTAAAATCTCCTGCAACTCGGGGTGCTTGTGGTGCACTTATGGGTTTCAGCACTCGCGCATCTTGCAAAAATATTCGCGCATCTTGGCAAGAAAGCGCGGGAGATTTGAGCCTCTTAGCTTCGCATCTGTTAGAATTTGCCTTTTTACCGCGCGTATCCAAGCGGGGCAAAACGTGTTTTTCAGTGTCTGCACACATAGCGCGGAAGTTTTTTAGACTTTTTTTAAAGCTGCACAGTTCCCCAAACGGGTCAGCGCCCGCAAGTTTTATGCAAGGATATTGCAATGGACTCCCCACGAATAAAAAGCATTTTTTTTGGCCTTTTTTAATGAGAATTTTTTATGTTTGAAGGCTGGCATTTTCCCTTATATTGGCTTGCAATATCAGATATTTTATTATTAAATCCGCCGGTAAATTTTTTTAATGTGGAGCATATAAAAAAGCCCACCTAAATAGACAGTTCCAAAACAATGAACAACCCCCTCGACACTCTAACAAAATTTGAATCGGCCTCCGCCGAAGTTAAAGGTTTTATATACAGTTTGCCCGCCCTGAAAAAATCCGGGTTTGACGTCTCCCGCTTGCCGGTCAGCATAAGAATTGTGCTCGAAAGCGTGCTGCGCAACTGCGACGGAAAACTCGCGCACTTGGAGGACGTAAAGCGCCTCGCCGCTTGGAATGCCCAGAACCCGGGCGACTACGAAGTTCCATTTGTAGTGTCGAGGATAGTCTTGCAGGACTTCACCGGAGTGCCGCTTCTCGTGGACCTCGCCGCAATGCGCGACGCCGCCGCAAAGCTCGGCGCCAATCCCGAATGCGTGGAGCCACTCGTTCCCGTCGATCTGGTCGTCGACCACTCTGTTCAAATGGACTTCGCCGGCACTCCGGACGCCTACCAAAAGAATCTCGATATGGAATTCGACAGAAACCGCGAAAGGTACGAATTCCTAAAATGGGGGCAAAGCGCGTTCAAGACGTTTTCGGTCGTTCCGCCCTCAACCGGTATTATCCACCAAGTGAATTTGGAATATCTCGCGCGGCTTGTGTTCCACGCCAAAACGCCTGAGGGCGAAGAAATACTCTACCCCGACACGCTAGTTGGCACGGACTCGCACACGACGATGATTAACGGTCTCGGAGTTGTCGGCTGGGGCGTAGGGGGGATTGAAGCGGAAGCCGGAATGCTCGGGCAGCCCGTATATTTCAAAGTTCCCGAGGTAGTCGGCGTAAACATGACCGGCAAGCTCGCTGAGGGGGTGACCTCCACCGACCTCGCGCTACATGTGACGCAAATGCTAAGGAAAGAAAAAGTTGTCGGCAAATTCGTCGAATTTTTCGGAGAGGGCGCAAAGAGCCTTTCTCTCGCCGACCGCGCGACAGTCGCAAACATGGCGCCCGAATACGGGGCGACTATGGGCTACTTCCCGGTAGACGACGCAACTCTCGAATACCTGCGCCTAACAGGCCGCGACGAAAAGCTCGTTGCCCTCGCCCGCGACTATTTTAAAGCCCAGGGAATTTTCGGAATCCCCTCAGAAGGCGACTGCGACTACACCAAGACTTTGCACCTCGACCTCGCGGACGTGCGCCCGAGCATAGCAGGCCCCAAGCGCCCGCAGGACAAGATAGAGCTGCCCGACGTAAAGGAATCTTTCCAAAAGCTCCTCTCCGGGCTCGGTAAAAATGCGTCTGCAAAAGTAAAAACAACAAAGGGCGAAATATGCGACGGAAGCGTGCTGATTGCCGCCATAACAAGCTGCACGAATACCTCCAACCCGTCGGTTCTCGTGGCGGCGGGGCTTGTCGCAAAAAAGGCCGACGAGCTCGGCATACGCCCGCCGGCTTATGTAAAGACATCGCTCGCTCCGGGTTCGAGGGTCGTCACAGACTATCTCGAAGCGGCGGGGCTTCAAAAGCACCTTGACAATCTCGGTTTCAACCTCGCGGGCTACGGCTGCGCAACTTGCATAGGCAATTCCGGCCCGATTGATCCGGAAATCTCCGATGCGGTGAAATCGAACGACCTCGTCTGCGCGAGCGTATTGTCCGGCAACAGGAACTTCGAGGCGCGCGTGCATGCGCTATTGAAGGCAAACTACTTGATGAGCCCGCCGCTCGTCGTCGCATTTGCGCTCGCCGGAAGAATCGACATCGACTTCGACAGGGAGCCACTCGCGAAAACTTCTGACGGGAAAGACGTCTATCTTTCGGATATTTGGCCGTCGTCGTCGGAAGTATCGGAAACCGTTGCGAAATCGCTAAAAAGCCAAATGTTTATCGAGAGATACTCGGACATGTCGGGCCCCGAGCGCTGGCAGAAAATCGAGAGCAAGCCCTCTGCGACATACAGCTGGGACGAAAACAGCACATACATACAAAAGCCCCCGTTCTTCGACTCCATCGAAAAATCTGGAGAGCTTCCGACACTTTCAGGGCTGCGCCCGCTCGCGATACTTGGCGATTCCGTCACGACCGACCACATATCGCCCGCCGGATCCGTTCCCGCTGACGGCCCCGCGGGGAAATACCTTCTCGCGCACGGTGTCCAGCCAAAGGACTTTAACTCTTTCGGTTCGCGCCGCGGCAACGACAGGGTTATGACGCGCGGAACGTTCGCAAACGTAAGAATCCGCAACGCAATGGCGGGCGGAGCCGAAGGCGGATACACTAAAATAGACGGCAAAGGCGAAAATGTTTCAATATTCGACGCAAGCGAAGAATATAAAAAGCGCGGAGAAGGCTTGATAGTATTCGGTGGCGCGGATTACGGCATGGGAAGCTCCCGCGACTGGGCCGCAAAAGGCACAAAACTTTTGGGAGTCCGCGCGGTCGTCGCAAAGTCTTTCGAGAGAATACACCGCAGCAACCTAATCGGCATGGGGGTTCTGCCCTTTGAGTTTACGGAAGGCGCAGACGCCGCTTCTCTCGGGCTTGACGGCACGGAAACATTCTCAATAAAAGGCCTCGAAAACGGGCTCAAACCCGCCCAGAAAGCAATACTTGAAATATCGAGGGCGGACGGCGCGAAAGCCTCGGCAAACCTACTACTTAGAATAGACACGCCGATAGAGGTCGACTATTACACCTCGGACGGCATACTGCCGCTTGTGCTTAAAAAAATCGTCAATAAATAAGCCCGAAAAAAATATGCGCGAAGAAACTAAATACCTTGTAGGCATAACGGGAGATACCGCAACAATGGCGGTAATCGGAAAGGCGAATTACCTCAATTGCCGAAACGTCGGAGAGTTTTTCTCGACAGCGATAGAGCGCGGTTGCCGAAAGATATTGGTTGACTGCTCCCAATGCAACGGCATGGACAGCACATTTCTCGGAATGGTTGCGGGCGCGGCGCTAAAAATCCATAAAACCGGCGGCGAAATGGTTCTGTTGAACCTAAACGACAGAAATATGGAGCTGATAGACAACCTCGGCATCTACAAGCTCGTAAATGTTGAGGAAGACAAATCCGCAATGCCGAAGCCTTCGGCGGAATTTCTCCCTGCGAACAACGCCACCCACGCGAATATTCTAAATGCGCACGAAAACCTCGTCGCGGCGGATTCCTCCAATAAGACAAAGTTTGAGGACGTAATAACTTTCCTAAAAAAAGAAACCCAGAGCAAGTAAAGCATGGCTTACGTCGTCGTCGCAACGGTACTCGCCCTCATAGCGCTCGTGTGCGTGCTGATCGCGGCGAAGCAGCGCGATATTCTCGCAAAGACGCTTGACGAACTCGACAGGCTTCGCGAGGAACGGCAAGTCATAATAGACTTTCTCCACCGCAGCGCCGACGACATAGGCTCGGGCGCCAACCGCGAAAAAATATACAAGCGAACCGTCCGCGCCACTGCGCTGTCGTGCGGGGCGATGAGCGCGTGTGTATATGAAAAAACCGCCGACGGAAAGCTCGTTGCGAAAGCGTGCGAAGGCCTATTCCCCCCGCAGACGAAAAAAATCGGAAGGCACAAGAACGGCGAATTGAGGGCAAAATACATAGAAGACGCCCTCATGGCCGAAACGATAGAACCCAACGAAGGGATTTTGGGTGAAGTTGCCGCTTCAGGAAGAGGCGTCCTAATTAAAGACGCGCTCAAAGACCCGCGCATAATAAAACATGACGACGAATCACTAAAAATCAGGAGTTTTATGGCGGTGCCGCTAATATTCCGCGGACAACTGAGCGGAGTGCTTGCCGTAGCAAACCCAATAAGCGGAAGGGCATTTACGGACACGGAATTTTCGCTGGCAAAGTCGCTCGGAGAGCAATGCGCGCTCGCCTTGCAAAATGCCGAGGCCGTATCGGCGCTACTGATGCGCAATAAGCTCGAATTTGACCTAAGGCTTGCAAGCAGCATACAGCGCTACCTTCTCCCCGAAAATCTCCCGCAGACAGAAAGCCTCGAATTCGCGGTAAAATACCTGCCGCAGCAGCTTATAGGCGGCGACTTCTACGACTTTTTTAAACTTCCCCACGGCAAAATTGGCGTTGTCATAGGGGACGTATCCGGCAAGGGCATTCCCGCCGCAATACTTATGGCGCTCTGCCAGACAAAACTCAGGTACATCGCAATGTCTGGCAAATCCCCAGCGCAAACGCTCTGCCTGTTAAATTCGGAGATGGTTCATGCAATGCGCTCCGACATGTTTATTACAATAATATATTTGGTGATAGACCCGAAATCGGGCGAGGCAAGGTTTGCGCGCGCCGGACACGAGCCGCCGCTGCTTGCGCGCGCAGATTCCGACGAAGCTGCACAACCCCTCAAATCGAGCGGAATGGCTTTGGGCATGGTTTCGGAGGAGCTGTTTGACGAGGTTATGGAAGACGCCTCGTTTAAGATGAATTCTGGCGACGTGCTCGTGTTGTACACGGACGGGCTTACGGAGGCCGCTAATCCCGAAGGCGGAGAATTCACGGCAAAAAAATTGGCGCAAACAATCTCGACATTGCGCTCGAGAAATGCCAATGATTTAAATGACGAAATAATAAAGTCGGTGGAAGCGTTCATGGGGCCCGGAAACAAGTACGGCGACGACCTGACTCTTCTCACGGTAAAAAAGATTTAACAAAAAAAGGATATAATATGGCCGGAGTAGGCAAACTTTTAAAACAGGCGCAAAAAATGCAAAAGGCGATGGAAGCCGTGCAAACGGAACTCGCCAACACTACAGTCGAAGGCTCCGCCGCGGGCGGCGCGGTGAAAGCCGTCGTCAATGGACAGGGTGTTTTGCAATCGATAAAACTTGATCCGGAATTTTTGAAAGAGGATGTCGCGAGCGTCGAAGCTTCGATAGTCGCGGCAGTCGAGGACGCCGCTTCAAAAGCTCGCGCAAAAAGCGAAGAGCAGATGAATAAAATTACCGGCGGATTCTCGATACCGGGGCTCATATAAGTTCCGCCCTCCCGAAGCGCCGCGCGCTGCTCGTTTTTCAACTTGTGGCGCAGCGGTGATATGTTGCAAGTGCGGTTTTTTTAGCCGAAACATTTTTTATGGCGGATAAAAAACTCGCCGTTTTAAAATTAATTTTCTGGACTGGTGTTATACGAACAAAACCCAAGTTTGTGAAAATTATTTTAATGTTGCAAGCCGACTAAATGCACACGGCGGGCGGCTGGAGCTTTTCGGTTGTTTTTCTTCAAGTACCGCTGCTTTCTTTAACTTGCGCGCGGACTCAAATATATTTCTATGATTTGCGGAGGCGGAATTTTTGAATACGCCCCCCAGTTGCTTTGAATTCGCCTAAAAAATCAGGCAGTATTACGGCTATAAAAAAAGTTTAACGGCATAAATGCAGCATTTTGCATAATTGGCTGCGCGAACAATCTTTTACCAGCCTAATAAATATGGAGAGAATAAAGTATTTTAGACGCCAGATATGAAGCAAATATATTTGGCGGGGTGGCAAAGTCGTTTTCAGCTGTCGCGGCGACAATAGTGTCGGGAATCAGCTTTCGGGGCACAAAACCTAAACTGCTTTTTGGCGTTAAAAAAAATCGCAAAACAAATAAATTATTTTTCCACACCTTTTTGCGCCCAGTCAGATGTTTGTTTCCGAAAAAATTTTGACGCCAAAAATAACCATCAGCAAAGTTTGCGCGATCGGCAACACGTTATTTCCGCTCAGCACTTCGGCGGAGGATTGAGCAATTTCTCAATGCAGTTGCTCGCATTGCTCACCCGCACGAGCTTGTCGCGCGATGTCTCTCCGAAAATTATTTCGATGTCCCCCTTTGATACTCCGAAGAATCCGGATAAAAATTTTATGAGCTCCGCGTTAGCCTTGCCGTCCATAGCGGGCGCCTTTATTTTTATTTTCACGCCGTCGCCGTACGCGCCCGCCGCCGCACTCTTTGGCGCATTTGGCACAACCCTAATTTTTATGTGTTCTGGCATTTTTATAAAATTTTTTTTGAGGAGCAACGCAGAGAAGGATATGCGGCGCGTTTTGAATACCGCCCATTGATTAGTGTGGAAGATTTTTCTGCGCAAAAAAAGATTTGTAAAGCAATTTATCGGAAAACAAAAGAGCTCACCCCGCCCCACGCTTTCTGCGGATCGAAGTTAAAAAATGCGGCTTGCACGCTTAGAATTCAAACTCCCCTCCCGCTCATTGCAAAAGCTAAGCAATTTATACGGAAGCTATTTTCCATTCGGCAATAATTCTCAAAGATAACCCAATCTCGCCCTCGCGCATTCCGCGCAAAAAAAGAAATTTACGATGCAAGTGTAGAAATTCTTGTCGGCGTTCTGGATACTTATGCATGCGCAATGCAAAAACAACTTTTTAGCAAATTGCCTTTCTCGTCGTAAACTGCAACTCCCCGCCTATAAAGCAGGGGCAAATCACATGGGATAGCTTCCGAGCCACTTTATCATCGGCAGTCTTTGTGACAGTTCAGACACGGCAGATTTCGTCTTTTCGTCCTCCCAATGGCCCTCAAAGTCTATAAAGAAATAATAGTCCCACGCCTTCTTGCGGTTCGGGCGCGACTCGATTCTCGTTAGGTTGACATTCGCGCGCTCAAACGGTATCAAAACTTCGCTCAACGCGCCCGGACGGTCGCTCAGGGAAATGACTATACTGGTCTTATATTTGACGCCCTCAGAGCGCGGTGCCGCCTTTTTGCCTATGACGAGGAATCGCGTCTGGTTGTCTTTCTTGTCCTGAATGGCGCGCTCGAGAATGGGAACGTCGTAAGACTCCGACGCTATGGCGGAAGCTATCGCGCCTATTTCCGGATTTTCAGCCGCCATTTGCACGGCGGTAGTCGTGCTGTCCACAGTTTCAAGAACAGCCTTTGGCAGGTGCCTGTGCAGCCAAGCGCGGCATTGGCCTATTGCCTGGTCTTTGGAGCACACCTTGCGAATCTCCTCGAGCTTCCCGCGAGAAAGCAGGCAATGCTCTATTTTTAAATACACCTGCCCGACAATGAAAAGCGAACTTTCGGCAAGCATATCCATAGAGTGCAATACGGCCCCTTCGGTCGAGTTTTCAATCGGTATTACGCCGTAGTCAGTGTCGCCGGCCTCAACGGCTGAAAAGACGTCTGGAATTGAAGGTATCGGGCGGTAGTCGACGCTCGACCCGAAATTTTTAAGAGCCGCCTGCTGCGTAAATGTTGCGCACGGCCCGAGATACGCAACGAGCAGCTTCTTTTCGACAGATATCGAGGCGGATATTATTTCCCGATAAATTGCCTTCAATGCATCTTCGGGAATTCTTCCGCAATTTTTTTCTAGCAAATTTTTAAAAACGAGCTTCTCGCGGCTCGGAACGTAAACTTCTTCGCCGTTCTTCGATTTCATCGCGCCAATTTCTTTTGCGCACGATATTCTGCGCGCGAGCAAATCGAGTATTTGCCCGTCTATTGAATCTATTTGTGCCCTAATTTCGCTTTTATCCATTTGGATTTTCCTCTTGTAAAATTTGCGCCGGCGGCTTACGGGCGCTCAAACTCACCCTCCGACCCCGCGCTTTCCGAACCTTCCGACTGGAATGTCTCTGTATCCGGCTCTGCTTTTATCTCTTCGGAGACTTCCTCAATTTCCAATTCTATTTTTTTCACCCGCGCCGCCTGCTTCGCCATTTGAAGAGCCTGCGGACGAACCGGAAGCTCCCGCGCTTTCGGCTCCCTCCAACTCTGCAGGCTCGTCGGCATTTGACGGAAGCCCGACATGGGTGTCGGATATTTCTTCTCCCGAGCCCGCGCGCCTTATCCATTCCGCAATTTGCCCCGGACTCAATACATCGGAGGCGGGAAGCTCGTCGAGCGAGTTTATTCCGGCGTAGTCGAGAAAGTTTTGGGTGGTTGCGTACTGAATTGGCCGCCCCGGCAGGTCGGCGCGCCCTGAAATGTATATCAGCTCCTTTTCGGAAAGCCTGCTTATCGCCCCGTCCGCATTCACCCCTCTAATCGCCTCTATCTCGGCGCGGGTGACGGGTTGGCGGTAGGCGATTATCGCAAGCGTTTCGAGAGCCGCGCGCGAAAGCCTTTGGGGGCGCGGGTCGTTGCGCAACAGCCTTACCCATTCGGCGTAATCTTTAGATATCGCAAACTTAAACCCCGACGAACTTTGCAGAAGGCTGTAAACTTGCCCCGACTCCTCCAATTCGGCGGATATTTCCTCCATTGCCTCCCTGATTTGCGTCGCGGTCAATATCGTGGGAACTTGCGCAAATATGTCTTCTATCACCGACTGTCCGCCGTCCGCCGCATCGTCCGGCTCTTCCGCCGCGCTTTGCTGCTTGTTCCGCCCGTCGTTTTCCGAATGGTAGCGCGTGATTACGGCCTGTATGTCCTTTATCGACAGCGGCTCGCTCGTCGAAAATAAAAGCGCCGTCAGAATCTTTTTCAGATTGAATCCCATATCGAAAATTATTTTTGGTTTATAATGTAAAATTAAATCCGGCATTTCAATTTTATTTTTAGCGGCTCCGCGCGGCTGCCGCGCTTTATTAAAAATGCACTGTTTTGGGCGCGCTATTTTATAACAAGCACATCTAAAATTTTGCCTTTTTTTTCGCAAAGACGGCTATCTTTTCCCCTTTTTCACGACTACTGCGCTTTCAATTCTTTATCGCGCAGACTTTTATTCACCTTTACTGCGGGGTTATTTAAGAAGGCGATTTTATGTTTTTTCCCCGAAAAAAAATAAGTCTTTTTGGAGATTTCGCGGGAAATTCCGGAAATTCTAAAACTTGACCTTGCGCCCAAGCCGTGGTTATATTTATGGGAAATTTCAGCATTATGCCAGAATACAGATCAAAAAAAAGTTTTACGGGTAGGAACATGGCCGGCGCACGCGCCCTATGGCGCGCCACGGGAGTGAAAGAGTCGGACTTCGGGAAACCGATTATAGCCGTGGCAAATTCTTTCACACAATTCGTGCCGGGGCATGTGCACCTCGACGAAGTCGGCAGATTTGTGCGCGAAAAAATAGAGGAGGCAGGCGGAATCGCGAGAGAATTCAACACAATCGCAATAGACGACGGCATCGCCATGGGGCACGAAGGAATGCTCTACTCCCTTCCCTCGCGCGAGCTCATTGCCGACAGCGTGGAATACATGTGCAACGCCCACTGCGCCGACGCTCTCGTTTGTATTTCAAACTGCGACAAAATAACCCCCGGCATGATGATGGCTGCAATGAGAATGAATATCCCCACGATATTTGTGTCAGGCGGCCCTATGGAGGCGGGAATAGGGAAATTGTCATCTGGCGAAAGAAAGCTCGACCTCATCGACGCAATGATTGCCGGAGCCAATCCAAACATATCCGACGCCGACTCAGAAATTATGGAACGCAACGCCTGCCCGACATGCGGTTCATGTTCCGGAATGTTCACCGCGAATTCCATGAACTGCCTCGCAGAAGCCATAGGGCTCGCCCTGCCCGGCAACGGCACGATAGTCGCAACCCACACGGCGCGAAAGGAGCTCTTTGAAAAAGCCGCAAAGCGCATAGTGGAAATGGCGAAAGCATACTACGAAAATGGCGACGAATCAGTCTTGCCGCGCTCGATTGCAAAGCGCAACTCTTTCCTAAACGCTATGAGGCTCGACATAGCCATGGGCGGTAGCACAAACACTGTTTTGCACCTGCTCGCGATAGCCCGCGAAGGCGAAGTCGATTTCTCGATGGCGGATATAGACGCTCTTTCGAGAAAAACGCCGTGCATATGCAAAGTCGCCCCGACAACCCAAAAAGTCCACATACAGGACGTAAACCGGGCAGGCGGCATATTTGGCATTCTTGGCGAGCTCGACCGCGCTGGGCTGCTCGACACGTCGGCGGGCACGGTCCACTCAAAAACCCTGAAAGAAGCAATCGCAAAATACGACATTCTATCGCCTGAATGCCCGGACGAAGTTAAAAAAATGTACCGCGCCGCGCCCGGCAACAAATACAGCATAAAAGCTTGGACCCAGTCGGAGTACTACCCGAATAACGACACCGACAGAGTCTCAGGAGCGATAAGAAACGCGGCAAACGCTTTTAGCAAAGACGGGGGGCTCGCCGTGCTAACGGGGAATATTGCCATTGACGGGGCGATAGTAAAAACCGCGGGTGTCGACGAATCGATACTGCGCTTCCGCGGCACAGCGAAAGTCTACCACTCGGAGCAGGCTGCGAGCAAGGCGATTCTCGGCTCGAAAGTCTCGCCGGGAGACGTTGTAGTCATTCTGTACGAGGGACCGCGGGGCGGCCCGGGCATGCAGGAAATGCTCTACCCCACGAGCCACTTGAAAAGCATGGGGCTCGGCAAGGTTTGCGCGCTTTTGACTGACGGCAGATTTTCAGGCGGCACGAGCGGCCTCTCCATCGGGCATGCGTCGCCAGAAGCCGCCGACGGGGGTGACATAGCCTTAATCGAAAACGGCGACTTCATAAATATAGATATTCCCGCGCGCAAAATAGAACTCGAGATATCCGAATCGGAACTTGCCGCGCGGCGTGCAAAAATGCTCGCCAAAGGCGAAAACGCCTACAAGCCTGTGCGCGACAGAAAAGTTTCAAAGGCGCTGCAATTCTACGCTAAAAACGTATCATCTGCGGCGGACGGCGCGGTTAGGAGGCTCTGATGAAAAGCATGACGGGCTTTGGGCGGGCCGCGGCGGATTGCCCCGAATTCTCGCTCACAGTCGACGTTTCGAGCGTCAACAAGAAAGGACTGGAATTGTCCGTCGGGCTTCCGCGCGAATGGCAGCCCATGGAAAGGCTCGTCGCGGCGAAAGTCAGGGAATTCTACACGCGCGGCAAGGTCGGTGTATCCGTCAAGGCAGAATTTAAGGGAATAAAAAATTCGCCTTTGGCGGACAAGACCGCGGTTGCCGCCGCGCTTGACGAATTAAAATCTCTCTGTTCCAATTACGGCGCAAAATTCGAGCCTACCGCAGATACGATATTAAAAATCTGCGAGCTAACCTCCTCCTGTACGGCGCAAAATTCCGACTGGGAGGCGGCATGGGAAAACGTCGCCGCCGCGCTCGACGAAGCCCTGCGGAATGCTGGGCAAATGAGGGAGCTTGAAGGCGAAAACTTGAAGAAGGACCTGATCCACCGCCTTGATTTGATACTAGAGCTTGTGATGGCAGCGGAGAAGGAGTCGAAAAACACGGTCGGGCAATATCGGGACCAACTTTTGGGGCGCTTGAAAGAAATGGGCTTGGAACTTCGGCTTGACGACGAGCGCCTGCTAAAAGAACTTTGCATATTCGCCGACAAGTGTGACGTCGCGGAAGAAATAACGCGCCTAAAAAGCCATATATCGCAATTTATCGCCGCAGCCAACGAGAACGGGCCCGTCGGGCGGAAGATGGACTTCATCTGCCAAGAGATGGGGCGGGAAATAAACACGACGGCAAGCAAGGCCAACAATCTCGAGCTTACAAAGCTTGCCATATCCCTTAAAAACGAACTCGAGCGGGTGCGCGAACAAGTTCAAAACGTCGAGTAGCGCATTACCCGCGCGCCGGCTCTCCGCGCAAGTGCCGCCGTTGCAATAAAAGTGCCGAGATTTAAAGCCGCACTCCGCGCGCGAAAACAATAAAATATGAGCAAATCTTTCGACAGACTAAAAAACGCGCTGAAAAGGCTTCCGGGCACGGGAGTAAAGAGCGCAGAGCGCATGGCGCTGCACCTCGCGCTCGAAAACCGCGCGGACGCCATTGAGATAGCCGAATCCATAACTGCGGCTCTTGAACGCATAACGCCCTGTCCAGAGTGCTTTGGATTGTCCGAGAACGGACAGCCCTGCGAAATTTGCTCCGACGCCTCCAGAATTTCCGACTGCCTTTGCGTTGTCGAAAAAGCCTCCGATATTTCCGCGATAGAAAAATCGGGAGCTTGGCGGGGGAAATACCACGTTCTTGGCGGAAAGCTGTCGCCGATAAAAAAAATAGGGCCCGACAAGCTGAATATAGCCCAGCTTTTAAAGCGCGTAGAAAATTCCCAGATAAAGGAGATAATACTCGCATTGTCCAACGACATAGAAGCCGAAGCCACCTGCCATTACATACAGGAGCGTATCGCTTCTCCGCACGGCATACGGCTAACGCGCATAGGCTTTGGACTCCCCAGCGGCAGCCAGCTCGGCTTTGCGGATCCCGTGACAATAAAAAGCGCGCTCGAATCGCGAAAGTCGTTCTAACCACTTTTCATCAAGGCGCATTCCAGCCAAATAAAACCGCATTATGAAAATCCTACGCCTTTTACTAATCGCATCTTTCGCAAATTTCACCCTTTGCGCGCAAACGATAAATGAAGTCGAATCCGACCCGCCAAAGGGAGAAATTGAAATCGTTGAAACATTGACGAGCCAATCAAATACGGCCGCAAAGAATGGAATAATATATTGCGACTCGCTCGTATTGGGATTGGTCGAGGGGCTTACCGAATACCTGCCTGTGTCCTCCACCGGGCACCTGCTGCTCGCAAACGCATTCCTTGGTCTCGACGCCGACGAACCGCTCTCGGACGCCGCCGGAAACCCGATTTTAAACGACAATTTTGAACCTCTGACGCTCAAATCAGCAGCCGACGCGTATGCCATAGTTATACAGCTTGGCGCGATTGCCGCTGTTGCATTCATCTATTGGGAATGGCTGTTAAAAATGTTCTTCGGGCTTCTCGGAAGGAATCCGGAAGGGCTGAGGCTTCTTATAAACATCATAGCGGCGTTTCTGCCCGCGGCCATTGTCGGGCTTTTGCTGCACGACTTAATCGAGAACTGGCTTTTCGGAACGCTACCCATAATAGCGGCGCTGTTTTTTGGAGGGCTGCTCATGTTTTGGGTTCAAAAGAGATACAACTCTAAGCATTTGTATCCGTCGAGCGCGTATCTAAAAATGAGGGATATGAGAGTCAAAGACGCGCTAATAATAGGCCTCTTGCAGTGCATTGCAATGTGGCCCGGCACGAGCCGCTCAATGATGACGATTATCGGCGGATACGCAGTGGGGCTCAAACCGGCGGACGCCGCAAGATTCAGCTTTTTACTGGGGCTTGCAACGCTCTCGGCGGCGTCGATATTCAAGATGTACACTGACGGAGCAAGTATTTTGCGCGCGATTTCGGCTGGGCCGCTATTGTTCGGGATAATTGTCGCATTTGTTTCTGCGGCGCTCACAGTGAAATGGCTCGTGGGATTTTTAAACCGAAGGGGGCTTGCGCCGTTTGCATATTATAGAATTATCCTCGCCGCAATCCTCTCTGCATTCGTGTATTTCAATATTCTCTAAGGCACGCTCAAACGAACCGCGCAAGCGCGCGCAAAATCCAAAAGCATTGAAAATAATAGACGCCCATACGCATTTTTATCCCGAAAACATCGCTTCCGCTCCCGAAGCATGGGCGGAATGCGCCGCGGAGAAGTATTGGGGGAAGCTCGTTGGCAAGCGCCCCGACGGGAAAAAATCGTTGCAGGGCTTTCCAAGCGAAAAGAAATTTCTTTTGGACATGGATTCCGCCGGAGTGGAGCGCGCCATAATCCAAGGCTGGTATTGGGAAAAACCCGGCACATGCTCCATTCTAAACCGCCAAATCGCAGATTTCGCCGCGCGCCACCCAGACAGGATTTCGGCATTTGCCTCCATAAACCCGAGCTTTCCTAAGGAGTCAATGGCAGAGATAAAAAGAGCAAAGGATCTCGGTTTCATAGGCGTCGGAGAACTGCACGACGGAGTCCAAGGGTTCGACTTTTTATCGGAGCAATTTACGGAGATTGCCGAACTTTGCGCCGAATGCGGTTTCCCGATTTGCGTGCACCTTACAGAAAAATCGCCCCGCCAATATCTCGGCAAGTGCCCGACGAACTTTGAGTCCGCATACGCCGCCGCGCGAAAATGCCCGTCTGCAAAATTCATTTTTGCCCACCTATCTGGCGGCGACGCGGCAATCGACGTATTTTCGCCCCCAGACAATGTTTTTTTCGACACAGCGGCATTCCCGTTTACAAACACGCCTTCCGACGTCTCCCGCGCAGTTTCCGCAAATGGCGGCCGCGCCATATACGGCTCCGACTACCCTATACGCCTGTACCCGCGCAAATTTGCGTGCGAAGAAATGAGCACAATAGTGGCGGAATCAAAAGCGGCAGTTCCCGCGGAATACGCAGAAAAATTCTTTTCAGAGAATTTCGAATCGCTTTACAAAGCAGGCCGCGCATAAAGCTATCGGCATAAAATAACAAAATATTTTATTCTTTCGCTGAGGAATTTCCCGCCGTGGACTTCTTTTATTGCGGAACTCTCCGTCACGGGTTTCTTTTTCTACAGGCTCCTTCCGCCGCGGGAGTCTCCGCGCGGGGCAAACACAATTTCTTTTCTCTTTTGAGCGGATACCCACGCCGACTGCAATGCGCGCAAGCCTCGAGCGGACTTGTGTAAATTTTTTCTGTTTCGGGCGGATTGCTCGGGGGGAAAATCCCGCAATGCGCTATGAAAACCGCGCCCCCCGCGCTATTGGTCTGCGCGCAGACAAACGCCATTTGACGCTGTATATGGCAAACGCCATTATGCTGCGGCCGGCAAATACATCTAAAAAAAATCTATAACCCGCGAAGAAAAAGAAGGAGAGAAAAAATTAGTCGGAAAGACCGAAAAATTCCACAGAGTTCTCGTACGCGGCGTCGGCGATATATTTTTCATCAACGCCGAAAATTTCGGCAGCAGCCCGCAAAATAACCGGAATGTTGGAGGGCTCGTTAACGCTCCCGCGCAACGGAACGGGCGCAAGGTACGGGCAATCGGTTTCAAGCATTAGCCTGCCGATTCCTTGCGCGAGCATGGCTTCCCGCATCTGGCCCGCATTTTTGTAGGTTATAATACCCGTAAAGGAGCCCCTGCCCCCAAGCTCGTTTATCTTCGCAAGCTCTTCGGCCGTCCCCGAGTAGCAGTGGAAAACGACCCTCGAAAAATCGACGCCAGCCTCCGATATGAGCCTTACGCAGTCCGAAAGGCTTTCTCTTGCATGCACGCATATCTTGGCATCCGGGAAGGAGTTTGAGAGCTCGAGCTGGCGGACAAATATTTCCGCTTGGCGCGCTTTCATGGCCTCAAACTCGGCCGCGTCAGCCGGCGGACGATAGTAGTCGAGGCCTATTTCTCCTATCGCCACAGGCGGCCTCTCCGAGGCAAAAAACGCGCCGAGCGAATCGAGCGCAATTTCGCAGTTTTCCGATATTTCCCCGGGATGTATTCCGACCTGCCAATAAACCTCTCCGGGGAAATCTGCAGCGGCGCGTTCGTATAAGAGCCATTCGTCGGACTTTGTCGAGCACCCCACTATTTTTTCAACTCCCGCCAAGCGCGCCCTCTCGACAATTTTTTCGAGTTCGCCCTTGTTGGCAAACGTGTCCAGATGCGCGTGTGTGTCTGCGTATTTCATAATATTAACGGAACCGCAATCGCATTCGGAGTGTCCGAATACAAAGCCGGCAAATTAGATTCTGCAAAGAATTTTTCAGTTTGCGGCAAATAGGCAAGAAATTAAAAAAAGGAAAAAAATATGTCAGTGCTCGTTGGCAAAAAAGCGCCGGACTTCAAGGCAAACGCCGTCGTAGGCGGCAAGATAGAAAGCGGCTTTACGCTCTCGCAATTCATAGGCAAAAAGTATGTGATACTTTTTTTCTATCCCAAAGACTTCACCTTTGTGTGTCCAACCGAAATACTCGCCTTTCAGGCGGCGAAAAAAGAATTTGACGCGAGAAATGTGGAGTTAATCGGCTGCTCGACAGACACCGAATTTTGCCATCTCGCATGGTCGCAAACGCCGCGCTCAAAAGGTGGAATCGAAGGCGTGGAATACCCGCTCGTCGCAGACACAAACAAGACAATCGCCCGCGACTACGGGGTTTTGGCGGGAGACTCAAAAACCTGCCCCGACGGCAAAGTGTGCGTCGAAGGAGAAATGGTTGCCTACCGGGGGCTGTTTCTCATCGACAAGAACGGAATAGTCCAGCACGAAGTGGTAAACAACTTCCCGCTCGGCCGCTCCACGGAAGAGGAAATCAGAATGGTCGACGCCCTCCAACATTTTGAGACCTACGGCGAAGTCTGCCCAATGAACTGGCACAAAGGGGAAGATGCAATGAAGCCGACGAGCGAAGGAGTCGCGGAATATTTGAAAGAATCGTACAAGTAGGATTTGCAATCGCATAAGTGCCATTTGCGGCAGGCTTTTTTACGGCGCAAAAATTATAAATTCCCCAAGCGTTTTTTTGGGACGCATGGGGATTTTTTCTTACGCAACAGGAGAAAATCAGCCTTGTTTAGAATGGATAGTAGCTCCGCCGCACGCTCATGAGATTTTTATTATTTTATAAATTCGCAAGCCGCCAAATTCCTTGGCGCGGCGCACGGCATGCGCCTGTCTATGCGGTAGGAAAAAAAATACCTTTGGGCGCGCGGAATAGCCCGCGCGAAGCTTTCAAAAATCAGTCGAGTTTTCTTACAGAAACACATTCGTTTATCATATCGGCGTATTTGCGGGCTTTTTCGAAAGCGTCGGAAAAATAAACGTTAACAGTATTAACCTTGGATAATATAAACGGCAAACTTACAATCTTGCCGTCGATTACAACCGCAATATTGCGCGCAGAGCCGCCTTTAACCATATTTTCAGTGGTCTTCCCCATGATTTCCTTGCCCTCGCCGGTCAACTCTATTTTCAGCGAATAGCCCAATTTGCCATCAAAAAGTGAGGGTTCTACATAAGCGCATTTGACATGTTTTAAGTTAAGGAAAGGCGTTTTTTCGACAAAGCAATCCGCCTCCGCTTTTTCGCTATCTTCGCAGGAATTTATGATTGTAGAATACTTATCTTTTACAAAACCTTCGGGGGCATTTTTTGGCAGAGCCGCACGCTTTAAGCAAAAGATTTCGTCTCCGCAAGATGGTTTGCCTTTGGAATATATTGGCTCAATGCGCACTCCTATCCACTTGAAGCGCTCGGTGGCAGATACTTTCCCTGTTTTTAAATCCCTCACAGCGCCTCTAAACGGAACGAATGCAACCACGTTATTTTGCGACATATTAAATTCTGTAAATCCCTTATAGGACACCTCCTCACCGCCAAAAGACGCCTTCAAGCCTATTTCGCAATCCACGACATTCTCGCCGCGCTCCGCCAACTTCGGGTTTAGCTCTAACTCAACCGCGCAATAGCCGTTTTCGGACTTTAATGTTTTCGTTTTTCCGGCGGGAAAGCAAGCGGCAAAGACCGTATTTTTTGAGTTTTGCGCTTTATAAAATTTTTCTATTGAATCGGGGTCTTTAAGGTCAAAGGTTTGGACATCATTTATGCCAATGCAAGTCCACAAGTCGACAAACACTGCGAAGGCGGCGGGCTCGGGAGAATTTTCCAAAGACTTCTCGCGCGCCTTTATCATTCTGCTTGTAGCGAGCGCCTTTTTTACGGAATACTCTCCGCCGCAATATACGGGTTTGTTTTCTTTTGCCGCCCTTTGCATTTCTTCGCAGAGTTTTTCAGCGGATGCGGATTTTAGAGACGATTTAAAAATTATTTCCCCCACATCATTTAAGACGGCAATACATGGAGGCTCAGAGCCCAACATTTCCCTGCACATTTCTTTGGCGAAATCATAATTCTGCGATTTTTCGACTTCCTTGCCGTTTTTAAAAACGTAAAGCGTTTCTCCGTCATAATACATGCCAAGCAAATACAGGTTTTCAGAGGCATATTTTTTGAAAGCTTCCGAATTCGTCACAGGATTTGACTTCTCGCAGCATACAAAGCAGACAAGCTTGTTTTCGGACTTCGCTTCGTCAAAATATTCGTCCATCGTCGCTTGCGGGCGCGGACATTGCTGTATGGGAATAGCCCCGCAAATAAGAGAAAAACAAAAAATAAATACAGCAAAGATGAATACCGTAGAGCTCTTTTTCATATAGTTGTTATATAGAAATGCGCATCTGTTTTCAAGTTCTAAAAATTTATATTTTTTAATTTTGCATATAATTTATTAGCTGTCTATCCCGCAATTATATTGACACTTAACCATAACGACCGTATCAAGCTCCATATGAAGTATGCGTTATATTTTATAATATTATTTGCGGGCGCATTTATCTGCGTTGCAAGCACGCGCGCTCCTGAAAATTACGTATGCTCAATAGAGCTCCAAGAGAACGAAAAAACCATAGTAAAAATTCCCCTTGAAATCAGCGCGCTTTGCGGCCGCGGCTACGCTTCAAAAGAAATAGGAATGGAAGCGAACGACTACGCCGACATCATGCGACTTTCGCCGAAAGAAAAGGACGCTCTTGCGCCGTCAGGCGCCAAATTTATAGGCGATAAATTTTCCGTAAGATTGAAAAAGTCCGAACGCGACAAGTTTTACAGTTTGGATATATATTTTTATCATGCATATATAGACTCTACCGAATTGGACAATACGCCTATCATGACCCCAATTATTATGGAAATATCAAATACAGTAGGCATTGAGCTCGGAGAGAAGGTTGTATTAGGAGGCCTTACAAGAACAGAGAGGACGGACGGGAAAAATGATAAAATCATACGCAAAAACATTGTAATTACTCTTAATAAAAAATAGCGTTTCTTTTTATCAGATTTGTAATAAAATTGCGCCGTCATTCGTATAACAATATATGACGGTAAAAATATTGCTCTCCATAATTGCCCTCGCCCTTTCCGTTTGCGCCTCGGCTAAAATCGACTATGCCGACTACAAGAAGCTACAAGAAGCCTACCAAATTCCCGCGCCTGAAGCCGAAAAACTCTCCGAAAGCGGCAACCCATACGCAAAGCTGCGCTCCGCCCTTGACAATATCCCGTACGAACGGGAAAAATCCGTTTCGGAAATCAGGGAATTGTATGAAAAGCGCGGGTTGCGGCTCGCCGGATATTACTTGTCAAATTTTTTGAAGGACAAAGCCGAGCGCGAAAAGCTGCTTGAAAAGCTTGCCGCTGAAGGCGGGGATTACGCCTGCTCCGCCGCAAAGTGCGACCTGCTCTTCGACAATCTAAAAGCGTCATTAGACGCGGCAGACGCAAAAAAATTCAACGCCGCCTTCGACAGCCTATTGGGCCTTGCGAAAGGCGGATTCCAGGCGGCGGCAGTAAAGCTCGCGTTTTTTATAGAGACAAATTGCGGCAAAATAAAAAATTTTAGGGACGCAGCCGCCGAGCTTCCCGCTTTATATGGCATACTCTCGCACGCATCGAAAGAAATGGAGTTTTACCAGATGAAACGCGGCGAGGCGCTCGCAAAGCGCGGCGATTGGAAAGGGGCTATGAAAATCCTAAGACCCCTCGCTGAAAAATTCCTCGCGCGGGAAAAATTTTCCGCGGCGCAGTCGCTAGCGCGATTTACGAGCGGAAATTTTTACGGCGAAGCAAAATCCGCCGCCTTTGTCGCGCACGCATACCGCGATGGATTGGGAATCGAAGCCAACCCCGCCAAGGCGGAACTGCTGCAAGGCAAAATCCGAAGCCTAAAAAATCCCCATTTTTGCTTGTCCTTTGAAAGCACATTTGCCCTTACATACGGGAATAAGCGCATGTTTGTCGCGGACTCTCCGGAGGAAGCCGCCATGTACGCAAATATGGCGCGGGAATTTGAAAATTCCGCAACCGACCGCTTGAGCGAATACAACGCCTCAATCGAAGAAAAGGTAAAAAAAGCCTACAATAAAAGTTTGGAGGAGCTAAAAAATTCTTCAGACGACATAGAAAAAGTTGTGTACGCAAAAAAGCTGCTCGGTTTAGAAACTCTTTTTGCCTTCGACTATCTAATCGGCAAATACGACAAGCAAAAAGCCAAAGACGCGCTTTCGATTCTCGAGAGATTGTCGGCCGAATCAAACGCCTACGCAAGCCTTGCGCTCGCCGAACTATATTCGGGCGGAAACTCGGAAAACGCATCGTTTAAAGTCGTAAATATGCCCGTTGATTTCAGTGCCCAAAAGGCGCGCCTATACGCCAGCGAAGCCGTCCGCCAAAGCGTAGAAGCCGCATGGACAGCCCAAGCACTGCGAATATTGGGAGATTTATTTTTATTAAAAACGTCCCTGCCTAAATATTTTCCGCTCGACGGATTTACCGTAAAGACCGACTCCGCCGATTCAGCCTTAAAGATGTACCACGACGCCGCCTGCTTGGGCGACACTAAATCCCTGCTTAGGCTCGTACAGATTTACGAAGGGATACCAATATCATGCGAAAAATATCTCATAGAGCCCAATGAGAGGGCGGCGTTCGCGTATAAAATGGAATCGCTCGACCTCGGGAATATGGAAAAAGCGGGAGAAGTTATCCTAAGCCTGTATTTCGGCAGTGGCGTGAAGCAAAATATACCCCTCGCAAAAAAATACCTTTTAAAATTTTTAAGAAGCGGAGGTTCCGAAAACGGAATACTATGCGAACTCGCGGCAATCATGGCGGAAAGGGGGGAGCTCGACGCATATCCCCCTGAGAAAGCCGAAAGCATTAGAGAAAAAATAGACAAATACACTTGGAGCCACGCCATTCTATCCTTTTACAATTTGGGCAAATTCAAAAGCGAAAACGGACTGAAATACTGGCGCAATTCCGCCTCAGAAATAGAGCCGCGCCCCATAAAGGCGCGCGAAGAATTTGCCGAATATTTCGCTTCCCTGCCGCAAACGACCGAAAACAGGTTTTTGCGCGCAATATGTTCGTACAACCCGCTGGATATGCAAAATTCCGCAAACAAATACTCCGCGCGCGGCGACCTATTGAAGCTCGCGGACACCGGATATCCCGATGCGGTAAAAATCATGTCGTCAAACCCCATTCCAATAATTCTCAACGCCCCCGATAAATACAAACAGTCCGCAAAAAACTTGAACCTTCCCATTGAAGTCTCATCGGACGCAGACGCCGAATACAATATGCGCATGTACGCCAAGACAGGAGACGACGGCTTTCTATACAAAGTTTCAAACGCCCACATTCCGACGGACTTTATATTGGACTCTCTCTCAAAGCACTCCAAGAACGCGAACTTTTCAATCCCCCTTGCGATATCAAAACTTTTAAAAGCCCAATCCGGAAAATCTGCCGGCGAATTTGACGAAGCCGTAAGCCTCCTAAATAGGCTCTCAAAAATGCCGAAAATAAAAAAGCTCGCATTCGCTGTATTGTCCTACGCATATTCGGGCGCAATAAAAGGACGCGGGAACCCGATCTTATGCTCGGCTTACGCGAAATCCGCCGCCGGAATAACCCAAGACATTTACATATCTCCCGATTCCCTAATCGGGAGCGCCACCGCGAATCCCGAAGCGAAAGAGAAGCTTGTATTGTACCTGAACACCATCTTTCCCTCCAATCCTTATGACGTCCACTACTTTGAAAACAATCCATTGGAGGATTTGCGCAACGCCCACAAGCTCAATCCCGAAAACGAGGCGCTGTCCTACGCACTCGCAAAGTCGGAATTAAAAAATAAAAACTACAAAGACGCATTCAAACTTTTTGAGACTCTCCACAAAAATTCGCCCGAAGATTTGAACTATTACGCGGCTCTCGGAGACATGCACTATTACGGGTTGGGAGTTAAATCGGACAAGGCGAAAGGGCTTAAATACTACGGCAAATTATTTGAAAGTCTCGGCGGCGACTCTTTCAATTCTGAACAAGCCTATTTTATAGTAATCAATTCCATATCTTCCGGGAACTATGTAAATTTTTATAAGCCTAATATCCCGCCCGACTTTATCATAAAAAATATTGGCAAAATCCCCCTCAACCGCAAAGACGGCTCGTATTTTGAACTTCTCAACTTTCTTGAAAAGCACGCATATACATCTTTGCGCGACGCCATTGAAAATAAACTCATAGCAAGCGGCAACGCAAATGCCATAGTACACAAGGCGCTCAGGCTCCTCCGCAAAAAAAAGCCCGAAACAGACAAGCAGGCGTTTAAATTGATTTGCAAAATACACAAATCGGGCCTCGGGTCCACCTACCTCGGCGGGCTGTACTTTAACGGGCGAGGAACGCAGAAAGATTACAAAAAGGCCATTGAGCTTTTCGAGTGCGCGCTTAAAGAAAATCCCGGCAACATAAACACGTCCGCATGCGCATGGCTGGCGCTCATGCATAAAGAGGGGTTTGGCGTGGAAAAGTCCGAGGAGGCGTCGCTCAAATATATAGACTTGCTTTCAAAATCTCCGAATTTTGCCCAAGACGCCTACCCGCTCGCATTGCAAATGATTTACGGAAGTGGATATCTCTCGGATTCGCAAGGCATGCCAAAGTGCCCGGAACTCGGAGTAGAACTGCTAAAACGCTCCGCAAGCGCGGCGGCAAATGAGGGATTTTTGACTCCCATAATCTTGTACGCACAAATTTGCGAAGACGGAAAATTCGCAAAGCGCGATCCCAAAAAATCGCTGGAATTGTACGAAATGTCCATCGACTCATACAAGAGCGGAAGATCCGCCAACGAAGTCTCAACAGCGTATCTAAACGCGGCAAGGCTGTTAAAATTATCGGGCGCCGCAGAAGACCAAAAAAAAGCCGCAAATTTAACATTTAAATGGCTGGAACTTTTCCCCAATAACATCGACGCTAAAACTGACGCTGCCCTGCTGTACATATCGGGAATCGGGGTAGAGAAAAATCCGGAGAAAGCGAAAGAATATCTGGAAAGCGCAATAGATGCGGCGAAAGGCAATAATAAACTGCTCTGGAGGGCTTACGGGATTCTTGCGTATTGCCACTTTAAGGGAATACTCGGAGAGGGCGACGGCAAAAAGCTGGACGAAATTCTCTTTCTAATAAGAAAAATTCCAGTCGATAAAAACACTCTGCGCCACCCGTTTTTATTTTACGCGCAATGGTTCAACCCGCGCGCAAAAAGTGGTGTTTTGCGATCGTGCAAAGACCCCGTACTACCAAAGGACGAAAAGATTTCACTCTTCTGGCTCGGGCAACTCGAAGCTCTCGCCGACACACAAACAAATCCAATATGCGCCCTGCGAATCTATGAAGACATACTGTCTTTCTTCGACTCGAAAAACGGTTTTGACAATCCGCGAAAATTAGAAGCCGTAGAAGCAAAATTACAAAGGGCAAAAATCAATGCTGCTAAAAGGGCGAAAAAATAAAGTGGACGAACGAAGCGAGAAAATATCGCGGATAGTCGCGGCCCATTCGAAAAAGCTCATAGCCTACTCACGGCTTATATGCCGCGACGTGGAAATTGCGCGCGACGCCGCCGCAGACACTTTCTTAAAACTTTGCTCCCTCAAAAATATCGACGAAAGCAAAATATCCGCATGGCTCTATAAAACATGCAGAAACAGGACAATAGACATTCTGCGGCGGCAAAAATTTTGCGTTCCATTCGACGAGGAATATATAAAAACGCTCGCCGACGAATCCGACGCTTCGAGCCCCGACAAGGAACATCTTTTGCTACTTATAGCAAGACTTCCAAAATTGCAGGCGGAGGTTCTAATGCTCAGGTATTTTTCCGGCCTAAAATACGCCGATATCTCGGAGATACTCTGCATATCGGAAAACCACGCGTGCGTAGCCGCTTCCCGCGCGCTCGAAACCCTAAAAAGAGAAATGCGAAATGAACGACACTAATATTCAAAAGAATATAAAAGAGGCGTTCGCGCTGCTTGAAAACGCCGTGCTCGACGACAAGCAGATAGCGGAAATTATGCGCAGGGCGGCAAATCCGGGGCGATCCATAAACAGGGCTTTATTATTTGCCGCCGCAACGGCGCCGCTAATAGCGGCGGCCGCGGCGCTCGCTCTCTGCGCATTTTTTTCGCAGGCTGGCGGATACAATTCAGAATCGCGCGGGAACATTCCAGACAATATCGGGACGATAGTTGTTGAATCTTCCAACCGCGAAAAGCTTGTAATCCGCAACGGCGAGCTCCAAATAATATCAACTATCGATTGGGAGTGGGAAAATTCCACCCGCGCGGCAATATCAGCCATAAAAGCCTCGCAATATTTTCGCGACCCTGGCGAAGACCCAGCAAGCGCGCTCTCTGGCTTATCCGCCGATGGAATCAGCTCTGAGCCCCGCGCGCAACAGGCAGATTATTAAATCCAAACTCCGGCGGATTATTCGCAAGCAATTTCTTTATTTGAACTTCGCCACCCGATGAACTTTTGTTTGCGCGACGAAAAGTTTTCTTTCTATGCGCCTCTTGATATTTAAAAGACCAGAGATTCTTTTTGGATTTTCCTTGCCCCACAGCCCTTCATTGCGCAAATGGCGAATGTAATCCATCACTTCCACAGCCTCACGCAACGCGCATTTGACTAAGATAAATTACTCGCAATTTTTTAGCGCACTTATTTTAATTCTTACCCAAGCGAATGTAAGCCCCATTTTATTTTCCGCGCGCGGCAATTTCGTATTTTCCCACACGCATGGGAAAGGCGTCCTTCACTTTTCCGAGCAAAAACGGCAACTGACGCTGCGAAACGACCAAAAATAAATCCGCGCGTTCGCCCGAAATATCCGCTCACTATCGGCTTTCAGGAGAAATGTTCTCGCAAACGAGTTTTGCCGCAACTTCAACGCATTTTTCGCACGGAGTGCGGTACACCGTTTTTATCTCGCGGCAAAATTGCGAGCCAGTCGCCTTTGCGAATTCCGCGCGGATTTTATCCGCCGCCCCAGGGCACAACTTCACCGCCGAGTAGAGCGCGCCGCACAATCCCTCGGGAGCCTTGCCACCTCCGCATTTTGAAAGCTCCTCCAATCCTTCGGCATCTCCACCCTTAAAGGCCGCGTACACAGTCTGGGCACAGTTGTAGGGTTTCCTGAATTTTGAAAGGGCTATTTCTACTTTTCCGTTTTCCATAGGATTATATAGAGCTTGAAATTACCTCGTTTTGAAGGGCGGTAATCTCCGCGATTCCGCCTCTCGCAAGCGATATAAGCACAGCAAGTTCGTCCTCGCCGAAAACAGCCTCCTCGCCGCTCGCCTGCACTTCCACGAATTTTCCGGAGCCAGTCATTACAATGTTAGCGTCGACATCGGCGTCTTTGTCCTCCTCATAGGGCAAGTCGAGCACTTTCATTTCCCCTAAAATCCCAACGCTCACCGCCGCGACCGAATCGCGGAACGGATCCTCCGCTATGTCGCCGGATGCCATCAGCTTTTTCACGGCAAGCTTCGCGGCAACATACGCCCCGCTTATCGACGCCGTGCGCGTTCCTCCGTCCGCTTGAAGAACGTCGCAATCTATCCATATAGTAATTCCCGGAATTTTTTCCAAGTCCGCAACCGCCCTCAAAGACCTGCCTATAAGCCTCTGAATCTCGACTGACCTGCCGTCCACTTTGTTAGACGAAGTCGGACGCTGTTTGCGGGTGAGCGTCGAGTACGGAAGCATTGAGTATTCCGCGCTAAGCCACCCTTTTTGATCCGCCATGGAGTTCATCCACGACGGCACGCGCTTTTCCGCAGTTGCCGCGCATATTACTTTCGTGTTTCCGAAAGACACAAGCACAGAGCCTGTCGCGTTCGGGGCAATTCCGGGCTCGAATTTTATCGGGCGCAGCTGGTTAAAATTCCTTCCGTCAAAACGAACTTTGGGACTTTCTTTTTCCATCTTATTTTAAGTTTTGTTAGAATTTTGATTATTCGCGCGGCATTAGCCACAAAAAAATTCTAAATAAAGCGCCCGCACTTACGATAATCAATAAAAGCCGCCGCATTGCGGCCGATAAATTTTATTTAGCAAACCGCTAGGCTTGTTTTGCCGCTTATTTTTAGGCGGCATACGGAAGCGGAAATAGGAAAAATCTTTCTTGCCTCCGGAACCCCAAAAAAGGAATAAAAAAATGCCCGAATACGCAAGTAAGCATATCCGTGCATTTGGTAAAAATAAAAATTGAAGAACTTATCACAATTTGCCATTGTCTAAATACAGAAAATAAAAAATATGTACTACCAACAATATCAAAGCACTGCCGCTCTCGCTTCCGAGAGGGGGGAATTTTTAAGAAAAGTATATATGAATCTGGCGCTCGGATTTGTCGGATTCATTGCACTTGAAGCATTTTTGCTTACGTGGCAGCCTGCTGTCGAACTCGCCCAAAAAATGGTGACGGGAAACAACTGGCTGATTGTACTGCTCGCATTTATGGGGGTATCGTGGCTTGCAAACTCTTGGGCTGTCAACGGAGCCACTCTCGGGAAGCAATATGCGGGATTCGCCCTATACATAATTGCGGAGTCCATTATTTTTCTGCCGCTTTTAATATTTGCTAATATGTTCGCCCCCGACACTATTCCGCAAGCCGGCATAATCACTGCCGCCCTCACCGCCGGAATCAGTGCGTACGCGTTCTTCTCTAAAAAAGATTTTTCATTCCTCGGCTCATTTCTGACAATTGCTTCATTCGTGGCGCTCGGGATAATCGTCTGCGCCATACTATTCGGCATTCAGCTCGGGTTGTGGTTCTCGGGGGCTATGATAATTTTTGCCGGGCTCGTCGTGCTTTACCAGACGAGCGCAATTATCAGGCAATACCAGAACGACCAATATGTGGCTGCCGCGCTCGGTTTGTTCGCAACAATAGCTCTCATGTTCTGGTATATCCTGCAATTCCTGATTTCTTCGCGCCGATAAGGCTCGATTACCAAAAGTGTGGATATTACCCGCGCCGCATTTTGCGCGCTTGTAAAACTTCAAAAAATGCGCCGTACAATCAAATAAGGCGAATCCGCTTATTCTCAAAAAAAAATCCGCTCATCAGAGCGGATTTTTTTATGCTATTTACGCCTTCTTGATACGGCGAAAAGCAAGGCGACAAGACCAAATACTGAAGCTAACTCCGCAGCTTCTGGAACAGTATATATCAAGCTTCCGGGGCCTCCAACCTCGCCTATGAGGGAAAATTCCCCTCCAAGTTCCTCTCCCGATTCCCCATAAGCCGAAAATACCGAATTTGCGTCAAACTCGTCCGTCAGGTTGTCGAATTCAAAAATAGTAATTTCCATATTTTTTAAGTCCTCGGCGGAAAATACGACATCCACAGAGAGCGCGGAAACAGACAATTCGCCCACGGCTATTGCGCCGCCATATATCAATTTCCCACCATCGATAAATATTGTTCCAACTTTCGGGGCAGACAATTTTAGCGCCCCGCCCAAAAGCCTAACGTCTCCGACAGAAAGCTCGCTGTCGAGCACAAGCTCTCCGTTGCTGACTTCTACGGAATTTATAGCCATATCCGTCTTTCCGTCCAAATCGTTTTCAAATCCATACAGGCTCGCGTTGGAGGCCTTATATATAGTCATCGACTGTCTTCCGTCGCCGCTCATATTTACGCTTAGATTGGAATTCACACCGCTTTCAGTCGCAAAAACGCCTTCAAAATCTCCACCCTTAAATACTCCGCCATTGGACATGAAATTTATGTTCACAGAAAGATCTTTTGCGGAAGTCATATAAACAGCTTTGCCGCTTGACGACAATCCTCCCAAGTCCATTGAAAAATATGAGCCTTTTGTCGTGTCGTGCGCTGCCATGTCAAAAGTGTGGTATCCAGCAGTATCGGAGCCGTTCTTTATAAAATTTAAAGCCCCTTTGACTGCAAGCGTGTATGCAGAAGGAGCCGTTGAAGTGCTCCCGAGACGAAATCTTGAATTAAAATACTTATCCGTTTCCAAAGCCATATCTCCGCCGACCGTCAGAAAATTCGCGGTGTCGACAACGAGCCTCATCGACTTTCTGGAGCCAATATCGCTTGATGAAGGAGTATATTTGGAATCTGAAGAAACAGTTCCATGCCAATCACCCAATAGGGTTATTGAAGACGTAATGTGGATTTCAAGAGGGACGTACGCAGTTACGCTGTTTACCGTCTTGATGCTCGGATAGGGAGTATAGTCAACATACCAATTCACTCTCGCATAGTCCGGATTTCCGTTTCTTTGCATATTTGCGACGTCAAATATCAGATTGGAAGTCTCCGACGGAACAGTTGAATGCGGGATATTTCCCTCAGCGTCCGCCTTCCAATTTGCGACATTTCCGGCACGGAGCAATGTATCGTCCCATGTAGATCCACCCCGCCAATAATAGTCGGTACTCTCAGCAAGCACATTTACGCCTGTGGCGCACATTCCATAAAAGAACAGCGTGTTAGCATAATAATAAAATTGCCGTAAAATATATTTAAGATTCGTTGCGCTTTTCATACCCACAAATTATTTATTTGTTATCCTGTCTCAGTGGATTCATGTCTAAAACATTTTTTTATATATTCAAGATAAATTAAGAATATGTTTTTAAACAGTTTAAATACGTACACTAACTCGCAAGAACTATATTTCCACATGCGCTGGACATACCAACTGAAAAAAAATTCTGATAAAATTTGAAGGGAAAGCGCAAAAAAATACGTTTTTTAACATACTTTCTACAAGCATTTACACAACAAAAAACCCGTCCGAGTTTTTCTCGAACGGGCTTTGGTATAAACTTTAAGCTGTTCCGCGAATTACGCCTTGCCGGCGGAACCGAGAACATTGACGACCTTGTGCATGTAGAGCTTTTTGAGCTCGTCGCGGGCGGGGCCGAGATACTTGCGGGGGTCAAATTCAGCGGGCTTGGTGGCGAACACTTCGCGAACTTTTGCCGTCATCGCCAGTCTGCCGTCGGAGTCGATGTTGATTTTGCAGACTGCGGATTCCGCCGCCTTGCGGAGCTGTTCTTCGGGGATGCCGACTGCGGCTTCGAGCTTTCCGCCGTACTTGTTTATCATGTCGACATACTGCTGCGGAACCGACGAGGAGCCGTGCAAGACAATCGGGAACCCAGGTATGCGCTTTTCGATCTCTTCGAGAATGTCGAAGCGAAGCGGCGGGGGAACGAGCCTTCCGTCGGCGTCGCGTGTGCACTGTTCGGGCTTGAATTTGTAAGCTCCGTGCGAAGTGCCTATGGAGATAGCCAAAGAATCCACGCCTGTCTTGCTTACAAAATCTTCAACTTCTTCGGGGCGGGTGTACGAATGTGTCTCGTGGGAAACTTCGTCTTCGATGCCGGCGAGAACTCCGAGTTCGCCTTCAACGGTGACATCGTGCTCATGCGCATATTCAACAACTTTTTTCGTCAGCGCAACATTGTCTTCGTACGAATGCGCCGAGCCGTCGATCATCACGGACGAGAAGCCGTAGTCCACGCAGGATTTGCAGAGCTCAAAAGTGTCGCCGTGGTCGAGGTGCAGAACAATCGGAATATTGTAGCCGAGTTCCTTTGCGTATTCGCAAGCGCCTTGCGCCATGTAGCGAAGGAGAGTCTGATTGGCGTATTTGCGGGCTCCGCTGGAAACCTGCAAAATGACGGGCGATTTCTGCTCGACGCAAGCTTGTATAATCGCCTGCATTTGCTCCATATTATTGAAGTTAAACGCAGGGATTGCGTATTTGCCGGCGATGGCTTTTTTGAAAAGCTCTCGCGTGTTGACCAAACCGAGTTCTTTATAGGATACCATAATATTGTTTTTGTTAAAATGAAACTATCTTTTATTTCACGGAGCTAATGAAATACAACAAAAAAAAGCAAAAAAAGGACTTTTAATGCCGAGCCGCCTCCGCTCTATGAAGAATAGCGACTATGCTGATAGCCCGCGGCATAATAGGCGTATCTTGCCAACATAAAAAATATTTAACGGCTCTTATACGGTTAAAGCGCAATTAAAAAAAGCCTTGCAGTCGCTATCCCCCAAATATGTTCCATGCCAAATAACATTCGCGCGCAAACCAAAACAGCGCAAGCAAAAGCGCCAACAGCACGAGCTTTCTTACCCCCTTCCAAAGTTCCCCCGGCATGTCGTACCTTCCAACCTCACCGCGGGTAGCCTTCTTAAACTCGTAAAGAGGATCCTTCGAGCGCACACTCCGCGCCGAAGATGAAACTTTCAACTGCTTTTTTCTCCAAAACATGCCGATTTGCGTAAAACTTTTAGATTTATCGCATTCGCCGCACGATACGGCAAGAAAATACGGCTTCCGCCCAAAAATTTGTGTTGAAAAACCGAGCGGAAAAGGCAATATCGTTCAAATATGAGTAAGGAAATAGAAGAAGGTCTCAATCTGGCTCTCGACTTCACTAAACTAAAAAAAATAGCCCAGTGCGGAGAAGATGTTATTCCTGCAATCGCACAATGCGCCGATACAGGCGAAGTGCTAATTGTCGGATACGTAAATAAGCTCGCACTCGAAACGGCAGTCAAAGAGGGCATGGCAACATTCTGGAGCACATCGAGAAACGAATTGTGGATTAAGGGGAAAACGAGCGGCGACTTTCTCGAAATTGTCGACATTCTCGTAAATTGCGAACAAAACTCTATTGTCTACAAGGTCCGCTTAAAGGGCAAAGGTTCCTGCCACACAAAAGACAAGTCGGGAAAACCGCGCAGAGGCTGCTACTACCGCAGAATAAAATTCTCCGACGGGAAAATCGATGGGCTTGAATTTCTTGAAGGCGCGCAATAATCGAAAAATATTCTGGATTTTCATGCGCGGCGTCATTATATAGTCTTTAATTTATCCAATACATTCCCGTAAGAATATTAGCGCACGACACCGAATTAACGGTTGCCGGGCGTAAAACAGAGACACCATTATGAAGTTTAAAATCAGCAAGGAACACTTCTCGACAGGCCTCAGACAGGTCACTAACGTCGTAAGCTCTAAACCGCAGATGGCGGTTCTGAACAATGTGCTTATTAAGGCGGAAGGCGGCAACGTAATGCTCACGACCACCAACCTTGAACTCGGCATAAGATGCTCGATAAAGGCGGAAGTCGAAGAACCGGGCGATATAACCCTCCCCGTAAAAAAACTCGCGGCAATTATAAACGCGATGCCCCAACAGGAGGTTGTTGTGGAAAGCTCGGACGGCCAAACCGCGCGCATTCGCTCCGGCCGCTCAGACTTCAACCGCTTCAACGGCCTTAAAGCAGAGGACTTCCCCGCCCTCCCAAGCTTTGTGGACCAACATTCTTACGAGCTGCCGCCACAGGAACTTGCACTTATGTTGCGCTCGGTATCCTACGCACAAAGCACGGACGAAAACAGGTACATCTTAAACAGCGTTTTCTTCAATTTCTCGGAAGGTAAACTATCGCTCGTGGCGACCGACGGAAGAAGGCTCGCAATGATTTCCCGCGATATGAAGATCGACCATGAAGACGAAGGCTCGATAATTTTGCCCGCGAAAACCGTCACCGAGCTTGAGAAACTCCTCTCGCAGGGCAAGATGGTTAAAATAAGCTTTAACGAAAGGCAGGTAGCCTTCGACATAGAAGTTGGCGAAGAGTCTTCTAACAGTGGGCTTACGGGGTCCATTTACCTCGTGTCTAAGATTGTCGAAGGCAGCTATCCCAACTACAAGCAGGTAATACCCAAAGAAGCCGAGCACCGCATAAAAGTCGAGCGCGAGCTAATGCTCGAAACCGTGCAGCGCGTCGCTTTAATGACGAACGACAAACAAAACTCCGTAAAGCTAAAAATAGCAGACAACTGCCTTGAAATTTCCGGCGAGAGTGCGGAACTCGGCGAAGCGAAGGAGCCAATAGAAGTTGAATATACTGGCCCGGAAGTCAAAATCGGTTTTAATCCCGAATTTCTGCTAAGCCCGCTGCGCAACCTCACGAAAGACGAAGTTTTCTTTGAATTCAAAGACGAGATGAGCCCGGGTGTATTCAAAACACTCGATAACTTCCTATGCGTTGTAATGCCGCTTAGGATTTAGCGCAAAACAATTCCGATAAAGCGCGTTCCAAGCAGAACGCGCTTTTGTTTTAACGCCGCGGGGCGATATTAAAATATGGAAACGGAATCCTGGATACTTACATTGTCTATCGTATTGTTTGCGGCGTTCGTCGCTGCGGGATTTCTTGCGGACTCGTTTCCGTTGCAACCATGGATTAGGACGCTTCGCAGATGGATTAGATTCGCATTTTTTTCCCTGGCGCTTGCGCTTGCCGCCAAGAAATATTTTTTTACAGACGAAAGTTTTGTAGATCTCGCGATTGCGGGCGCGCTCACATATATTCTCGTTGAGACGTTTATATATTGGCTTCAAATATGCGCGGCAAGCGTATCGGGGCTTCCGCCGTTCGGCAAATACACGCCCGCCGAATCCGCATGGAGCTGCGAGCCGTCAATGATTAAACTCAAACGTAAAATAGAGGCTCTCGGATTTAAAAAAAGCGGCGCTTTCACGGTTCATTTTGGAGGCGAAGTGTCGGCAAAATCCACATTTTTTGACTCGGCGGATTCAAAAGAACGGCTCGACGTCACCTTTGTACCGTTTGGCAGCACTTACATAGTCTCGTCGAGCGTATATTCTCAAGACTCTGAATCAGTCCGCTGGATAACCGACGGCAACCCTACCCCGTTGGGCCTTTCTTCCCCTCAAGGTTGCAAGATTTTCCGCAAGAGACTTGTCTGCAATCCGCTTAAACTTATAAAAATCCACGAGTCAATTTTAAGAAAAAGCGGGAAGAGATTTGTCGAAATACGCGAAACGCCCGTAGAATACGTGGATAAAATGACGCGCGGGATTGAAAGCCAGTCGACTTTGGACGGCTTGTTAAATACAGGTATAGATGCGGATGAATCCGGCATATTTACGCAGGAGGGCAAAACTCGCATCTGGATCGATATGATAAAAACGAACTACTTCCCATTTCTGAAATGACACTTTTGGGCGAAAGATTGCGAAACCGTTTAAATGCGCGCAAACTTCCGCAAGTCAATTGCTGCGGGCACATTTTAGAGGGCAATAGCCGCGAATCCGGCAGCGCATTTGCAACAAATAGAGAGCCTGCAAAATGCGACGATTTTAGAAGGATTCGCTTGTTCGGAAAATTCTGGAGGCTTTGCGGGCTTGTAAAATTCTGCAATCTTACCGCTTTAACGGGGGTTATTCGCGCGGAGGTTCTAAGAGTCAAGAATTATAGCCTCCATTTACAGAAGAATATCTTTGCTGCAAATTGCATAGTGGCGTGGCGCGCACTTGCCGCAATATGCACTCTTGCGCTGTCGGCTAAAACTCCCTGCATAAACCTTTTTGGGGACACACATATAATCGAGAACGGCTCCTGCGAGATGGAAATAATCCTTCCCCAAAACGTGCACAAAGCCGACGCCGAGGCGGCAAATACCCTTGCTCGAGAGCTTGCCAAGCTTGCTCGCGGCGGAAATATAAAAGTCTCTTTTTTTGACGGCAACTCGCGGCCTAAAACAAAAATTTTTTTGAAAAAAAGCGCAAAACCCCAGCCTCCGCAAGAGCTCTCGGCAATAAGGATAAAGTCGGGCTGCGGCAACATTGAAATAGAATACCCCGACGAAAGCCGCGCAATGAATGCCGTCGGAATCTTTCTGAGGAAGTTTTGCGGCATGAGATTTTACGCTCCCGGCGAGCTTGGAACGCACTTTGAAAAAAAGGAAAACTTAAATATCCCCGACGGAGAATTCGAATTTCGCGACGCATTTTTTTCGGTAGGATTTTACGCCCCCACAAAAGACGCCAAGCGCAGAGGAGAGGTTAACAGATGGCTGAAATTAAACGGGGCGCATTCGATAGCCGGCAATTTTTCGCACAACTTAAAAAATATTTTTGATGAAGAGTTCAGGCGCAAACATCCTGAGATTTTAGCGCGCGACTCCGACGGCTCAATAAAACCCCTTGCCCAATACGACATTTTAAATCCCGCCGCGGCGGCGCAGGCCGCTAAAAAGGCGGACGAATATTTTTTAGAATATCCGCAAGCGAAAATGTTTTCAGTCGGGATAGACGATTTTTCGGAGTTTGACGAACGCCCGAAAACCCTTGCTCATAAGCGCGGATATTTTAGGGGATTCCCCGATTACTCAAACGCTGTATTTGAATTTTCGGCTAAATCTGCGCGACTAATAGCCCAAAAGCACCCATCAAAACTCGTTGGCTGCATTGCCTACTTGGCGTGCGAAAATCCCCCATCATTCATGCTTCCCGGAAACCTCGTTCCGTACTTTACGACCGACCGCGCGAACTACTTCGACGCAAAATACAAAGAACTCGATTTTAAGACGCTCGACGCCTGGGGGAAAAGTGCAAAATTTTTTGGCATATACGACTACGCCCACGGCTCGCCATATCCCTTTCCGTGGGAAATCGGCTCTGTAGTTACCGAAGGAATTGCGCGGGCACACAAGGCGGGCGCAAGGGCATATTACGCGGAATTGAACCCTATATATGCGTACGATGCAAAAAAATGCGCAGAAATCTTCGCCGCGCTTGAAAATCCTGAAAATACCGACGCCGCAAAAATTGCAGGAGAAGAATTTTATAAAAATTTTTACGGTAGAGCAGGAAAATACGTTAAAGATTTTTTCGACACCGCACAAAATGCACAATTTGCAAAACGGGCCGCGCGCGGCGACCCCGTGAGGTGGCTTGGGCTATTCAAGCTTGAAAGCTCAGTTGAAATTTTCGACGAAAACGACATCTCAGAAATGGAAAATTCATTGAGGCTCGCAAAAATATCAGCGACTGCTTCAGGGAATAAAAAATATATAAAGCGGGTGGAATCTCTTGAGCTCGCATTCAATTTTGGCAAGTTGTGCGATAGAGAATATCGGCTGAAAAAGAAAATTTTTTACCGTCTAAATTCCTGCGCAGCGACACAAGAAATAATGTCTCTAATGGCTGAACTCCGCAACCTGTCCAATAAAAAGCAAGCCGCGCTAAAAGCATATGAAAGCGGAGGAATCTACCCCGCTGCAATGTTTACGGAACTTCTATTTACAGACAACCTGAATCCTTCTATACAAGCTGCACAATATTTATTGTCGAAGGGCGTAAATAAAAGCGATATTAGCGGTATTTTTACAGAAGAAGAAATACAAATCGCATTGGCCGCAAATAGAAAAGATTGCACTGACGCATTTGGCGGATACGGCAGTTTTGAAAACATTGCCATAAACGAAGCCAATGAACAAAACTTCTCCAATGGGAAATGGATATTGTTTGAGTGCGATTACGACGGCGCAAAGATGAAAATATCCAAGCGCGCCGCGCGCACGGGAAAATACGGAGCTGAGTTTGCCATGTGCGAAAACTCCGCCATTTCAAAGAGCCTAAAAGCATATTCTGGAGAAATATTTGTTTTTGAGGGGTACTACCGCGGAAGGATAACTCCCGGCACAGCATGCTACGCTACAATTGTATTTTTCGATAAATACGGAAAATATTTAGGGCGCAAGTCCTCGCTCTTTAACGTCTCGGAAGGCGATAAATTCCTTAAATTTATATGCGCGGCTATGGCCCCAGAGAACGCCGACTCTGCAATGGTTAGCCTATTTGCAAGCCGAATGAAAGGCGGAGATTTCCTATTTGTGGACGACCTTTCGCTAAAAATCATTCCATAAAATAAAAACATTTATAAAGAAGCAGAATCAAATTTACGAAACTGCCCAGTTTATTGCAAGCATCTACAAAAACCCCCGCCACATAAGAAGCGGAGGTTTTTTTATTATGCCAAACTGCGGCTTTTTCAGGGCTACCTGCGCCTTTTAGACCTCATTCCAGCGTAAACAAGTGCGAGTAAACCCCCCAGCGCGACCGCCGCCGCGGGCTCCGGCACTTGCGCAAAACCGACTTGCAACGAATATCCGCTGTCCAGCGATTCCACCCATTTGAACACCACAATCCCGTTTTCTATACCCTCGGCGTAAAAGTCGGCGTTCGCGTCGTACGCGCCGTCGCTTAACCGCGTGTCGAGATTGAAGCCCGAAAGCTCGCCGGCTGTCAGTATTTCCGCCCAATATTCAACTGAATCCGCGCTATCAGCCAAAATATAATTCTCCAAGTTCAGGGCATTACCGTTGGCGTCGGAAAAATCTACCGATATTTTTCCGCTCCCGTCCGCCTTTGTGAAGGTTTCGGCTATTATTATCTTGTCGCCTGCGCCCATCTCTATTGTGTTGTGGTTCGCAAAATTTTCGTACGCAAATCCGCCGCTCTCGAAATTCGCCGTCTTAAAATATGCAGTTCCTGTCAGCGACGAATCATAGTGCCCGGCTCCAAATTTGCCGCCTTCCAGCGACAGCGCCGCCAATCTATAATCCGCAACTATCTTCGAATTATCATATATTAGTTTACCGTTTCTTGCAGATATGGTACCTCTTTGCCTGACGTTAATAGACGCAACGTTTGCACTTCCAACCAACTGAAATATCCTTTGAGTGCCCTCTCCGTCCATTATTATGTTAACAACACCACTATTGTTGTACTGCAAACTATTGCCGTCGTCGCAAATATTTCCTATAAACATATAATCTGTGCCCGCCGCATTTTTGAATACTATGTCGGAAGAAAAAGACTTTGTATTGCATATTGTAAAGTCGCTTATATCCGCCGAATTCAGTCCCCCGACAAGTCCGCCTACTTCTAAGACAGTGGCTTCTTCAAATACGAAATTAGAGAATGTGTTGCCATTTAGCTTAAAATTTAAAACTCCTCCAATTACCATTTTATCAACAGCAACTCTCGTGTTTACATAGCTATTTACTGCCAACCCTCCACCTATATTAACATCTCCATTTACTTTAATTATCGAATTAGAAATGCGATCATTATTGAATGAAATATAAAATGTTGTACTACCATGTTCTTCAAAAGTCTTATTTCCATAAATTTCACATCCCACATTAATTTCTCCAACAGTAACGTCTAAGTTGACATTTTCTTCGCGGTCAAATGAATTTCCAAAAACGGCATCCGTAGCGATATCGGATACCTGGGCGTAAATACCGCCACTTACGTCTAAATAAACGGTATTGCCGCCTGGCTCCTGAACTTTATTCCCGTATCTGAGCGCCGAATTACCAGTAAAAATCATATTGCCTACATAAGTATCAAGCGAATTTATATAAGATGTACCGGTCATATTCCTAAATATGACAGTATCGTCACTCGATATAGGAATATTCGTTGCGGGAATTGTTCTATCTTCATCAAGATACCAAGAGGCAGTAGACGTATAATCTCCAGTCGCACTGCTAGAATAGTAAACTGTCGCATTGAGAAATGTGGGAAAAAATATTGTGGATAGAAATAGAGGAAGAGAATGGAATTTTTTGATTAAGGTTTTCATACTCAATTTATTTAAACCAAAATGCTTAGATATGTCAATACTTTTACAAAAAAATCCCTCCTCTCCCCATTATCTCTTCTACGTTTTATTTTTTTATCCTAATCTATGCTTATAATTTTACGCTCTCTCCCATTTCAAAATGATAAGTTCTAAAAATTCGTCTATTGATTGTAAAATTATTTTCCATCATTAAATAGTTTCTATTGTTATTATCCGATCCGAATAATCTTGAAAATTCTTATGAAGAGAAACAGCGATACTTTAGCACTATGGACATTTTGGACTTCAAAAATTTTACAAATCACATTAGAAAGTTTGACACTTTACATACTATGAAATTTTACTCCAAAGTAAAACCCCCGCACCATAAGAAGCGGAGGTTTTTTATTATGCCAAAATGCGACTTTTTCAGGGCTATCTGCGCCTTTTAGATTTCATTCCCGCATAAACTAACGCGAGCACTCCGACCAGCGCGACCGCCGCTGCAGGCTCAGGAACTTGCGCAAACCCAACTTGCAGCGAATAGCCGCTGTCTAGCGATTCCACCCATTTGAACACCACAACCCCGTTTTCGATGCCCTCGGCGTAAAAATCGGCGTTCGCGTCGTACGCGCCGTCGCTTAACAGCGTGTCGAGATTGAAGCCCGAAAGCTCTCCGGCTGTCAGTATTTCCGCCCAATATTCAACTGAATCAGCGCTATCTGCCAATATGAAATTCTCCAAGTTTAGGGCATTACCGCTTGCATCGGAAAAATCTACCGATATTTTTCCGCTCCCGGCCGCTTTTGTGAAGGTTTCGGTTATTATTATCTTGTCGCCTACTTCCGTCTCCATTGTGTTATGGTTCGCAAAATTTTCGTACGCAAATCCGCCGCTCACAAAATTCGCAGTCTTAAAATATGCAGTCCCTACCTGCAAAGAATCGTAGTGCCCGGCTCCAAATTTGCCGCCTTCCAGCGACAATGTCGCCAATCTATAATCCGCAGCTATCCGAGAATTATCCATAAAAAGACGGCCGTTTTTCACAGTGTACGTCCCGCTCATGCGCCCTTGTATATAGGTTTTGGTTTGTACAGCTTGATATATTCTCTGTGTTCCTTCGCCGTCCATTGTCACATCCATTGTTGCCTTTATTGAGGATATATCGGGACGGTTATTGCCGTTGTCAACTATCGCGCCAATGTATTGATAGTCTGTGCCAAGCGCATTTTTAAAAACTACTTCCGACGTAAATGATCCGCCTTGGCCGTTTGCTATCGTAAAGTCTCCGTCTCTATTTTCTGCCACGAGCCCGCCCAATTCAAGGACACATGCCTTATAAAACGTAACATTTGTGTAGGCCCAACCGTTTCGCCTTATATTCATAACACCGTCAACTGACATTTTATCGGCGGTTATATCTAAAAGAACCTCAGTATTTACATTTTCTACGCCACAACCACCTAAGTTGACATCGCCATTTACCTTGATTTGTGAACTCGTTATCCTCGAATCCCCATATGAAAAGCTTAGAGATGTACGGCTACTATACGATCCATAAGTCCTTCCGTCGTAAATTTGCGTCCCAACATTTATGTCACCAAAAGTTAGCTCTATATCTGCTGTGCCTTCTTTTTCATCAAACGAAGTACCAAAACTCATCACTCCTACTTCATCGCATATTTGCACAGACAGTGTATTATTTACCTGCAGATTTAACGGTACGCTTTGATTTAAAAGTTGGTTGCCAAAATTTATTATACCGCTGCTTCCTGCGGCAATTATATTACCGACATAAGTGTCCACATCCGTTATCCAAACAGTGGGAGAGTACGATGCGCTACCCTTTGTCTTATAAAAAATAGCAGTATCTTCTAAACTCGTGGGAGGATTTGCCTGCTGAGTTAGAGCTTCATCCAAAAACCACGCTTTATAGCTCATATAAATATCCGAGGTATTCCCAAAATATTTATCTGCCGAGTAGGCGGAAGATATAAAAGTTAACGCCAATAGATAAAAGGCAATAGGGCGAAAGAATTGGATTGTTTTCATGAAAATGCTTATAGCATATTTTCTTATAAAGTCAAGGTTTGTAATTAGCACTATTTACAAGCACTTGACTTCATTTTTCGCCATATAGCCCACATTTATATTTATAAATTTTCAAATTATAATCTACAAGCAATATAATGAATTTTATTATTATAAAGTTAGAAATTTTTCATAAAAAAATCTATACAACTCGCGCACTCTAAATGCTAAACACAATATGCAAAGAACCAAGCAGCGGCATCAATGAATTTACATAAATTTCACGCGATATTCTCCGGCAAATCTTTTCCCATACCTTCCCAAAATTAAAAATTTTCGTCGGCGTGCCTTTTAGGGAAACATATCCGCTCGACAGCCGACTCAAAGTCGTCGCAGCCGTCGAGAATTTCTATTTCGAGTTTTGTGTAATAGAACGGTATTTCTGCCGCATAGTTCGAGCGTATCCTGACGGCGTCCTTCTCGGTAGTCACAGCGAGTTTCGCGCCGGCCTCAGCCGATTTCCTGAAAAACTCGTCAAGTTCCGAATCTTCAAATCTATGGTGGTCGAGAAACCGCTTTTTATAAACTATATCCGCCCCAAGGTCAGAAAGAAATTTCTCAAAACTTTCGGGAGCCGCTATCGCCGAAAAACACGATATCTTTACGCCGTCCAATATGGACAGCGATTCCGGAACTCCGCTCGCAAAATCCACAAGCCTCTCCGGGACATGTGCGCACTCAATTATTTCCACTGTCGGGTTGTATTTGCGTATCAAATGCTCCAACTCCGGATCTTTGCGCCCGTCGGACTTTGTTATGAAAATGTATGACGCGCGTTTTAGGTGTGAAATAGGCTCGCGCAATATGCCGCGCGGCAGCATAGAACAATTCCCGAACGGATTAGTCTTGTCCACCAACAAAAGCTGTATTTGTCCCCTCAAAGGCAAGTATTGGAAACCGTCGTCGAGAATTAGCGTGTCCGCGCCAAAATGCGAAACGGCGTAATGCCCCGCCTTAACCCTGTTTTTATCCACTATCACGACAACTCCCGGCAAATTGCGCGCCAACATATACGGCTCGTCGCCGGCATGCTCAGAGTCGAGCAAAACTTTATGCCCGTCTGAGACAACTTTGGGCGGCGGAGGCTCCCCGTGCGTAATCCATCTTGCAAACCTCGTAAATACGCTTTCCGACTTGCTCTTGTATCCGCGGCTCAATATCGCGACCTTCCTTCCGCGCTCCGAGAGCGACCGCGCAAATTTTTCAACTATCGGGGTTTTCCCAGTGCCGCCAACTGTGAGATTCCCAACGACTACCACCGTGCATCCAAGCGGGAAATCGCGCAATATCCGAGAGTCGTACATCTTATGCCTCAGCCTTACAATCCCGGAAAAAATGAATGACAACCCTTTCAAAAAGGCTGCATAAATCCCGACCCAAAAACCGTCGCGGCGGTCGTATATGACATCGGCTGTCATATGCACAAAATCTTCGGCGTCGCGTTTTAGGCGCCGTTTAAGTCTGTCTATAAAATTCACTTATCTATAAATCCCTAACGTTTGGCCGGAATACTACCCGTCGTTTTCTTTGTCGAGCTCGGCCCATGCGGCCTCTTCAGCCCGCTGTTTTCTTATATCCGCGCACTTTTGAAGCAAGGCTGACTTCTCCGATTCAAGCTTCTGCTCAGATATCGGATTCGACCTTGTTGACGACTCGAATATCGCAAATGCTTTTTTTGCACCTTCGTCGTCCAGCTCCTCTACAAACATCTCTATGAGCGGCTCGGCTATCTTGTCATACGCCAAATCAGCCGATCCGGACGAAGCGCGCATTATTTCGGAATACAACGGGAAAATATCCGACTTCTTCTTTAAGCCCTTAAAATAGCTTTTTATCTCGTCGCCGAACAGATGCAGCGCAAGCACCGGATCCGATTTTACTATATTCCGCATTTCCGCTATTAAAATTCTTGAAGCCTCCTTCGGATTCCTGCGCGACAAATTCGCCCTGAACATTCCCATTATCTCTATGCACTTTTCGGGATACCTTCTGAACGCCTCATACGCCTTTCTCCAATGGGAGTCGAGCTCCGTCGTGCTCGCACCAAAGCGCGCGCGCGCCATTATATATTGAACATATGCCTTCCAGTTTTCGACATTCGCCTTCTTGGATTTGTCGGCAAAATACGCGCTTTCATTGTATTTGCCGTCCTCGTACAGCATCTCGGAAATCCTCAAATACACCAAGGAATATATGCTGTTCATGTTGGCGGCATGCCTTCGCTCCAACATATTCAGGTCGTACATTTGTATTGGCTTCCATGTCTGCGGGCTTATTGGACGGTCAAACGCGGCTGTTGCCGCTCTGGGATCCTTGCCAACGCCGTACTTCCACACTCCCGCTCTCGCCATGTACGCTAGCCACGCAGTCCCCACGTCCTTTTCGTTAGTCGGGCTGCGATATGAAAAATATACGCACGGTATGCCGTTTGCGTTCGCAGTGCGCCACGCGCAATAAACCTTGTCTATCGGCAGCCCACCGCGCTTTTTGATATTTTCAGGCGTATAGGGAATATCTTCTGGCCATGGCTGGTATACACCGAGCAAAATTCTTGACGTATCCGTTTTTATTGAAGTCGCAAGCTTCTCGATCGAGTATGGCGCAACATTCGGATTCCTAAGCCCTTTGAGCTCGTCCATCGGCCCGCCAACGCCCATAACCCATATCAACTCACCGACAGTTAGTTTTTCAAGCGGGAAATTGAGCTTGTCGGCATTTTCGGAAAAGTAAAAAAATATCTCGGTCGGGACCTTCATTTGCGTCGGATTCGACGGTACATTGCACTCCGGCCAATCGATCGGCGGAGGGGTGTCGTATATCAGCGCAAGCGCATATGCGGCCCTTATAAATTTTTTAAATTGGGCAGGATACAGCGAATACACGGAAGTCAAAATCTCGCACGCACCGCCAAACTTGTCGGAAGGCGTCGAGGTCTCGTAGAAATCGAAAAACGACGGCAAATCTTCGAGTATTGCCTTTTTAAGCTCAAACGGCATTTCCTCGCCGTGCTCTGCGAACATTTTCGCCGCATACCCCGTATATATCCACGACGCGGATTCATCATACAGCTGTTTTTTGAAATACTCGACGGCGGTCTTTTTTGAACGCTCCGCAAGCGCCTTCCACCCCTCCGGATTATCCGACTTCGCAAGCCCGTCGTAGTCCGCCTTTGACAGCGGACTAATCGGAAATTTTGGGAGATCGGGCAAGGACTGGGCGCGGGCGCTTATCGTTAAGACAATCGCGGCAAAGATTATGGGTATTATTTTCCAAACGTTCGTCATTGTGCTAAAAAGTTCCCAATTTGTATAGATGCGTTCGCCCCATTACAAGTTTTTTTCTAATACGGCAGCTGAACAGACGGCAGATTCCCCGACACATCAGAAACCGCGCCAAGCTCAAGCCAAGTCTGCCGCATTATACAAGCTTAAATCAATGAGCTTGCCTCGACAGCAAATAAAAAGCCTCTTGTACAAACGAAAAAACTCCCGCAGTTTTGCAAGAGTCATTCTTCATAAAAATCAATGTGAAGCATGCCGGTTCGACGAAGACAATCTCCGGCGGTAGGAAGTCCGCCATTTTTCGCGATGGTTCATAATCCAGTCGAGGAGAGCCTTGTCGTACCCTATGTCGTGCCCGGCCTTTTCGGATTCGAGCCACTTGTGCTTCATTATCTCCTCTCGCTCGGCAAGGAATTCCTTGTATACATCGGATCTTTTGAGCGCGATGTCGCTTATGGAATCTGTTTTTGCCTTTGTGCGTCTCATAAAAAAATGTGAAGAAATTGCCTTTCTTTTTGAAAGAGATTGCCCCGCATTCTCCGTTTTTTCAACTAAAATTTTCTTGAAAAAACGTATTCTCAAAAACAGCATAAAATTATGATGGATTCCTTTGAAACGCCAATGGTTTTGTCGCTTCTGGTATGCGACACCGTAATTACTGACGCTCAGAGCGGAAAGAAAACGCTCGTAGGATTATTCAACTCGGTCGGGGCAGTCCGCTATCCGCATCTTATGCCGCGATTTTTTATTTTCGCATCGGTTACGAACGGCAACGGGGTCTTGAATTTTAGCGTGCGCCTCAAAGCCGGAAACGGCGACACCGTATTCGACCTCCCCGGGAAAATACCTTTCAACACGCCTCTCGACACTCCAGAGATGGTTTTCGACATACAAAATCTCGTCATAAAAACCCCCGGAACATACGAGCTTGAATTAGCATACAACGACATACCGTTAGCATCGCGTATTCTGACTTTCAGGCAGATACAGCCTAAAAAAAATCCTTCGCAAGAATAAACAATACTTATGAGAACTATAAAAATTTTGGCGGCAGTAGCGCTTTTTTCGGCGCATTGCTACGCCGCCGAGTCAATCGAAAGAGACATTCCCTACACGCAGTCTTCCGATGAATACGCCGCCCAAAGGTGCAAGCTCGACGTCAAATACGAAAAGGGCCAGACTGAGAAGCGGGTGCTCGTATGGTTTCACGGTGGCGGCATTACATCGGGCAACAAGCACTTTCCGCAAAACATCTCAAAAGACTTTGTAATAGTTGCGGCAAATTACAGGCTCTCACCAAAAGCCAACGCGAAAAATGCGATTGAGGACGCCGCGGACGCCGTAGCGTGGACTTTCAAAAATATTGAAAAATTTGGAGGCGACCCCAAAAAAATCTTTATTAGCGGACACTCCGCCGGTGCCTATTTGTGCGGCATGGTTGCCTTCAACCCGCGATACCTAAAAGAACGCGGCATCAAAAATACCGACATAGCCGGCATAATACTCGTAAGCGGCCAAGCCACAACGCACTTTCGTGTCCGCGCCGACTCCGGCGACAAAACAAGCAGCCTAAAACCAAAAATAGACGAATTCGCAATTCTCGGCAACCTCGACAATCCAATCCCCCCTCTCTGCATAATTTTAGGAGACCGCAGAATAGAGTTTCCGGAAAGAGTGGAAGAAAATCTTCTGCTCGCCGCAGCTGTAAAAAAATTGAAGCTCACTGGCACAGTTGAGTTATACGAGTTGCAAGGGCTCGACCACGGCCAGGTTGGGAACCCCGCCGGATTTATAATTGATAGATTTTCCAAAAAAATTTCCGAAAACTCCAAATAGTTTTTTTAGTTTACGGAACTTAAAAACACCTTTGCCCTTTGCTCTTTCGCAATTTGCGCGGGCTTGTTTGTTGCATATGAAATCAATCCAAACGGCATTGCGGCATTCCTTATTACGGATTGCATACTTCACTATATCCCACAAAAAAGTGCAGAGAGTATTTTTTATTGAAAATCGTAAAAAAATCCCCAGCCCCGACTGCCCTTAAAACTCCAATGCGCTAGAAGTAATAAACCGCCTGTGCTTGTATATTAAAAACGCTTTTGGGCAACAGCCAACATTGGCGAAGCATATTTTTTTATTTCGGCCATTTTTAACAATCGCGCATTTTTTATAGATATTTGCGGCGATTTGGGTCACCCCTCCCCGCCTGTTTTATTTGTGCGGCAAAATAATATTCCACATTTTTATTTCCGCACGGCCTTTGCCTTGTATAGAGCAAAAAGTTCTCGGCTTATCCCCGCCGGTAGAATTATTGCTTTATTTAATGCAATATCTTCAAGACGCAAATGGTATGCTTAGGATTTGTGTTAAAATTATTGAATAAACTAGCGCTGCATGCGCCGCATGCCTGCTGCGATTCCACCCATTTGTACACAGACGAACGATATACAGAATATTTTAGCGCGCAAACCCGCATTAAAAAAATCGCGGACAAAACTTGCGCCACAAATCCCCGCAAAAATGCGGCTAAATAATAAAAGCTACACAGACTGCGCAACGCCGCCGCTTATGCGCACGCACTTTGATGTCCTGCGGGCAAAATCGGGATTGTGCGTTATCAATATAAGCGACGCCCTTCCACTGCCGCAAAGCGACAACAGCATCTCCATCACAGATTCTCCCGTCTTTTCGTCAAGATTCCCCGTCGGCTCGTCGGCGAGTATTACCGACGGATTATTCATCAAAGCCCGCGCGACTGCAACCCTCTGTTTCTCTCCTCCCGACAGCTGCGACGGCAGATGTTTCATTCGCCCTCCAAGCCCGGTAAATTCAAGCAGCTCCTCAGCCCTCGCCCTCGACTTGCGCCTCTCGTAAACGCCAGCTATTCTCGCCGCAAATTCGACGTTTTCCCTTGCATTCAGCTCAGGAATCAAACAGCAGTTTTGGAATACGAATCCCATAAATCTGGCGCGCAACGCCGCCTGCTTTGAATTTGACAGCAAATCTATCCTGCGCCCGTCCCACAGCACTTCTCCGTTGTCGGGAGATTCAAGCCCGGCTATTATGTTTAGGAAAGTCGTCTTCCCCGCACCGCTCTCTCCGCATATGCTGACGCTCTCGCTCTCGCAAACGTCGAGCGACGCCCCTTTCAACACCTCCGTAAGCCCGCCGTCGGGAGACTTGAACGCCTTGCGTATTTCCACCGCGGAAAGTATTTTGCCGTTTGCGCTATTCATTTCGCATTGCCTCCGATGCTTTAAGGCGCGCAGCGCGCAACGCCGGCAGAAAACCTGCCAATGTGCACAGCACTATCGAAAATCCGCACGCCCAAAGGGCGTCTTTAAGTTCGTATTTCACCGGCAGGCGCGCAAAGTGGTAAAATTCGATTAGCGCCTCGCGCCCCACAATAAACTCAGCAATCGGCGCGCGGAAATGCAACAGAAGAAACGTTAGCAACAGCCCCAATACCGAGCCAAAAAGCCCTATCGCAAACCCCTGGAAGCAATATGTCGCCGCAATTTGCAGCGGCCTTGCCCCCATCGCCGCGCTGAGACCTATCTCGCGCGTCTTGCGCAACACCGAAGTGTACAGCGATATGCATATCGAAAACGACGCAACCAATATTATCAAAAATATTATAAGCGACATCATCACCTTTTCCATTTTTATCACGCGCAAAAACGCCTCGTTCGCTCCGAGCCACGTTGTCACATAATAGCTCCGCGGAACGATATCCTCGTCCACAAGCTTTTTGGCAAACGCCTCGGCGGAATCCTTCGCCGACTCTTTAAGCCTAACCGCAACAGAGTGGGAACCGTCTCCAAGATTGTACAAGTCGCGCATTCTGCGAAGCGACACGAGCGCCACGTTTGAGTCCACCTGCGAATAGTCTGTCGCAAGCAGCCCCACGACGTCGAGAGAGGCAGCCATCGGAACTTCGTCCCTTTTTATTTTGTCGAGCATCGTGGGCGAGAACACGTCCACCTTGTCGCCAACCCCCGCGCCCGCGGAAGCTGCTAGCCTCTGCCCGATTATTATGGAATCGTCGTCGAGATTGTCTATCGAGCCCATTCTGACGAAATTTTTTTCCCGTATGGGCAAAGCGCATTCGCCGCTTATTGTGTCGTAGCTGCGAAGCATCGGAAACACCGGTACGTTATTTACCACCATCATTACCGGCCCCTGCGCCACAAACTCCACGCTTTCGACCTCTGGCATGGATTTTAGCCGCTCCTTCAAGCCTTCAAGCGAGTGCATCTGCCGCCCGTAGTTGCGTATAATTACATCGCCAGTGGTATCGCGCAATTTGAGCGATATCTCGGAATGAAAACCGTTCATTACGCTCTGCGTGCCGAAAAGCCCAAGCACACCGAGCGCAACTCCAAGCAGCGACACCGCCGCAAAAAACGACACTACTTTCCCCGTGGGGAATAGCTGTTTTAGCGCGATATAAAGCCACCACTTCATCGACTTATTCCGGCTTCAAAGACGGGAACAATATCGTGTCTCTTATGTTGGCGGCGCCTGTGAGGAGTATTATGAGCCTGTCTATGCCTATTCCCATGCCGCCGGCAGGGGGCATTCCGTATTCGAGCGCTGTGAGGAAGTCCTCGTCCAGCTTCTGGCGCTCCTCGCCGACCTGCGCCTCAAACATCTCGCGCTGGATTAGCGGGTCGTTCTGCTCTGAGTAGGCGGGCGCTATTTCCTGCCCGTTTATGCAGAGTTCAAAGACGTCCAATACCCTTCCGTCCTGCTGGTTTATTTTGGCAAGCGGGCAAAGCTCGCGGGGGACGTTCATAACAAAAGTGGGCTGGATAAGATTCGGCTCCACAAGACGCCCGTAAAGATCGTCGGTTATCTCGTGGTGTTCTTTTGAAACGTCGGTTTCCACTCCCAATTTTGTTGCTATTGCGACCTTCTGCTCTTTTGAGAGGTCGAACCAATCCGGGGCGCCGGAAGCCTCGCAGACAAGCTCCATATAGGTTGCCTTCCGCCATTCTCCGCCGAGATCTATTGTTCCGCCGTCGGCGCGGTTTATGACTGTCGTGCCAAGCACATTCTCGCATATTGAAGATATTAGCGAGCGTATAAGCTCCATCATTCCATTGTGATCGGAGTACGCCTGGTAGACTTCAAGCATGGTAAACTCCGGATTATGCCTGCGGTCGAGCCCTTCGTTGCGGAATACCCTGCCCATTTCAAACACTTTGTCGAATCCTCCGACAAGCATTCTTTTCAGGTAGAGTTCCAGCGCTATGCGCAAATAGAAATCGCGGTCGAGCGCGTTCATATGCGTAATGAATGGGCGCGCGGCGGCTCCGCCTGCGACATTGTGCAGCACGGGCGTCTCAACCTCCACAAAGCCCCTCGACCAGAAAAACTCGCGTATCTGGCGCTGAATCCGCGTGCGCAACATAAATCTGCGCCTCGAATCGTCGTTGACAATCAAATCGAGGTATCTTTGGCGGTATATCTGCTCGCTGTCGGTGAGTCCGTGCCATTTTTCCGGCAGCGGACGCAGGCTCTTTGCGAGTATTTTAAAGTCGTTTACGCGCACGGTTATCTCGCCGGTCTTTGTCTTGAAAAGTTTTCCCTTGGCGCCGATTATATCGCCTATGTCGAGAAATTTTTTGAACCAGTCGTTGTAAACTCCTTCGGGGAGACCGTCGCGCGCGAAGTACAGCTGTATGACTCCGTCTCTATCCTTTATCTTCACGAAACTCGCTTTTCCCATCAGGCGGAAAACCATTACCCTTCCTGCAACGCTTACTTCGTGCTCCGAATTTTCGCCTTCTGGCGTGGATTCGTCGAACGATTCCACCGCTTCTTTTGACGTGTGGGTTTGTTTCCAATTCTGGCGGAAGGGGTCGTACCCAAGCGCGCGCATTGCGTCGAGCTTGCCTTTTCTTACCGCAAACAAATCGTGCGAGTTGTCTTCTTTTGTATTTATTTCTTGGCTCATTATGCGAAAAATTATTTAGAGAGTCTTTCACATCGCTTCCGCATTCGCAACATTATTATTTGCGGAGGCAGCTGATATTTTACGCGCCCCCCACGCATTGCCCAATTTATTTCAAAAATAAACTTTATATTCAAAACCTCAAAAAATACGGCAATGAAACCGGCGTTATATTTATGCAGATTTTTATCTTCCCTTTCGCAAATCTAAGTAAACGCTAGAAGATCTAAGCGCGAAAAATTATGAAAGAATATTCAACTTCTCTCTACGATTTTTTTCAAGACTTGAATGTGGAACAACCCGCGTTCGCAGAGAAATATCCCAAAGATTTTTCCGCGCACCCCACAAAAAAATAAATCTATTTTATGCCGCATAACAGAAAAACTTTTTATGTGCTAAGAGCCTTACGTTTGGCAATAAAACAAAACTTCCGGCAACCGGGGAAAATAGATTTTTTATCATGCAAAACACAAATAGAAAAATTTTTCCACTGTAAAAACACCGATTCTCATGGCCGCCGCAGATAGTTATGTGCGCAAGAACAACGCATTCATTCCAAGACCGCGCAACACGTTTTAAAATACAAAAAAACTGTGCAAATTTTCATATATAAAAAGCGCAAGCCTCCCCATCAAAAATAGATCCTATACAAATCTTCAAATCCTTTTCCCCACGCAAAAAAATAAAAAAAATCTGCATGCAATGCAAATACAGACAATATACGCTTTTTCTAAGCCACCGCTTTTATTATTTTAATTTTATGACGAATTCCTTTTTTTTGAGCCGCGCTAAACTTTTTTAAACACAAAAAAGGCGCCGCCCCGACTGCGGGCAAGCGCCTTGCAAAGCCGCATGCGTTTTCGCGCAAAGCGGCCGTTGAAGAATTTTATTAGAAGCCCTGCGCGAGCATCGCCGCGGCAACCTTCTTGAATCCGGCAATGTTTGCGCCGTTCATGTAGTTTCCGGGCGTTCCGTATTCGGCTGCAGCTTCGAGGGCGTTCTTGTGAATGCTCCTCATGATGTTGTGGAGCTTTTCGTCGACCTCTTCGCGGGTCCAGCTCAAGCGTATCGCGTTCTGCGACATTTCCAGGCCGCTCGTCGCAACACCGCCAGCATTGGAGGCCTTGCCGGGAGCGTAGAGAATGCCCGCCTGCATGTATGTTTCGATAGCTTCGGGAGTTGAAGGCATATTCGCGCCTTCGGAAACGCATATGCAGCCGTTTTCGATAAGAGCCTTTGCGTTGTCGCCGTCGATTTCGTTCTGGGTCGCGGACGGAAGAGCAATCTCGGCCTTCACCAATCCCCACGGACGTTTTCCTTCGTAGTACTTGGCGGTCGGATATTTCTTGACGTATTCGCTCATGCGGCCTCTCTTGACGTTTTTAAGCTCCATGACGTATGCGAGCTTTTCTGCGTCGAAGCCGTCGGGGTCGATAACCGTGCCGTTGGAGTCGGACATCGAAAGCGGTTTTGCGCCGAGCTGAATGAGCTTTTCGACAGTGTATTGCGCAACATTTCCGGAGCCGGATACGAGAACATTCTTGCCTTCGACCGAGTCGCCCTTTGTTGCGAGCATTTCCTGGGCGAAGTATACGTTGCCGTAGCCAGTCGCTTCGGGACGAATCAAGCTTCCGCCCCATTCGAGGCCCTTGCCGGTGAGAACGCTGTCATAGGAATTTTTGCAGCGTTTGTATTGGCCAAAGAGGTAGCCTATTTCGCGGCCGCCCACACCGATGTCGCCGGCGGGAACGTCAGTATTGGGACCGATGTGGCGATAGAGCTCGCGCATGAAGGAGTTGCAGAAATTGCGGACTTCGTTGTCGCTTTTTCCCTTGGGATCGAAGTCGGAACCGCCTTTGCCGCCGCCCATGGGCAGAGTCGTGAGGGAGTTCTTAAATACCTGTTCAAAACCGAGGAATTTTAGAATGCCGAGGTTTACGGACGGGTGGAAGCGCAAGCCGCCCTTGTAGGGGCCTATGGCGCTGTTGAATTGTACGCGGTAGCCTTGGTTTACATGTATCTCGCCCTTGTCGTCCGCCCACGGAACTTGGAAGAGTATTACTCTTTCGGGAACGACCATTCTTTCGAGAATTTTATTCTGTTCGTAAACCGGATCGGCGTCGATAACAGCAGTCAGAGACGAAAGAACTTCTTCCGCCGCTTGGAGGAATTCTTTTTCCCAGGGCTGCTTGGCTTTCAGTTCGCCGAGAACTTTTTGCACATACTTATTCATGATATATTTCCTTTTGGTTGACTTAAATAAAAAAACAATGGTGCAAAAATTGCAAAAAACATTTTTTGCGTCAACAAACTTTCCTTAAAAACGGGCATTTATTACATTTTTGTACATTTTTTTGAGACTTATTTAAATCTTTTGGGATAAATTTTTCAACAAAAGGCTAAAAGATACATTTTTGTACATTTTTTTGTGTTTTAATTTGCAAAAAGCATCAAATATTGCATGCAAAGCTTATAACATCAGGGTTTTCAAGCCAGAATTGTCTTGACTAAATGTTATTAAAAATCGACAAATATTTATTACTATGTTAGCGCGACAAAGACAAAGACTCATTCTAAATATGCTCGAAAATTCCCCAAGCCTTAGAACTATCGAGCTTGCCAAATACTTTGACGTCACCGACGAAACCATACGCAGAGACCTCGAAACTCTCGACGCGGAAAACAAGCTTATCAGAACCCACGGCGGGGCGCTTAGAATCGAAAAGCGCTCGGCAGAGCAGCCCCTGCAAAAACGCTTAAATGAAAACCGCGCCGCAAAACAGGAGATAGCAAAAAAAGCCATTGGATTGGTGTCTCAATCGGACACGATTTTCCTCGATGCGAGCTCCACAGTATTAACTTTCGCCGAATCGCTGCCAGACATAAAAATAACTGTCATAACAAATGCGCACGACTGCGTAGTTCCGCTTATGTCGAAGGACAATATCGACGTAATCACAACCGGCGGAAAGCTCGACAGGGTTAGCCACAGCTACTGCGGCATATCCGCCCTTTCGCTCATGAAACGCTTCTCTATTGACAAGGCGTTCTTTTCATGCAACGGGCTGGATCTTGAACGCGGCGCAAGCGAAGTCGCCGAAATACACGCCGAGTTTAAAGAAAATTCGCTGTCAATCTGCCGCGAAAAAATTCTTCTGTGCGACTCCTCGAAATTCGGGGTGCAGAGCCTGCGTTTTTTCTGCGACATAAACTCTATCGACACTGTAATAACCGATTCCGCCGCCGCCCCCGACTTTCTCGACAAGCTGCGCAAATCCGGAATCAACGTCCTCTAATTGCAGCCTAAAAAACCTTTAAACTATGCGGCGCGCAGGCTTGAGCGCGCCGTTTTTTTATCGCCCTACTTCCGCGCGCGGCAGACGGCCGCCTAACAACAATTTTTTCAATTAAGTTCAGCTGCCTATGTTCGCAAAAGCGGGGCAAATTTCCCATTTGTTTTAATTTGCAAGAACGCGGGAAAATACTGGGCAATACAAAATATATTGCGCGCAAATAAATTTTAGCAGCCCCTGATAGAAAGCGCGCAGAAGTAAAAATTTTAGCGCAACTATGCAAAATGCAAAAGCGCTACCACTATTAAAAAGCGCGCACGCCCAATATGAAATTCGAGCAGGCATAAGCCGGCAGAGCCATCTAAGATTAAGCGCGCGGATATTTTCTAATCCGAAATCTCAAACAAAGCCGTGTCGGGAGAGGCGAAGTCGTATTCGAACGATTCGGAGTTTTCAGCAACAGTTTTGCCGCTATACAACTCTTTTACAATCCCGGCCTTTTTTGGCAGATGTATTTTCTTGACTCCGCCCTCCTTCACATGAACTGCCACAAGTTTTCCGTTCGAATACACAGGCAAAGGCTCGCCTGTATATATATGAACCCCGGCTTCGCGGGCTAATCGCATTATAGAATTTTTGTCAAAGTCCAAAATACTTTCGCCGTATACGCTTTTCCAGCTACCCATGTCTTTTTCAGACACACCTTTAGTCTTGTACTTAAAGCCTGTTAGCTTCTCGACATTTGCGGAGTCTGCGCGCTTGCCGTCAGACATTCCCGCGGCGTCCATAAACACGACAGTCCTACCCGAATTCATCACTCGATTTTCTAATATCTTCCGCTTTTCCGGGGTAATCGAATATCCCCACGGGAAGACTGCCATCTTATATTTTGAGAAATCCAGATTTTCAATGTCGTCAAAAAGAATATAGTCGAACGGGGCCCCGCATGAGTAAAGCGCTTTAATCATGCGTTCGATTTTTAAGGGATTTTTCATATAAAAAGCGCTGTCCGGGTCAATCACCATGACTATCTCCGCGCGGTAGTCGAGCGGGGCATCCTTGTATTTCTTCCATATTTCGTAGGATTTGCCTACGAGCTCCATTGTCTCGGGAGTCTTAAAAATCCCGCCCCACATGTCAAAACACCAAAGGGAATTCCCCATTATCGCCGCCAACGAGAACTCCCTCTTTAAAATCGCGTTTGTCTCGGCTTGGTTTTTTGCGCCCGATGCGTGTATTCCCCCTATTTGAACATATGGGGAAAGCTTGCCGTTGTACGTGTGCGTTCTATGGTCTATTTCCTGAAACCAGTGCTTGCCGTGAAGGTCAACCGACTTTCGCGGCGACGATATTCCGCCGCCAAGCCCTATGTCGCGGTTAAAATATCCGCCAGGGCTGCCAACAAAGTCGACCGACTTCGACGCGAACGTTCTCGAATTGTCCAGCTTGCCGTACAAGCGCAATGGTATAAATCCGCAAAATGCGCCAACCTGTTTTTTATCGCCCACTATTTTTTTTACCTCGCCAAGAAATTCATCGACTCCGTCGGAAATCAGCTCTTCGAGAAATCTCGAATACTCGGCTTCCGCGCGCTGTGTCTTTGGGTCGAAGTAATTTCCGTCGATTGCGGGGGAGTCCATGCGCTCGCGGCTGGGAACCTCCCACTTTGGAAGTCCGTTTTTATTCAGCTATCTATACCATGCGTTGCGTTTTGGGACATTAGCGTATCCCTGAGAGTTGCAGTACCATTCGCTCGTGCCGCCGCCGGCCACTATGTACGACACTATCCTATCTCCGTACTTTTCCTCCATGTGCAGCACGTAGGCGCGGAGCATTTTTTCCGTGAGGGTTTTCCACTCCGGAATACACAGCGCATTTGAAATATGCTGGTAGCTGTCGCCGCCGAAACCGTATTTCTTATCGAGCCTGCGGACAAGCCACAAGGGGCTGTTTATATCGACCATGCAAATGAAGCGGGCATTGGGATTGGCCTTCAAAACGACGTCGAACTGTGCGTCAACATTTTCCCAGAGGTACGTTTCGTCCCATACCCAGAAGGGGGGGGGAAAATTTGCAATAGGGCTCTCCGAGGCTGTTAAAAGAGTTCGACGGCATGACTGCGTAAAGGTCTATGCCTATGTCGCAAACTGCTTCATCGCACCGGTTTCAGGCCAGAAAGAGCGGTATGCAAAAAACTTTCCTGTAACGCCCGCATGGGCGCACAAAGCCAAAACGGCTGAAAATAAAACTATTAAGAGTTTTTTCATAGCAATTAAAATATTTTTAGAATTTAGAGGCTAACCCACGATTAAAAGAACGCGAAAGTTTTTTACCCGGCAAGATGCAGAAGTTATTTTACCCGGTACAAACTTTGCGCACAACAGCATAACAACTCCCGACAAAGCGGCAGGCAGCGGCGTGCGGCGCGCTATTTGCAGAGCCTTTTTATGTCGTCCTCCGCGCCTTTAAAATGTTCGGATATTATTTCGGACCTAAGCTGCGAATCTCCCCTATCGGCTATGAATATTTTATCGGATTCGTTTCCGAGCACCTTGCGCATTTTGTCGATTCCGTCTTCTTCGTCCGCAAATACGGCGTCCTGCGGCTGCCATCTGTTAAAGAGCAGGTATTGGTCTTTAAATACGTAAAAAGTATTCCCCGACATCTCCGCCGTACAATACTGGTTGCAATATGCGCTCGATCCCCAGAAGAAATTTTTATTTATCGACAGGCCTGTTATGGGTTTGCGCTCGTATGAAAGCAGAGCGGCGTCGCGAGTTTCAGGAGTTGAGAACTCGTTTTCTCCCATTTCAAAACACCTGTTTGAAGAAAATTCGCAGTCGGAATATTTTGCCGTCCCCTCCTTGGAACGAATAAAATGCTCAAATGCCTGGCGGCAATGTATAAAAGTGTTGCCGATAAATTTTACGTTTTCGATAAGCATATCGCCATTTGCAATTCCCTGTATGGTCGAGCCGCAGTCGTATGTTCTCGACACCGTGCAGCCCTCCACGAGATTGTTTGAGCACGGCCGCTTGTCTGACACCCAAAACTCAAATCCGTTTCCGAGGCGAACCCAATGGGCGTATCCAAGCTGGACAGACCCTCCTATTATATCTACGCGCATATTTTTAAATTTGCAGTTCCATGCCCTCGCAACGCCGTGGACGCCAAATCCCGTCACAGCTATGGAGTCCACCTCGCAGTTTTCGAGGTTTGTGACCCCCGTGCCGTATGTTGAGAATGCAATCTTCGCCCCTCCCGCCGAGGGATTGCCTTTTGAGCGGAAGTAAAGATAGCGGAAGTTTTCCTTCTTATCTTGAACGTTTACGCGGTTGACATCACCCGAAACCCAGAAGTCGCCGTATGCGTTCAGCTGGTTGTACCTGCATACTAGATGCCCATAAAGCTTGTCGGAAGCCATATCGTAAACGGCTCCTATATTATTGGCTTTCCCCTCCGCAAAATAACCGTCAAAATTTTCGGGTTTTGTGAGGTCTATGCGCCATATATCGTTTGGCTGGCGCTCCCATGCGTCGGGATTTTTTACGATTTTAAAGCCGCTTATGACAGGCATTGGGCCTTCGCCGTACGCGGATATTTTGCAGTTTTTAAATTTTGTAATGGGTCCGTAAAATACGTCGCCGCGCTTTAAGTATATCTCGGAATTTTCGTTTGGGGCGGCGGCGATAGTTTTTAGCGGCGCCGCCTGCGAGCCGTCGTTAGAGTCATCGCCACTCGATGAGGAAATATAGTACGCCTTCCCGAAAGCCGCAGCCGACAGAATGGATACTAACGCGAACGTGAATAATTTTCTCATTTATAAGTCCCCCCCAAAACATTTTATGCTAAGAACTTTTTTATATTAACATATGCGCGCTAATTGTGGAAGTAAAAAAGTTTCGAGAATCAATACACCTTTCATGTAAAAAAGGCGCAATCGATGCAATTCTCATGCTGTTATGCTCTGGGGATTTTTTGTTATGGGCGCAAAAATTATTCGGGGCATGCAAATTTCAAGGGAAGCATACAAGCTTGGCATACAAACACAAATTAAGAATTTTTTATGCGCAATCTTCAATATTCTTTCAAAACCCCACCTGTAAGAAAAGCCTGAGAAGCGAACCCAGCGTTTTTGGAACCCCGCTTAAAATTTTTCGATTTTAAATTGAATCGTGGGAAGAAAAATATTGACCACAAAAAGTTAGTGCGTTAACTCTGGGAAAGAAACAAACAATATTCATAAATGCGATGAAAAGATTAATTCTTATATTTTGCGCATGCACCTTTTGCGTAGTTGCGTCGGCAGAACCTAAAAGCACGGTAGAAAGAAGGAAGCCGTTGACTGCGAATGTCGGCATTGTAGGCGTCGGGCTGGACACATATTGGAAGCAATTTGAAGGGCTCAGAGACGTAATGCTCAAAAAACTCGATACATTTGAAAATAAAGTCAAGTCCAACGGCGTAAAAACATTTTCATTTGGTCTTGTCGACAACGCTGAAAGCGCGCGCAAAACTCTCGACGAAATCAAGCGGTCGAATCTAGATCTGCTGTTTGTCGATATGGTAACCTACGCAACCTCGGCGACATTTGCCGCAATGGCAAAAGAGCTGACAATCCCGATAGTTTTGGTGGCATTGCAGCCGCAAAGCGCAATGCCTTACGAAAAAGCGACAACGTTTATACAGCTTTGCAACGACGATTTATGTGCCGTCCCTGAATTTGCGGACGTTGCCGTGCGAATGGGAAACCCCGTGGACGATATTATAATAGGAATGCGCGAGGGCGATAAACTTGCAGACGCGGAAATTTCAAAATGGTGCTCGGTTGCAAAGGTTTTGCACGACCTGCGCTATGCCCGCATAGGACTAATGGGACATGTATTGGAGGCGATGTATGACATGCAAACCGACCCAACGGCAGTCGCAGCCACATTTGGCTGCCATGTAGCTGTATGCGAGCCCGATGAAATCCTAAAACATTATCTCTCCGAAGATAAAGACGCAGTTGAAGCTATGAAAAAGCGGATTCTCTCATTCTTCGACACCCTGGACCCTGTCTCAGACCCAATCACCCAAAAGCTCACAGACAAGGATCTCGATGTTGCAGCTAGGGCGGCAGTTGCCCTTGAAAAGTTCGCGGCCGACAGAAAGCTCGATGGTCTTGCATACTATTACGAGGCGCTACCCGGCTCCAAAATGCGGGAGCTCGTAACAAACCTAATAGTGGGCAACTCGCTTCTCACCGCAGCCGGATTCCCTATGTGCGGAGAGTTTGACATTAAAAATTGCATTGCAATGATGATAATGGATAGGCTTGAAATAGGCGGAAGCTTTGCCGAATTCCACCCGATAGATTTTAACAAGGGGACAGTTCTTGTCGGGCATGACGGTCCGCACCATCTTAATATTGCCGACGGCAAGCCCGTATTGAGGTCATTAAAAAAATATCACGGCAAACCCGGAGCGGGCGCTGGCGTTGAATTCAAGATAAAGGAAGGCCCCATTACCATACTCTCAATAGGGGTAAAAGCCGACGGGAAATTCAAATTTATAGTGGCCGAAGGCGAGTCTGTTGCGGGAGCCATTCCACCCACGGGGAATACAAACACCCATGCTAAGTTTAAGCCTGACATTCGGACGTTCCTGCGAAGCTGGTGCATGGAAGGCCCGACACACCACTTTGCGCTCGGCATTGGGCACCACGCAGACGAAATTCAGAAAATCGCAAAGGTTTTAAATATTGAATGCGTAAATGTGACGGCCGGCAAATAACCCGAAACCTGCATTGGCAACTTGGCGCGGAAGAAATTGATTTATTCTGAGCCTGCTAATAAGCTTAATATTGTATAAGTAGCGAGCAAACTACGGCTGCAAAATTTAAAAGCCTTCCGTTTTCATTCGGAGGGCTTTTTATTCTTCGAATTAAAACTGTGCACCTTTCGGAGAGTTTCTTATTTCAGATCTAATTATGCACAAATATCTTGGCTAATGTTGAGAAGGAAATGGCACAATGTAGGGCATTCCAGTATTTCAACGTTTTTACAATATTGGCAGTTTATTTTAATCATGCTTTAAATTAAAAATAGCCTGTTTTAAGCAGTTGTTTTTTAGAGTGGAATACCAAACGCCGATAACCCCTTTGGGTAAAAATGCATAAATACACGCATACATTCTATAAAACACCAATTGCAGGGTTTCCCATATTGGATCAGGTTTTAGATATAATTTTCTTCTTAAAAAGGTAAATGCAAAATGAAATATTATTTATATAGGCTAACTATAATACGAATCAGGCAGAAAATATAAATTAAGTCGACTTTAGAACATTTGATACAAATACCAAAGTTTATTTCATAAAATAGGGAATGCCTTTCTTATAATAAAAGTTGCGCTGGGTTCTTTCGCCACAATGCCTTTTTTTGTGTAAAATCTTTAGCGACCACTGGGTATTTAGGGTATGAAATTAAATTTTGGATTTATATTATACTCAAATGCTACCTAAGAATTTTAATAGTTTCATTTCATACATTCCAGAAATTTTAAGAAGCTAAAAATACAATAAGATGTGGAGAAAAGCGGGCGATTATCAACATTGCAATACGCTGTTGCTAAGCTATACTGCATAAGGGATCTAAACTGCAATAAAAGGCCTTTAAGACGTGTAGATATAGTTTGATATCATATTTTAAGACCGTTAATTTCTTGCTTTGCTTAAAATTTATTACTGCAAAAATATTTCTAAAAAAGATAAGTAAAAAATTGCAATCTATATACCGACAATTTTTTTTATAACCATTATCTTGTTCTTTGCGAAAATTTTCTCGAATGCTAAAATTATACTTTCAGTGCAAATAATACATTTTTTTGTGTAAAATATATAGATGATATTCGCTTCTTGCAAGAATCCACAAGTAGATGAGCTTTAAATATTAAAATGTCGCAATTTATTGTATAACTTTAAAGCGCTGCGAATCCAATATCTTTACTTAATATGTCTGAATATCAAAGAATAAACTTCCCATAAGCGTGTAATTACATCTGGTACGCGAGAGAAAACGCACAAATCCAATAAAGCTAAAACACTTGTGAGTAAGTTATTTCTTTAGCAAAAAAAAGTGCCCGAATTGTCGGGCACTTCAAAGATTCTTTTATACCAGATTAACGTGTAATAGTTTCGGTAGCGTCATCTTCAAGTATGCGATGTACCGCACCACCAGGGGAAACTATGACAGGATTCTGGTAAACGCTTCCGGGACGCATATCCTGGAACTGTTCGCGACCAACGCTGCCTCCGGGGGAGATTCTGTTCGCAGTCACGAATATTAACAGATTCCTCTTCTGGCGAGATTCGCCCTTTGAGCGGAAGAGCCTGCCGATCCACGGAATATCGGAGAGAATCGGAACGCTGTCATTGATTGTGCGGACTTCTTCGCGTGTCAAACCGCCCATAACAACGGTCGCACCGTCAAATACCGTTACAGTAGTCTTAACTTCTCTGACCGAGAACACCGGCTGAATGAATCCAGAGGGAACCGTTACGGTTGTTCCGGAAGATATAGCAACTGCAACACCGCCGTATTCCATGAACCCTTCAAATTCCGTTACGTTCGGGTTGAGAACGAGGTTGATGCTATCGTCTTCTTCGACGTTCGGGGTGACTTCCATAGAGACACCAACGTCAACCGAGGTGAAGTCCTGAGGTGTACCGGGGGTGATAGTTACACCAGCGGAAGATGAGTTTTCACCATTAACTGTCGTAGAAGAAGAACCAACGTTAGATTGAACGTCGCCCCATGATTCCGGATAACGCATACGTTGCGAAACCGTTATCGAAGCAGTGCTGCCAGATATAACCGTCACCTTCGGAGCGCAGAGCAAATCTGAACCCTGGCGCTGTTCGAGAGCGTTGACTATCAAGCTTACATCGTAACCATTGATAACACCGAGAACTGTGTTAGCCGCTTGAGCTGCGCCGGACGCCATATTTATGGTCGAGGGCAAGAGCGGAACTACAGGCTCAACAGTATACGGATTCGGAACGTCTGCTGTCACCTCATTGGCAGGCTTCAAGATTGTTATCGGAGTAGATCCGGCACTCGCGCTTGTTATAGAGTCGGCAAGCGTACGATTGTTATATGTGCTTATCAGACCGGTTGTGTTTCTTCCAACTGTGGAGAACAGAGTGCTGTAAGAGCCATCAGCATTCTTCCTGGAAACATTCCAGTTGAATCCGAGTTCCTTCAAGACGCCCTGGTTGACTTCCATAAATTTAGCTTCGATTTCAACCTGCTTGGTTTCGCTATAACGCAACAGTATATTGCGAACTTTGTCGAGGTTGCGGCGCGTATTCGTGACCCAAAGTTTTGAACCGTCAAACGCAACAGTCGCGCCAGGACCAAACTCTACGCCAGCTTTAACGAGGAAGTTTTTGATAGCCTCTTCCTTGCCGTCTCCAGCACCTGCCGCAGCACCACCGCCGCCGCTGCCGCCGAAGGGATTGTCCGAATCGCCGGATTCGCCAACCGCAGCCTTAAAGCCTATCATACGCATAACAGTCGAAGTCGGGAGCGGGAAGTCGAGAGTGTCCATTGAAGCGACACTGTTGTCCATTGCTTTGCGGACTACGATTGTATCCTTTTCAATATCGTATTGGAAACCGGCTTGCTGGGTGACCCAGTCGAGTATTTGGCCGAGGGAGAGGTCGCGGAGTGTGAGAACTACCGGCTTTGCTTCAGAAGCGTTATCGCCGAAAAGAACTATGTTAACACCCTTCTTCGCGTCGTTTGACTTATCGTATTCAACAGACAATATAGAAAGTGTGTTTATTGCCTGGGCGAGTGTCACGCCGGGAGCGGGGAAGCTTACATTCGGGATTATGATTTCGGCCAGTTTTTTGTCGATTATAGAATCGGCTCTCGCGCCGCCTCTATCAACTGTCGTGCCGGTGTAAACTTGCGGGCGCTGCCACGCCTTGCTTACTTCGTCCATCATCGCTTCGCGGGTTGCCAGATAAGTTAGGCGGCCGCGGTCAGCAAGCTTTTCAGAGATCAAGCGCTGATACGCTTTTGCCTGTATATTGTCGGCATCGAGCGTTTCAATCTGGCGGAAGGTAGCGCGAGCTCCCTGATAGTCGCCATAAAGATATTGCCTGCGACCTTTTTCCAAGAGATTTTCTATCTTGTTCTGGCGAGTTGCGTAATCCGGGCTTATGTCAGATATCGAATTGTTGTAAGGATTGGCTGTAAATTCTTCAACTTCTTCGACAAATGCTGCGCCGGCGTCTTTGCTTTCTTCAGCCGCAGCATATTCAGCGGCATAGGATTTTGCGGCAGCTGTGTCTCTTTCAGACATCGCAATCTTAGCGCGGGACTTCGCCATTGCAGCTTTCGCTCTATTGAGTTCAGAACGAGCCTCGTCAGCTACCGGAGAATAAGATTCTTCGGGAAGTTTTTCCTGTGCAAAAGCCAATTTCTTGGAGGCTTCATCCCAATTGCCAGCGTCCATTAGATCGTACGCTTCATCTATCAAATCAAACGCCGCTATAACTTGCAGCTGCTGCTTACGCAGTGCGTCGGACATCGCCGCATCAACAGGTTCAACCTTCGCTGCTTCGCCATCCTTTGCGACCTCGGCATCTTCAGCTCCAGCTTCTTCTTTGGCAGGTTTTGCGCCAACAAGCACGGGAGCTTCGCCTTTTGCCTGACGTTCAATGTCCTTATTCACGTCGGCAAGCATGCGCTGTACGCCTTCGTCATTGGGCGCAATCTTCAATAACTCTTCAAGCGATTGCTTTGAAGATTTAAGATCGCCCGCGTCACGCGCCTGTACGGCCGCAACCATAAGACGGATTTTCTCTTGGGTCTGGTCCGGCTTGGCATAGCTAAAGCTTGCCGTCACGGCGGAAGCTAATATCGCCGCGACAAATGCCGCTTTTCGTTGGGTTGTCTTTATTTTCATATTCGCTGTATTTATAATTTGTTAAATGGACGTTAACACTTTTTGGGGTTTTTTAAAGAATTATTTTCAATTATTTGACGGGAACCACTCCCGCCGCACTTAGGTTCATTGTTTGTGGTTCGATATCGGTATTGTCCGGAATCATCTCAATTACGGCATTGCCTTTATCAAAATCTATCGACTTCACCTTGTATGTGGCTGTCCCAACCTTGCGCGATTCGCCAGGCGCTTTAACATGCCATATGCTACCGTCGGGCGCAGAGAACGATATCCTCCTACGGTCGTCTATGACGGTTTCCTTATTGGAGTATATCGTCACGTCTTTACCAAGGGATTTATCATACAACACTACGGTCACAATGTCTGATATTGTGTTGTTTTTATCGTTCTTAACGCGCTTTATCTCGAATTTCTTGGGAGTCAGCCCTAGATTGATCTTTTTGCCAGTTGACGGCGCAGACGCAACTATCTCCTCATTCAATTTCCCTATGAAAGATAGATTCGTGGAGGTATTTTCAAACTGGATTATCGGTTCAGCTTTCGTTCCGAAATATCCGAGATATTTTATCGGATACGGCTCGTTGGATACCCCTACATACTTCAACGCAAAAGACTGTCTCGCGACTTCCTTGTAATAGGGCGACTCGGTCATGAAGTTGCCCTTTTTGTCCACCCATATCTGAGGTGGGGTAAATACTTGGAAGAACCATTTCCCAGCTTCGTCCTGCGCCCTGACCTCGGGCCATTCTATGGACGTCACTTTCAGTTCGGGCACTATTATCTTCTTCCAAGGTATGCCAGCGGGCAATTTCTTTTCAAGTGTTTGCACGCGCGCTTCCAATAGTTCGCCCTTCGGTTCGTTCATAAAATAATATCCGCAAGACAAACCCGCCACTATCACGGCGATTACAAAAAATATCTTATCGTAGTATTTCATTTCTGTGCCGCTTCTTTATTGTTTCTTTGGTTTTGTGGCCGACTTTGCCTTCGCGGCTACACCTTTTTTATCGGCGTCCTTTTTATCTCCAGGCTTTGCCGTATCTTTGACCACTTCTACGTATTCTATCACCACAGTGAATTCCGATATGTTGTCCGTAACAACGGGAACTTTATTTTCGTCTATCACCGGCGCGGCAGGCGTTTCCCCGCCCTCTTCGGAATCTGTCGATGCAAATGCGTCCGCCGCATCAGATGTCTCCTCTGCAAGGGCTTCCTCCGGGTTCGCCATCATTATTAGCGACGTATCAGCAGGCTTTACATCAATGCTCCTAACTACAAGCATTGCATCAAAATCCTTCAACTGGTTTAGGAACCTGCGGAGCACGTCAGTATGCCCGGTAAACACAAACCTGTATGCCAGGGTATCCAAGCTGCCAGGCTTGCGCGCAGTTATATTCTCGTCAATCTTAAAGTTGTCGCCCCTCAACGCCGCAGACGACTTTGAACGGGCAGACGCCCTTACGCGACGCGTCTTTGTTTCCTCTTTTATCCCTTCCTCAGGCAGTATCTCGCGCTGCACGTTCAATATCGCCATAGGGGATTCTTTCGATTTGCAATTAAAAAGCTTCTGATTGATGTAGTCCAACACACAAACCTGCTTCCATATTGCAGGCATCGCCTCGTCTTTCGGCGAGTCGGCTGTCGGCGCTACGTACTTTTTATATCCAAAATCCATTTCGTCGGGCACATATATTTCGCGCTTTTTTGCCTCGGCACGCCAAGAGTTTACCATTCCGCGCAACTGCTCGCGCAACTGGAATCCCTCTTCGGCCGTAAGCGGCTTGAATATATGCTCGCTCTCGCGAGTCAAGTCCTTTTCCAAGTCGGAAAGATGCTTTTCAAGCTCCTTTATGTTTTTCGCAGAGGCGTCTATAGACGGCTGGGTCGGATCTGTTGCAAGTACGTCGTCGTACTGCCTCATCGCGCTGTTCAGCTTCCCAAGCGCCGCCGCATCGTTCTTATAAAGCATTGCGTCATATGCAGCGCCGGCTATAAACAGCGCTATCAATACGAACATTGCTATAAAAAATATAGGGTATTTCTTAAAGTATTTCATCAGACAAATTCTTTGACCGTTATATCGGCTTGTCGGGGTTTACAACAAGAGTAAAGTCAAACTTCAAAATGCGCGGATTCGACGGGTCTGTCCTCACATTTTCAAACGACTTCAAAAATTCGGAACTTACAAAGGAATTCAACAACTTTGTTATTCTGTCTATTGCCTTCTGCGTATCGTACGCCTCCAAATTTTCCGGATCCACGTCTCTTATCAAAAGCCTTCCCGTCAACTCGAGCTTGTACTCCTGCACGCCGTTCTTTACGGCGCGGTGCACTCTCAGATTGTCGAGCCAGACGTCCTTCTGCTCCATCAGACGCTTCTCTATATCTATAAACAGATTTATCCAGTTTGATTTCGATTTCGCCAAACCTTCCAATCCGTTTATTTTTGCCTCCAAAGAATTCGCTGTCTCGCCGTTCTTCTTGAACTCCGCAGCCCTATCCTCTATCGGGAGCATCATCGACTGGAATTTAGCGGTTGCTTCAGTCTTCTCGCTTATCGATTTTGTAAATAAGAACATTGGCGGCAGTGTCGCGGCCACCAATATCGCCGCGCCTAACACCATCAGCGGCCTCGTCTTTGCAAATGCCGTTTCTTCAACAATGTGCTTGGGCAGCAGATTTACGCTCATCAAACCGGGAATTACAAGCCTCGCCGCCTCGCCGACTATTTCGCTCACCTGCGACGCGCAACTCGACAACAATTCCTGATTCACACGCGGACTCACCGATACATTCGAAAGGGCGTCGAAGTATTCCACGCTCATCTTCTGGTCTTCCGCCAAAAATTCGGCAAACCCAGGCAAGAGAGATCCGCGACCACACAAATATATTTTCTTAGGGGCTTCTACGCGCGAAGTGCGCCTGTAATTTACTATCGAGCGCTTTATCTCAACACCTATCCTGCGCATTACGGACGTCGCAGCATTTGTAAAGTGCTCTGAGCCCGCATTCGATGAAAGAGACGCGTTCGCGAAAAAGCCGCGCTTCAGCTCCTCCGCTGTCGCAAAGTCGCGGCCGAGAGAATCGGCAACGGCCTGCGTTATCGAATTCCCGCCAACCGGTATGCTTCGCACGAAAACGCCGTCCTCGCGCGCTATCATCAAATTCGTAAAGCGTGACCCTACATTTAAAAGAATTACGTCGTTTTCAAGACCGCAATACTTCCACGCGTTATAGTCGAGTATCGAGGACGCCTCTATCGACTCGGGTATCACACCGGCCTGGGAAAGTGCCATGCAAAAGTCGTCCGCTGCCGTCGACTTCATCGAGGTCAGGAATATTTCCGTTTCGACTCCGTCGTCGGAAATTATTTCGTAGTCCCATGAAACCTCATTTATCGGGTACGGAATATTCTTTTCAGCCTCAAACTGTATGACCTCGGCTCTCCGGGCCTCGTCTACATGGGGTATTTTTATTGTTTTTGTGAGCAGGAGCATCGACGGCGCTATCACTGTCGCCTTCCCGGATACTCTCATCATCTTTAGCGTCGCCGCAAGTTCCGACAGCCATTCTTCCTGGTTGGAATAGTCATATTTCAGTTCTTGCACCTGAAAACTTTCCAAAACAAGACGGCCAGCAGATACGCCAAACTCCGACGCGCTAATGTGGGTTGCTCCGCAGTTTATTATAAGCTTGCTTTTAGAACTCATTTCTGAATGTGAACGGGGGTAAAATAAAAATTCGGAATGAAAATAAATCTAATACCTTTTCAGCCGCTTAGTAAAGCATTTTTTGCATTTACTTCGCACAAATTGCATCGCGCGCATGCAACGCACTCTACAGCACATTGTTGCGCGCTATGCCTCGGCCCTATTTTGTAGTAATGTAATTCGGCACTATCGGCGATTTCCCATATTCGTACAGCTTTACGTTGAACGGACACTCCGGCAAAGACATCAATACTCCGTCGTTTACCTTCGCTGATTTCTCTATCAATTTCATGAACGAATCGTATACCGCTTTCGGATCATCGTTCTTATAAATGTTTCTCGAAAGCATCGTTTTCATATTTTGCTTCGTCAATTCTATCGGGTTCCCGTTTATGGATACCTCTATCTTCCATGCAAACGGATCCGCCGCAAGCCTGTATATCTCGTACGCTTCGGAAGGTATATAGAACACTACTGGCGTCTTCTTGTTTATTTCCAAGGCAAACAATTTCGCCTTTGAACGCAACACAATAAGGCTGTCAAGCGAACGCTTGTCGGTCGCCATTTGGTCTTTATACACCAGTACCAAATCAACGTCTACATTGCGAATCCACTTCTGGTTGTTCGCTTTATTGTCGGGGTTTTCCTTCGCAAACAACGGAATCTCTATGCGAGTCCACTGCCCGCTTGAACTCGGTACTGCACCGGGCTGCAGACGCTTCGCGTCGAGCTTAGAATGTTGGATTATTATGGGGTCTTCTTTTGAAGGAGCCGCAAAGGCTGCCGCTGCAAAAGCTAATGCGACAAAAGAGAGTAATACGTGTTTCATGGACTTCATAAGGTTTATTGAAGCGGTAGAACGGAAAATTTCAAGCTTTTTTTAGCCGCTTCTGAAATCACAGGCAATTCTCAAATCCCATGTTTTGGCTAACTCTGCGCAAAAGTTAAGAATCCAACGCAAACTATATTTACGCTTATCCATACCCTCCCTCAAAATCTCACATATATCCCGCCAAACCAAAGAACTTTCATTTAGCACAAAGAATTATTCATCACTTAACGGAAAATCCCGACACAACCCATAAAATTCATTTTCCCCAGCCATTCTAAATAAAGAATCAAAAAAAATATTTTTCTATCCCCACTGCTCTCCACATATTTTTTTAAACTTTAAAGCTTAAAAAAATCCTAATCTTTAACACCAGACTTCTAGCCACCGCGTTTAAAACGCGAAAAAGTTTTATCATCTCTTTTAATAAAAAACCTTCAATCCCGCATTATCATGGTTCCTATTCAGGAAAAATTTAAAGCGCCACAATAGAATGCCACAAAAGATTTTTTTCGGCATAGAATTTCTCCAACACTACTGTTTAAGATTTGCGAGACTAAACTTCATCTGTAAAAATTATCTTTCCAAAAGCCGGCTCAAACAAAAAGTTTGGCGCGGCAAGATTCGCATACACGCGCATAAATCCACGCGCCCGCACAAAACCTGCCGCGCCAATCGCTATATCAAAGGCAGCCCCGCAAAATGCCTGCCACCTTCCAAATATTTTTATGCTTTCGCCTTTATTAAAAAATCAATGCAGTTTTTTTTCCCTCAATCCGCCAGCTAAATCACGCACTATTTCCATTCTTGACGCAAAATCTCCGCCTTCGGGAAACACGATTTTTTGAAATCCGCACTCCTCGTGGTATATCCTCAAAATATCGCCTTCGCAATTTGCGGCATACGCGCTCTGGCAGCCGCCGCCAAGCGACTTCAAAAACTCCCGCTCAAGCGCAAACGCCATATTCGTCTGAGAATCGGTAATCGGACGGTAGACTTCGGCCTCCTCTGCGCGGCATTGAAGCGCTATTATCCCTTGCCCCACCGCAGGAACGCATATGTCAAGCTTTATCGGCCGAAATTCAAGCCCCTCATAAGACTCGATTCCAAGCCTTTCAAGGCCGGCGAGAGATAGAACTGAGGCGTCGGCAAACCCTCCGGCGAGTTTTTTAAGGCGCGTATGCACATTTCCCCTAAACTCAGTCCATACTGCCTGGGGAAAGATCTTTTTCAGCTGGGCCCGACGGCGGGGACTTCCAGAAGCTATCAATTCAGGAACCTGCACTCCTGAACGAATGATCAAAACATCGGCGCATCCGTCGCGCGGCATGCAACCTGCCAACACCAGCCCATCGGGAGTTTCCGTAGGGAGGTCTTTCGCGCTGTGGACCGCAACGTCTGCCTCGCCCGAAAGGAGTGATTCTTCTATTTCTTTTGTGAAAAGCCCCTTCCCGCCGTACCTTTCGAGAGACCAATCTTGGCGCTTGTCGCCGGAAGTTTTTACCTCCACTATTTCAAACTCCGCCCCTGGAATGCGAGAGCCTATATATTTGGCAGCCATATGCGCTTGCGCCATAGCGAGCGGACTTGAACGTGTTGCGAGCCTTATTTTCTTCATTAAATATATTTTTTGCGGCGGAAATTTACCGAATCCGCACAGTTCTTAAATACGCCCGCGGCGCACTGTTTTTATTAGCGCGCATTAGATTCGGGCATTAAAAAAAAGACCCGGTCGATTTCGCAACCGAGTCCTTTGGTTAAATAGAAGCGTTATTTTTTCGCCTTCTTAGCGGGAGCCTTCGCAGGAGCCTTGGGCGCTTCCACAACGGCAGAATAGGAGGCTTGCGCGCCCTTGATATTCTGCTTTGCAGCCCACGGCATTAGCGCGCGCAGACGCTGGCCGACTTTTTCTATCGGGTGCTTTTCGCCTTCTGCAAGGAGCTTGTTGTACTTTTTGAGGCCGCTCTTGTATTCGGCAACCCATTCTTTGACAAATTTGCCCGACTGTATTTCTTTGAGGATTTTTTCCATTTCCTTCTTTGTCTTGTCGGTGATTACGCGCGGGCCGCGGGTGACATCGCCGTACTTTGCAGTTTCGGATATGGAGAACCTCATGCCGGATATGCCGCTTTGGTTTATGAGATCGACGATAAGTTTGAGCTCGTGGCAGCATTCAAAATATGCCATTTCGGGTTTGTACCCGGCTTTAACGAGAGTTTCAAAGCCGGCTTGGATTAGCGCGCTCACGCCGCCGCAGAGAACCGCCTGTTCGCCAAAGAGGTCTGTTTCCATTTCTTCTTTGAAAGTGGTTTCGATTACTCCCGCGCGGGTTGCGCCTATGCCGTCAGCCCATGCCAAGGCGATTGCCTTTGCGTCTTTTCCGCCTTGCGCAACAGCGATGAGAGCGGGCACGCCCTTGTTTTCGAGGTATTGCGAGCGAACAGTGTGGCCGGGGCCCTTGGGGGCTACCATAATAACATTTATGCCGGCAGGCACTTTAATGAGGCCGGAGTGGATTGAGAGCCCGTGCAAGAACACGAGAGTCTTGCCTTTTGTGAGATTCGGCGCGATTTCCTTTTCGTAGAGATCGGCTTGAATCATGTCCGGGACGGCAATCATTATGATGTCGGCGGCCTTGACTGCTTCGGCGGTGGGAAGAACCTTGAAGCCTTGCTTCTTGGCCACCTCTATCGACTTGCTCTTGGGATAGAGCCCTACGATTACATTGTAACCGCTGTCCTTGAGGTTGAGCGCATGCGCGTGCCCCTGGGAACCATAGCCGATTACGGCGAGCGTTTTATTTTTAAGGATGTTTTTATTAGCGTCCTTTTCCTTATATACCTTAGCTGGTGCCATATTTTTTTCCTGTTAAAAAATTTAGTTAAAGAAATATGATGCTTAAAAAATAAATTGCAACTATTTTATGACACTTCCCTAACACTCAAAAACTCTGTATTTTACCAAGCCTCCGATGAGCTTCCATTGCCCTAATATAAACAGATTGCAGCCATTCCGTGGCAAAAAAATTCAACGAGATTATCCGCGCATTTTATTTCTTTTGCGATTTTTTTAATCGGAAAATGCGCGATAAAATATTGGAAGCATCTTGCATATATTGCCTCTTTATTTGGATTCTTTCTCTGCAACCAACATATTTTTGATTGCATTTTTTTTCATGAAAAAATTTTTATACTAAAAAAATATAAAAAAAATTTCTTAGAATTTTACGTTTCCATTCCCGAATATGCTATCTAAAAAAAAGGCCGCCAAGATAATTGGCGACCTTTAAATTTACATCTGCGGGAAGCCCCGCTTCCCATATCAATGAATGGATTATACAAGCTTGTATTTTCCGGGAACAGGAACCGAAACCGGATTCTTCAAGCTCAGATCCTGCGTCTTGCCCATCAGATCGACATTCTTGGGAACTATGTCTTCCGTGGACTTTTTGACCATCCATTCGTACTTGAACCTCTTTCCGGAGAAAGCGCTCATTCTTCCGGCGATGGCCGCCATATTGGAATTCATGAGGTTCTTTAGCTCGTTTACCCTCTTGCCGCTGCGTATTGCTGAAAGCAGATATTTGTGTTCGGCAATATAGGGGTCGAGTTCGAGTTTTCCGGGAGCGTATATTGTCTTTCCCTTGAGGTCGGTCAGGCGCAATCCCTGGAATATGCCCTTAGAACCAACGATTCTCTCGCTGACGTTCGGGGACGTATTCGGATCCTGATGGCAATAGCTTTCCATGCGAAGGCCGTTGCCCATATCGAAATCGATTGCGAAGTGCGAGAACCTGTCGCCAAAGCGCGGGCAAGGCAAGTCAGTGCTTCTGCCGCCGAGACCGGTCGTCACTTCGATTGGGAGGCGGTCGTCGCCAAACGCCCACATCAATACGTCGATGTTATGGACGTGCTGCTCGACAATATGGTCGCCGGAAACCCAGATGAAGCTCCACCAGTTGCGTATCTGGTATTCGAGCGTGTCCTCTGTTCCCTCCTTGCCGCCGCCCCAAGGGCCTCCGTTGGCAGAACCGCCAATATAGCCGCCGTTGTTCCAATAGCACTGTCCGGCGAGGAGTTCGCCTATTTCGCCGTCCTGCATGCGCTTTACCAAGTCTTGGTAGCGGTTGTCGTAGCGGCGCTGGTTGCCGCATACAACGCAAAGACCCTTCTTTTCCGCCTCCTTGGCGAGCTCGTACATCTTGCGGCCCTGGATTACGTCCACAGCGCCCGGCTTTTCGAGGAAGGCGTGCTTTCCGGCTGCAACTATCTTTTCATAGTGGGGGGTGCGGAATACCGGCGGGGTTGCGTCCATTACAAGATCTACGTCCTCTGCGAGAACTTGGTCAATATTATCCCAACCTACAAATTTCTTTACTTTTGAAGTGTCGATTATCTCGGAGGCCTTCGCTTCGCCGACAGTCTTTTTGGCAAATTCATAAATCTTGTTAGCGGCTCTGTCGGGCCTTCCGTTGAATAGGTCGCCAAGAGCAACGAATTTTACATTGGGGTCGGCTGCAATCATATTGCATGCAGCGCCTGTTCCGCGGCCGCCGCAGCCTACGAGCGCCACTTTGACTCTGTCGCTGCCTTTAACCTGCGCAAAACTAAAACGGGGCAAAGCCGCCGCTGCTCCTATTACCGCACTATTTTTTACAAAACTTCTTCTATCCATATTATTATAATTGTTGAATTGACGTTGTCCTGCGACGTTAAATGGCAAACCCCCATCACCCGGGATATGCGTATCGCCGTTGAACTCTACAAATATCTTAACGTTTTATTAATTAGTCAACCATTTTTATCTTCTAAAAATGAATGATTATTTCTTCCTCTTAAAAATTGCGCGCGCCTGAAAAATCATAAAAGGCCTATCCGGCGACTCTCCAAAAACGCGGACATCGAATATTGCGCCCTTCTCGTCCGAGAACGTGCATTTTGCCTCAGCAGTAATTTCTGCGCCGGCAGGGCATGGGCTTATGTAGTTCACAGAGGCGCTCGCGCTGACGGCCGAGCGTTCGTCGGTATTGGAGGCGAGCGCAAGCGCGAAATCCGCCATTGAGAACAAATATCCGCCGTGCGCTATTCCCAGCCCGTTCAGAAATTCCGGCTTCACCCTGCCCTTTACGCGCGAATATCCAAAGCGGCTTTCCAAAACCTCAAATTCAAGTTTCTTTGCAAAAGAGTCGTTGTCTGTACTTGGCATATGTAAAATAACTTCTCCCATCGGCGTTAAATCGCAAGACAAATATATTGCCCTGCTTCATATAAAAACCTTTATTTTCGCTCCACAATTTAATCTCGATGCAGCGCGAATTTATTATCGTAAAAACATTTTGCTTATAAAGAGCATCGGCTGCATCGCATTCCCATTTTTTAGTGCCCAGCCGCCAAAAAAGCATTTAAAGAAATGCGCATACATAAAAATTTATTTGCCGAATTTTTATAAGAAAATTTATGGCTGGGCACATGCTTTTATTAAGCTTAAAACTTCATAATCTTTTTGCCCTATTGCTAAAATGCAATAATTACGCCACAAAAAAAAGAGACGCCAAATGGCGTCCCTTAAATTTTAATGCCCGCTCAAAAGCGCATAGACAGCAGCACTGTTAGATATGCACGCCTATCTTCGGGGCTACTTCGTTGAATGCGTCTATGAGGCGTTTTGTGATTTTGCCGGGTTTGCCGTCGCCTATTACGCGCTTGTCGAGCTCGACAAGCGGAATGAGCTTGGCGGCAGTTCCTGTCAGGAAGCACTCGTCGGCAGTCCAGATGTCGAAGCGCGTAATCGGTTTTTCGTCAAAATCTATATCAAGGGACTTGGCGAGCTCTATGACGGTTCCGCGCGTCATTCCGCCGAGCGAGCCGCAGCTTATCGGGGGCGTAATCAGCTTGTTGTCGAAAACTATAAACACGTTGTCTCCGCTGCATTCGGAAACATACCCCTCATTGTTAAGCAGCAGGCATTCTTCGTATCCTGAATTGTGGGCCTCGATTTTCGCCAGAATATTGTTGAGGTAATTCAAGCTCTTAACCATGGGCGGAAGCGCCGCCTGCGAGTTTCTGCGCGTGGGAACTGTGAGAGCTTTCAAACCGCACTCATAAAGTTCTTTCGGATAAAGCTGTATTTCGTCGGCAATTATTACCAACTGAGGATCCTCGCACGAAAACGGAGAGAGGCCGAGCTTTCCCTTGCCGCGGGAAACAACAAGGCGTATGTAGCCGTTTTGAAGCCCGTTTGTGCGGCATGCGTCGCAAACGGCGTCGATTATCTGCTGCTTTGTCCACGGCATATCGAGCATTATTGCGCGGGCGGAACGGAAAAGCCTGTCTATGTGTTTGTCGAGCTTAAACACGTTTCCGCTATATAGGCGGATCCCTTCAAAGATGCCGTCGCCGTACAAAAAACCGTGGTCGAACACCGACACTTTCGCGTCGTCCTTTTCGTAATATTTTCCGTTTATATAGACTTTCATATTTTTTCCCTCAAAATAAAAAACTCTCTCAAATGCGGTTTTGCCTAAGCCCCCGCGAATTTCGTATTTTCGGCATTTTCTATATTTGAAATCAAAATCGTCAAATGAATTATTTGTCGCCGATAAAGAAATTGCCGTCTTTAAACCCGAAATCTCGAATCGTCAAAGTTTCATTTTTTGAATTTGGCGAATGGTAGGATATTTTAGTGTCGCCGGAAAAGGTTTTAAACACCATCGCGTGCCCGCCATCGTCGTTGTTCAAAGTATACGGGAAATGCACCCATTCGCCGTCTATCTTTCCGGAGGGTGATTTCGCCGCGCCTATGCGGTACTTGCCCGAGAAAGAGGACCACGTCATGTATAGAGTGCCGTCAGGAAGGCGGTTTACGACAGGCGCATCAGTGACGTGCGTTCCGGATTTGTCCGCTATCCACGGCGCGCTCGACGCCTTGAATAGAACTTTCGGCTCCCCAAGAGTCTTCTTCAAATCGCGGGATATCTTTTGGGCGACTATCTCTCCGTCGCCCACTTGCAGCCATTCGCGGCAATATAGCAGCCAAAGCGAGCCGTCGCCGTCCTCAAACAAAGTGCCGTCCAAAGCCATCCAGTTTTCGGGCGTTATGGGCTTGTCGGAAAGCGGCTTAAAGCCTTTATCGGGCCTGTCGGATACAAGCACCGCGCAACCGCGCATCGGCTCCAATTTTCCCCTCATGGTTTTTATGGAAGGCTTTTCGGCGCTGAATGTCGCTATTATGTAATACTTGCCGTCTATATAAAACATGTCCGGCGCCCAGAAGTCCGATTTTCCCCAAAAGTCGGAAGGAGCTATGAACGAGGGGCCTAACAATTTCCAGTTTTTCAAGTCCTTGCTTTCATACGCATACAGCGCCTTGCGCCCAACGCCAAACCTGGATATTTCGGCGTCCGACAATTTGAAGCCATTGGCATGCATGTAGTATTTTCCGCTCTCTTTGTCTGCAAAAACGTAGGGATCGCGTATTCTGAGATTGGCGGCGGGAATATCGTAGCCCGAATCCACGGGCTCATTGCCTACTCCCGCGTAACCAAAGAGAGAAAAGGCGATAATTGCGGCGGACAAAAGCGCGCTACGCTTCAGGGTATCACTACTTACCATACGAGTCTTTCAGAGTCGCTGTTCTGTTAAATACCGGATTCCCGGTGGTTGAGAGCTTGGAGTCTGGCATGAAGTAGGCGTTTCGCTCGAATTGTATATGGTCTCCCGCCTTTGCCTCTATAAGCGAGGGCTCAACAAGGGCCTCGCACTCCACAACCGAATTCGGATTTAAGAATTCCTTGAAGTCGCTTCCCTCAGGCAAATCGGACATATCCTCGCGCGTGAACAAATTCTCAAAGAGGCGAACCTTTGCCTTCTTTGCCGCCGACGCGTCCACCCAGTGAATGGTCGATTTCACCTTGCGCCCGTCGGGCGAATTTCCCCCGCGCGACGCCCTGTCTATCGAGCATATCAGCTTAACCACATTTCCGGAAGAGTCCTTCACAACTTCGTCGCACTTCATAAAGTACGCATACCGCAAACGCACTTCTTTTCCGGGAGAAAGCCTAAAAAACTTTTTCGGCGGGTTTTCCATGAAATCTTCGCGCTCAATGTAAATCCGCTTCGAGAAAGGTATCTTGCGGGTTCCGGCAGATTCGTCCTCAGGGTTGTTGACGGCGTCGAGCATATCTATCTCGTCATCGCCCCAGTTAGATATCTCCACTTCGAGGGGGTCGAACACCGCCATTCTGCGCAGGGATATTTTGTTCAAATCGTTGCGCACGCAATGTTCAAGCAGGGCTATGTCGGTAAGGCTGTTAAATTTTGTGACGCCTATTTTTTCGCAAAAATCGCGTATGGCCTCCGGGGTATATCCCCTTCTCCTCATTCCCGAAAGAGTCGGCATGCGGGGATCGTCCCAGCCGTCCACTACGTTTTCGGCGACAAGCTGCTGAAGCTTGCGCTTGCTCATCATCGTGTAAGAAAGATTCAAACGCGCAAACTCGTACTGGCGCGGATGAACTTTTAGCGTCTTAACAATGCTTGTGTTGTCGATAAACCAGTCGTAAAGCGGCCTGTGCACTTCAAATTCGAGAGTGCATAGAGAGTGGGTTATGCCCTCTATCGCGTCGCTTAGGCAGTGGGCAAAATCGTACATCGGGTATATGCACCACTTTGTGCCGGTACGGTGGTGGGCCTCCTTCTTTATCCTGTATATGGCGGGGTCGCGCATATGAAGGTTTGGGGAGGCCATGTCTATCTTGGCGCGCAATACGTATTGACCTTCCTCAAATTCGCCGGCTCTCATTCTTCGGAATAAATCGAGGCTCTCTTCCGGCGGACGGTCCCTGTGCGGGCTCGGCTTGCCGGGCTGCCCAGGCACTCCCCTGTACTCCTTAAATTCCTCGGGCGACAGCGTGCAGACGTACGCCTTGCCGCTCTTTATAAGCTCCTCGGCAAAACCGTACAAGCGCTCAAAATAGTCGGACGCATAGAACTCACGGTCGCCCCAATCGAATCCCATCCAATGCACGTCCTCGCGGATTGAGTCCACAAACCGAGTGTCCTCCTTGTCCGGATTTGTGTCGTCGAACCTCAGATTGCAAAGTCCGCCGTTTTCAATGGCAGTCCCAAAATCGAGGCAAAAAGCCTTGGCGTGGCCTATGTGCAGACAGCCGTTTGGCTCTGGAGGAAAACGCGTGTGCACGGCTGAAGGCGGCAGCCCGTTTTTTATGTCTTCGGCAACTATCTGCCTGATAAAATGCATTTGCTTGTTTTCGGATTCTTCCGGCATATTTTTTTATAAATCGCGTCAAGATTTAAACGCTATTGCCCGCACGTCAATTTTTTATTGACGCCTGTGCGCTAAATTTCTCGCGTCCAAGCCCGCTCTCTATGCGTCTTAAAGCATTTTTTTGCTAAAATGCTAAGCATGCCTTCAAAAAATATCGGAAGGCACGCCTAAGCCCGGCGACAATCCTAATGATAAAAATCCCGTCCACTACGCCTTATGAAACGCAGCTGCCCGCCGCCATGAGAACGCGCGGATTGACGCTATCTTGCCGCGCGGCAAAGCGCATGCCGCGCGCTGCTATATACTATATAAAAGCGCGCAAAAATTGGGCTATCGGACGAGTTTTTTTAGTATTTTCGCAATGTCCGTATTGTCTATCGTCCCCGAAAACTTTTCGGATTTAACACCCGCGGCAGAAGTCTCGACTGGCAGAGCCGTATGCGCATGGGTCGTCCAAGCAAGCCCCGCCTTGTTGTTCAATATCTTCGCCGCTACGAACGACAGCTCATCGCCCTTTGGCTCGTCTTTCCACTCCTCAAACGCCTCTTTGAGCTCGTCTACCTCCTCCTTTGAGAGCGCAAGCCCAGCTTTTGAACCTTCGTCGAAAACAAATCCAAATGTCTTAGACAATAGCGCCTTTACTCCGCCAAATTCAAGGTCTTCATTTTCCTTCAAAAGGCGGCGCAGGCTGGAGTCAAACACGCCCCTTGAAGTTTTCTGTGCGTTCAAGCGCTCCAAGTAGGAATTGTAGGCAGTGCCGTCGCTGCCCATTGTGAGCCCGCCTGTTTCATGGTCTGCCGTGACTACCACAAGCGTGTCTTCGGGGTTTTTCCTCAGAAATTCCAACGCCACTCCGACTGCTTTGTCAAAATCTATTATTTCCGAAACCGCCGTCGCCGCGTCGTTGGCGTGGCACGCCCAGTCTATTTTCCCTCCCTCGACCATGATAAAAAATCCCTTGTCGTTGTCGAGAAGCTCTATCGCCTTTTTAGTAAATTCAGATATGCGCGCGGACGAAGGGTTGTCGAGATAGTATTCGAGCGCCCCGTCGGAACCCGTCGCTATTACCTTTCCGCAGCCGGGCTTTAACGCTCTGAGAGCTTCCATGTCGCGGCGCACAACCTTGTATCCGGCCTTTTCTGCCAATCCGTAAATGTCGCCCTTGTAAGCCTTCGATTTTTTGTCGTCGCTCTTGCCGATGCCGCCGCCTCCGAAAAAGTCGAAGCCGGAGGCTATCATATCAAGCCCCAATTCGTAATAATTTCCGCGGTTTGGATTGTGTCCGTAGAAGGCGGCGGGAGTCGCATGGTTTAAGGTGACGCTCGTGAGAATCCCGACTTTTCTTCCGGAATCCCGCGCAACCTCTGCAATGGATTGAAGCCTTGAGCCGTCCGCCCCCACGCCTATCGCCCCGTTCTTAGTTTTGACTCCGCACGCTATCGCCGTGCCGCTCGCGGCAGAATCCGTAATGAATGAGTTCTTTGAGCGGGTGATTGTCAGAGCCTGGTGCGGCATGGAATTCATCGCAAGCCCCTTCCCCGTATTTATGCGCGAAAATTCCTCGGCTGTCATTCTTTGCGGTATAGACATTCCGTCTCCGATAAATAGGAAAACATATTTTACCGTCTCACCCGCATAAAGCGCCAAAGACGACATTAGTATCGCCGCCGTAAAAAATATGTATTTTAGCAGTTTCATTTTCCACTCCGTTCCCAAGATTAATTTACCACTCCGTTTCCAAGATTATATCAACTTGCAAGAGCCGCTCCCGCAAAGAAAACATCTCCCGAATGCCCTCGAAATTGTCGGGCCTACACCACATCTATCGAGCGAACGCTGTCCACAAAGAACTCGTCGCCCTCGGGGGTCGCTTTTGACTGCACGAGCTCAAGGCCTATTATTCCGTCGTACCCTTTCTTATGAATATGCTCCATAATTTTTTTATAGTTTATTTCCCCCGTGCCCGGCTCGTTGCGACCGGGATTGTCGGCAATCTGAAAGTAGGCAATTTCGTCCCAGGCGGCGTCGATGTTTTCAATGAGGTTTCCCTCGGTGACCTGCTGGTGGTAGAGATCGTTTAAAATCTTGCATTTTGGGCTTCCGACAGCCTTGCACACTGCGTATGCCTGCGGAATTCTTTTAAGCCAAAGTCCTGGGTGGTTCTTTATGTTGAGAGACTCCAACACCATAATAGGCCCGTCGTTTTTCTCGAGAAAATCTGCGGCATATTTTAGGTGCTCGACAGCGTTTGAAAATTGATAGCCGTATTCGAGGCTCGGGTCCTCCGCCCCTATTACAACAGTAAACCATTTAGCCCCCGCGCGCTTTCCGACTTCGAGCGCCGACTCCATGATGGAGCGCACCATGCGTTTAACTCCCTCTTTGTCGCGTATACGCGATTTTGGGTCGAGAATGTTTCCGGTGAGGTTCGGAACTTCCCAGCTCCCGACGCGCGGAGCAAATACGCCCATCTGCATTCCGAGTTTTTCCATCTGCCTTGCGACAGCCTTTTGCTCCTCGACGGGAAGTTCACCGTATTCGTTAAACTCCATTGCGCGGAACCCGGCGTCATAAAAAACTTTAACCTTGTCGGCGGGCGAAAGTTTTGCCGCGCGCCCGGAGAAATGCCGGCACCAGCCGCTCGGGTTTGGCGCGAATTTTAGGTTGAAAGGTTGCCCTGGTGTTTTTTCTGAGTCCATAAGATTTTTTACCGTAAATTTGTCCTTATAATTTTCTTTCTTTAAGAGGCAATCGTCAATCAAATTTTTACCGTTTTAACATTTTACAGTTAATTCCGATTCTTGTCTTTTTTTTATTATTAACCGAAAAAGAACTAAAAAAGCTTTTTAAATAATGCGCTTCAAAAGCCGCAAAAAAATTTTCCCGAAATAAATATTCCCGCTAAAAATGGTTTTGACTTGCGAGTAATTTTTTAAATACTTATCGAGTTTTTTATCAAGAGTTCATTGGAAAAATAAAACTGCGATTCGGAGGAGTTTCTCAAAAAAAATGACTGCGAATTTTCTTCAAATGCAATGCGCCTTAATATGGAGGTTGATTTAATCGGCAGTTGGTAACAATTTTGCTCGGGTGGCGGAATGGTAGACGCAGCGGACTTAAAATCCGCTGGCTTAACGGCCGTACGGGTTCGAGTCCCGTCCCGAGTACACTTCGCTTTTTTGGCACACTGGCGCAGTTTTTTCTCTTAATATAAATTTGGGCGCGAGAGGAAAAATATTTTAACTTTCGGCACACTTATTTTGCGGCGATTCTCGTGCCTAAATATCCGCGCATGCAAAACCACATATTTTGTTAAACCATACGCTTTGCCCTCCCCAAAAATCTAAACTCAACACACGGCTTTCATACAGAACCAATGCCCGCAAGCGCAAAAATTAAAAAATCTAAGCGCACGTTGAGAAATCGAAAAACCGGCTTCCATTGTGTCTTTTTCCGTCACTCGAACCCGTCCCCCAAACGCCCTCCGGCACACTTTAAATCCATATTTCAATTGACTGACTTTTAGGAAAAAATATTTCTAAATTATGAATATTTTTAAAGTTTGTGCATTCGTTTCGATCATTCTAATTTCCTGTATTTCCTATGCTCAATCTAGCACGGGAAAAGACAATAACCTTGAAGACTTTCCACGTTTGGAAGGCGAGAAATACGACTCCGCAAGAATACAGCGCGCAATAGACGCCTCGGCATTCCGCGTCCTAAAAATTCCCGCGGGCGACTATCTGCTGGACAAGCCGCTTAAAATTGCGAATTGCGCGTCCCTCGACATGCACAAGTCGGCAAATTTCACACCCGTATCCGAGATGGAATATATGCTTACTTTCGACGGCGCGCGCGGTTTTTTGGGGAAGCCTCCGTTTTCATTTGGCGAAGACCACAATCTGTTTATAAAAGGCGGGAACTTCAACTGCAAGGGAATGTCCGGCGGAGTTCTCATAATGAACTACCACCACTTTACCTATAAGGATTCTACCATACGCAACGCCAAAACCTCAGGCCTTAGAGTAGACAGTTCCCTAAAGCCGGGCGGGCAAGGATACGAGCTGGTTGCAAGCAATATATACTTGCGCTGCACAATGAGTGGGCTTGCCGGAAATGTCGGCATACTGTCGAACGACGGCGACAACCATTTTATAGACTGTATTGTAATAGACTACACTACCGGAATATTTGTGCGCAACGGCGGCGGATTGAGATTGACCCGCTGCCATGTATGGGGCGGGCCGGTTCCTCCAGCAAAAAAGGGCGAGCTCCCGGAAATGATAAAAGATTCCGTATGCTTTAAACTAACTGCCGGCGACACTCTGCTAACGGACTGCTATGCTGATACGGGCATGACCGGCTTTTTAGTCGACGGCTACCAAGTGCGCCTAATAGGCTGCTCGTATTACAACAATTACAAAGCATTTAAAATGGATAATCCTGTCGCAGTAGAGCACAAAAAGGGGAAGTTGCTCGTTCAAGGCTGCCTTTTTACCAAAACATCGCCCCGCGCAAAATTATACAAAGGCAACGGAAGAGATTTAATTTGGAATAGCAACATCATAAACGGATTCAAAGAAAGCGAATTTGGACTGCCGGAAAATATCACAGATTATCCTGATATTAGAGTAGACTTCTATTAAACACAGTTTTCCCACAATAAGCCCGCGCAGATAAAGTATGCAAAATCGCAAGAACGCAAAAATAAATTTTTCTGCCGCAAAAAAACGCGGGGAGTATTGCTCCCCGCGTTAATTTTTCATTATATTTCTCAACCAAACTACTTAAAAGTTGACTTCCACGCGCGCCCCCACGACATACGCCGCTCCGGAAATCCCTTTGCCGGGGTTCATAAATATCTGCATGTCCGGCTGCAATACTATCGCAGGCGTCAATCGGCATTGGTATGTAATTTCAAGGGTTCCCTCGTAATGCGAATACGATTCGCGCACCCCGCGTTCATTTTCTATTACGGAAAACGCCGCCGCGAATATATCCCCTTCCCTTCCGGGAATCGGCCCAAACCAGTTAATTCCGAAATCCGCATAAAAGTTCTGGTCGGAAACGTTTGCCTGCGGGACAATTCCAAGTCTCGCGAATACCCCGAAGAGCCTGTTCCCGTCGGAATCAAGAACCAAGTCTTGCTGTATGCCGAAGTAAAACGAATAAAAGCTTCCAGCGTCTATCTTGTCAAAATTTACATTTGAAGGATCGCTGTGCCAGTTTCCGCCAAACATTGCCCTACCTTCCAATCCGCCTATTTTATAGTTATAGCCAAGCTGGTACCAAAGTGCGACTGTGTCAAAAGTGTTTGAGTAATCAAAGCCGTTGTTGCTTGAAATATCCTCGCCGCCATTTCCGTCATAGATTCCAAGCATAAGGCTAAAATTTTCGCGCGAGTAATATACCACCGCCCCCGGCGTTGCCACATTGTACTGAGAAAACAGCTGGGCAGGCGCAACATTGGGCATCGCGCCCAGCGAGGAATTCAAAAATACGTCGGAATAATCCATTCCCATAAAGTCTTCGTCAGCCGCAAGCTGCCTTATCCGCAAGCCAAAATTACCGAACTTAGTCTCAATTTCGTTCGCATAGTATATTTCAAACACCCGCGCCATGTTTCCCGCCACTATATTTGAAAAACACCCTTGCGACGAATCCAGCCCGCCAAGTGCTCCACCGCTGCTTTGCGCATAGTAAAACGCGCTCGCGCCTATCCTTCCCGCCCTTCGCCGACTATCGCCGATAAATTCTGCTCGAATCCTATTGTAATTAGAGTGTCGAACAATGTTTTTATGTCGGAACCGCGCGAAACGTCCGACCATCCCTCGCCCGTCCATACGGCAAACGGGGAAAATCCGCTGTCGGGCGCAATTTTTTCGATTGCCTCCCCTGTGAATAATGTCTCCCGATCGTGCCATCGGAGATCTCTGTATGCCTGTGTCGCCACAGTTTCGCTGTCCTCTGCATATATTGACAAAGCAAGTATAGTTGCGGCTATCGACGCTATTACTTTTTTTCTGTATTCATATATTTTCCTTTTTCTAATTTTTTTTAGCTACGCTTGTTTTTTAAAAAGATATCCGTCGTTGCCCGTTTTTTTACAGCTATGGGACGCATACCCGCCAAAAAGGGAAAGCAAATTTAGCCGCATAAAAGTTAGATTAAACTAATTTGTCAATTAAATTATTAGACTTATCTAACTTTTTTACAAAAAAATTTTTCCATACTTCATTAATGATTTTCGCCTATGAAACTGCCAAAAGTTTAACGATAAAAGAAATTTTTTTGCGCAGCCCCGCGCAATCCGCCTTAGTCAATTTGCATACAAAACCCAAAACATTCCGTTAAATAAGCAGAACCATCGCACTTCCTGCGCGCGGAATCTTGGGAAGCCCGCCGCGAACTAAATCCGCCGCACTTCACTTAGTCGCCCAACAAAATATTATCGCAATACATATAAGGTGCCCCCCTTGCGCATGCCTATTGCATTGCGCTCCGCGCATTGCACTGTTTGCAACATGCGCATATCTGCACATTAAAAAAGCACCGTTATAAGAAAATTAAATGGGGAAAGCTCGAAATTAACAAGCCTCCGCAATAAAATAATTAGTATCACTAATGCGTAAAAAAAACCGGGCAATCCCACACCCGGTTTTCGCAAAAAAAGCAAAAATCAATTTACATGCGCGAGTGGCATTTCAAAAAGTTGGAGTAAAAGAGCAACCCTTTCTTCTGGCTCTTCTCCGGGTGGAATTGGCAAGCTACAAGATTTCCGCAAGATATGGCGCTCGTAAATTTTTGCCCGCCGTATTCCGTCGTCCCCAATACAATGTCAGTTCTCGGGGTATCCACATAATAACTGTGGACAAAATAAAACTGGTCTTCAGAAGATAATCCTTCAAGCAGGCGCTCGTTGCCCTCACGCCTAAATTCCACATTATCCCACCCCATGTGCGGAACTTTATACCCGCGCGGGAGATTCAATTTTTTTACGTTTCCTTCAAATATTCCCAAACATTCCGTGCCGCCACCCTCCTCGGAAAACTCGAAAAGCGCCTGCAAGCCAAGGCATATCCCAAAGAACGGCTTGTCTGCCGCTATCCAGTCGCGTATTGCAGTGTCGAAGCCGGTGCTCTTTAAGAGCTTCATTGTATCTGCAACTGCCCCCTGCCCCGGAAAGACAAGCAAATCGTCGCCTTCAATTTCCGATGGCGAAGAAATAATCCGCGCCTTTGCGCCAACCGCCTCCCACGCGCGAAAAACGCTGCGCAGATTGCCCATTCCGTAGTCTATTATCGCCGTCTTTGCGCCGACTGACATATTTATATCGATCCTTTCGTGGTTGGCAGCGCTCCTCCGAGCCGCCCATCTATCTCGACAGCCCTTCTAAGCGCCTTCGCGAAACATTTGAATGCCGCCTCAGCAACATGGTGCGGCTCGCCCCCGTAAATCAGCGACACATGCAGGTTCGCCCCGGCTTCGTTGGCAAACGCCTGAAAGAATTCGCGGCAAAGCGAAACGTTGAAGTCGCGCACGCGCGCGTCTTTATCGCCTAAATCGTACACCAAAATTGGCCTGTTAGACAAGTCAAGCGCAACTCTCACGAGGGTCTCGTCCATAGGCAGAATGAAAAATCCGTACCTAAAAATGCCTGCCTTGTCTCCGAGCGCCTCGCGAAACGCGCGCCCCAAGACTATCCCGACATCCTCTACCGTGTGGTGGTAGTCTATGTCTATGTCGCCAGAAGCCTTTATTTTCAAATCGAACAGCCCGTGCCGCGCGAAGAGCTCGAGCATATGGTTGAAAAACGGTATGGAAGTGTCTATTTCGTAATTTCCGGAGCCGTCTATATTCAGCTCTATATTTACGTCAGTCTCTTTTGTTTTGCGCGCTATTTTGGATATTCTCGACTTCATTATTCGCCTTTCTTCCACTCGATTGCCGCCGCCCTGAACGCCTCCATCTGCCCCGGGGTCCCCACGGTCAGGCGTATCGACTTGTTTACGTTCTTATCTTTCGGGAAATAGCGCAAGAGTATTTTTTTCGAGCGCAGGTATTCAAAGAGCGACGACGCCTCCGACACCGACGCCTTCTTCCCGTCACGAAACGGCTCAAACAATATAAAATTGCTAGAGCTCTTGATGTACTTCCAGCCTATCGAATCGAAAAACTTTTCCGTCGCGCTGCGCTCTGCTATGACTTTCCCAACGCATTCCAAATGGTATGGAGCGTCCCTCAGCGCGGCGACTCCCGCGGCCTGCGCGAGCCTGTCTAAATTGTAGCTGTCCCTCACCCTGTCGAGAATTTCTATTATTGCCGGCTGCGCAAACGCCCAGCCTATCCTCATTCCGGCAAGTCCCCAGCCCTTGGAAGACGTACCCGTCACTATCAGGTTTTCGTACTTCTTTACAAGCGGAATGGCAGTCTCCCTCGCAAACGGCGCGTATGCCTCGTCCACAAGGACTATCCCGCCAAAGTTTTCGCATATTTCCGCAACGGCGTTCAGCCCGAAACCTTTGCCTGTAGGAGCATTGGGATTCGTAAAGAAAAAAATGTTTGCGCCGCTTGAAAATATTTTCTCGAACGGAATTTCGAGATCGCCCGCAAATGGTATTTGGATTATCTCCGCCCCCTGTATCTTTGCGAGAACCGGATATAGGGAGTAGCTCGGATCTATTGTGGCAATTTTAAGAGACTCGTCGGAGAACGCCCTGACCGCCAAGTTTAGCGCGTCGTCGGAGCCGTTTGCGGCAAACGCATACTCGGCCTCCATGCCGTAGTACTCAGCAACTGCCTTTCTAAGCTCACGCGAATAAGGGTCTGGATACAGCCTGAGCATTTCACCGTCGGGGCCCATTGCAGAAATTACCGCCTCGCGCACTTTCGGAGACGGCGCGTACGGCAACTCATTCGTGTTCAGCTTTACCCAGCCGCTCTCTCCGGGCTGCTCTCCTGGCGTGTATGGAGACATTTTCCTCACGCTTGCGGATACTTTGTCGTTTAGCGCAAATTTATTTTTCATTTTCCATTTTCCTCGCTTTCATCGCATACTCCGCCGGATTCTCGACGGGATTTTCCCTCATTCCACTCTGAAGCCTCGCAAGGTACGGGTCGGGCTTGCGCTCAAGGCTGAACGGCTCTTCGGGAAGATTTTCGGCGTCTATGTCAAGCTCGTCCACTGCGTCGAAATCGTCGAAAATCATGGATATTCTCCGCGCCTCGTCTATCATGAGTTCTATCGGGTTTTCGGTTTTAAAATTCTTGTCAACGTATTCAACCAAGTGTGGGTGGCGCATTTTTTCCCATCTCAGCTTCAACTCCTCAACGCTTTTATTTGACACTCCGCTGCGGCGGGAAAGTAGAACGCAGTCGGCAAAGTGCGCGAGCATATCCAAATATTTTGACGTCTCCTTCGGAAATTTTTCCGACATTGAGCAGTCGACAACCGCCCATATTCTCGCAAGCCTTATCTTTCCGCCGTCGCAAAGTCCCTTGAAGCTCTCCACTTCGTCCGCAGGATTCTTTGTTGAATCAGCCACATAAAATACCCTTGTTATTTTAGATGCGTCAAGCGCGCCGATCTTCACCGCCGCATCCGCGGCGTCGGAATATTTTACTATTCCGGCATTGTCGGCCTTGGCTATCGAAGCGTCGCTCTCGGAAGGCTTCTCGTTTTCCGAAACGAACACTACCGAAAAATCTCCGTCCATAGATCCCCGCTCTATGGCGTCGCGCACAATCCCGCGCCGTCCTGATGTCGGGGTTCCCATTATATAATACGCGGGAATTTGCATTGCGCTCCTCCTTTGCTGCGCGGCGCGCTAAATGCGCACCGTGCGGTTAATCAATAGAAAATCGGCCGCGACAATCGCCGCCATTGCCTCGACTATTGGAACCGCGCGCGGCAATACGCACGGATCGTGGCGCCCGCGCCCTATTACCTTTGCGGGTTTGAGCTCGCGCGAGACAGTGTCCTGCTCTTTGGCAATCGTTGCGGTTGGCTTAAATGCCACTCTGAAATCGACAGGCGCGCCGGACGTAATCCCGCCAAGCACGCCGCCCGCGCGGTTCGATGCAACCGACACTCTTCCGCTTTCGTCGAGGCAAAAAGCGTCGTTGTGCTGCGAGCCGAACATGCGTGTAGCCGCAAATCCAGCTCCTATTTCAAAACCCTTTGTCGCCGGCATTGAAAGCATGGCCTTTGCGAGCTCCGCTTCGAACCTGTCGAATACGGGGTCTCCAAGCCCTACGGGGAGCCCCTCTATCCTGCACCTTACGACGCCGCCTACACTGTCGCCTTCCGATCTCGCCTTTTTTATAAATTCAATCATTTTGTCGGCGGTTTGCTTATGCGGGCACCTCACGGGAGAAGACTCAATCTCTTCGGCGGAGGGCGTCTCTGACACTGCGGGCATTGTTATTGCGTGCACGCTTTCGACCCACGCTCGTATTGCGACGCTTTCGCCCAAAATCTTGCGCGCAACCGCGCCAGCCGCAACGCGCCCTATTGTCTCGCGCGCCGAGCTTCTGCCGCCTCCGCGCGGATCGCGGAAACCGTATTTCATATCGTAAGTGAAGTCTGCATGCGACGGCCTCCACAATTTTGCAATCTCGGAATAATCGCCGGGGCGCTGGTCGAGATTTTCAACCATCACGCAAATCGGAGAGCCGAGCGTTTTTCCCTCGTACACGCCTGACAGTATACGGCAAGTGTCAGACTCCTTGCGCAGGGTTGAAATCGTACTCTGCCCCGGGCGGCGACGGTCAAGCTGTGCCTGTATGTCGGCTTCGGAAAGCTCTATGCCCGACGGGCAGCCGTCAATAACGCAACCTACTGCCGCCCCATGGCTTTCGCCAAAGGTGGCGACTCTGAATATTTTACCGAATATATTTCCCATTATGCCGCAAACGTTAGACTAACTTTTAGCATAATTCAACAAATCTCTTTCCCTATAAATCCGTATTTTTCAACCCATATGTGCGCCACCGCGCCCGGCATTGTCCGACGGCAGGATTTTACCTAAAAAATAAACCGATCGATTTTTAACAATAAATTATTTTCTCATTGCGGCGCAAAAAAACGCGAGGCCGCTTTTGGCAGACTCGCGCCGGATTTCATTAAATAACCGCTATTTTCTGCGGCGAACAACTACCGCCGCAAACGCAAGAAGCCCCAATGCCGCCGCTACCATAGACGGTTCGGGAACGACCGTAAGTATGAGGTTTTGGCCGTCCCACGCAATATCGTAGTTGATTCCGTATGCGTCCAATATGTCGGTACGCAAATCAAAGTCTTCAAGAGAGCCCGCATCGGCAAATCCCTCCGACCATTCGTCCGCCCAGAATATTTTATATTCACCTGCCGATATTTCATCAGTATTCAACATTCCAAAATCAACGGTTATAACTTCCGTGTCGTTTTTCTTTGTCGTACCAAACGAATATATTGCAGTTCCGTCTGTCTTTAACTTGCCGACGTTCAGTGTCATCTTCAGGTCGCCCTTTGTGTTTGTCATAACGGTAGATGCAAAGTCGGTGCTATACGCATACATATTGACGCTTATATCGAGCACATCCCGTATGTTCAATGCATCAGCACTAATGCTGTCTATAAAACCATCATACGCCCCTAAATCTAAATTTACGCCTTTTTGATTTCCGGGTGGAGCAATAGTTATAGTTCCTCCAACATTTATATTTACGCTTCCAGCGGTTGTCTTTTTTATATACATGTGCGCTATCTCACGCAATGTCAGACTGCTAAGATTTAAGTCTATATTTTCGGCATCTTCAAATTGAATTGTCATCAAATTATTTATGCGCGCATTCATTGCGCCCGCCGTAAAACTTTCCGTAAATTTAAATACAGTTGCCTCGGTGACTGTCGTTCCAAATGAGACAGACCCGTCGGATTGCGGCTCGCCCATCACCCACCGCTTTAACAACACTGTTGACGAAGATGTTATCTGCTGAGACTGGTCGGCCCCTATCGCACCGCTTGCGTATTTTCCCTTGTCAGTAGGTATTCTGTCGTCGGTTCCAACAGGAAACACCCTAAAATTCCAGTCGTCGCCGCCACTGTCGTAAGTGGATAAGTACGTCCATTGGCTTCTGTCGCTCAAATTCGCGGGATTTTCGGAATTTCCCGTTCCCATGAACAAAAAGGCGTCTGCACCGTAAATTGCAAAAGGCGAAATGAAAAGGCTGAGAATGCTAAATAAGTATAATCTCGTTTTCATAAAATTTTTTCTAGATGTTTTTTCTAATTTTGCAATAAATTTCTCAATATATCGCACTAAAAAATTTAAGCCAATTCAAGGGGTTAACTTGCTTGTTTTTAAAATATTGAAAAAAGGAAAAAAGACGTTCTGAAGCGTGAAGCGTCGCCCCCCGAACTTTGCTGGAAATGCCAAAACTACAATAAAAAAATCTGCCTCCGCTCAATCGCCTGCCGCCAGTTTAGCGAGTTTTTTCAAATCGAGCTTCCCGCTCGGCAATAACGGTATTTTGTCCGTGCGAACAAGATGCTTCGGCATCCATAGGTTGCTTATGCCCGCGCGCCTGAGCGCCTCCTTCGCCTCTGCGAGAGTTATGTCGACTGCGGCGACAAGCACTATCGCCTCGCCCTTCCCCTCGTCCAGCCTAGAAGATATCGCAAGCGACGGCACGTCAGAACCGGCGTATCCCAACTGCGCGTTCAAAGCGGCCTCGACAGTCGCGTGCGGAACCATCTCGCCGCCTATTTTAGAAAAGCGCGAAAGCCTGCCGTCTATGTACAGGAATCCGTCCGAATCCAAGCGGGACAAATCGCCGGTCACAAGCCAGCCGTCAACAAGAGCAGCATTTGTCGCTTCGGGGTTGTCAAGGTAGCCGGCAAATATATTCGCCCCACGCAAAGCAAGCAAGCCCCTCATTCCAAACGGTAGCGGCTTCAAAGTTGAGGCGTCGAGTATCTTGGCAGACATTCCGGGAAACAATTTCCCGATTGACCCCTTGCGGGTGCCGGTGCAATACCACCCAAAATCGCGCTCAGGCAAATTAACTCCAACCACAGGGGTCGCCTCGGTAAGCCCGTAGCCCTCACGGTAAGTGTCGCCAAACTTACTGTTCCAAAGCTCGTGGAAGCCGTTTGGAGTCTTCTCAGCGCCGGCAACCGCCTTGCGTATTGTCGCCATATCCTCCGCATTCGCATGCTTTATGTACGCCCTAAAAAACGTCGGGCTTCCTATAATAGCCGTAGCACCGGTCTCCTTCACTGCGCGCACATTGCTCTTTATGTCGAGCGGGCTTGCCAAAGACACTGTCCTCTGCCCCTCTATCGCCATATACCACACTTCAAACAGCAGCCCAAAGCTGTGGAATATCGGCAGGTTCGCAAGAAGTATGTCGTCGCTATCAAATAGTCCGCACAGTTTTGTCTGCAAGCAGTTGGCGATTATGTTGCGCTCAGTAAGTATCGCAGCTTTCGGCGCGCCCTCGCTGCCGCTCGTAAACACGAGCGTCCCCTCTTTCTTTGGGTCCGTCGAGTTTTCGGGGATTCCAAAATGCGACAATATGTCGGCCGGATTGCCCTTTGCGGCCGCCTCCCTCCACATATCGAGCCTCTCCTGCGGTATTTGCGCGAGCATCTGGGAGGCGTCCATAACTTTCTGCGACCACGGAAATGCGGGGTTTGCCTTCGATATTTTTGCGCTGTACGGAAGCGCCGTTATCATTTCCCTTATCTTTGCCGTAGCCACGCAACTTGCGGCCGCGACGGGCCCGAGCGTAAAATTCAAATTTACGGGAGTTATCCCGGACAGCACGCATGCATAGTTTACAACGCAAGCTATAAACGACGGCGGTATCGCTATCCCGAGCCTTCCGCCGAGGCTCTCCGCGCGCAACACCTCTGCGAGCGCGCACGACGCCGCGAGCAAATCCGCGCCGCTGTAATTCTTTGCGCCTCCGGAAAAATCGCACAAGAGGGGCTTTTGGGCGTTTTCGCAAAGCCCGCGAACCACCGCATAGGCAAGCGTCTTTCCAAGCTCGCCGCGGCGTTCAAAGACTTCATACCCCATATCGACAATATCCGCGCTCATATTCCACTATCAATTAACCCGAGTCCCGCGATTGTCAATACTTAGAAAAGACTTACTGCCAAAACTCCCGCGACTCCCTTGATAAAACGCGCCCATCCACCAAGAAAAAAAAGTTCCGCAAATCTTTCGCCCGCGCCAAAAAACTCGCGCGCCTATAAAAGACGGAGAACTTTCCGATAAATAAAATGTCTTTATGATTATGACTAATATAGAAGAAATACGCGCGCGGGAAATAATAGATTCCCGCGGAAACCCAACAGTTGAAGCTTTCGTGCGACTAACGGGAGGCGCGGAGGGAGTGGCGTCCGTCCCTTCGGGTGCGTCGACTGGCGAATTTGAAGCGGTAGAGCTGAGGGACGGCGGCGGAGCAAAATCGCGCGGGCGCTTCGGCGGGCTTGGAGTCCTCAAAGCCGTTTCAAACGTAAACGGCGAAATATTCGACGCCCTGCGCGGAATGGACGCACTCGACCAAATCGGCATAGACAATAAGATGATAGCCCTCGACGGCACAAAAAACAAGGCAAGGCTCGGCGCAAACGCAATTTTATCAGTGTCTATGGCGGCGGCAAAAGCGGCGGCAAACGCCGTGCGGCTTCCGCTATTCAAATACCTTGGCGGCTTCTACGCGCGCACTTTGCCGCTGCCTATGATGAATATCGTAAACGGAGGCGCGCATTCTGACGCCCCAATCGACATTCAAGAATTTATGATAGTTCCCAAAGGCGCGCGCTCCATGCGCGAAGCCGTCCAAATGGGAGCGGAAGTTTTCCACTCACTCAAAAAAGTTCTCAAAGCGCGCGGCCTTTCGACGGCAGTCGGCGACGAAGGCGGCTTCGCTCCCAATTTCAAAAGCGCCGACGACGCCCTCGAATCAATGGCGAAGGCCTCCAAAGATGCCGGATACAATTTCGGCAACGACATCGTAGTGGCCCTCGACATAGCTTCAAGCGAGTTTTACGACGCCAAGAAAAAAACCTACACCTTTAAAAAATCGGACTCCTCCGTCAGAGATTCGGAAGGCATGGTCGAATACATATCGCAGCTCAAATCGAAATATCCGATATGGTCGGTCGAGGACGGCTGCGCGGAATCGGATTGGGAGGGCTGGAAGAAATTGACCAGCGCCCTCGGAAAGACGACGCAGCTCGTGGGCGACGACCTGTTCGTCACCAACCCAAAATTTCTCGAAAAGGGGATTAAGCTTGGCGTCGCAAACGCCGTATTGGTGAAGGTAAACCAGATAGGCACTTTAACCGAGACTTTTAAGACGGTCGAGACCGCCAAACGCGCGGGGTACGCCACCATAATATCCCACCGCTCAGGAGAAACCGAAGACACCACAATAGCCGATATTGCTGTAGCGGTAAATGCCGGACAAATAAAGACAGGCTCCATGAGCAGATCCGACAGGACCGCAAAATACAACCGCCTGATGCTAATAGAAGACATTCTCGGCCCGGACGCCGAATTTGGAATAGGCCAATAATTTTGCGGCCGCAAAAAATTCTTACCGGCGGGGCGGAGCTTATCCGCCCTTTTTGCTTTTTATGCGTGAATATTGGCGCAAATGTAAGTTTGCTTTTCCACAAAGTCGGATTTTGAGGGCAAAGCCGCAAAAATCTTCAAAGAACCATAATAATAGTGCCCACAACAGTGGAGAGCACAACAAGCGCGCGGAAGAATTTTTCTGGAACAATATTTACGAGGCGCACCCCAAGAATTGCCCCAATAAATATGAAAGGTATGCCGCACGCCCCCGCCTTCAAAGCCAGCACGCCTATATTGTCCCACGCAAAGACTTGCAGCGGTATCTTCATATAGTTTACGAGCAGGAAGAACCATGCGGAAGTTCCCACAAACGAGCGTTTCGGCAGGCCCGCCGAAAGCAGATAGACCGACATCACAGGGCCGGCGGCATTGCCTATCATTGTCGTAAACCCGCCAAGTATCCCAAACAATACTGCGCATTTTCCGGATTTTGCGATTTTCTGCGCGCGCTCCCCGCGCGCCGCAAACATCGTAATAAGGCCAATAAAAATGCAGGAAGCCATTAGTACTCCGAACCCGCGCCCCGAAACAAAAGAGTCTGCAACAAGAGCCGCGAAAAACCCGACGACCGCACTCGGAAGGAGCTTTAAGACGAGCCGCCAGTCGGCGTCGCGCCTGTAATATGCCACTGCTATCAAGTCGGCAAAACAAAGCATCGGCAGAATAACACCCGTGGACTCCTTCGCACCGAATGCCAAGGCCATCATCGGAATAGAGACTACAACCGCCCCTTGTATTCCAGTTTTGGAAAACCCTATAAGAAGCGCGCAAAATGCAAGCGCCGCAAATTGCCAGTCCGACGAAAATATTCCGTTGTAAAATTCCATTTTTTCCGATTTTTATAAAAAGGAGATTTTACAGTCCCCTTCCGCAAAAAACGCGATATGAAAAATCAGACCGCATATTTTGCAAGGCAAAAATTTATGCGAATTTTATACGCATTTTAATGCTTGTAGAATCAAAATTTACCAACAATATTACGGGATATGAAAAGAAGAGAATTTATTGTAAAGACCGCATTGGGCACGGCGGCGGCCACGCTGCCTTTTTCAAGAGAACTTTTCGCCGAAGCTAAAAACGATCCCCAAAAACCCCTCGACATCGCCGCGATATTCGGCGGAACGGCCGCTGAAATGTTCGAGCGCGGAATCGCCGAAATGGGCGGCATGGGGCGTTTCGTGAAAGAGGGCGACTCTGTCGTCATCAAGCCAAACATCGGCTGGGACCAACCGCCGGAAGTCGGCGCCAACACGGACCCTGACCTCGTGGGGCTCGTCGTAAAAAAGTGCTTCGAGGCAGGCGCAAAAGAAGTATTGTGCTTCGACCACACTTGCGGCAACGACTGGCAAAATAGATATAAAATCAGCGGCATCGCGGAAAAAGTCGAATCAAACGGCGGAAAAATGGTCGCCGGCAACGACGAATTCATGTTTGTCGACCACGACATTCCACGCGGAAAATCGCTAAAGCACGCAAAAGTACACAAGCTTACCGTTAATCCAGATGTTTTTATAAACATTCCTGTCCTGAAACACCACGGCGGCGCGAAAATCACTTGCGCTCTCAAAAACTACATGGGCTGCATTTTCGACAGGCAATGGTGGCACCGCAACAATATGCCGCAGTGCATCGCCGACTACTCCACATACCAAAAAACCACACTCACAATCGTTGACGCCTACCGCGTTATGCTCGAGCACGGCCCACGCGGGAAATCGCCGAAGTTTGCGCCCGTCTCCAAGTACCAGATAATATCCACAGACATCGTCGCGGCGGACACGGCGGCAGTCCAGATTTTCGCCTCCATCGCGAATCGGCACGGAATGGGAAAGCCTTACGCACTCGACGAAATTAAGTACATCGCGCTCGCCGAAGAGCTTGGCGTCGGCACAACCGACCTCTCCAAGCTCAACATGAAGAGAATCTCCGTGGCCTAGCAAAAACCTCTGGCGCGAAGATAAAAACGTCGCGCCGACTTCGCCCGAAGTTTTACGCTTTACCCGCAAGATTTTTATGAAAACATTTAAATTTCTGAAAGCGGCGAGAGTTATCGTCGCGCTATTGTTGTTCTGCCTTATAAGCGCGCAATTCCTCGATGTGTACCACAGCCTCGGGAAGACGTATTGGGCGGCGAACCCGACGTCGCTTATGTATGCGCCGTCGCTTTTAAAGGCCCTGTCGGGGGCGGGGCTTGCAGCGGGCTGGGCGTTTATTGCATTCTCTCTCGCGGCGTTCGCGTTCGGGAGGGCGTACTGCTCTTTCGCATGCCCGTTCGGGATTTTAATGGATATTTTGAGAAGAATCTCGGTGTATCCTGCAAAATCGCGCCTCCTAAAAAACACGGCGATTGGGAAGTTCTGCAAAAAGACTTTCGCCGCGCTTAAATACTCTCCGGCTGTCCCGTTTGCAAGGTGGATATTCCTCGCGTTGTCTGTGGCGGCCGTCGCATTCGGATACGGGGCGCTCTTCGGATTTGTAGAGCCGTATTCTCTCTATGGGAAAATTATGGGGGGCATCGTCCACCCGGCGGCGAGCGTGGCAGTCGACGAAAGCGGAAGGCTGCTTGCAAACTTCGGCGTATATTCCATTCCTCCTGTCGGGGGAGATCCGACAGTCGCCCTCGCTTCTTTTGCGGTGGCAATTATAATTCTCGTAGCGATTTGGGCGGCGAGCGCACTATCGGGCAGAATTTATTGCAACACAATCTGCCCGGTGGGGGCGCTTCTCGGGCTATTTTCAAAAGCGGCCGTTTTTAAGCTCTCAATCGACAAGTCTTCATGCGTGTCCTGCGGGTTGTGCGAGCGCAACTGCAAAAGCAAATGCATAGACTCAAAAGGCAAGACGCTCGACTTCTCCAGATGCGTTCTATGCTTTAACTGCGCCGCAAACTGCCCAAAGAAATCCATATCTTTTGAATTTATCGCATCTCATAAAGAAAAACCGTCCGCCGAAAACTGCGTTGCCCGCGCGGAAGGAATTCCTCACGAAAAAAGACTCAGTCTCCAAGAAGGAAAGGCCAAAGAAAACAGACTCAATCGCCAAGAAAGCAAGACCGCTGAAAACAGCGTTGCGAACTACGCGCCCACCGAAGGCAATCCCGGCAAAAGCAGTTTTTCGCCCACCGAAAACGAATCCGCAAAAAAAGACTTTAAAATGCCGAGGCGCTCATTCGCCGCCGGCCTGCTGCCGCTCGGCGCAATCCTCTGCTCCGCCGCAAAAAACGATTCCGCCGCGGGCAGAAATTCGGTGGCATCAAAAGACAATATATCGCCATATTCGCTCGACCCGTCGGATCCGCGAAGCAGAATGCCGTCTCCGCCCGGCTCGGTAAGCGTCGAGAATTTTCTTGAAAACTGCACGGGTTGCCAGATTTGCACTGCGGCATGCAAGGCGCATATCTTAAAGCCTTCCACAGGCCAATGGGGTCTCTCGGGATTTATGCGCCCGTATATGGACTATCTTGAAGGATTTTGCCTCCATGCATGCAGAAGCTGCTCCGACGCCTGCCCAACTGGCGCGATTAAATTCATAACCGAGGAACAAAAGCGCTTTGAGAAAATTGGAACAGCAATTTTTAAGGAAGACCTGTGCGTCGTAAAAACCGACGGAACCGACTGTGCAGCATGCGCCGAACACTGCCCTGTCCAGGCAATAGAAATGATTCCGTTCGGAGATCCTAAAAATAGCCTCTACATTCCGCATGTGCACGAAGACGTCTGCATAGGCTGCGGCGCATGCGAATATATATGCCCCGTGCTGCCTAAAAAGGCAATCGTCGTAAGGGGGCTTGCCGTGCACACGCGCGCAACGCCGTTCGACGAATCAATGCGCATATACAAACCGGAGCAGGAAGAAAAAAAGCCGGCTCAAAATGCGGCTCCTGTCGATACCCAAAATCCCTTCCCATTTTAACTTTAAAAAAGGCGAATACCACCGCAAAAAAGACGCCCGCTTTCAGGCGTCTTTTTTTTCGCGCAATTTACTTGCGGAATACTGGAGGCTCTCAGCTTTACTAAGGCATTTTTTAGCGCGCTATTATTTCAAAACGCCCGCCGTTATTGTTGAAATTCGAAACTATTTTGCCGCAGCAGGCGCATGCCCTCCTGCGGACACGGGAGAATCGGAGGGCGGCGAAATGGGTATTTGCGCAAAGAATATAAGCGCACCTATCGACAATAACATCGCCGCAAGCCACCGCGAATCAACTTTGTCGGGAACCCCCAAGAGTTTGTCGGCAAGCATTATCCATAGCGGGGCAGTAAGCGAAAGCGCGCTTAAATATGCCGGATTCGGAACGTACAGCGCCGAAAGATTTCCGAAAAATATCGTAGCCGAACTCACTGCCGACATTAAAATTCCCGCAGTTATTATCCGTTTTGACGACAATGCGCCAATCAATTTTGCCCCGCCGCCGTGCACCGCAAATACGGTCAAGTTTATCGCGCCGCTTAAAAATATTGCGCATAGCGGATAATAAACCGCCGCGCTTTCAAAAGCCACAGCCTCCATTGCCTCCTTGCGAACTATCATCATTACGGCGAGCACTAACACAGCAGGCGTAAGAAAAGCAAGCTGGCTCCTCATTGCGCCCCCGCCGCTGTTCATCTTATAAAAGCTCAGGCAAATCGCGGCCATGGAAACTGCCAAACCCGCAAAAACAACAGGGGCTCCCTCAAGCTCAAAAAATCTTTTTGGCATTATAATCCACCACATTACAACGCCGATTGGGACGGCAAGCATGCTTATTCTCGATGTAGTTCCGGCGCCAAACCTTGCGGCGGAAGCGTAAAGGCGCGAGTTGAAAAAGGACGACAACATTCCCTCAAATACAATCAGCGCCCAGAATTCAGGCGATTTCGGGAACGGCACAAAAAATGCGGCGGGGCTATATATCGCAGCAACCCCGACGCCCCTTAGCCCAGACATCAAAACGCCCTCTATTTTGTATTTTTGGCTTACGAGCATTGTTCCGGCGTTGAACACCGCAAATAATATCCCTGCCGCAAGCCATAGCATAACTCTTTCGACGGATTTTTGCGGCAAAAGTTCCATCTTGCTTTATGCTACGCTCAAAATCCGCGCATAGATGCAAGTCAAATCCGCGGACGGACCAATGCTATTCAAAAAACAGCGCCAGCGCACACAGCAGAATTACAGCCCCCGCGATTGCATGCCCCCACCTTCGCAAAAAGAAAGTGTCGCTCTTTATAAAATTCAAGCCGAGCGAAACCGCCGATACGCAGGCGAGCATCGCCGCCAAAGTAGATGCCGAAAATGCCGCCACCACGGCGCAAACGCCCTCCCAGTTTCCATCAGAAGCCGGAACCATCACAAGGGGCGCGAGTATTTCGCACGGGCCAAGCGTAAAAATCAAAAACAATGTCCAAAAGCTCGCCTTGTCCGACAACCCGCCGATTTTTTTTGCGCCCGAATCGGCTTCGCAGCAATGCATTCTCCCCCGCCCCGATATCGAAACGCGCCATCCGAGAAAAAAGTACACTATTGCAAACGCAAGAAACGCCCATTTCATTATGTCCTCGCGCACAGCGTCGAGAAAAGAAGCCTCCCCCACACCCGCACCAAATGCGATTCCCAAGCCCCCAACCAAGGCTGATGAAAGCAAATGCCCCATGCCGCAGGCAGCCGCAAACGCAAGAATCTTCGGAAGACCCCACCCGTGCGACTTTCCAATCGCGACAAACGGCAGGTAGTGCGCCGGATTCGCCGCCGTATGCACCGCACCAAACGCCGCCGCAGTCGCCGCCAAAGCCAATATTCCGCCGCTATCTTCCATATCACAACCTGTTTGCCAAGTGCGCGCAATAACCCGCGCCGAAACCGTTGTCTATGTTCACAACACTTACTCCATTCGCGCAAGAGTTTATCATCGACAGCAACGCGGAAATTCCGCCAAAACTTGCCCCGTATCCGACACTCGTCGGAACGGCAAAAACGGGAACCGAAACAAGGCCCGCCAAGACGCTTGCAAGCGCGCCCTCCATGCCGGCAACTGCCACTATTGCGCTGCATTTGCGTATTTCTTCAAGCCTGTCGGCGAGCCTGTGTATCCCAGCCACACCGCAATCGTAAAACGCCTTTGCGGGGCTTCCCAGAAATTCGGCTGTCACGCGGGCCTCCTCCGCGACGGGCATGTCGCTCGTGCCGGCGCTAACTACCGCGATTTCCCCGCGCACGCGCGGTTTAGGAGAATCGGAATTTATCCATGCCGCACCCGCTATCCCGCAATATTTCGCGCGCGGAAATTCGCGCAAAAAAGCCTCTGCCGACTCTGGAGAAAGACGCGTCGCCAAAACTCCGCTACCCCGCTCGACCATCGCCCTGGCTATATCTATAATCTGCGGCGGAGTCTTTCCCGCGCCGTAAATGACCTCCCCCGCACCGCACCGGCGCTCCCTCGCCGCGTCTATCGACGTATGCGACAGCTTTATTATCGACATTGAATCTATCAGTCTCTCGGCCTCCGCCTCGCCTATTTCTCCGTTCTTGTACGAGCGCAAAATTTCTTTCAAACCGTCTTTCATACGTTCATACTTCCGCTTTCATAGCCTCTCAAATCTACACACGCGCGCGCGAATCCCGCGCCCTCGACAAACTCCGCAATCTTCGGCGCGAGGAAAGCCGCATTCGCATAAAACCTGCCCAAGTCCGCCGCGCCGAGCTCCACGCGCCCGACCTTGCAGTGAACCCTCACCCTTACCTGCGAGAACCCAAGCGAACGCACGCGCCTTTCAGCCTCGTCCACCCTTTTTAAATCCGTCTCTCCTATCTCTACACCCGTCTCGAAGCGCGTCATTAGACACGCCCCGGACGGCGCGAACTCGACGGGCATTCCCGCATTTTTTGCGTATTCCCTCACATCCGCCTTCGTCCACCCTGATTCCAGCAGAGGGCTGCGAATTTTTAATTCCTTCAACGCCCTCATTCCGGGTCGGTAGTCCGACAAATCGTCTGTATTTGTGCCGTCGCACAAGACTCCGAGAGATTCTTCGGCGCATATTTTTAGAAATTCTGAAAACATTGCCCTCTTGCACAAATAGCATCTTTCGGGCGGGTTATTCCTTATCTCTTCTGGAATCCTGCCGTTTCTGACAACTTTGCGGCACACTCCCAAATAGCGGCAGATTTTTTCGGAATTGTCCGTCTCGGAGGCGGGCATTTGCGGGGTATCGGCAGTAATGGCGGCGCAATTTTCGGCCCCTAAAACGGAGGCGCAAAAATGCAGCAACACCGCGCTGTCAAGCCCGCCTGAAAGGGCTACGGCAGCCCTGCCCAACCCGCGCAGATTCTCACTCAGCGCCTTTTCCTTCAAATTCATCTAATATCTTTCTCGACAATTTTCCAAAAGGCATTCGCGTTTTCGCCGAAATTTTTGCAATATCGTCGGCCTCCGCCTTCGACTTTCTTATTCCGCCGAAGCGCGCGGTCTTAACGCGCACTTTGCCGAACGACGACTCAAACACAGTTTCCTCGCGCGGAAGGCTGTCCCGACGTACTCGCATTCGCCTGACTCCTAGCGTTCCAGACCTCTCAAAAAAAGCCGCCGCAACCCTGTCTTCGGCCCCAGTCGGGCACAATGCGCACACTTTTACGCCCACCCTGCACTTCTTCATTGCAATTGGCTCTTGCCATGCGTCCACGGCGCCTTCGCCAAAGAGCGACTGCGCAAATTCGGCAAGCTCCTCGGCGCTCATATCGTCGATATTCGCCTCCACAAGCGCCATCTCTTCGGTGAGCGTCAGGGGCTCTTGGCTCGTTTCGTAAACCATAACCCTAAGCACATTCGCAATTCCGGGAACGTCGCGGCCGCCTATCCCGACGCCGACAGACGAAATTTTACCCGAGAGCTTCGGCTCGTACGCATCGCACATTGAAGCTATAATCGCAGCGCCTGTCGGAGTTGTCGCCTCATGCGCGGCGCCCCCGACCTTTGACGGGAAAGACTTTGCAAGCTCCGCCGTCGCGGGGGCAGGAACCGGCATCACCCCGTGCGCGCATCTCACCGTGCCCGAACCAAGCTCAACCGCCGAAGACACTATTCTGTCAACCCCCAGCAGCTCAAAGCATACGGCTGCCCCTACTATGTCGACTATCGAATCGACCGCGCCGACCTCGTGGAAATGAACATTTTCGATTTCAACACCGTGCACTTTGGCCTCCGCCTCGGCGAGCGCCCTAAAAATTTTCATGGAGTCGCGCTTGACCCTTTCGGACAATCCAGAATTTTCTATTATTTTGGCAATTTCCCCGAATGTTCTATGTGAATGGCGGTGCGCTGCCGCCCCGCCGTGCGCCGATTCATCGAGGTTGTTGTGCGCGCGAGCTTCGGCTGAAGTTTTAATTTTCCCGCTTTCTTTTATAGAGTGCCCATTATTGGAGGTGCAATATGTTAAATTTTCCGCAGAATGTTCGTGAGTATTGTGGGCATGTTCGTGGGCGTGGCGAGAATGTTCGTGGGTATCGTGGGAATGGTTGTGGTCGTAGTGCGAATGTTCACAGCCTTCCGAATGCGTGTGACCAAAGTCTTCCGCGCCTTCGCATTCGCAGTTGTCGAGCGCGACATGTACGTGGGTTCCAAATATGCCAAGCCTGCTCTCGCGCGATATCTCGAGCCTCCAGCCTCCGACCCCCAATGTTTCCAGCCGCCTTTCAAGTTCTGCCGCATCGGCCCCGGCGTCCACAAGCGCGCCGAGATTCATATCCCCGCTTATGCCCGCAAAACAGTCGTAATATAAAGTCTTCATATATTTTTCGCGCCATTTTAATTCCAAAAAATAGCGCGTCAAGCCGTTTAGGCGCGCAAAAAATGGCAAAAAAAACACCTTTTTAACTTTCTCAGAAATTTGACTTATCGTTCATAAAACGAAAACAATTGAACTGTTAAAAATAAAAATGGCTTTTTACTTATTGATTTTTAAGCAAACAAATAATAATTCCCAAGTATGTTTGGGAAATTATTATACATATCTTCTCTTTTGGCGTTTTCGGCTCTTGCGGCGCGCGCCATAACGGTCGTTTCGGAGGACGCGTCTATACCAAAGCACTATGTTCCGCCGGTTGTCGGCAACGGCTCTATATGCACGAGCATCGACTTTGAAGGCGAACAATTCCAGAAAAAATACCGCTCGTACTATCCCGAAGTAGTCTGGGCTGGCAGAAGGTATTCGCGCACAGACAACTATTCAGCCCTCATCACTATGGGGCACTATAAGACTTCGATTACCGTCGGCGGCAAGCCCCTCGGGAAGCCTCTCTCGTGGGAGCAAAAGCTCGACCGCGAAAACGCACTAATCGAGTGCACTGTTAAATATGCAGAGGCTATCGTAAAAACTACCGTATTCGTGCCGATGGGACTCGATATGCTCGCCGTAAAAAAAGTGGTTGAGCCAAACGACAAGTCCGCAAAAGTCGACGTAAAATTCACATACTTTCTCACCGACGCGGACTCTGTTAAAAATCCGCCGCGAATGGTAATCGAAAAACCCGAAAAGCTGGAATCCCCCGAGCGCGCCTCCATCAGATACACAGCATACGGATTGAAAGTCTACCGCGGGCAAATCCAAATCCTGCCTTCCAAGCCCTCAACTTTCGAGGCCGGCAAGAATTATGCCTCATTCTCAACTTCATTCGACAAATCCCCCGCAGAAATATCGTACGTCGCCCTATATGCCGACAACTACAATACGGATATTGCGGGAGATATCGAGCGCCTCGCAAATAAAATAGCAAAAAGCGGCGGCGAAAAAGTAAAATACTCTGACGTCGTAAAGCTCTCGAACACTGCCCGCCAAGACGAATTCCCCGAATCCGTGCGCGACGAACGCTCCGCAAAACTCTTGGAAGCCGCAAAAGCAGGCTTCGGAGGGCTGCTCGAAAACCATAAGAAGGAATGGAAAAAATTCTACGAAGGAGGCTCGAAAGTCTCAATCCCCGACAAGGCAATATCCGACGTATACCTCACATCTCTCTACCACATGAAAACCGTCGCCACAAGGTGGTCGTTCCCGGTGACGATATTCGGGCACGGCGCGGGCTGGTCTGGCAGATACTTCGGCTGGGACGAATTCTACACTTCGGTCGGGGCAATGTCGGCGGGTAAATTCGACCTCTCCGAACGCCCGTGCGTATTCCGCAGAAAACTCCTCGCTCCCGCCATAATGAGGGTTTCATACTACCGCGCCCCGACTTTCAACAAAATAGGCGCAAGATACGTATGGGAAACAAACGAAGACGGCTCCGAAGGCACAACCGACGGACTCTGGCTCGACCACGTCTTCCATATGTCAACAATCTCGGCCACGGGCTGGAAGCAATATCTATATACAGGCGATAAAAAATTCCTCAAAGAAACAGCCTACCCCGTAATGAAAGAGTGCGCCCTATTCCTGCTCTCGCACATGGTTTACAACAACGGCGGCAGGATAACCATAGGCAAATGCACCGACATCGAACGCCTCGGCCCGGCAGTGGAAAACGCATTCCTAACCTCGTGCGGCGCAATATACTCATTCGAAACCGCAGCAAAGGCAGCCGACATTCTCGGAATTGATGCCGAAACCGCAAAAACTTTTAGGGAAACAGCCGCCGGATTGCGCAAAACGCTTCCGCAAAACGACGAAATGTATATACCGTTCGAAGGCTGCAAAGAAAAAAGCATTGTGACAATATGCGGATATTTTCCATTCCCTGTGCTCTCTTTGGACGATCCCAAGGGGATAGCCGCCGTACGCGACTTCTTCAAAAACATATATTCTGCCGGAAATATGGTTCCCGTCGGGAAATCGGTTTGCTCTTGGTACGCAAGCTGGCTTAGCTCCTCATTCTCATGCATTGGAGACGCAAAGAATGCGTACGATACCGCAATTCTCTCCATGTCGGGCGTCGGCCTTTTCAAAGAGCCGTGGGAAATCCTTGAAACCGGAAACAATCCGTGGTTCGTTTCGTCGGCAGGCAACTTCATTTACGCTTTCAACAACCTGCTATTGCACCAAAACGAGAAAGGCGAAATGAAAGTAGCATGGGCGGCTCCGAAAAGCTGGAAAGATTTCTCATTCACTCTGCCGGCGTACGGCGGAGGGAAAGTCGACGTTTCGGTCAAAGACGGCAAATTCTCCAAGCTCGACTACAAATCGGCCGACGGCGCCCAAAAGACAATTATTTTCCCCAAGCGCCTCGTTCCCGAAAATAAAATCGACAAATCGTGGGAAAGCGACGGGGATTTCTACCGTGTAAAAGTTTCGGGGGATTTTTCCATATAATAAAAAAACTACCCTGCGAAGGAACAGCCGCAAAAAACAAGTTTGGATTTTTTGCGGCTGTTAAAATTTTCCGCTTGACGAACGCCGCATAAAATAAAAATATTGAATCTTTAATTCCCGATGGGAATACAAAAAAGAAGGAGGTGAATCAAAGATGCCCGTAGAAGTTAAACTCCGCAAGGGGGAAGCGATGGAAAAGGCCCTGCGCAGACTTAAAAAGAAGCTCGACAGGGAAGGAGTAATCCGCGATATCCGCCAGAAAAGATACTTTGAAAAGCCGAGCGAAATCAAGCGCCGCAAGAAGAAGGTGGCCGCTTTCAACAATATGCTCCGCCAGCGTTACGAAAACCGTTAACAGCTTTTATTCAAAAACCGGACTTTCAAGTCCGGTTTTTTCATTTTTAAAACAGCGAGCCTATTCCCAAATATCCGCCCTAAAAAATACCTGAGGTTAAAATCCTTTCCGCAAGGCGCACTACGTCCGAAAGTTAAAACGGGTACACGCAAAAAATTTACCCCAGAGGATACCCAATTTATCTTCTTATTACATGGGAAATAAGGCAGGATTTTCTATCCCCCCCCAAAAAAACCCCAAGAATCTTCTCCCCCAAAACTTACAAAACAATATCCGCAAGCTCAAAAAACTTTACTTGATAGATTCGGGCTTTACCGTTTTAATGTTCCATCAAAGGACTAATTTATGAAAAATATTTTTAGAAATATAGCCGCACTCCTTGCAATAACAGCCGCCGCGCTCGCATACGCCGACGCCGACAATGTAATAAGGGAAACCATTCCCGTTTGGCCGGAAGGCAAAATGCCGGGCGCCGACGCCGACAAAATCACAGACAAGAACGGGAAAATACCGGAAATAAAAGAACTGCCGAGACTTGAAGTATACCTCCCGCAGACAAACAAAAAAACGGGCTTTATGATAATCTGCCCCGGCGGAGCGTACATGGGGCTTGCAAGCAATCATGAGGGCACGCAAATCGCCAACTGGATTTCAGACGAAGATATTCCGTGCGCAATCCTTTTCTACCGCGTTCCGAACAAACCCCAAGCCGCACTTATGGACATACAGCGCGCAATAAGAATAGTCCGCTCAAACGCACAGAAATGGAATATTGACCCAAATAAAATAGGCATAATGGGCTTTTCCGCCGGAGCCAACCTATGCGCCCGCGCCTCAACCCAGTTCGACAAAAAAACCTACGAACCAATAGACGCAATAGATACCCTTTCCACCCGCCCCGACTTCACGGGTCTCGTCTACCCCGCCTATTGCGACAAGCCCGGCAACGACTTGCGCTGGTCCGGCAAACCCTTGCGCGACGCCGACTACAATTCAACTTACGCCATTGCGGAAAACTTGAATGTCACAAAAGACACCCCACCCGCGTTTATTGTCCAGACGCAGGACGATTTCTACGCAAACGCAGCAATCGCCTATTACCTGGCCCTCAAAAAGAATAAAGTTCCCGCAAACCTGCATATGTTCGATAAAGGCGGACACGGCTACGGCTTGAATAATAAGGCCGACCTCGTATCAGAATGGAAAGATTTGTACGAAGAATGGCTAGAACACAACAATTTTGACGGAAAAAGAAGATGAAAAAATTATTGATTGCCCTCTCCGCATTCGCCGCGGCATCGCTATGTCTCGCCTCCGAAAAATTCGATCTATGGCCGGAAGGCAAAATGCCGGGCAAATCTGCCGCCGAGCCGGAATCGTCTAAAATTGAGGATACTTGGATTGGCAAGAAAGACAAAGTGCTAATCATACGCAATGTCTCCAAGCCTACTGTGGAATTTTTCAAGGCAAAGTCCGACAAGCCCACCGGACTGGTTGTAGTCTGCCCCGGCGGCGGATACGGAGTAATCGCATACGGGCACGAAGGCACGGAAATCGCCGAATGGCTGAACTCGCAGGGAGTGTCGGCGCTCGTGCTAAAATACCGCGTCCCGAACAATCCTATGGGCGCGCTTATGGACGCCCAAAGGGCTATCAGGACGGCGCGCGCAAACGCAAAAAAATGGAATGTAGACCCAAATAAAATCGCCGTTATGGGCTTCTCAGCAGGGGCAAGCCTGTCAGCACGGGCGTCGACAAACTACGAAAAAAAATTATACCAGCCAATAGACAATATAGACGGGCTGTCCGCGCGCCCCGACGGAACTATCTTGATTTATCCCGCATATTGCGACGAACCCGGCAACGAAAAGCGGTGGAAAAACTCAAAGAACCCCGGGCACGACTACAACGGAATGTACAGGCTCGCCGGCGAATTGCCCGTCACAAAGGACACCCCTCCGGCATTTATCGTGCAAACGCTTGACGACGGTCTCGTCAACTCTGCGATATCCTATTTTCTCGCGCTAAAGGAACTGAAAGTCCCCGCGAGTGTCCATATATTCCAAAGCGGCGGACACGGCTACGCCCTCCGCAAACTCGACAAGCCCGTCGACGAGTGGAAAGACTTGCTCGCAACTTGGCTTAAAGCGTACAATTATTAAAAATGCAGATGAAAATTGAAACATTCCCGTCCGGGCAGCTTGATACAAACTCGTACTTAGTATACGGCGCATCGCAGGGCGAAGCAGTCCTTATAGACGCCCCATTTGGCTCGGCAGATCAAGTAATGCCGCGCCTTAAAGAGGAAAACTTGAAGCTAAGGGCGGTTCTAATAACGCACGGGCACTGGGACCATATCGGCGACGCCGCAAAAATCTCCGCTGCCTGCCAAGCGCCAATTATAGCCGGCGCTGAGGGCAAACAGCTCATCGAAAATCCGGAATTCCAAACTAGCCGCCTATTCGGGCAGATAAAACTCGATAAAACCGTCGTAAGCATAGAGCCAAAAGACGGCGACATATTGGAATACGCGGGTTTCAAAATAAAATGCCTCGAAGTTCCCGGCCATTGTCCGGGCAGCCTTGCGTTTGTTTTTGAAGACGAAGGCAAAACCTGCGCTTTTGTGGGCGACTTGATTTTTGAAGGCAGCGTTGGGCGCACCGACCTTTGGGGCGGAGACTTCCCGACCCTTGAAAAGTCTGTAAAGAAAATATACGGGTTGCCGGACTTAACTGTAATATATCCGGGGCACGGCTACCCGACCTCCGTCGGAGTCGAGAGAACCTCTAATCCATTTGTAAGAGGCTAAAATGCCCGGCGCCGAATTTTATATGCGCCGTGCGCTCGAGCTCGCAAGGCGCGGCTGGGGCGCTACTTCCCCGAACCCAATGGTAGGGGCTGTCTTGGTAAAGAACGGCCGCATAATCGGCGAGGGTTGGCATACGAAAGACGGTGCGCCGCACGCGGAAATTGAATGTCTAAGAAACGCATCTGAGTCTCCGAAGGGCGCCGATTTGTACGTCACCCTCGAGCCGTGCAGCACGCGCGGACGTACGGGGGCATGTTGCGACGCGATAATTTCGGCAGGCATCGCAAGGGTTTTTGCGGCGACTAAAGATCCAAATCCGGCACATTCTGACCGCGCCGAGCAAATATTGAAATCCCATTCGATAGAATGCTCATTCGGGCTTCTCGAAGAGCAAGCAAAGCGGCTAAATTTTATTTTCAACGAATCCATAACTTCGCAAAAGGCCGTAATCGCGCTCAAATACGCGATGTCAAGCGACGGCAAAATTGCCGCAAAGCGCGGTGAAAGAACCCGCATAACAGGCGAAGAGGCTGTTGCCGACGTAATGAAATGGCGCTCGCTTTTTCAGGCCATCGGCGTGGGCTTCGGAACACTGTTGGCCGACAACCCAAGGCTCACAGCAAGAATCAGCGGGAAACCGGAAAAATGCCCCGTAAGGCTCATTTTCGACGCGAAATTGTCGCTCGCGGAACTAACGGATATTTCCGCCTTCCACGTTTTTTCAGATGAATTTGCAAGCCGCACGAGGGTTGTTTGCGCAATGGAATCCGACCCAATCAGGGAAAAATCGCTCGCGGAGCGCGGGATTGCCGTAATGCGCGTGCCAGAGCCTTCGGATTCACCACTTTTTTGGGATTTTTTAAAAAAATCGCTTTTGCGGGAGCGTATTTCGTCGTTATATCTTGAAGGGGGCGCGCGCATATTGCAGTCCTGCTGCGCGGCAAAGGCCGCCGAATTCGCTTTTGAATATGTAAACGAATCCCTAAAACTCGGCGATTCGGCACTTTCCGCATGGGAGGGTGAACGCCCGTTTGAATTCGTTTCCCCGCAAGAATTTAACTTTGGGAACGACCGCATGAGCTTCGGAAAAATTAAATACAGATGAATCCTGAAACTGTAAAAAACTACTTCGACAATCCGCTGGTCGTAGCCGATTACGCGTCTGCCGCGGAAAATGTCGGATTGTGGAACTCCGAACGGATAGTGTTTGAAAAGTATATTCCCAAAAGCTCTAAAATAATAGAGTTTGGCTGCGGCGCCGGTAGAATATCCCTCGGGCTGAACGCCCTCGGATACGGCAACCTAACTGCAACCGACTTTGCCCCTAAAATGGTCGAAGCCGCCGCGGAAATATTCGCGCGGCACAACGCGAATATAGAGGCATTCGTCTGCGACGCTACCGATACACAACTTAAAGACGCATCTTTTGACGCCGCGATTTTCGGATTCAACGGACTCATGCAAATCCCCAGGGCCGCTCAAAGGCGGCGCGCCATCGGGGAAATTTGCAGGATATTAAAACCCGGTGGAATTTTTGCGTTTACAACCCACGACCGCGGCGCCAAACGCAACGCCCACTATTGGGAAAACGAAAAAAAACAGTGGCAGTCAAACTCCCAGCAGCCAGTGCTCGACGACTTTGGCGACATCTTCTACGAGGGCGAACACGGCAATATATTTATCCACTCACCTTCTCGCGAAGAAATTGAGCTCGCGCTTTCGGAGGCAGGCTTCGACATTGTATTTTCCGCAGCCCGCCCGGAAATCGCGCAAGAGCCGGAGCTCGTGCGGGACTTCTCTGACGACTGCATATTCTGGTGCGCAAAAAAACGACTTAATCTAGAAAAATGAAGAAATTAGGCATTCTGATAATGGCATTGCTATCTGCAAATATTTTTGGGGCTCCACAGTTTCGCGCGGATCCCTCTTTGAAAGTAAAAAAGTTGCCGAATATGATGACGGTTGCTGTAATGAAAAATTCAGAACCGCCAAATAGGGTATCAATGAGGCTGCTCGTGCGGCGCGGCTCCGCCCACGAAACCGAAGCTGAAAGGGGGCTCGCGCACTTTATAGAGCACATGGCCTTCAACGGGACAACCCACTTCCCTGCGGGAAGTATGGTCGAATATTTCCAAAGGCTCGGAATGGCTTTCGGTGCAGACACAAACGCCCATACGAGCTTCACGGAAACCGTCTATAAACTCGACATGCCGGAAGTCTCGGACAAGCTGCTCGACGATGGAATGCTCCTGCTGCGAGACTACTGCGACGGCATGCTTCTCGAACCCTCCGCAATAAACAAGGAAAGAGGCGTCATTATCGCCGAAATGAAGTCGCGCGACACAAACGAATACCGAAAGGCAGTCAAGGAAATCTCCCACTATTTCAAAGGCTCGATTTTCGGAGACAGAATGCCCATCGGTCTTGAGAAGGTCGTAAACAGCGCACAAAAGAGCGATTTTGAAAATTTCTACCGCGCCAACTACAAGCCCGAGAACACGGTGCTCGTGGTTGTCGGCGACGTCGATTGCGATAAGATTTTCGCACTCGCCGAAAAAACATTCTCGTCTTTTGCCGGCGACAAAAATTTCGCGGGCCGCCAAGACAATTTCGGCTCCCTCGAAATTTCAAACGAAGTTAAGTCGATTATCGAAGGCGCGGACCTCGACGCCGACAGCATATACGACCCGATAGAAAACTCGCCAAAATCATACGCTTCGGTCGCCGTATCGAAACAAAACACTGAAGAAGACTCCCTCAAAAGGAGAATCGAAGATGTGCGCTTACAAACAGCTTTGTTTGCGGTAAATGCGCGGTATCTCAAAGTCGCCGACACCCCAGGCTCGGCTATCACAAACGGATCGGCCGGAATGTTCGACTTCTCCAGATTCTGCCGCACTCTTATATTTAACGCCGAATCTCCCGTCACCAAAGGCTCCGAAGCCCTCGCCGAAAATTTTAGGCAAATCCTCGGTTCGGCAAACATCTCCGAAGCGGAATTCGACGCCGCAAAGAAAAAATTTTTCCAGCAGCTCGAAAGCGCAATAGCCTCAAAATCGACGCGCAACAACCGCGATCTCGCAAACGAAATAGTCTCGGCGTTCTCCGACGGAACCGTATTCACTTCCCCGGAAAACGACCTGCAAATCGCAAAATTCGCTCTCGAAAACTTCTCCGCCGCCGATGCGGTAAAGCTATTAAAGCGCGAATTCTCGGGGGCAAAAATAAAAATATTCCTTTCAGATTCAAAGGCGGAAATTCCACAGAGTGATCTCGAAAAAATTGTTTCCGACACTTTTGCGGCCGCAAAAAAATCGCCCCACGACCCGGCAAAATTTGAACCTGGCAAGCTCGCATTCACGGAATTCGGCGCGCCGGGGAAAATCGAGTCCGAATCGGAAGCCGCCGACCTCGGCGTTAAAATGCTGCTCTTCCAAAACGGCGTTCGACTGAACGTCAAGCGGACCGACTTTAAAAAGGACGAAATACGCTTCAAAATCTCCTTTGGCAACGGCCTGCTCGACATACCCGGCAACAAGCCTGAATATTTTGCAGCACTATACGCGCTCACCGCCGGAGGCACAAAATTCCAAAGCGCAGCTGAAATTTCCGCCGCACTCTACAATATGAAGGCATCTCTTGGGGCTTCCATCTCCGGAAACAGTTTCGAGATATTCGGGGTAAGCACGCGCAAAGACTTTGACTCTATCATATCGCTCGCGGCAACCACCGTATCGAATCCGGGGTTTAGGGAGGACGGAGAGGACTCGCTCGCAAAATTCGGAGAGGCTTTTTACCGCGATTACCTAACCAATCCATCTACAAAACTGACTTTCGGCATTCTGAAACTTCTCGATTCCCCAATAGAAAAAGTCCCGGGAACGCTCGAAAACTTCAAAAAAATAAAAATGCAGGAAATTAGGGATTGGCTTACCCCCATACTGCGCAGTTCCTATATGGAAATATCAATCGTAGGCGATATTGACGAAAAGGAGGCTATCGATAAAATTGCAAAAACATTCGGAGCAATGCCGCCCCGCGAAAAGGTCAAACAGAATCCGTTTGCCCAGATCAAAAAGGCAGAAACCGGCAAGTCGGTATCATTAAAATACCTTACAAAAGACGAGCCTCGCTCAATAGCCGCAAAGCTATGGTTCTCATGCGGAAGGCAGGATTCGCACAAAATGCGCATTGCAAACCTCCTTTCAAGCGTATTTGACGATGTCATGCGCAAGGATATACGCGAAGCTGAGGGCAAAGTTTACAGCCCGTTCGCGTACAACAACCCAAGCACATGGATTAAAGACTACGGCCTGCTAATCGGACTCTCTTTTGTCACCCCGGAATACAATCGGGAAGTTCTATCCCTCATAGAAAAATGCGCCGATAAAACTGCCGCATCGATCACAATGGACGAATTTGAGCGCGCGAAGATCCCCCTGCTCAAAGAGGTTGAAGCCAATATGCGCAAAAACGTCTATTGGCTCGAAGCCGTCCTAAATCTTTGCCAGGCTAAACCCGAAAATATAGAGCTGGCAAAAACCATACGCTCGGGATATTCCGAAATAACTCTCGAAGACGTGCAAAATGCGGCAAAGGAGATTTTCGGCAAAAAGCCCTACGAAATAACAATTATGCCGGACGCTGAAGCAAAATAACAGCGCATTCCGAATCGGGGTGCTTTTCAATCCGACGCAAAATTCCATTGCGGACAAAAAGCGCGCATGTTAAACCGACGCCGCCTTAAAAGGCGGCTTAAGTTTTTTTATTTGGGGCAATTCTATTTTGGTCAAATTACATAACGAGTCCTCTGTCCCCTGCTCCGCACGCCCCTATTGCGCAAAGATTTCTTCCATGAGAAATCCAAGCAAGCGCATTGCAAGACGCCTGCCGCATGGAACACGGGAAAAATCTTAGACCTATATAGCGCGCCTGCCGCCTGATGCCGATAGCCCGCAATGCTCCTTCAAGCCCATCAGCGCGCTGCACGGCAATTCTGCAAAACTACCTGCCCTTTTTTTAATCCTCATACAAAAATCAAAGACGCCGCTCGCGGGCACAACAGGCAAAAACATGCGCCCGCATAGAATTTTTGAAGGCTGTGCGCCTGCATTATGGAAGCCGCCCGCAAGTGCTTTCCATCGCAGCTATCAAACAATATTAAAGAACAAAATTTTTTCAACAAAGCGCAAATTTCTGAAGCGCAATCAATACGCCGAAACGAAAAAAAATACGGCTTGCGCCCTCAACTCAAAATATTGTTGAAAAAAATGCACAGATTTGAGAATCTAAACGCCGATTACAATGAATCCGAAATATAAACGCATAGTACTTAAACTCAGCGGAGAAGCCCTTAAAGACGTCACTAACGGCGAACCGCTCGACCCTGCCATATTAAAAAATCTCGCCCTTTCGCTAAAAGAAATACACTCTCTCGGCGTGCAAATTTGCCTCGTCGTCGGCGGCGGAAACATATTTAGGGGGCTAAGCGGCTCCCAAAGCGGCGTAGACAGAACGACAGGCGACTACATGGGCATGCTCGCAACAGTCATAAACGGCCTCGCCCTTATGAACGCGCTCGAAAAGGAGGGCGTTCCCGTGCGCGTACAGACGGCTATTCCAATGGAAAAAATCGCCGAGCCTTTCATTCTCCGCCGCGCCGTAAGGCACCTCGAAAAAGGCAGAATCGTAATCCTCGTGGCGGGCACAGGCAATCCATACTTCTCAACGGACACCACTGCGGCCTTGCGCGCAAGCGAACTCGGAGCGGACGCAATCCTCAAAGCCACAAAGGTCGACGGCATCTACGACAAGGATCCCGCAAAATTCCCGGACGCCGTTAAATTCGACAGAATTTCATACCTCGACGCGCTCGAAAAACGCCTCGCCGTCATGGACTCCACCGCCTTTTCCCTCTGCATGGACAACAGAATCCCGATTATTGTATTCAACATGAATAAACCGGGAAATATTGAACGCGTAATCGAAGGCCAGAAAATCGGCACTATCGTAGAATAATAAAAAATTTAAAAAAACCAAACCCAAAGGAAACTATCATGGATCTATCCTCATCATTGAAGGCGACAAAAGACGCAATGTCAAAGGCCGTATCGTACGTATCGCACGAATTTGAAACCGTCCATACGGGCAAAGCATCGCCCTCCATGGTCGAAAACGTAATGGTTGAAGCCTACGGCACGACTTCTCGCCTCAAAGACATAGCCGCCATAACCACGCCCGATTCCTCTACAATCCGCGTCCAGCCGTGGGACAAAAATATTCTGAAGGACGTAGAAAAGGCGATTCTTGTAGCCAACATCGGTTTCACCCCCGCAGTTATGGGCGACGCCGTCAGATGCCCCATTCCCGCGCTCTCCGGCGAACGCCGCGCGGAACTTGCAAAAATATGCCACGAAATGGCAGAACAAGGACGCGTGCGCGTGCGCAATATCCGCCGCGAGGCAATCGACGCCTTTAAAAAATTGCAGAAATCGGGCGGCGCAACAGAAGACGACGTGAAAAAATTTGAAAAAGAAGTCCAAAACCTCACCGACAAGAGCATCGCCGATATAAACGCCCAGCTCTCGCGCAAAGAGCAAGACCTCAAAAAAATATAACCGCCGTAAAACAAAAAAAAACGCTGCACACGCAAATGGCTGCCGCCCGCAATAAAAGAGTCGTTATAAAACTCGGAACAGGCGTCCTTACAAGGGGCGTCGGAGAGTTGGACACAGAACGCATGCGCGCGATTTGCGAGCAAATCGCGCTCGCTCTAAAAAACGGCTGGCAGCCAATCCTCGTGAGCTCTGGCGCAGTGGGGCTCGGCATGGGAAGGCTCGGATTGAAGCTCCGGCCAAAAAAAATAAGTTCCGTGCAAAAATGCGCCGCCGTCGGACAGGGAATCCTCATACAGACTTGGGCGGAACTATTCCAGCCGTTTAATGTCTGCGTTGCGCAAATACTGCTCACAAGGGACGACCTTGACGTGCGCTCCAGATACAGGGCAATGCGCGATTTGCTCGACGAACTTCTCGGAGACCGCATTGTTCCGATCATCAACGAAAACGACTGCATCAGCGCTGCGGAGCTAAATATAAAATTCGGCGACAACGACGTTTTAAGCTCCCTCGTGGCCTCACTCTCCAAAGCGTCAAAACTCCTGATACTATCCACCGCGCCAGGGCTTGTGGATATGGGAGGAACCGGAGAAATAATAAAAGACGTACAGAAAATCGACGACAGCGTGCGCTCAAAGGCCGGCGGGACATCGAGCGCAACGGCGGTCGGAGGAATGATTACAAAAATCAAGGCGGCGGAAATCGCGGCAAGCTCCGGCTGCGAAGTTTTTATCGCAAGCGGCGCGCGGGAAAATGTCATTACCGAAATTCTATCGGGAGAGAATCCCGGAACGCGCTTTGCCGCCACCCCCTCGGAAACAAGCTCGAAAAAAAGATGGCTGGCGCACTTCGGCAGGACTATTGGGAAAATCCTCGTAGATAAAGGCGCTGCCGACGCTATCAGGAACAGGGGAAGCTCGCTGCTGCCGGCTGGCGTCCGCGGAGTGGTCGGGAGATTTGCGAAAGGTTCGCTCGTTGAAATCGCCGACTCCGAAAGCGGCGACATTGTAGCCCGAGGGCTCGCAGAGGAAAACTCGGATAAAATAAAAGAATCTCTTCAATCCACCGACAAGAAAAAATGCGGGCATAAGGACGTTGTCGTCCACCGCGACAACCTCGCTGTGGTTTAATATAATAGCACCATGCAAAACCCCGAAAAAATTAAAATTTCCCGCGACTGCCAAGCAATGATGATCCCTTCCGGGCTCATAGTAACGTTAGCAAAGGGAAACGAAGTTGAAATAACGCACAAGCTCGGAGGCAATTTCACTGTTGTCGGCCTATTTGGAATGGCGCGAATTGAAGGGAAGGACGCCGATGCGCTCGGCTTGCAGCCGGCAAGCCCATGCCAAACGGCGGAAGCCGTACAAAAGCAAAGCGACGCCTCCCCCAAAAAACAAGAAGTGACAGAAAAAGATATTTGGGATACCGCGCGCACCGTATTCGATCCGGAAATACCCGTCAATATTGTCGATCTGGGACTTGTTTATAGAATGGAACTCCTCGACGCGCCCGACGGGAAAAAACGAGTCGAAGCCGACATCACATTGACAGCCCCTGGATGCGCAATGGGCCCTGCAATAGCAGACGATCTTAAAATGAGGCTCGAATCGCTCGCAGGTATTGAATCCGCAAAAGTCGATATCGTATGGGATCCGCCGTGGCACCAAGATATGATGAGCGAAGAAGCGCGTATGATTTTAGGCTTGGCATAACCAAAACTCAATTTACAATAAGCTATAATTAAAAATTTAACACACGCATTTCCAAATAAATGAAAAAAATCGCGTCTCTCGCCGCCGCACTGGCGATTATCGGCTCAATAGCCTGCGCAGCGGATTCTTATACGATAGCCGGATCAGACATCCTAGGTAAAACTCTAAAAGAGCCCCTCGCGGCTCTCTTGGAAAAACGCGGCATAAAAACAAACATTGACATGAAGGGCTCGTTTACCGCGCTTGATGCCCTAAAAAAATCGCAGGTGGATGTCGCAATAATAGCTCTTCCCCGCGGAGAAAAAGCGCCAGACGAATTTATAACATTCCCTTTCGCGTACCTCGTTGCTACGGTCGCGGTTAATGTCGCCAACCCAATCGAGGAAATAACGACTTCGCAGCTATATAAAATTTTTTCATCGTCCGCCGCTCCGAGGGTCGATACTTGGCAAGCTATGAATGTTGGAAACGCGTCGCTCAAAAATATTATGCCTGTCACAACGAGTTTTTCGGATTCTATTATACTCGAACTATTTAAATATGGCGCGCTGAAATCGACCGGCATAGGCAAGTGGGTAAATATCGCAAAATCTCCGTCGGAGGCGCTCTCTATTTTGCGGGCAAACAACTCCGCAATAGCGGTTCTCGGGAAAGTTGAAGACAGAAATATGATAAAAGTGCTTGCCATAGCCTCGGATAATGACGGCGGCGCCAATAAATACGCATTCCGCCCAGACCGCGACAATATTTTTAACGGCGACTATCCCCTTGCGCTCTCGTTTAATATTGCGGTAGAAAAACAGAAAGCGGCAAAATTAAAGCCTCTGCTAAAAGCCCTTCTCGACGACGAAACCGCAGCTCTTATTGATTCTGGCGAATATATAAGCGCTCCGAAAAATTCTAGAAAAAAGTCAATTTTCGAACTTGACATTTTAAAATGATAAGGCATTTTTGAACGCATTAAAATTTTTCGCGGGCTTAGCTCAATTGGCAGAGCGCGACCTTGCCAAGGTTGAGGTTGTGAGTTCGAACCTCATAGCCCGCTCCATTTAAAAAGAACCGATCTTCAAGATCGGTTTTTTTATTGTGTATAATTGAAAATACATGGCATCGCTAAAAGGTGTATAAACGCCAAAGCTTGCGGAATAACAACGCTGCAGTATTTTAGAGTTTGACTCCAAATTACAGCAACCTCCTCGTTCAGGCGATTAGTTTTCGATACGACTATAATTAATAGCACTGTTAATTCAGGTTTGGGTTCATATAGATTTATTGGGTCAACACCAAAGGTTGTGGAATAGGTTGATTTTTTAGATTTGTCTTTCAT
>ENA-UOJE01000024-UOJE01000024.1-human-gut-metagenome-genome-assembly--contig:-C23-NODE-24-length-189863-cov-12.324760_pt1 | contig 189863 bp, 160 predicted proteins | sample MGYA00242341_ERZ723888 | MGnify/ENA metagenome assembly ERZ723888 | reverse complement strand
ATACGCTTACAGTGTCGTTCGCGAGCGTCCCAGAACCCGCCGAGATAGGCGCGCTTATAGGGCTTTTAGCGCTTGCAATAGCGGCGCGTAGGAGGAGATAGTTATCTTGATATGAGGGGGTCTGTGCGACCCCCTCATACCCCCCCCCGCAGGCGCGAGGCGCGCCGGCCATTGAAGGGGCTGACGCCCCTTACGGCGATTGCCTTGCAATACGCCTATCCCCTTTGTGGTTAGGGATAATAGTGGTTAAAAAGAAGTGTATTTAGATTGGGGATTGCTTATATGCCAAAGTAAAACCCGATACCCGAGTTTCATTAGCAGTTTATTTGTTTGCGCGCGGCGCAAAGGCAAATAAAACGGCTTTTCTCTTCCGCAACGGCTTCGCCGTTGAGGCGTTGCTTTAAGTTTGCCGTAATCCGAAATTGGCGGGGTGCGGATTAAAGCGGCAGAAGATGCGGAGGAAAGTTTTCGTCGAGTGTTAAAAATTTGCCTTACATGGAAGTTTTTGCGCGCATTCCGCAGGTTCATTAATTTTAATCCCGCAGAGTGCGGTAAGCAAGATACGTCACAAAAAATGAAACGAGCGTGCAAAACAGCACCCACTCGAAAAATCCGGCATACCCGAGGAATTCCTGAACAGCCCCGCTGAAAAACCCAGGGAACATTATACCAAGAGCCATAAACGAAGTGAATATCGCGTACGTTGAAGTTCTGTTTCCGCCGGCCGACGCCCACATCAAATACACCATATAGCCCGCGAATCCGAAGCCGTACCCGAACTGCTCGACACATATTAAAGAAGCAATTTCGATATGCGATTGCGGCAGGACAATAGCCATATACACATAAATCACGTTCGGCAAATTCATGGCAAGAGCCATCGGGAGCATCGCCCTTTTTAAGCCCGTTTTTGATATGAAAATCCCTCCAATTATCCCGCCGCCGAGGAGCGCGACCGGCGCGGCGGTTCCGTAAATAACGCCTATCGTTTCAAGCGACAACCCAAGACCTCCGGCATCTGCGCCGTGGTATAAAAACGGCTGGACAATTTTCAGCAGCTGCGCCTCCGCAAACCTGTAAAAGAGTACAAACGCCAATATTGACAAAATATGCCTCTTAGAAAAGAACTCCGCGAACGCCGAGCGCATATTGCGCACGATTTCCCCCGCCGAAGAATCCGCGCGCGGCGCGTCGGTTTGAGGGCGCGGGAGAGCTTTTGAGAAATAAGCCACTGCAATGGAACACACTGCAGCGCATGTGAGGAATGCTACTGCCCAGCCGCCCGATGGCGAATCGAAAAATTTTCCAAAATAGCCTGCAATTACAAGCATTGCGCCTTGCCCAAAGAGCACGGCAATCCTGTAAAAAGCGTTGCGTATGCCCACAAAGAAAGATTGCGATTTGTCGTCGAGCGCAAGCATATAAAATCCGTCCGCGGCGATATCGAAAGTGGCGGATGCAAACCCGAGAGTCCAGAACATCAATGCGCTAGCGGCAATCCAGCGCGGGAAGAATCCCGCAAGCGCAAGCCCCGCAAAGCAGACTGCAAAGATAGCCGTGCAGAAAAAAATCCATTTTCTCTTAGTCGAAACGGAATCCACAAAAGGCCCCCACAGCCCCTTCAAAAACCACGGCAGGTACAAACCGCTCGTTAGCATTGCCGCCTTTGCGTTTCCGACACCCATAGACATGTAATATCCTACGGAGAGAGATGCGACTATGGCGTTTGGCAAGCCCTCTATAAAGTAGAGCGGCGGCACCCATGCCCAATTTGAGGATTTCTTCTGCATAAGCAAGCCGGACGCCGCCCGGGTGCGAAGACGGACAAAATAAAAAAGCCGCCACGACCCACGGCGGAAATATAAAAACGGGAACCCCCGGAATTGCCGTCTTGCCGAGTTGGTTACGCTGCCTCCCAAGTAAGAGGTGGGTGCTTCCGCCGCGGCTTCTGTCTTCCGCAATCTTGGCGGCCTGACATCCGTCGCAACCGGGTCGAGCTCCCGTATTATTATCATTAAGGCGGGGAACCGGTAGGGCAGTCTCGAACATTCCAGAGGTTCTGCCTTATTTTTTCCCATAAATGCGATTTTTTTTCAACCATAAAATTTTGTTTTTGCAATCCTCGCGCCGCGGGCTAGAAAAAGCGCATTATGAAAAAATTTAAGCAGACTCTGGAAAGATTTGACGGTTGGATTGCCCTCATATTATGGCTGCCCGCATTGTTTATAGGCCGCCTCATATTCTATTTGGCCGTTGACATGGTTTGCGACACGCAACGCTTTTTCGAGTTCAATTCCAACGACATCAATCTCCTTGCGGAAGGAGTTTTTTACGTATCGACAATATACGCCGTATATTTTGCATGCACTTTCGCTTACGCGTTGCTAATAAGATGCCTGTCTGCGCGCACGACGCGTTTTGGAAGGTTTGCCTATTCTGTTCCGCTCATGCTCTTTTTTGCGGCGGAAGCGGTAGTATGCCTATCGGCGATTTTCACGACTCTTAACGGCGCACAAACTCTCGGCTGGGGGATTGGCTTTATTGCCGTCACTTGCGCGCTAATGTTCGCGCTGCTGTCTGGAATGTGGCTTTTTAGGGTTTACGTCAATCCAGCAAATTCCGCTTTAACTGTTATTCTCGGTTATATATGTTCGGTCGGTACAATTTTATCGTATATTGCGGCGGCTTACATTGAGGGGCTTTGGGCGCATATCTATCTCATTTCAGTCTCCATTGTAGGCGCGGCGTTCGCCCTCGACATCACATTTAAAGGGATTGCCTATAAAATAATAGAGAAAATTATAGAGAAAATTCAAAAAAAGATATTTTCAAAACTCTCCAAAAATTCCGAGTAGTTTGGCGACTATTGCGCGCATTTCAAACACTGCTTCCGGACTATAAAAATCCCGAAAATTCTTTTGCCTTCCGTTTTCAATATACGCTAAACACCTCATAAAGCCGCATGGCAAAAAACTTGCTGCTTGCGGAACCTACATCTGCCGAAAGCCCCTCATATCAATATCGTAAAAAAATCCATTTCAGCTTTTAGTCACACCAATTAAACGCGCAACGAGACTGCCACTAAAAAAAAGATTGCGGCTTTCGGGCAAATTCAGCCAAAAAAGCCCTACAAAACTACCTTGCGAAATAGAGCTTGTGCAGCTGCCAGCCGACTCTCCACAATCCGCCTTTTGAAACGGCAAAATCCCATATTTTTTTTAGTAGCGCCGCATCTCCCGCCTTTGACCACTCTGGGTGGAGCCAAAATGCTTTTGCGTTTGCGGCGGCGGAAGCGTATTTCTCGCATTTAGGCAAATCGGAAGGTTCGGAAATTATAAATTTCAGTTCGTCCGCCCTCGCAAGCGAAGTGGCGAGAGGCTCGCAAAAAAACTTTGGGCTTGCAGTCACCCACGAAAACTTTGCGGCAGAGTCTTCCATTATCGGCAGAGTCGCGGAAGTTTCAAGGTGGGGGGCTATCGAGCGCGCGGAAAGTTCGCGGAGTATCGGGCGCAAATCGTAAAGGCATGGTTCCCCGCCTGTAATCACCGCAATCTCCGCCTTTGATTCGGCAGCAGCGGCGGCCAAATCTTCGGCAGTCAGATTTTCCGAAGGCTGCCCTTCCCACGCGCTTCGGCTATCGCACCATTGGCAATGCACATTGCACCCGAAAAGCCTTATAAAATACGCGCGACGCCCCGCATGAAGCCCTTCGCCCTGCAAAGATAAAAACCTCTCGGCAACAGCAAAACCGCCCATATCGAAACTCCGACTCAGCGCGAAAATTTCGCGGTATTTTTCTTGTCCTCGCTAATCTCGACGCTTACGACAAACGCCCTTGATTGTGTATTTTGCCTGACAAGCCCGTCAAAGACGCCAAACAGCTCCCGCGCAAGCCCCTCGCAAGAACATTCATCGCAAAAAAACACCTTCCACGCTTCGGGCGCCGCCGATACAAGCCTTTCGGCAAGCGGGTCTTTTTTGGAGAAAGCGCACGCGTGGTCGAGATTTTCATCTATCCATTTTTTTAAAAATTTTAACTTCCCAAAATCGACGACGAATCCGTTTTCATCCGTGCGCTCACAGCCGAATGTCACGCGTATATCCCAGTTGTGCCCGTGCACAAACGAGCAATGGCCGTCGTGCAAATGCTGGCGGTGGGCAAAAGGTATGTCAAAGTATGTCTTTGTGCAGGTAAGCATTTTATTTTGATATCTCGGAAAAAAATTCTTCGTAATAAAGCACGCCCTTTTTTATTGTGGACAGGCTGAAACCCTCGTTAGGCGCATGCAGATTGTCGGAAGGCGAGAATAGCCCGACCATTATGCAGTCAAGCCCAGTGCACTGCTTTATTGTCGAAATAAGCGGTATGCTCGCGCCCTCCCGCAAATAAAGCGGCGCTTCCCCGAAACATTTTTCGGCGCATTTGTCAACCGCGGCAAAAGCCTTTGAAAGCCTAATCTGGCGCGGGCTCGACGCACCTGAAACCTCCTCTTTTGGATCTACAAAATACGCGTTCCCGGACGAGTCGTTGTCTATAAACGAAAGTTTTATTCCCTTCGGGCACCTGTCGAGCATTGCGTTTTTCACCGATGCCAAAGCCCGTTCGGTGTCCTGCCCAGGGACAGTTCTGCAAGAAATCTTGCAAAAACATTCCGACGGAATTATCGACTTTGCCCCCTCGCCCTGATAGCCGCCTCCGACCCCGGAAAATTCGAGGGTTGGCAAAACGCGCATAGCCTCCGCAACCGTGTAGCCCTTCTGTTCCATTAGCTTGTCCACGCCAAGCTGCGATTTTAGCGCATCCTCGGTAAACGGATATTTTGCGATTTGCGATTTTTCCCAGTCTGAAAGTTTTGGCAAATCTTCATAGAATTCTGGAACGTTTACAAATCCGTCCGGAGTGTGCAAAGAAGCGCAAACTTCAAACATTGCGCGCAGCGGGTTGTAAACGGCTCCCCCGAACATTCCAGAATGCACGTCGGTGTCGGGCCCCTTGAATACGGCCTCGAATCCGCCCATGCCGCGCAGGCCGATAGTCACAGCCGTCTGGGTTTCGGATACGCTCGAAGTGTCGCTTAGCACTATGTAGTCGTATCCGCTAAACAGTTCGGGGCTCTCGCGCACCAAGCGCGAAATGCCGCCGCTGCCGATTTCTTCCTCGCCTTCGATTGCGATTCCAAAATCTATATCCGCGTCGGGCTTCGACGAGAGAAAATTCACTAGCCCCGCCAAGAGGCATGTAAACGGACCTTTATTGTCGGCCGTTCCGCGGCCCCATATTTTTCCGTCCATTACGGTCGGCTCGAACGGGGGCGTTTCCCATTTTTCGAGCGGCTCTGCGGGCTGGACGTCGTAGTGCCCGTAGCACAGCACGCGCGCCTTTGGATTTTTTGAGGCGCAATTTTTACGCGCGAAAACTACCGGATTCCCTCCGGTTTCCAGCAGGCGCGAATCGAATCCCAATCCGCGCAGGGTTGAGTCGAGAAACTCGGCGCATGCGCGGGTTTCCGATTTCTTTGAGGAGTCTGCCGATACGCTTTTAAAGCGCACGAGCTCCGATATAAAGGCTAACGCATCAAATTTCATTTTATAAAATAGTGGTAAACTACCGCAAAAACTGCAAACTGCGCCAAACAGAACGCCGCCCATATCCGCGCGGATTTTTTCCAGTCCATGCCAAACGCCAAACGGTTTATAAAGAGCGGAAGAACGGCAAACGCGGCAATCAAGATTTTTTCGCAAAGGGGCGAGATTGGCAGCCCCGACGGAGCTATCCATATCGCCGAGGCGCAAAAGAGCGAAACCGCAAAAGACTCGCAAAAGCCGAAGCGCTCAAAAGGCGCAACCATTGACGCAAACCACATTGCAAAACCGCCCGCAAAAGCCGCCGCAAGCGCGACAGCCATGTGCGCGCCAAATTTCAATTCGTCATAGTACGGCAAAAAATCGGTCGCCTGAATATCCATCGCATTTCTACAAACGAGCCCGACGTCGCGGGGCGACGGCGGGCCTGTTGCGGCTTCAAGAATGGAGCCGTTTAACGGCCTTCAAACATATTCATATTCTTGGCAATCGCGTTGAAAATCTGCTGGCTTTTCATGAGATTGCCGCTGCCGTAGTCTATCACGACTTCGACCTCGTTGTTCTGTAATTGCTTCAGCCACACGACGATTTTTATGTCGAGCTCAGCGCGGGCGTATATCAGCCAAGAGTTGTCTCCGGGTATCTGCCCCACCCTGAAATATTTCAGGTCGCGCTCGAGGGCAATGTTTGTGGATTTAAACGCCGAATTTATATTGCCGGCCAATTTACCGGAAAACGATCCAGATATTTCGTCGTAGGAAGCCAACGGGAAGGCGCGGGAATCTACAACTACATTGGTAGTGCACGCACCGACAAATAACGCTGCCGCAGAAATTGCCATTAGAAATATTTTTTTCATAATGAAGGAATATCTTATAATTATTTGAATTATGCAATCAAAAAAGGCGCATTTACATTGTAGAAGCTTCAAGGACTACCAAGCAAATTGCGGACAGAGCTCCCAACAAAAATCGGATATTTTAATATATGCGCGCATTTGCCGCGTCCCATGCGGATTCCCTTTATCCATTCATAGGTATCCGCATTGCAGCAGAAAATTAAAGAACTGTCGATTTTGCCCGCAATAAAATTAAAAACTTTAAGCCAAGATTGCGCTCGCAAAATAAAAAAACCCGGGCGATAAAATCGCTCGGGCGGATTGCCGCACTTTTATTGCACGCATCTGCAAATCCGACATTTTGGCCGCAATAATCGGCCGCAATTTATATCGGGGCGCGCGGCGGAAGCAGAGAGCTATTCGGCGTCTCTTTTCCAAACAATTTTAGCTTCGGCTTTCAAGGCGCTTTCGCGCTGCTTGCGTTTACGGGAGGCCAAAAGCCTCTGCCTTTGTGCATTGGGCTTTTTGCCTGCGCTTTTTTTGCCGGGTTTGCGCTTCGCGCATGAAGACCACTGGATAAGTCCGCTCATTTTTGAATCTTTCTTATTATTGTTAAAAATATAAAATTGTTTAAGCGAAGTAAGCTACCTTTTTTTTTCTCGCGTTCCAGCTTTTTTTTCATTTTTTTACAAAAACCGCAACTTTTAGGAATTATCGGAGTTTAACAAAATAAAAACCGGTATGGCGGTCGCGGCAAAAATCGAGATTATGAACAGCGGTCGGAAAGAGACGGAACGCGCTTTTCCCGATCCGGACGCAATTTTAATGACGGAAGTTGCGGGAGGGTCGGAGCACGCATTGAGAATGATAATTGAAAAGTGGAAAAATCCGCTCGCAAATTACTTTTACCGCTCTGTGCGCAATGTTCACACGGCGGAAGACATGGCCCAGCAGACTTTTGTAAACTTATACAAGGCAAGATGCTCCTATGCCCCTACCGCAAAATTCTCAACATACCTTTTCCACATTGCAAGGCATGTTCTAATAAACGAATTTAGGAAATCCGCCCGCCGCCCGTGCGAACCGACCGACCCATCGGAAATTAAGGCCGCCGCGCCGAACGGAAGAAGCGACTTGGAAACCTCAGAACTTGAAGAAATCTTTTACACAACACTCGAACAACTCCCTGAAAACCAGAGGACTGCAATATTGCTCTACAAACAGCAGGAACTGACTTACGAGGAAATCGCGGAATCGATGGAAGCAAGCGTATCCGCCGTAAAAACATGGATATTCAGGGCAAGAACAGCGTTGAAGGAGGCGTTGAAAAATGTCTGACGATATAAAAAACAACCGCCACTTTGGCAAAAATAATCCGGGAACACCTGCCCCCATAGATTTAAAAAACGTGGACGAAGTTTTTGAGAGTCTCATAACCGCAAGCCCCATACGCTGCGGCGACAATTTTGCGGACAGGGTTCTTTCTGCCGTCCAAAAACCTTCCGAGAATGACGAACTCGTCGACAGCCTTTTAAAATCGCAGCCCATTCGACTCGGAAAATCTTTCGACAAACGCTGCCTAAACCTTTGCCTAAATGTAGGCAAACCCCTGCTCGACAGATTCTCACTCGCATTTTCTTCGGCCGCAGCATGCGCCCTGATTGCGGTCGCATCTTTCCCAGGCATTTTGAAGGAAAAAAGCCTGGACTACACAGAATTGAACGAAGACTACGCAAAACTTTCACAAATGTCGCAAGAGATATCAGATTTATCCGTATTTCTCGTCCAAGAAGTCTTTTTCGACGCGCTTCAAGCCCCAAGGCGCTAACTCGTGGCAGTTCAGCAAAACTTAAATAAAAATATCAAAAACCTTTCCATGCGCGCTTCAAGCCCCAAGGCCTGACGATTTTGCAGACAAACCACAAAACATAAAAAAAAGACGTCCGCCGCAAGTTTTTTCGGCGGCGCGTTTTTTATTTTTGCTGAATTAGTTTGCTATCGTCAAATATGCCTGCGGCAGATATTTTATTTTTCGATGCAGATATTTTACGGAAGCAAGTTAATCTAAAAAAAATATTTTGAAGTGGGAATCTTAGTCCCCATAAAAAATACCGCGCGCCTAAGCCTCAAAAAAACCGCAAATTCCGCGCAAAAAAACGCCGGACTTCATGCCCGGCGTCGCTGCAAATAAGCTCCTCTACGGCTCATTCGCATGCCTCGAAAAATTTATTAACCAATCCGGCTTAACCCGCCGCGAATAAGCCCCATTACGGCTTATTCGCATAAACAAATTCGTAATAAGATTTATTTTTCAGTTTGGAAGCCGCAGCCTCGTCGAGAAAAATTTTTACATTGGGATGGAGTTGCAGGGCGCTTGCGGGAACCGACGCTGTTATCGGGCCTTCCGCCATGTTTGCGACGGCTTCCGCCTTGCCCTCTCCGAACGCCAACAAAACTATCTCGCGGGAATCCAATATTGTGCCGATTCCCATTGTTATAGCATGCATAGGCACTTTTGAGATGTCTCCGCCAAAAAAACGAGAATTGTCAGAGCGCGTTTTTTCAGTGAGCGTCTTGACGCGCGTACGGGAACCAAGCGACGACGAAGGCTCGTTAAAACCGATGTGCCCATCAGCTCCTAAGCCAAGAATCTGCAAGTCTATGCCCCCGCAAAGGCGAATTTTATTTTCGTACTGCACGCAATATGCCCTGACATTCGGGGCGCACCCGTTCGGGATATGGGTATTGGATTTGTCTATATCGACTTTTGAGAATAGATTTTCATCCATGAAATAGCGGTAGGAATTTGAGTCTGTCGGCGGCATTCCCACGTATTCGTCGAGATTGAACGTGGAGACTTTTTTAAAAGAAAGCTCTCCTTTTTTACACATTTCTACAAGGTTGCGGTACAGCTCTAAAACAGAACCGCCAGTCGCGAGCCCGAGGACGCTCGCCCTCTTGTCGCGAAGCTGTTTTTTTACGACTTCTGCAGCTCTTGCCGACGCCTCTTTAGAATCTTTGGATATTATAATCTCCATAATTATTTAGCAAATAAAGTTGATGAGTTTGTTTCCTTTGGGAGGAAGCGGCCCTTGAAGGCGTCGCGCCAGCCTCGCGGAGTTTTTATTTTTGCCCGCAACAATACGGCGAAAGCAAAGTTCGGGGCGGCGTTGCCCTGTCCGCCGACAATCTCTCCGCCGCGGCGCACGTTGTCGGACATCCAAGATGGTATCCTTATGTGGTACGGATTGCGCTCAACCTCCTTGGTATGGCATGAAGTCGCCTCCATCTGAAATCCCAGAATGTCCTCCGGAATTTCAACCATCAGGTTCGGAGATTTCATAGCCCCCCAATATTCGGTTTCAAACACCATTCCGCCGTACGAATCCCCGAGGATTGCAAGGGCGTCCGACAACAGTAGCGACACCCCGCAATGGGTCTTGTTCCAATCGTTTTTGTGCGGGAAAAATATTGCCGCCGGATTTTCCGATGAAATTATTTTGGCAATTTCTTCGGCGGCTTTGCGCCACGCAAGCGTGCCCCGCGACTTGGGGTTTATGTTGTCGAAGCCCTCGCCGTCTGCGCATATTTTCAAATCCCAAGAGAGCCTCTTGCAGCATTCGGCAAGCTCGGCGCGCCTTCCGGGCCTGCGTGCCTTGTTTGAGCCGAGCGTCACGGCAACGTCTGTGACTTTAAACCCGCACTCTCTCATCATGCGCATTGCCAAACCGCCGGACATCGACTCGTCGTCGGGGTGCGGCGCAAATATCAAAACCTTCTTTTGCGATTTAAGGTATCTGGGCGCGCAAGTTTGCGCAAAGACAGTAGAATCCGCCTTGAATGTTTCCCCGAAGGCCTTTCCCGCTTCGCACGGCGCTCCGAGCGGGATTTCCGCCGCCCGAGACATCAGTTTTTTTAGTTCTTCCGCGTATTCCAGATAATTTTTCATCTATGCGCGACTATTAAATATGCGTCAAAATGATTCAATCCATTTTATGCGCAGCCGGCTAAAATCTGGTATATATTTCATTAAAATCCAAATATCGGTCAAAATAATAAAACTATTTGCCGATGCGCCGCGCCATCAGGACCGCCTGTCCCACATATACTGGGTTATGCCCATCTTTTCGAGAGATGATTTTAAGTCTTCGTCTTTGTCGCTTATAACCAAAAGCTTGTCGCCCGCGTCGAGCTTGGTGCCGCCCTTTGGAATGAAAAACGACGTTCCGCGCCTGACCATCATCACAAGAGTGTGCTCAGGCAGCTTAAAGCTCGCCAGTGTGTCCCCTCCTGCAAGTATCTCCGGAGTCACTTCTATCTCAACCATCGCCGACTTTATCTCCTCGGGCAATTCAACGCCAAAAGCGGTTGCGTCCTCAGGCGTCTTATCGTCCACACCCAGAAGCCGAGCCATCGTAGTGACTGTCATTCCCTGCACCACAAGCGAAAGTATCGTTATAAAAAACACTATATTAAACATCGTATGCGCCTGCGACACCTCGTAAGTTAAAAGGTAGGTAGCAAACACTATCGGCACCGCACCGCGCAAGCCAACCCACGAAACGTAGTTTACCGCGCTCCGCGAGAATTTGCGAAAAGGCGCAAGGCAGAGCGCAACGCTCATCGGGCGCCCGAAAAGTATCATGAACACCCCGACCGCTAGCCCCATTCCCGCAACAGGCAAAAGCTCGCTCGGGTTTACCAGCAGGCCGAGGGTAAGGAACATAACAATCTGCCACAGCCAGCTGAAATCGTCGAAGAAGCGCGTAATGCTGCGCCTGTGGATCATTCGGCTGTTCCCGACCACAAGCCCCGACAGATATACTGCAAGATATCCGTTACCCATGAGGGCGTCGGTGATTGAATAGACAAACAGCACGCACGCAAACATAAACACGGAATACAGAGACTGGTTTGAAAGGTTTATGTTGTTTACCACCCATACAATTATTTTAGCGGCAAGCACCCCGATAGTTGCGCCAACCACTATTTGTATGCCAAAATCTGCAAGCCCCGAATAGGAGAATTCGCCGACATTTATGTACGATATTGTCGCCATTGCCAGCAAAAATGCCATTGGGTCGTTGCTTCCGCTTTCAAGCTCCAGCAGCGGGCGCAAATTCTCCTTCAATGCAAGCCCCTTGGAGCGCAAGAGTGCGAATACCGACGCTGAGTCTGTCGAAGACATCACCGACGCCAAAAGCAGAGACTGCGGGAAAGTAAAGCTCAAGCCGAAGAAAGACGCCACCGCCCATATGAATGCGCCAGTGAAAACCGCCGTAAAAACTACCCCGAAAGTTGCCAGAACCACCCCGGGGAACAGAACAGGCCTTATGTCCGAAAACTTGGTGTCAACGCCGCCCGAAAACAGTATGATTGAAAGCGACATTATCCCGATAAACTGCGCCGTGGAATAGTTCTGAAACGAAATTCCCAATCCGTCAACGCCCATAAACATTCCCGCCGCGAGGAATACGAGCAATGACGGCACTCCGAAGCGGAATCCCGCCTTTACAATCATTATGCTAAATATCAGCATAACCGACCCTATCAAGAGGATATTTTCCGTTGTGAGCTCCACGACCATAGTAGAAAACTGTTGCCTTTGTTTTGGGAAAAATATTTTATTTTTATATCGTTAAAAAAAGAGTAATTCAAAAATAGAAAATGTACATAATTTTTATGAAAAAAATGTTGACTCTAAAAATGGCGGCAATCGCGTGCGCGGTGTTTATGGCGATCGGATTTGCGTATGCTGCGAACGTCGAGGAAATTGACGCTCCGAGTGCTGCGATGAACAAGAGCATTCCCGCCATAGTAATATTGCCGGATTCCTACGAAAAATCCGCCGACGCGCGCTATCCCGTGCTTTATTTGCTGCACGGATTCGGCGGAAACCACCAGATGTGGATAAGAATAAAGCCCGACCTTCAAAGGATAGCCAGCCTTTACAATATGATAATAGTGTGCCCCGACGGCGCGACATCATGGTATTGGGACAGCCCCAAAAATCCGGAAATACGCTATCAAACATATGTAGCCGACGAGCTCGTAAAACTTATAGACTCAAAATACCGCACGATTCCCTCGCGCGAGGGCCGCGCGATAACGGGGCTAAGCATGGGCGGACACGGCGGCTTGTGGCTTGGCATCAACCGCCCCGACGTTTTCGGCGCATGCGGTTCTATGAGCGGCGGAGTCGATATACGCCCGTTCCCGCACAACTGGAATATGGCCAAAAACCTCGGCCCATACGCCGAAAACAAGGATATTTGGGATACGCATACAGTAATGAACATAATCAACAAAATAAGCGCCACTCCCATTAAGATAATAATAGACTGCGGTACGGCAGACATATTCCACGACGTAAACGCAAAATTGCACGAGAAGCTTTTATATTACAATATCCCGCACGACTACATATCGCGCCCGGGAGCCCACAATGCGCAATATTGGAATAATTCCATAGACTACCAAGCGCTGTTCTTCGCCAAATTCTTTGCTCAGGCGCGCGGAAAATAGCGCGGGGCAAAAAAGGCCCAGCGGCACTTTGGGAATCCGCGAGGAGTTCTGAGCCTTCCGGGGATATGCATCTCTTAAAAAAATAGCGCGGGGAACAAGCGAAATATACATAAGCGCTCATGCGCTTCGCTATGGTTCCCCGCGCTTTTCTTAGATACGCAACTTTTTTAAAATTGCGGCACAACAAAAACCGCAACTATCTTAAGCATAGCTCGAAAGATATAAGGAAATCCCCCAGTGCTTTTGAAGTTGCGCGCGGATTGCGGAGATTTATTTTTGCCCGCGCTTATAAAAAATTGCGCGGCATTAACAGAAGAATACCCAGTGGCACTTTTTGGCTCTACGAGGATTTATTGACTTTCCGCCCGCATGCGGATTTTTTTCAGCGCATAATCTAATCAAAACCCGAGCATTTTAAACCGCTGGTTTTTTATTTAAAAATATTTCTGGTTTTTTCCGCGCCAGAGCAATGGGCGGGAATTTGCTGAAAAGCATTATGGCAAATTCGTTTTTGGGATTTTTACCATTAGATTACGTCCTTATTCTGCTCTCGTAAAATATGCAGTCTGCATAGTTCTTGCAGCATAAATTTTACCTTTTACCACCCTCAAAAAGAATTTTATTGTGTATCCCGACAAAACACATAATGCGCGCAACTTTTACCCCGCACTATCGGCGGCATACAAAAGTTCTCCCTGCGATTAGAGCGCGCCAGAATTTTTTCTTATATCAGAGTGCAAGCTCTTGAAAAATCCAGCCTTTTTGGAATTAACCCTTCACAAGTTTATCTGCGCTCACGCGCATAATTGCCAAAAATGCCAAGCCCCACGCGCTGCCATCTCGCATTATCCGTTATGCATACGCTCCACCCATAAAAAGCGTTAATTACGGGAGAAATCGAGCGCTTGACGCTTAAATCTCCCACAAACTAACCCTATGCAACGCCAATGCGCAAAACATAGATTTTGCGCATTGGCAATCAAAATTACAACGCCGACCAGACAAGCGCCGACGCACCTAAAATCGCGGCGTCGCTCGCGGGAAGCTCTGAAGGCATAAGCTTTACTTTGTTCCTGAAAACCGGCATCAGATTCTTCTCCATCGACTCCCTTGTCGGGACAAGCAGCAAGTCTCCGCTCTTTACAGGGCCCCCAAACAGGAAAATTGAAGATGGACGCGAAAAATGTATGAAATCCGCCAAGCACCTGCCCAAGATATTGCCCGTTATTTGATATGTTTCGGCGGCGGCGATGTCGCCCGCCCTCGCCGCGTCTTCGATTACTTTTGCGTCAAGCTCGCTCCACGGGACGTTTGCCGCCGTCGACTGCCCGTTGTATTTTGCAATCATCTCAAGGTAAGTGCGCTTTATTCCGGTGGCTGACGCGTAAGTTTCGAGGCACCCTCTCTTCCCGCAGCCGCACACTCTTCCGTTTACGACAGCGCACACGTGCCCGAGTTCTCCGGCAAAGCCGTCCGCGCCCAAAAGCAATTTTCCGTCTATAATTATGCCGGAGCCAAGCCCCGTGCCGAGAGTTATGACAATAAAGTGATCGAGATTCCGCCCGCCGCCGTAAATTTTTTCGCCAAGAGCCGCAGCGTTGGCGTCATTGCTTAGGTAGATATGCTCGTATCCTATTGCCATGCGCAATGTTTCGACAATCGGCGCGCATCTTCCGAATGGGAGGTTCGGGGCGTAGTCGATAGTCCCTTTATAATAATTCCCGTTGGGCGCGCCTATGCCGACGCCGAGGCACTCGCCGTCCGTATCGGCAGTCAGGAAGGATATTGCACGTTCAAGCCCCTCCATGTACGAGGCAAAGTTATCGTAATCCGTTGTTTTAAATTCGTGGCGTTTGAGGACTGTTCCCTTGTCGTCGACGGCGCCAAGTTTTGTGTTCGTGCCGCCTATGTCTATTCCGATTGCGTATTTCATAAAAGCTTTACCAGTTCTAAAACCGTCAAGATTGCATGTTTTTGGGAAAATCACAAATTAAAAGTTGAACTTTTTTATAAAAAAAGGAAACTAAACCACATGGACGTCGAGATATTAAGCAGGCTTCAATTCGCGCTGACAGCGTGTTTTCATTTTTTGTTCCCGCCGATTTCAATAGGATTTTCCCTGTACATAGTAGCCGTTGAGGCAATGTGGCTTAAGACAGGAAATATAAAATATTTAAATGCCGCAAAATTTTTCCTAAAACTTTTTGGAATGATATTCGCCGTAGGTGTCGTCACAGGAATTGTGATGGTGTTCCAATTCGGAACTAACTGGCCGATATACTCGACTTTCGTTGGAGACGTATTTGGAAGCCCGCTCGCAATCGAGGCGGTATTCGCCTTCTTTATGGAATCGACATTTCTTGCGATATCCCTATGGGGCTGGAACAGAGTCGGCAAAAAGGCGCATTTCTTCTCGACAGTTATGGTTTGCGTAGGCAGCCATTTGAGCGCGATATGGATTCTTATAGCAAATTCCTTCATGCAAACGCCCGAAGGATTCGCCCTCCAATACACGGATCCCGCGACACTTGCGGTGTCGATACTGCCGCAAGGCAGCGTGCCAACAGGCGAACAAATATCCAGTACCAAGGCGGTAATCACAAGCTTTTGGGAGCTCTGCACCAACCCGTCGTGCATAGACCGCATTACGCACACGATAGCCGCATGCTGGCTGTGCGGCGCATTCCTTGGGCTCGGGATATGCGCGTACTACATCGTGCGCAAACGCACAGATTTTGCAAAATCCTGCGCAAAAATAGCATTGTCGTTCGCGGCACTATCGGCAGGGGCAATGTTTCTCACGGGGCACTCAAGCGCGCAGGGGCTCGCCGTAAACCAGCCCGAAAAACTCGCCGCTTTCGAGGGCCATTTCCGCACGGAGGAAAACGCGCCTCTGTGGCTCACCGGAATTGTCGATACCCAAAATAGAGAAGTTCGCGGGATAAAACTAGGCGGGCTTCTGAGCTACCTTGCATTCGGCTCCACAAAAGCGAGAGTTTACGGGTTGGAAGATCTGCCGACAGACGAATTTCTGCTAAAAATTTATCCAGGAGCGTCTAAATCGGAACTGGAAAAAATAAGGCCCGAATATTGGGCGCCGGTGGGATTCAGCTTCCATGCGTTCAGGGCAATGGTATTTCTCGGGGCGGCAATGTGCGCGCTGATAGCTTGGGGGTTTTATTTGTGGCTCTCGGGAGGGCTGTTTTCCGACTCTAAATTTACGAAGGCTTTTTACCTGTGCTGTATTCCGTCTGCGATACTGCCCATAGCCGCGAGCCAAGTCGGTTGGGCCGCCGCGGAAGTCGGACGCCAACCGTGGATTGTATGGCATATACTAAAAACCTCGGACGCCGCCACCACCTCCGCCTCGGCGGGCGAGATAATTTTCTCGATAGCGGCATTTACGATATTGTTTACGATAATCTCGGCGGTCTTTCTCTACGCATTTTTCAAGAAAGTCAAAAACGGCGCCGATGACGCCGGCAACACGTATTAGGCTTCAGTATGGACATCTCATTTTTAGAAACTGTTTGGTTTGTGCTCGTCGGGGTGCTGCTCGGAATGTTTACGATAACCGGCGGATTCGACTTTGGCGCGGGAATTTCCCTTGGGGTTTCAACCGAAGCCAACCGCAGGGATTTTACTATTAGGTCTATTGCCCCGTTTTGGGACGCCAACCAAGTTTGGCTCATAACCGCGGGAGGCGCCTTGTTTGCGGCATTTCCGCGGGCATATTCGCAGATGCTCTCGCTGATGTACACGCCGGTGATTATCCTTCTTTTGCTGCTCGTGCTCAGGGTTGTCGGCATTGAATTTTACCACCTCGAAAACAACCAAAAATGGAGAAAGTTTTGGGGGGGAATCGTATTTATTTCGAGCCTTCTTTCGGCGGTGCTTGCCGGAGTTGCGCTCGGGGCGGTTTTCGACGGAAGGCTATTCGTTCCATACGACGGATTTTGGGACGGCTTTCTGCGCCTCTTTACACCTCTAAGCATTTGCGCAGGCGTCTTGTACGCGGCGTTCTTCGCGGCATACGGATCCATATTCCTCGCGGTGCGCGCGGGGGACGACGATTATGCCTCAAGCTTAAAAAAGCTCTCAAAAATACTCCAAGCGGTTTTAATGTGCGTATTTATCATCTATGCGGTCGTTTTGCTTATGAAGCTGCGCCAAACCCCGCAATGTTTGCCGCACGCGGCTTTTGGAATTTTGATTTCATACGTCTGCCTGTCGGCCTCGGCGCGATTTGCAAGGCGCTCAAAGTTTAAGTCTGCATTTGCGCTCGACGCCCTGTTTGCGCTGCTTGCAATAGCAACCCACTGCATGGTTTCTTACCCGTTTATAATCCCTGCGGAAACCGTGAACGCGGGGCTCGACATATCCGCGGCGGCCTCAAGCCCCACAACCCTTTCAATAATGCTCGTCGTAGCGGGGGTGGGAGTCCCGCTGGCGCTCGCCTACAATATCTATGCGTGGAGGGTGTTCCGCTCGGATAAAATCGGGAACGAAAGCCGGTAATAAATGTCATTTTACCATGCCCTGTCCGCATTTATTTGCAAAAAAATGCGCCGCGCGGAAGACCCGGGCGGCGCACCAAAACTGCAAACTACAAAACTTACTGTCGATTATGACGACATAGTCGGCCAATCGTTCAAATAAAAATAAAAATTTTTATAAAAATTTGGGAAAAATATCCGACAACGAAAAGGGAATGCGCATAGGGATATTGGGAGGGAGCTTCGATCCCGTCCACAATGCGCACATATCCCTTGCAGAAAGCGCGGCCAAACAGCTTGGGCTCGACTTGATGATTTTCATGCCGGCGCGCTGCGCTGCCCTGAAAGACGGCCCGCCCGCCGCGACCTGCCAACAGCGCGTGGAAATGCTAAAAATAGCCCTCCAATCCGTAAAATTTCCGTACGAAATAAGCGATATTGAAATAAAGAGGGACGGCATAAGCTATTCGATAGACACTGTCCGCGAACTTTTAAAAATATATCCCGACGCCGAAATATATTGGATTATAGGCTCCGACCACCTGCAAAAACTTTCAAAGTGGCGCAATATCGAAGAATTTTGCAAACTTGCAAAATTTGCCTGCGCCCGCCGCGGCGGCTTTGCTGGCGATTTTTCCGACGCCCCCGAGTGCGCCCGGATAGAGCCTATAGACTTCGACCCCGTCGACATATCGTCAACATCATTGCGCCGTAAGCTTAAAAACGGCGACACCCGCAATCTTGACATAAATCCAAACGTCCTCGACTACATTTTAAAAAATAAACTATATATCTGAGTATGGAAAAGACAAAGAAAACGACCTCCAAAACGCCCGCGAAAAAAACAGCGGCAAAAAAAACTCCTTCTGCGGTCAAGTCAGCTGCTACGAAAAAGACGGCAGCGAAGAAGGCGACAGCCCCTAAAAAAGCCGCCGCAACCCCTAAAATGCCCAAAGCTAAGAAGCCCGCCGCGAGAACTTCGGCTAAAAAGATAGACCCGACACTTGAAATACTTAAAAAATGCTGGACAGCTCTCGACGACAAAAAAGCGGAAGATATTAAGATTTTGGACGTGCGCGGGAAATCGCCAATCACCAACTATTTTATTATCGCGACCGCCACGAGCGACCCCCATATGCGCGCGCTCGCCTCGGAGCTCGATAAAACCCTGAAAGATTTGGGAGTAAAGGAAATCAGGCGCGAATACAACGACGGCAGCGGCTGGATAGTTGTTGATGGATTTGACTTCATGGCGCACATATTCCTTCCAGAGCAGAGAGGATTGTACGGAATAGAGTCGCTCTGGAAAGACGCCGATACAATCTCTCCTGATTCCCTCTAAATTTGTAGGCGCGAATTAATCAGGCGCGCGCGGGGCCGCCGATAGTTTTTTGCGAAAGCGGCCTTCTGGGTAATCTTCACAGGCGGATGAGGCGTCCCCCCCGGTTGTAATGGCGGGAATGGCTGCGCAATTTTCCAAGCGCGCGAAGAGGGAGCATTTTTCGATGGTTATGGTCTGAGGAACGACTTTCTGGATAATCTTCGCAAACGCGCGGAGTCATAAGCTATGCTGCGCGCGTTTTTTATTTTTTACCGCGCACTTTTTTTTATTTCTAAGCGGTTAAAAACAGCTACCCGTGTAATATAACGCTTCGCAGCTTTAAAAATGATAGACCGCGCACTTACGCAAAAATCTTCTATAAATTACCCAACACGCTCTTCAATTCCGTAAAATAACCAGTCCAACAAATATCGTAAGCAAAATGGCTCGTAAAAAATTTCGCCTCGAAAGATTTATTAAATATGGGAAGTTTTGCGCCTTATTACGAACATAATTTTCGCAGGCTCGGAGGGGACATACGCGACATTATGTTTTGCGGGAACGGCTCTACGCGCAATTTAACCAAGCGCATGGAGTGTATTCTCCGATGGCTATGTTTTGCGAAAATGCTTTCTGGGGTAATTTTCTCACGCTCGCGGGGCAATACACTATACTCCGCGTACTTTTTTTGCCATTTGCCGCGAGCTTTTTTGCCGTTGCACATTTTTTAAAGTTTAAACAGCGAAAAAAATGCGCTCCAAAACAATACCTCGAGAGTCCTCGCCTACTTATCCCGAATAAGCGCGATGCTACACACAAATAGAAATACCTATTTTACTTAAAAAAATTATAGAATCCACCCGCCGTCGGCCTTTTTTACAACCTTGCGTATTTCCAACATCGTAAGAAGCGCAAGGCACTTTTGGATTGGGAATCCGCTGCGCTCCGATATTTCGTCGGCATACGATACATCGGGCCCCGACATTGCCTTTACAACCGCCTCCTCGTCTTGCGACAATGCGATTTTTGCCTTTATTCTGGAATCTCCGCTTTCTTGGGCAGGCGCGTTTTCGGAGAGGGAAAATGCGAATTCGACCTGGCCTGTAGAGCGCAGCTCGTCAATTATATCATCGGCCGACATCGCAAGAGTCGCCCCCTCGCGTATGAGGAGGTTGCAACCGCTGCTTGCGCGGGAATCTATTCTGCCGGGAACTGCAAAAACGTCCCTGCCCTGCTCGGCCGCAAGGCGCGCAGTTATCATGCTTCCGCCGCGCACGTCGGATTCCACAACCACAGTCGCCAATCCGAGCCCTGAAACTATCCTATTGCGTATCGGGAAATTCTGCCTGTCGGCCCGCGCTCCAAGCTTGAACTCCGATATCACAGCGCCGCTATTTTTTATCTTTTCATAAAGCTCTGCATTTTCGGGAGGATAGACGACGTCCGCCCCGCAGCCTAAAACAGCTATTGTCTTTCCGCCCGCCTCTATTGCGCCAAGATGCGCGTATGTATCTATGCCGCGCGCCATTCCGCTGACCACTGTAAATCCGGCGCGCGTAAATGTAGCACCAAATTTACGGGCAACGCTTTGACCATATAGGCTGCACATTCGGGAGCCAACAATTGAAATGCACGGCGCGTTGAAGTCGCAATCGCCTATGCAATAAAATCCGATGGGCTTATCCGAAAGCGGAGACAGAGAGCGCGGGTAGCGGGGATCTTTGTAGTGTATGTATTTTGCCCCGATTTCTGACATGCGCTCAAATATTTTTTCGCAATCGCCTTTCGAGCGCGCCGCCAAAATTGCATCGGCGGTTTTCGCGCCAATTTTCGGAACTGACAGCAGCGCTTCGCGGGGCGCCTCGAACACCGCCTCAGGTGAGCCGAACGCTTCCAGCAGGCGCATTGCGGTTATCGAGCCGATATCGGGAATTGAGCACAATTTTATATACGATTTCCAATCTTCCATCTTTGCATTCCCCGATCTTTTATTATTTTTTTATCATTATTTTTATCATTCAGGGAAATTTCTGCTTTGCAAGGCATTTTTACGGAAATTGCGCTTGATTAAGGTTTCCGAACATAAAGAAATTTAACCGACTTTTATTTTCGTTTTAACTCAACTAGGCTTGCAAAAAGCACTCCAGTTTTCGCAGCCATTCCATTTTAATAAATAATGCGCGCCGTATTGAATCAAAAAATTTTTCCAAACAGGATAATTTCCAATCTCAAAAAAGAAGCGGCTTTTCTATATTACGCAATCTGCCGGGAGAATTGCGCCGATACTTTCGGGGAAAAAGTTTTGAAATAAAAATCCTGCACGCAAATGCGAGCATGCCCCTACTCAAAAACCGCCGCCGCCCATATTGAAAGCGGCAAAGGATAAGACGCCCCGCCCGACGCTTCAAGTACAAGCTCTCCGCAACTCACGGAACTTTTAGCCAATGTCGCAAAATTTTCGCGCATAATATTTGCCGCCATAATCGCCGAGGCGTCAATCGAATATAGGGTTATTAATGAGAACAGTGGAGTGTCTGAAAGTATGCGCGAACACGCCGACAAAAGTTCGGGCAACATTTTTTCAAGTTTCCAAAGCTCGTTTTTCGGCCCCCTTCCGAAAGCGGGGGGATCGAGAATTATAGCGTCGTACTTTTTTCCCCTCCTTATTTCGCGCGCAACAAATTTTGAGGCGTCGTCAACTATCCATCTGATGGGCGCGCTTGACATACCGCTCGCCGCCTGGTTTTTTCTCGCCCAGTCAACCGACGGCTTCGACGCGTCAACATGCACAACTTCATACCCGCTAGCCGCAGCCACTATGCTCGCAGCCCCGGTGTAGCCGAACAAGTTAAGAAGAATCGGCTTCCTCGGCGCGAGGGATTTTAAGGCAAGCTTTTTGGCAAAGAGCCCCGCTCTCTCGGCAATAAAGTCCCAGTGCGGCTTCTGCTCCGGAAAGATTCCAAGGTGCTTTGAGCCGTCCATAAATTTAGTGAGAAAATTTATCTTTCCCAAATGCAGCACCGGCGCATTGACTTTGCCGCAGAACTCCCAGCGCGCATTTTTTTTGTCGTCGTCTATGTACCGCGCGACAGATTCCCTCCACAGATTCTTTCTTGCGGGCTTCCACCACGCCTTAGGCTCGCTGCGCGTCACTACGACGTCCGCAAACCTTTCAAGCTTTAATCGGTCGCCGCTGTCGAGGAGTTCGTAGTCCGACCATTGCGACGAGAGTGTCTGTATGTTTAGCGGCATGAGAGTTTGTTTATGACATTTCGCAAATCCACCCTGCCCTCGTAAATCGCCTTGCCCACTATCACGCCTTCAAGGTTCTTAAACGATTTTCCCAATTCAATAAAATCGCAGATGTCCTCCTCAGAGGATACTCCGCCCGAAGCTATGAGATATGCCCCAAATGGGAGCAAAGTTTCGAGCATCTTTTTCTGCGACGGGATATTCGGTCCGGAAAGCATTCCGTCAGTGTCTATGTCCGTATATATAAACATGCGCACTCCTCCGCGCGCAAGTTTTTCCGCAAGCTCAAAGGCGGTCAGATCGGATACCTCGACCCAGCCCTTTATGGCGACTTTCCCGCCTTTTGCGTCTATGCCTACCGCAATTTTATCCCCGTATTTTTCGGCGAGAGAAATTGCAAATTCAGGATTTGTGCAGGCTTTTGTGCCGATTATCGCGCGCCCTACGCCGGCGTCAAACGCGCGCCTTACGGAGGCTTCGTCGCGCAGGCCGCCACCTAGCTCCACGAACATTCCAAGCCCCGCAATTTTCGATATAACCTCCATATTTGCAATGCTTCCCCCGAACGCCCCGTCGAGGTCAACTACATGTATCACTTTGCTTCCGGCTTCGGCGAAAGATTTTGCCGCATCGAGCGGATTTTCAAAATACACAGTTTTGTTTGAGGCGTCGCCCATTTTCAGGCGCACGCACTTGCCGTCCTTTATGTCCACAGCGGGGTAAATTCTCATAACTTTAAGATATTAGAGGCGATAGTTTTAATCGGGAGAAACGTCTTATTCGGAAACAATTATCCTGAAACCAAGCATGCGGTTTCGCCTGTTCATGTCAGTCTTGGAGCTCGGAAGACTCGATATTGAATCAACCGACGTCTGCGCGTCGCCGCCCATTACCGTCACGCTTCCGTCGGAGGTTTCTCCGGATACGAACTCCTCTACATTGCCAAGCAAGTCGAAAAACCCTTTGTCGTTGGCCTTTTTTGTCGCCACTTTGTGAACAGATCCGCCGCTATTGGAAGCATTCCATGAGATGGCATCTATGTCTGCGTAGCGCAGATTTCCTACGGCATTCTCAAATTCCTTCGCAGACGGAAGGGAAACCTTGCGCCCAAGTATCCACCCAAGCCTTTGGCAGAATGTAAGAGCCTCACCATATGTTGCCGACTCCACTGGATTATCTTCAGACGACTGGTTTCTGCTCGGGTTTTCCTGCATTACTGTCTTGTAAAGCTTCTGGCTGACTTCCGTCTTAAGCATTTTTTTGCCTGAACCGATAGGCAACAGTAGGGCGTTTACGGATTTCTGTATCTCGGCTATGCGCCCCATTGCAAAGTTTAGGTAGCGAACTCGTATAAGGTCTTCGGAAGTTATGTCGGCATTGCGCGGAAAATCATTTTTAAACTGCTCTACGCGCGCGACGAGATTCGACGATATGTCGGACGCCTTGGATATGTCGGAGGCCTGCAATGCGGCAGTGAAGTCGCGGTCAAGCGCCTTTATATCCGCAACGTAAATCTTGCTCTTGGCATCTGCCGACAAGTTGGAATATTCGGAAAATTTTTCTTCCGACGCATGTGCGCTCCGCGGGAAAAGCGTATTTATATCCTTCTGCCGCTGCGCCGCTAGAGAGTATTTGTCGGAAGCCGCCGCATATTCGCCCTTTTTGAGCAGAGCCTTGGCGTCTTCAATGAGTTTGTCTATTTCTACCTTGACGTCGGAAGATTTTAAAGAGTCTATCTCCGAACGAATACGCTGCAAACGCATGTAGTCGTTGTATCCTGAAGTGGGATATCTTACACTTATGTCCCGGCTTATCTGCACGGCTTTTTCAAATTCCGCCACTGCCGTTTTCCAATCGGATCTCGTAAGAGCGGCACGCGCATTTTTTTCGGCCTCCAGGCTCTTTTCGTACATCGGGCGCACTTCAAGATTTTTTACGGCTTTGTCTAGCTCGACAACTTTTGTGACATTTTTATATTTTGAAAGCCAATACGCACGGTTTATTTTATCCTGAATGTCATACGCCTGCCGATAGAACTTTTCCGCGCCTATGGAATCTCCAGACGCCTCGGAAGACTTGGCGTTTCTTTCAAAATCTGCAACTAGCCTCGAGAGCGGTTCCGCCTCTATATTTTGCAGGCGCGTACGCAGCGCCGTAAGCCGCTCCATCGGAGTGTTGTCTGAAGAAGTCGCCCTTGCCTTTTCTATATATATTTCTTGCAGCCTTATTGCCTTGCGCAATTTATCGACATCGCCCGCCGACAACATTCCAACCGACGCCGCCTTTTCAAATTCGGACTCAAGCTCTTCGGACTCCTTCAAAAGCTGCGCGCTTTCAACAGACGGATCTATATATTCCGTCGGCGCCTTAACCGATTTTCCTGGAGATATGATTGTAAGGAAATAGCAAAAACCTATCACTACCGCCGCGAAGAATACGACGAGCAACCATTTTAAAAGGATTTTCATAATCTGCATAGTCTTGACTAAAACCGCGCGCAAGTCAAACAGATACTTGATATATCGGCCCGCCAACAAAAGTTTCTACCCGCCGCCGTAAACGGCAGTTTTTATCCTCCCCAAAACCTCGCTCTTGCGCCAAACCTCTCGATTGTCGGGCTTGTGCACGGCAAAATTGGATAGCCCATGCGCACCCCGATTGGCTTCCAGTATCCAAGCGCCAGCTCGTACTAATGCGCAATGAGATTAAAATGCCAAGTTTTATTTCCGTCAGCGCATATCGTTTGAAGCGCCAATACACACACTTTTGCCGCACTTCATCTGAATATCAACACCCACCACCATATTCCGCGCTCCTATTTTAAATCAGAGCCAAATTCTCTATTATATAGAAATTTTACTGTCCGCGTTGCAACGGCTAAATTAAGGAATACGGCGAGCAGCAGCATAAAAAATCCAAAAACTTTCCATCAATATAAAGTTTTGTAAAAGCGCGCAACTCGCTTTGTGATTGAAGTAAGCGCCTGGGCCGGGCTTATCGCAAGCCCCCTGCAATATTCCTCTATCGATATTTCGTCTTTGCCGCAAGCCCCAACAATTATTGCCTCATCGCCTTCTGATACGCCTTCAATGTCAGTGACGTCAATCGCCGCCTGGTCCATGGAAACTCTCCCGATTACCGGCGCGCGCCCACCCTTCAAAAGCACGGACATCCGCCCACCGCCTTCGCGCGGGACTCCGTCGCCATACCCAACTGAAAGCAGCGCTATTTTTGAATCGCGCCGCAAAGTGAAAGTCTTGCCGTACCCGACAGTTGCTCCGGCAGGCAGATCTTTTACAAGGCTTACGGAAGTTTTAAAAGTAAGCACCCTCTCAGGCTCAAATCCGCGAAGCATCGACTTTTCCGAAGGCTTTATGCCGAAAAGCACAAGCCCCGCCCTAAGCGCCCTGCCAAAGACGGGAGGCACAGCGGAAATGTCGCATACATCGGCGTGATGGAGGTATATGGATCTCCCCGCCCCCCCAAGCCTGCGCGCCGCGTATTCTAGAAATTCTGCGTTTGGCTCGGCGCCTTCATTCGGCGCGCCAGTCCCCGTCCCGGGCACGCAAAACGCCTCCAATTTTAAAAACGGCGATTTTACAATTACTTCGAGCATGTCGACAGCATCGTCGAATGACGGAATCGCGTCTCCGAAAACGGGAAGCCTGAAATGCACAGGCAATACCCGCCCCTCAGCCTTGGCGGCCGCCTCAAACCTTTTGGCCTCCTCGGAGCTCGCTATTACAGGTATGAGATCGTTTTGAAAATACGCCGGCTCCTCTCCAGGCAGAGATGAACTCATAACTATAATTTTCCAGCCCGGGCCAACCTCCCTCACGCGCTCGCCCTCTTCCGCGTTGGTCACGGCAAATGCATCGGCGCCGCTGAGCATGAGCCTAACAACTGCCGCCTCGACCCCGTACCCAAAAGCGTCAGCCGACAGCAGAGCTATATACCCCCTCTCGCGCCCCATGAAGTATCTGAGCTTGCCGAGATTTCTCTCCAAGGCGCACAAATCTATATGCACCGAACACCTTAAATGCGTGCTTGAGCCTTCCATTTTACATACTCCCTGTTTGAAAGCGACTTAGGCTCCGGCACTGCTTTGCATTCCTGCGCGAGCAAAGGCTTGGAAAGCAGAGTAAGAGCCGCCGCTTTCGCAGTCAAATCAAGCCTTTGCAGCCCTTTCAGCCTGTCGTCCACAGTAGAGCGCTGGTCGAGTAAAAATGCCAGCCCTCCACATTCTTGCGCCAATCCGATTTCAACCTCCTCTTGAAGGGCGACTTCCCCTCCCTTGAAATCGAGCACATTTACAAAGCCTTTTCTCGACGGCGCCAATATCCTAAATTCACCTTTTTCGCGCGCATTCAAATTGCCCGCAAAGCCCCCATATAGCGCAAAAGCGGCAGTCTGCATGCAATCCCATGAAAAGAGTTCCGCATTTGTCAGGGCAGATATAGTCGATAAAATACAGCTGCCAACGCGCGTTGAAAGCATCGAACCAGGGCCTATGCACAGCGCGAACGCCTCTACTTTCCCAGGCTCCCCGCCGCAAAGCTCCGAAAGCGATTCCGCGAAAATCTCCATTGCCATTTTGTCCCGCGATATTTCGGAAACAACTGCGCCCCCGCTCATGAGAGCCATTTTTACGCGCTCCCCCGAAGCGTCCGCAACTGCAATGCTTTTAAAGTCCGAAAGCATGTCAAAACCTCTTTCTCAAATTTTTTGGGGCAATTCCAAGCTCCTCCCTGTACTTTGCGACAGTCCTGCGCGCAACATTTAGCCCTTCCGCCGCAAGAATGTCGGCAATCTTAGAATCGCTCAAAGGCGAGCGCGGAGATTCACCGCGTACAATTTCCCGTATGCGTTCCTTGACCGAAGAACTTGCGACCTCTCCGCCGCCTGCAGACTCGTACCCTGCGCTAAAAAAGCTTTTCAGCGCCACAATCCCGAAAGGAGTATCTGCATATTTTTCCGACACAGCCCTGCCGACGGTTGTCGGGTGGACCCCCACAATGTCGGCGACCTCCTGCATCGTCATTGGTTTTAGAGCCGACTTTCCCTTTTCAAAAAATTCGGGCTGCAGCGAGAGTATTGCAAAGGCTATTTTTAAAAGAGTCTGCTTTCGGTGCTCTATCGCGTCGATTATGAATTTACCCTCGCGGAGCTTCGCGGATATGTACTCCGCTTCGTCGGCCCTCAATGTCGCGCTGGCGGCCATTTTTCTATATTCTTGGTTTATCCTGAGCTTCGGCAGGGAATCGTCGGCAAGCTCGGCTGTCCATGCGCCGTCGGGTAGTTTTTTATAAATAATGTCGGCCTCTACATACTTTTCTTCGTCGTCGGAAAATTCGTGCGCAGGGGAAGTGTTCAGCTTGGCTATCTCGCCGATTGCGTCTTCAACATTTTCCTCTGTGACATCCTCGGCCTTCGCGATTTCCGGCACTTTGCGGCGCACGAGCAAATCGTAATGAAATTCCAATATCTTGTGCGCGAGGCTTCCGCCAAGGCCTTTGCGCTCAAGCTGCAGCATTAGCGAGTCGCGCATGTCGAATGCCCCAATGCCCGCAGGCTCGCTTTCCCTAAGAAGGGCGAGCGCTGCGTCTATATCCTCCTTCGAAAATCCATCTTTTTCGGCGCGCTCTAGCGCCTCGCGCGGAAGAAATCCCCTCTCATCTAGCTCCCCGACAAGAAATGCGAACGCCTTCGCAACTTCCGCGTTTGGGGCGTCAAGAGAAGCTTCGTTTAGAAGATACTCCCCGAGGGACTTTTTGTCGGGTATGGAATTTAGGGCGAAGTCGCGCCTCTTATTTTCGTCTTTTGCTCCGTCAGGATCCGGAGAGTCCGCGCCGTCGTAGTCTGAGTCGTCGTAAGTATCGCCGCTTTCCCCGACAGACTGCGGCTTTTCGGCGATTCCGTCGGCGGCGGCGTCTTCAAGCAGTGGATTCGTCCTCAGCTCGGCCGCTATTATGTCAGACAACTCGAGCGAAGAGGCTTGGAGTATTTCAAGGCTCTTCTTCAATTGCGGAGTCAGAACGAGACCCTGTTCCACCCGCTGCGTCTGTTTTATTTCCGGCGGCATTTCGCGTATTTAAAGCTTTATATTTACAGCAGAATTCCGCTGTTTCTTCAAGCATTACTTTTTTGTTGCCGCCGCATTGAAAACTTTAAAAATGCACCCCCAAAAGCAATATTTAAACCCACTTACATCGCGGCCAAATCCGCGGCGCACCTTTCCCTACGGCGCGCGGGCGGAGGCGAAAGCAACTAAATGGCAGATATCAAAAATCCCCGCAAACCGGAAATTATGTCGCCCGCAGGCGACTTCGTGTGTCTCGACGCCGCCTTAAAAAACGGCGCCGACGCCGTGTATTTCGGGATAAAGGGCAGCAATATGAGAGCCGGCGCGAGGAACTTCGATATTTCCGAACTCCCCGCCGCAGCGCAAAAGTGCCGCGAATACGGCGCGAAGGCATACCTCACCCTAAACAACATATATTTCGACTCCGACTTCCCGTCGCTCGACACCAATATAAAAGCTGCAAAGGACGCCGGCATAGACGCCGTAATCGCCTGGGATTTCGCCGCAATAGAGCGCGCGCTAAACTTAGGGTTGGAGGTATTTTTATCCACGCAGGCAAGCGTCGCAAATTCTGACAGCGTCTGCGCGTACTTCAAACGCTTTGGGATAAGGCGGTTTGTTCTCGCGCGGGAATGCTCGCTCGAAGCGATAGCCTCCATAAAAGCCGAGGTTGCAGACAGGCTCGGCAAACATGATGCGATTGAAATCGAGGTATTCGCGCACGGCGCCATGTGCGTATCAATAAGCGGCAGATGCTTTATGTCTGAGTACACATCGGGCAAGAGCGCGAACAGGGGCGAATGCCAGCAGCCCTGCCGCAGAAAGTACCGCGTCAGCGAGGTGAAGGAGGGCGGCGCGGAATTTGAGCTCGACGGCGGGTACGTCATGAGCCCGAAAGATTTGTGTACGCTCCCGTTTATAGAAAAAGTTTTTGAGGCCGGAGCGGACTCGCTAAAAATCGAGGGAAGGAACCGGAATGCCCAATATGTGGCATCGACTGCAAGAGCCTACCGCAAGGCGCGCGACTTTTGGCTTGAAAACCGCGGTGCGCCCGATTTCGCGGAAAAATTCTCGCAGCTCAAAACGGAGCTTGTTGCGACTCTTGAAAAGAATTTCAACAGGGGATTTTCCGACGGTTTTTACATGGGCAAGCCCGTTGGCGACTGGACATCCGAGGGCAACCGCGCAACCGTAAAAAAACTCATAGTCGGGCGCGTAAGAAACTATCTCCCGCGAATAGGGGTAGCGGAAATAATAGTTGACGACCACCCTGTAAAACTCGGCGACACTTTGTGCGTGGAGGGGAACTCCACAGGATACGAGGAGTTTAAGCTCGAAAGCGCCCAAATAAACGGATTGCCTGTTGAGAAAATAGAAAAGGGGCAAATAGCCGCGATAAAAGTTCCGTCAAAAATGCGCGCCAACGACAGGCTGTACCTGCTTAGCAACGCCTAAAAGTTTTAACTATTTTGACTTTGTTTACAATTTACCCGCCAGGCATATTGACAAAATTTTCGGGAATTCTATTTTCAGCTACATAGGGAAAGGATGTTGTATGAAAAATATTTCAAGAAGAGAATTTCTGGCGCGCGCAGCCCTTTCGGCGGGGCTTGGTGCGCTTTCATTGCAATTTTTATCGGCCTGCAATAAAAAGAAGGCCTATCCGCTCGGCGTGTGCGACTGGACTCTCGGGGGCGCGGGCAATCCAAAGGCTCTCGAATTGTCAAAACAGGCGGGGCTGGACGGGACGCAGATTTCTTCCGCAAAGGAAAAGCCCGAGGGAGAATTTTTCACCAAGGAGCAAATAGCGGCATACAAAAAGGCAATGGAGGAAACGGGAATGAAAATCGCGTCCACTTCCCCCACTTGCATGAACTCCAATCCGTTCTATTTGGCGAAAGGGGCTGTCGAATTTACATGCAGCGCGATAGACGCCGCCGCAGAACTCGGTTCCAACTGCATACTTTTGCCCTTCTACGGCCCCGCAAACATGCAGAATCCCGACAAGACCATGAACGAAAAATGCTTTGCCCCGCTTGTCTCCCGGCTGAAAGAAGTTGCGGCATATGCTCAAAAGAAAAATGTCATGGTCTCGATGGAAAACTCTGTGTCTGCCAAGGACAATCTGCGCATAATTGACGCAGTTGGCAGCGACTGGGTCAATGTCTATTTCGACATTTTCAACTTCCAATACTACGGCCACGACACTCTTGATTCTCTGAAAGCGCTTAAAGGCCATATCGGGCAAATGCATTTGAAAGACTCCAAGCACAAGCTCGATTCCAACTCGGGGCTTCCGCGCAAAATGGACGAATGCCTGAGAACGATAGAAACCATCGGCTATGAAGGGTGGCTGGTGTTTGAGCTGCACGGATTTAACAGGAAAAAAGACGGCGAGGAAATAGACACAATCCGCCACAACGCGCAGTTTATCCGCAAATTTTACGCTTAATAAAAAGCTTTGCTGAATTTTCTAGGCGCTGCAAATCAGTTTGCACAAAATATAAGATGACGGGTCGATTTTATTCGTACCCGTCTTTTTTGTGCCCTTAAAAAAAAATGAACTACCCGCAATACCCTGATTTCCGGATATAGAGTCGGAACGCGCGTAAATGCAGACTGCCTCGCCTGAGCTGGTATGGAATAGGTTGCCGGAAGCGCGGAACCTGTGATACTGACCTCCAACCCTGCGGCATGTAGTGCATGCTGACCACCTATGCGGCGGCATGGAATGCGGGCTAACTGCCTGCTCAGCGGTATAGAATACTGACTGCCCCTCCTGTGCGGGGTATTGTGTGCAAATTTACCGATGGCATGGGGTGCGCAATGCGAACTAAGCGCCAACGTGTCATCTGAAATGCGGACTAACCAATATCCCTGCGGCATGGAATGCGCGCTAATCTCCAACGCGCTTTCTGAGCTGCCAACCCTGCGACAAAAAATGCGGACTTAACCATCAATGCGCTTTCTAGGATAAGATCTAACCACTTGCGAGGCGGAATAATCCCAAAGATTTTTCTATTTTGTTTATGTAGCGCCTGCTTCCCGTTTTTCCAATGTTTCATAGGCTTTTTTTATTAAATCCCGCAACGTATTTTTTGTGCGTTAAAAATTTTAGATTTCGTTCTGAATAAAGAAAGAATTTGAAAAAATCCGCCTTTTGCGCGCCAAGAGGATTGTTTTCTTCAAGTAAGTTTTAACTTTCGAAAAATTGCAATCTTCGGACATTTTTTAATATATGGCTTACAATTAGAGCGATAGAGTAAAATTTTTGGCAAATTTTGCGCAATTCGCAAAAAAAATATTGCGTATAAATCGTGCAAAAAAAACTAAGAAAAACTGAATGATTTAAGAAAATTTTGCAGAATTTACATTATTCCTAAAACTAAAAAAGGCAAACATTATTTAATTTTTGCGTCAACGATTTAGAGCGGGGCATTAGTTATTTTTTAGTATTTATTGCATATAAATATCTCACAATTTAAAATAAAAGATTTAATATTTTTGAGAAAAAATTTGACATTTTCAACACTATTGCTAATGAAATTCTTATCTCATTCCCCAATAATTCCTAATTCAAATCATGATCTCAAAAACTAAAATTATTTTCTCCCTGCTAACAGCAGGCTTTATTGCCGCCACAAATGCCGCCGATATTGAGATGAATCTCAATTCTTCCTCAACTTTTCCCGGCAATCTTTCAGATCCCTCCGCCTATCTCGAAAACGGGACCCCCTACACCGGCACAATCGATTCCTCAACTAACATAACTTTAAATGCGCAATTTGACAGCGTCCCCGATAAAGACATTGTCTCTGTCTCGTCTAATATCACAGCGGGCAATTTTACATACAATATGAATTTCCCCAAGAGTTTTTGGGGAAAGACAATGCTAAGCTTATCAAACAATTGCACATTTTCCGTAGATAATTTTTATTTTAATATAAACGAGAGCCTCACCTCTCACCCGAAACTCTCATTTAATTTGAATAGCGGCGCTACTTTAAAAGTTCGCGGCGACTTTCTCTACACCGACATCAGAGCCAATAAAGACTGGTATCAGACACGACTGGCTATCTCCGGCTCTGGCAGCTTCAATGTCGATGGCAATATGACGATAGATTCAAAGCCCGCCACGCCAGCTTGGAGCAACAACTTGGACGGTGTAGTATTGGAAATCAACGCCACAAACTTTCGCGTTGGCGGCAATGTAACCATTCAAAACAGTAGAGGGGATAAGAATATTATCTATATGTGTGGCACTTCAAGCACAAGTTACGCACGCTCGTTTGGCGGCTTACGCGTATCCCAAAACGGAATGATTATACTTAATGGAACCCCGGAAAAGGCTAGCACAACAGATTTGATTTTTACAAACACCTCTGAAAGCGAATACGTAGGCGGACTTTTTTGCATTGAATCAAATGGTGTATTGCCCGACAATAAGCTAAACATAAGAATGACAGCCGACTCTGTCGGAGGGCGGCAAATTATGAGGTTCAACAATCTCCCAGATTGGTCTATGGACAACATTGTACACAAGGGTTCCCCCAATTCGCTCGGCGAAGTGGAAGTATCAAACGGCAGGGTGGATATCGGAATGTACGACGGCATGAAGGGCGGCAAGCTCATGCTAAACGGCTACAACGGTGCAGCCAACGCAATATTCAGCGCTACGGGAATTTTTTCCGGAACGGAAAACGGGAAAGTAGTTTTCGACTCTATGGAATTTTCGCGAGGAACAATAGTTTTCGATTTGGCGGAGGAAAAAGAATTTAGCGACTTTATTCAAATAAACGGCGCCGCCACCAGAACTTCAGATACAGCTGAACTGATATTTGATATAAATATCTCTGCGTACGAATTGGAAGGCTGGCTTAGCGCTTCCCAAGAAGACGAATGGAATGTCGATTTGATGTCGTTTTCAACAAGCGAGAGCAATTTGACCGCCGACGATATCACCTTAAAACTTCAAGACGGCGTATTTGGCAAATTGTCCATAACTGACCTCGACGGCATATCAACTATCACTGCAAGCCTTACGACTGTCCCGGAACCCGCGGAAATTGCGGCTCTATTCGGACTTGCCGCCCTGTTTTTTGCATGGCGGAAAAGGTCGAAAAAATAGAAATTTTATAAAATAGCCTACGGGCGGATTTTATGTCCGCCCGTTTTTTTTGCCTCCTTTTTTTGCGCCCGTACCACAATCTGCACCCGCGCTGAAAAGCCGCGAAAAGTAAAAAAAATCGCACTCGACAAAACGCAATCGGGCATTGCGTTAATTTAGTTAGTGCAAATTCCCTTTCTATAAATTTTGCCGCAAGTTTCCTTTCGTTAAAATATAAAAAAAGCCCCAAACTCTAAACCACGGTTGAAGTATATCCAAAAAAATTTAACGCCACTCAATTTGATAAGACATTTTTTCTTTTGGCGTTAAATCCCACGCGGGGAAGCCGCCCAATTACTTCTTGCGAATCGGCACGCGAAAGCGAAAGCCCCTTTAAATGCCCCAATTTATGATGAAAAAGCTTGATTACGCCGCAAAAAAATAGAGTCTATTCAAATACGATTTTTTAAAATGAAAAGAACTAATACCTGCAACGAACTCACTTCCGCCGACAAGGGCAAATCGGTCACCCTAATAGGCTGGGTACAATCCGTGCGCGACCACGGCGGCATAATTTTCGTCGACCTGCGCGACCGCGAAGGCATAACGCAAGTAGTATTCCACCCGGAGTGCCCCGTGTACCGCGACGCCCAAAAGCTCAAGGACGAAAGCGTAATACAGATTTTCGGAACAGTGGCCATGCGAGAAAACGACACCGTAAATCCCTCCCTAAAAACGGGCGAGATTGAGGTTGTGGCCGACAATATGATAATCCACAATGTCTGCGAAACGCTGCCCTTCCCGCTCGACAACGAACGCGCCGACAAAGTCAACGAAGACCTGCGCTTGCAGTACCGCTATCTCGACCTCCGCCGCCCGCGCAATCTCAATCTGCTGAGAATGCGCCATAAGGCCGCAAAAGCCCTGCGCGAATATCTCGATTCAAACGGCTTTACGGAAGTCGAAACTCCCATACTTTTCAAAAGTACTCCGGAAGGTGCGAGGGAATTTCTAGTACCGAGCCGCCTGAACCCCGGGCAATTTTACGCGCTCAACCAGTCGCCCCAGCAATACAAGCAAATGCTTATGGTTTCTGGCATCGAGAGATATTACCAGATGGCAAAGTGCTTCCGCGACGAAGACCTAAGAGCCGACAGGCAGCCCGAATTTACGCAGGTCGACATCGAAATGAGCTTTATCGACCGCGAAGACATGTATTCTTTAATAGAAAACATGCTCAAAAAAGTCTGGAAGGACGTCCTCGGCATCGACATTCCCACTCCGTTTAAAAGAATGCCCTATTCCGAAGCGATGAACCGCTACGGCGTCGACAAGCCCGACACGAGATTTGAAATGGAGCTCACCGACTTCACCGACACTTTCAAGCAAAGCCAATTTAAAGTGTTTTCGTCGGTCGCAAACGGCGGCGGCTCCATCAAGGCGATTAACGCAAAGGGGCTTGCGGACATCACGCAGGGTGAGCTTAAAAATCTTGAAGATGTCGCAAAGACGCTCGGCGCAAAGGGGCTTGCTTTCATAAAGGCGGAAAACGGATCTTGGAAAAGCCCAATATTAAAATTCCTATCCGAAGCCGAACAGTCGGAACTCAAGCAAAAGCTGAACATTGAAGACGGCGATATCGTTTTCTTCGCGGCGTGCGAATGGGAAAGGGCCTGCTCAATCCTCGGGAGAATAAGGCTTGAATGCGCCAAGCTCTTGCAGGCGCGCGGAAAGCTTTCAATCCCAGCCGACCAATTCAATTTCCTGTGGGTCATAGAATTCCCGCTGATGCTCTTCGACGAAGAGCAAGGCAGGTACGTTTCGGCACACCACCCGTTCACTTCGCCCGTCAAGGAGGACATAAAATATCTCGACTCCGACCCTCTCCGCGTGCGCGGGCAGCACTACGACATCGTCCTCAACGGCGTGGAGCTCGGCGGCGGCTCGATAAGAATCCACCAGCCCCAAGTTCAAGAGAAAGTTTTCCGCGACGTCCTAAAAATTCCGGAAGACATAATTGAATCCCGCTTCGGCTACATGTTAAAAGCTTTCAAATACGGGGCTCCGCCGCACGGAGGCATAGCGCTCGGATTTGACAGGCTCGTAAGCATTCTGACCAACCGCCAGAGCATACGCGATATCATTGCATTCCCCAAGACCCAAAGAGGCCAGGATTTAATGGCTCAATCGCCCTGCCCTGTGACGGAAAAGCAGCTTAAAGACCTGCACATCGCGGTGGTCGACGATGCGTCTGCGCAATAGCCTATTATTTTAACGATAAAAAATCAGCGCCCGCTTTTACGGGCGCTTTTTTTTGCGAAAATCTATCCTTTTTAGCCCAAATTTTTTAGTCTCAAAATCGGAGGGCAAGTCTCCTGTAAATTTTTTTTGAAAAAATTTTTTCAGACACATTTTGATATTTAGCATATTGGTTTCGTAATTTTAGTTTATATCTCGGCAATTGGACGCACGTTTGAATTTGAGCGGCGCGCGGAAATTATAGAAACAATGGCCTGCGTCTGAGCAAAAGGGTTTTACGATAAAAATGATTGCTGGAACATATTGCGGCATACGCTGTCTGTTCCCAAAGAGACTCCAAACCGACAGGGCAAACTCCCGCAAAAAACGGCGTTGCCTGCCGCAAATTAGAAAAATGTAAAATCTCAAAAAAAACACCAAAAAAAAGGAAAACATATGGTACTAGGCACAAGATATCCAACCCTCGCATTCCACACAGGCGGCGCAGGACAAGCGCAAGACGGTATTCCGCCACAGCCATTTGAAACGTTCTGCTACGACTCCGCTCTAATGGAGGCTAAAATCGAAAATTTTAACGTCATTCCATACACCTCCGTGCTCCCGAAAGAATTATTCGGCAAAATATATCCGGTAGACAAAGTCAAAAAATTCTTTAAGCATGGAGCCGTGCTCGAAGTCATCATAGCAGGCAACGGCGCACGCCAACAGGATCACAAGGCAATCGCAACAGGCGTCGGGATATGCTGGGGCAAAGACTCCAAAGGAGAACTGATAGGCGGCTGGGCCGCGGAATACGTCGAATATTTCGACACGTACGTCGACGACGACATCGCAAAATCACACGCCGAAATGTGGCTGACAAAATCACTAAACCACGAGCTCAATATACGCGGAGTTCAAAAGCACAGCGAATTTCAGATGTTCCACAACTTTGTGAATATCGAGCAGAATTTCGGCTACTGCCTGACCGCGCTCGGATTCCTAAACTTTGAATTCGCCGCCCCCGCGACGGTATAACCCCTAAAATACCATGGCGGACTCCAACAACGGCTCCGCCGCCCCTGCCGCCCAGTCTTCCGCCCAAAAACTGGGCGTCATTGGGCTCGGCGCAATAGTGCTAAGCTCAATGATTGGGGGCGGCATATATAGTTTACCGCAAAACATGGCGGCCTCGGCCTCCGCGGGCGCGGTGATTATCGCGTGGATTATAACCGGCATCGGGATATTCTTTATCGCAAATTCGTTTAGAATTCTCGCGTCCGCGCGCCCGAACTTGACCGCGGGCATTTACATGTACAGCAAAGACGGTTTCGGCAACTACGCAGGCTTTACCATCGCATGGGGATATTGGCTCTGCCAGATTTTCGGAAACGTCGGCTATGCGGTTATTACTATGGACGCGCTGAACTACTTCTTCCCGGGCGTATTTACCGGAGGAAACAATGTTTGGTCGATACTCGGCGGGTCGGTCCTGATTTGGACATTTAACTTTGTGGTGCTCGCGGGTGTAAAACAAGCTTCCATTATAAATATAATCGGAACTGTCGGAAAGCTCGTCCCGCTCTTGCTCTTTTCGATAATTCTCCTATTTGCCTTCCACTGGGACAAATTCACATTCGACTTCTGGGGCAAAATGGCAATCGACGGGCATACGCTCGGAGGGCTCGGCGCACAGATAAAAAGCACTATGCTCGTCACGCTCTGGGCATTTATCGGCATTGAGGGAGCAGTCGTTCTCTCGGGACGGGCGAAGTCGCAGGGCGACGTGGGTAAAGCCACCATTATGGGATTTCTCGGAGGGCTGATAGTTTTCATAATGCTTTCGGTTCTGCCGTTCGGCGTTATGAGCCAACAAGAAATTGCGTCGGTCGCAAATCCATCAACTGCCGGTGTGCTCGAAAAAGTCGTCGGGCCATGGGGAGCTTGGCTTATGAATATAGGCCTGCTCATATCGGTCTTGGCGAGCTGGCTTGCTTGGACTATCATCACCGCCGAAATGCCGTTTGCATGCGCAAATGACGGAACATTCCCAAAGTTCTTCGCAAAGTCAAACGCGAGCGGCTCTCCATCGACTTCGCTCTGGATTACAAGCGCTCTCATGCAGATGGCAATGCTTATGGTCTTCTTTTCCAACAATGCTTGGAATACCATGCTTAGCATAACGGGCGTCATGGTTCTGCCGGCGTATCTGTCGAGCACGGCGTACCTGTTTAAAATCTCAGAGGAGAGAAAGCTGAAATCGGTGGTGCCGGGGCTTTCGGTTAGCGCGTCAATGGCTGCCGCGAGCGGCTGCATCGGCGCTGTATACGCTTTATGGCTAATCTACGCAGCCGGCTTGGAATATTTGCTGGCATCTGTCATATTCCTAACAATAGGGATACCGTTTTACATTTGGGCGCGCAAAGAAAACGGAGAAAAGGCGTTTAACAAAGCCGAGCTTATAGGGGCGGCCGCGCTCGCAGCTGTATCTGTCGGCGCAATATACGCCATGGCAGCCGGGAAAATCAACCTCGGAGGGACGCCATCGACCCCGACGCCAGCCGCCACACAGCAAATAAAGCACTCCCCGATAATAAAACGCCACGGACACTCGGTGCCGACAAAAGAGCGCGCCGACGCCGCTTCCGCAAATGCCGAAGCAAACCTGAAAGTAAACTGAAAAAGGCGCGAACATGCAAAAAGGCGCAGCCGTGCGGCTGCGCCTTTTTTTTGTTTTTTGCGGGCATATGTCCGCGCGATTGGTCTTTTTTTATATTTATGGGAATGAGTCCGCGCGATTGGTCTTTTTTTGATATTTGCGGGAATGTCTCCGATAGGCTTTTTTTATAAATTACAGCGCCTTTTCGGAATCCAATACCGCTAACGCTTGACTGCAGCAAGAACCTTTGAATGCAGCTCCGGCGTGCAGGAAGCGATTAGCCCCCAATCGTGGCCTATTTCGCAGCCGCCACGCCAGTCGGAATAGGAGAGCCCCGCGCCCTTCAATATTGGCAAGAGCGCGGTAAAATCCCAAACTTCAAGAAGTGCGTCCGCCATAACGTCGGCGTAGCCCCTGCACAAGAGCATGTACCCGTAACAATCGCCCCATGTGCGCGAGATTGCCGCGGCATCTTCAAGCCTCTTCCATTGCTCCTCGCCGCGCAGGCGCGAACAATAGCGCGAGTCGGAAGTCAGCAGCGTTATGCCTTTGAGTTCCGTTTTCTTGGAGGGCGAGACTTTCGCCCCATTAAACAGGCACTCTTTGCAATCGCCTACCATGCGCTCGCGCAAGACAGGCTGGTTTATCAGCCCAAGCACAGGCTCCCCGTTTTTTGTAAGCGCTATGAGCGTTCCGAAGAGGGGAACGGCGCTTATAAACGATTTTGTTCCGTCAATCGGGTCTATCACCCATACGTATTCGGCGTCTTTGTTAAAGGTGCCGTACTCCTCGCCAATTATTCCGTGGTCGGGGAATTTTTTTTGTATCGCCTCGCGCAGCATGTATTCCGTATTTTTATCCACCTCCGTCACGGGGGAATTGTCTTTTTTGAAATCTACGCCGTGGCGGCGGCCGAAAGACTTTGCGATGTATTCGCCGCTCATGTCGGCGAGTTCGTTAATAAAAACCTTGAAAGTTTCGCTTTGCATGGGCGTAATGTATGAGATTCCTACGACAATGGGCAAGATGAAAAATATGCCGCCGATTTTCGCCGTAGACTTTGAAGGGTCGGCTAAAATCGGGGTAGTTGAATATGGCGTCGCGGAAATTCGCGGCGGCGAGATTGTCTGTGCGCACACGCGCATCTGCGCCCCGAAAGCGAAAATATCTGCCAGAGACTCGGGCTTCTTCGGAATTTCCAACGAAATGGCAAATTCCCAAAAGCCGTTTTCAGCCGACTTGCCGCTATTTTGCAAAATGAGGGCGCGCGGAATTTTTATGGCGCACAATGCGGTTGTTGAGGACAGTTTTTTGCGCTCGGCACTCCCCTCGCCAGGGATTGTCCCCGACTTCGCCCACGGTGGCGTCACGCCCGAATGGGCACCGTGGCTCGATACGTGCGCACTCGTAAGGAATTTATTTCCGTCAGCAGGGGGTGCGAAACTGTCGGATTGCGCGCGCTCGTTCGGAGTTCAAGAAAGGATAGACGAAGCGGCGAAAAAATTTTGCCCGGAAAACCGCGCAAAGTGGCACCGCGCGCTTTACGACGCAATCGCCTGCGCCGTCCTGTTCATAAGAATAGGAGAGTTCGACGGAATGGAGCGCGCAGACATACCGTGGTACGCAAAATATTCGGGAGTCGGCGACGCCGGGCAGGAGCGTCTTTTTTAGGGAAATTTCAAATATGGAGTACGCAAGAAAAATCCGCTTGCTCAACAAGCTTCTCGCGCATTCAAGCCCGTACAGTCTGCCGATGTGCGCGGACGCCGCGCGCGGAGTGGAAACAGCCCTCAGCCTGCCTGAAGACGACCTCGCGCCGCTCGAAATTTTTGCGAAGCGCATACTCGCGCTATACGACCCGTCTGCGGCGGTAGAGGTTGTCGAGCTCGCGCCGTCGGAGCCGCTATTTGCGCTCGCGCCGATTTCTTTGGCGGTAAAAAGGCTCTCCGGACATGACAGGGCATACCTCGTTGTTTGCGGGCTTGGGGAGTTCGCCCGAAAGACAAAAAAATCTATAAGAACCCACTCTTCGGACGTAGCAACCATAGAGGGCTTTATTTCCAGATACGAAAAAGCCGTGCCCAATCTCGAGATTCTTTTTATATAAGTATAAAAAGAGAAAAATCTTTTTCGTTTGCAAATGACGTCGAAAGGAGTTTAGTTTCAAACGCATGAAAACTCTGTTTCAAAAAATTCTCGACGGAGAAATACCGTCGAAAATCGTCTATAAAGACGATGTTTGCGCCGCCATTAACGACATCAATCCGCAGGCGCCCGTCCACGTTCTCCTATTCCCGATAAAACCCATTGCGAGAATTGCCGAAGCGAAAGAGGAAGACGCCCAGATACTCGCGCACCTCATGCTCGCCGTGCCGAAAGTCGCGGAAAAATGCGGGCTTAAAGACGGGTTTAGGGTTGTTATAAACAACGGGCTCCTCGCCGGCGAAACCATTCCGCACCTGCACCTTCATATACTCGGCGGGCGCCAACTGCACTGGCCGCCTTGCTGATTTCGGCAAATGGCAACCTTTTTATAAATTTTAACCCCAAACGCCTTTTCAGGCGCACATACTGTTTGCGACAAAAGGCTGCCCGTTAAAAATGGCGGGCGGCATAATTTCGGGGTAAATAACGCTTGTGGGAAGGTTATAGGCACAGGCATGCGCTGCGACAAAGAATAAATTGCGCTCGCGCTTTTTTTAAACCGCGGCAGGATTATTGTTGGGCAAGATATTTTGTCTGAGATTCTGCCAAAAAATTGTGCAAGAATTATAGCTCGGCAAGATATTTTTCTTTCTGCGCTTTTTGTCTAAAAGCGGCGGAAGGGATTGGAGTGAAGTAAAATATTTTTGCCCCCCGCGATTTTTGCGTATGTTTTTTTATTACTTTTTCGGACTCTTATTAAAGTATTTAGAGTTTACGGCGGCATTCTGCAAAAAAAAGTAAGTATGCCACGCGCAAAACGGTAAAATGAAATAAATCGGACTCCGCCTTGGACGATTCGCGCAAAATATATTTACTATTCATCTAGGCTTGCCTTGAAATCAAACTGCTAGAAGATTCTCGGCAACACTGCGCTACCCGGCGGAGGCGGCAAAATAAAACTCCTGCGCCTCAAAGAAAACTCCGCCGCGCACATAGCGACTTCCCGCTGTAAATCCAAAATCTATCCTCCAACACAAAAAATTTCTCTGAAAAAATTAACTTTAAAACACTCGTTAAAAAATATCTCCTAAATCCCAGCTTTCAAATTGGGAAATTCAATATTCTGAAATAAGATTTTGAGAAAAAAATACAAAATGCCCCTGTCAGGAAGGTTTATTTATAAATAAATTCTTGAAGGCATGCACAAACACTTTATTATTTATTTAATTATACATGTAATGGACAAAGGAAATTTATGAGAATTTTACTGCTCGCCCTGTTGCCGTTTGCAATATGCGCATGCAAACAACAGACGGATACGGCGTTTACCGAAAGCGATAAAATAATAACAAACCCCGGGCAGGGATTCGCATCATGCACGCAAAAGCCGAGAACGGACGGAATACTCCCTTACGGCGTCGGCTACGGGCGATACGACTGGTCGGACTTTGAGCCGGAAGACGGCAAGTACGACTGGTCTAAAATCGACGACCTCATTGAAAACTACGCTAAAATCGGCCTGCCAGTATCATTCCGCATAACCTGTGCGAACTACCACAGCAACAAGCCCTACTCCACACCAAAATGGGCGCTCGACAAAGGCATAAAATACAAGCCATACAACTGGGAAAAGGAGCGGCAAAACCCAAAAAACTCCTTCACCACAATGACGCGCTATACGCCGTATTTTGACGATCCGCTGCTTATAGAGCTGCATACGCGCTTTGTGAAAGAGCTTGCAAAACGCTACGACGGCAATCCACACATAAGCTCGATAGACCTCGGCGGGTACGGCAACTGGGGCGAATGGCATACATACCGGCTTGGCGTACCAGAAGCGACACCGCAAACGCGCAAAAAATTCGCCGACGCATACATCGACAACTTTAAAAAAACGCCAATAGTATTTATGAGCGACGACGCCCAGACACTCGAATACGCACTTGAAAAAGGCGGAAAATTTCCGCGCGTCGGCATACGCCGCGACGGCGTGGGCGGCCCGTGGCATTACAGAAATTGGATTGGTTCTAAAAAATACTCGCGCATTCCAAAAATGGGAGAAATTTGGAAATCGCAGCCAGTGCTTCTCGAATTTATATCGTCCCCCAACAAACAAAAGGAGTGGTCCATGCAGCGCGCCGTCGACTTCATTCTCGGCAACCACTGCAGTGTATTTAACGATAACTTCCACTTCAAAAACACTTTTACATCCGCCCAAGACGCCCCCCTTATCGAAAAGCTTAAAAAATATATAGGGGCGCGAATAGTTATCGACCGAGCACATATAGCGTCAGATTCCCGAAGCATTGAAATTTCACTCAAAGGGAGAAATGTCGGCTGCGCCAAAATCTACCTGCCGTATGAACTCGTCTATGAGCTGCGCGCCACGGACGGGAAAACGGCGGCAAGCTTTTCGTCGAAAGAAAACCCGTCGGACTGGCTGCCGGGCAAAATTTCTGCATCAGATAAATTCGAACTGCCCAAAAATCTGCCGAAAGGCAAATATGAACTCGTCGCGCGCCTTGCCCACAAGGGCAAAGTTCTCAGAGACTTTGCATTTGCAGTAAGCGAAGCCAACCCTGACGGCTCAATAACCATTGCAAAAATCTCAATATAGCGCGCGCCACACACTGCCCGCTCAAAGAAAAATTCTTAAAAAATAAAAAAATGAAGAAAACAATATTTATATTTACCGCCCTAATCGCATGCCTTACTGCGTTCTGCGGGCAGTCTGCCGAAAAGTCCTTCACCCCGGACGACTCGATAATAGAGAATCCCGGGCAAGGGTTAATGCTCGTTTCAAAGCGGATTGAAGGGCTGCCGTTCGGAGCGTGCTACACGCGCGTTTCGTGGGCGGATCTGGAGCCCGAAGAGGGCAAGTACGACTGGTCTAAAATCGACAAAGCCATAAGTTGGGGCGAAAAAAACAAAATCCCCGCGTCGTTTAGAATTATGTGCGCAAGCTACCATTCAAAGGGAAGATATTCCACCCCGGAATGGGTATTCAAAAAAGGCGTTAAAAGCTCGGAGTTTTCCTGGGAAAAGAAAGACCAAATTCCTTCAAAACCAATGACGACCCTCGTGCGGGTCACTCCGCATTTTGACGATCCCATATTCATAAAAGAGCACTCCAAGTTCATTAAAAAGCTCGCCGAAAGATACGACGGCGACCCTCGCATAGCTTTTATCGACATAGGCAGCTACGGCAATTGGGGCGAATGGCACACACACAGGCTCGGCATACCCGAACCCGATCCGAAAATCCGAAAGATCTACGCCGACATGTATTTGGACAATTTCAAAAAAACCCCTCTCGTATTCATGAGCGACGACCATACGACTCTCGAATACGCACTCGGCAAAGGCAAGGAATTTCCGAAAGTCGGCATACGCCGCGACGGCGTAGGGGGATACTGGCATTATCAAAATTGGATTGGCTCTAAAAAATACTCGCGCATTCCCCAAATGGGGGATATTTGGAAGACCCGCCCGGTTCTTCTGGAATTCATCGCAAACGCCGCGAAACAAAAAGAGTGGTCGATGAAGCGCGCCGTCGACTTCGTAATATCAAACCACGCATGCCTTTTCAACGAAAACTGGCAGCTGTCGCAAATGAACGACGAAGAGAAAGCTGAGTTCCGCAGGCTCGCAAAGGATATCGGCGCGAGGATATGCCCTCGGCATTCGCGCGCTGAGCTGTCCGGCTCAAATTTGGCGGTATCTCTGGACTTGCTAAATTTTGGGAATTGCCCAATATACCTTCCCTACGAACTCGTATATGAATTGCGCAATCCCGACGGGAAAGTGGCGGCAACTTTCGTTTCAAAGGCAGATCCCGCAAAATGGCTACCCGGCGAAATATCAGTCTCCGACAAATTTGCTCTGCCCCAAAACCTGCAAAAAGGCAAATACGAACTTGTAGCGCGGCTCGCCCACAAATACAAAATTTTTAGAGACTTTAAATTTGCCGCGAAAGAATCTAACTCAGACGGCTCGGTCACTCTCGCTGAAATATCTCTATGACTTATTTTGACAAATGGCGCCGCGCTGTTTGTCAAATGAACTTTTACGTCGGGGCTAACCCCTATATAGACTTGCAATCCGATACGCATAAAATATTAATCTAAAATATACATATGAGAAAAATAATCCTACTGCTTAGTGTCTGCGCGCTACTATGCGGCTGCAAAGAACAATCTGCGGAGAAGAAATTCACCCGCAATAACGATATAATCCAAAATCCCGGGCAAGGCTGGATGTCAATAGGCTGGAAGATGGATCCGAAACTGCCGTACGGCTCGCGCTATGTGCGCTTCCACTGGGGAAGCCTTGAACCCGAAGAAGGCAAATACAACTGGGAGCCCATAGACAAAGAAATAGAGCGCGCGGAAAAGCTCGGGATTCCGTTCTCCTTCCGCGTAATGTGCGCATCGGCGCACAGCGCCACCCCATATGCGTCGCCTGAATGGGTTTTTAAGGAAAAAGGCGCAAAATTTGCAATGTTCAAAAACGACCCCAACGGAGACTCCTCTACGGGCGATACGAGGTTTGAGCGCGTCACTCCGATTTTTGAAGATCCCGTATTTATAAAACTCCACGCGCGCTTTATAAAAGCCCTCGCCGAAAGGTATGACGGCGACCCTCGCATATCCACGATAGACATAGGCAGCTACGGCAACTGGGGCGAGTGGCACACGTTCGGCCTTGGAATAAAGCCCGCCCCGCTCGAAGTTCGAAAGCAGTACGCCGATATGTACCTGAACAATTTCAAGAAAACCGACCTCGTATTTATGACTGACGATGCCGTCGTTCTCAAATACGCAATAGGCGACGGCGAAGGCTCGCGCGTGGGTCTGCGCAGCGACGGCGTTGGCGGCGAAGGGCACTACGACCACTGGATAGGAAAGGGCAAATATCTCAAAGCGGGTGTCACAAAAATGGGGGACGTATGGAAATACAAGCCGATGCTGTTTGAATGGTACGTATGCTATCCCGACATGTTGAAGAGAAAATGGCCGCTTCCGAAAGCTGTCGATTTCATACTATCCAACCACGCATCGCTCGTTTCTGAAAATCTCAGACCATCGTCAGTCCCCGCCGAAGAATATGCGCAGGTTGAGAAGATTTCTCGCGGAGTGGGCGCGCGCATATTTGTCGACGCCGCAAAAGCCGCATTAGGCGGCGGAAAGCTAAAAGTCTCCCTCGAAGGCGAGAACGGAGGAATTGCGAGGATATCCCTGCCCTACGAGCTTGTATACGAGCTGCGCGCACCCGACGGCAAAACTGCGGCAACTTTTGTATCAAAGGCAGATCCCACAAAATGGCTGCCCGGCAAAATATCAGCGTCCGACGAATTTGAACTGCCCAAAAATCTGCCAGAGGGCAAATACGAACTCGTCGCGCGCCTCGCCCACAAAAATAAAATTTTCCACGACTTTAAATTCGCCGCAAACGAAGCCTCGAAAGACGGCTCAATATCCCTCGGAGAATTCGCGTTGTAGGAACTGAAATTCCCCATGCGCTTTTTTGCAAAATGCCCCCGCCGGGGGCGTTTTTTTTGGGGCTTCGTTTCTTCAAACTTGACTTCGCAGGCTAAGAATGAAATATTACCGAAAAGTTGTCCCGTCCGCAACTGTGCGGGCAAAATATTTTTTGCAACCCCAAATATAAATTCAAATGCCACTCATAAAAAAACTCTCCGCGCGCCTTCAAAACCACCCCAAACGCATAGTGTATCCGGAAGGGGCGGATCCCCGAATATTGCAGGCCGCGCGCCAATTTTCAACGCGCAAGCTCGGAGTCCCAATTCTGCTGGGAGACCGCGAAAAAATTTCGGAGATTGCGGCTGCAATAGACGTGCGGCTCGACGGCATTAAAATTATCGACCCGGTAAAATCGGACGACTTTGCCGAGTTGTGCAGGATAATGAAAGCCCTGCCAAAATTCAGGGCCCTCGACGACGACGGCATACAAAATCTAGTATCAAATCCGAACTACTATTCAACGTTGATGCTAGCAACAGGCCGTGCCGACGCAATGCTCGCAGGGGCTACTACCTCGTCCTCAAATGCGCTGCGCCCGATTTTTCAGATTATACCTCTGCAAAAGGCGTTTAAGACGGCAAGCTCTATTATGATACTTTCAACAGGACGCCCGGAGGTCGGGATTGACGGCGACCTATTCCTAGCCGACTGCGGCGTCATTCCGGAACCGACCGAAGAGCAACTGTGCAATATTGCCTTAACAACCGGCTTGCTTGCTAACCAGCTTACGCTTCAAACTCCGAGAATTGCGATGTTGTCGTATTCCTCGAAAGCCTCCACGTCCAACCACCCAAGCGTCATAAAAATGAAAGCGGCAACCGCCCTTGCCCACGAAAAGGCAAAGCGGGATATGCTCGACATGGAAGTTGACGGAGAGCTTCAAATTGACACAGCCCTAAACCCTGAAGTCGCGCGGTTGAAGAATATTTCAAGCTCTGTTGCAGGGAAAGCGAATGTGTTAATTTTCCCCGATCTCGACAGCGGAAACATATCGTCCAAAATGATAAAAGTTCTCGCGCCGGAAATCGAATGCTACGGGCAAATTCTGACGGGGCTCACAAAGCCCGCGGCTCAAATATCGCGCGGTTCGAGCGTCCCGAATATTTTTGGCACGAGCGTGATAGTCGCAGCCCAGGCTGTCGACCGCAGATTTATAGACATCGACTTGGAGCTTCATTCATAATTTCGGCCCAAGCCAACTATTCCCATAAGTATTATTCCTATAAAAGCCCGCAAGGTTTTCTCCGCGGGTTTTTTTGTGGAGGTTTCTTATTTTGCAAACGCACCTTTAATAAATTCTGGCACAATCGGGAATTATGGCGATTTTACAATAGAAAGAAAAGTTGTATGGCTAATGCAGAAGAAGTCGTATGCCTAATGCAAAAGCCGCAATTCTCCACGTCGGTTTTCCGGCAAAATTGTACACCATGTTGCCTCAAAAATTTTTACACCGGAAATTTATAATATTTATTCGCGCGCAATCGCAGCTGTAGTGTAGTCGCACAATAGCAAAGAAACATTAAAGCGCCGTTAAGAACGCCCGCAATCCGCTCAACCTTGTCCGCCTTCCGCACCACTAGCCTTGGCTTTTGCCTGGTGTGAGGAAGTGACAAGATATACGCCAATAAATACTAGAAATGCCGCGGCAACCTTTTCCCATGAAAAATTGTCCTGCCCCAAATACACAGCAACCATGGACGCCACAAAAGGCTGAACGTAATTGTACATCGCCATTGTCGTAGGCCTCATTCTCTTGATTGCCATAGCTATGAGAAGATATGTTATAAAAGTGGCGCCGGCTACGACGTACAGCAACATCGCCAAATCGGCCGCTCCAAAATTATCCTTAAACGCGTCGGGAGCACAGGTTATCGATGGGGTTATCGGCAAAAACATTATTGATGCAAATAAAAACATCCACTTCATAAGCGTTATCGGCGAATGGCGCGATGTGAGAGGTTTTGACATAGCAAAATATATTGCGGAAGAAAGTCCGCTAAGCAAAATAAGCAAGTCACCTGACGCCGTGCCTGTAGAATTTACAGCGTGGTTTGCCGAAAGAATAAGCCATATCGCGCCAGTTGCCCCTGTAAAAACGCCTGTCAGTTTCCTTGAAGTGACTGGGTCTCCCATAAAGAGCGCCGATATTATCAGAACCATAAGGGGCGTCATTGTGACAATCACAGAAGCGTCCACCGGTGAGGTTTTCCCCAGCCCGTATATAAAGACGCCTTGGTTTAATACCACTCCAAAAAGCGAAAAAACGAACATCAACGCCAAATCGCGGCGGTCTACCTTGTCGGACTTTACAAAAATCGACGATATCCAAAATAAAATGGCCGCACCCCACATTCTAAACAAGGTTAACATTTCTCCTGACATACAGTTGGCCACCAAATACTTTGATATCGGTATGTAAATCCCGAAAATAACGTTCGCAGTAAAAATGCATGCGTGTCCCTGCAATCGCTCTTTTGTCATTTCTTTAAAGATGAAACTTCCAAGTATTTCCCATGTTTAAAAAGAGTCAAGCAGGTTATGTGTAGTTATCGAATAATTGGAATGTTGTTAGATCTTTCTTTTAGACTTTTAAATTACTTGACAATTTTAGCAATTGCCCGCATAAGTTTTTTTCAAAGAAGCCTATATATGAAAAAGTTATTATCATTTATCATAGCATCCGCGGCACTATCACAAATAGCCTCTGCAGCTTATTACGCATACAAGGGAACAGATTCCGATCTCTCCAATCCCGACAATTATTACATTTTAAGCGATATAAATGCCAATGATGTGTATTCAATGGCACTATACCTATATTCGAGCGACTATGCCGGCGACAACGCCGCAATGCGCGCCAACTGCCCTGAACCAAACGGAGGCATAGCAGGCAAATATTCGCAGGCTACAACCGCTCCGTCTGCCACAGACATAATTTATTTCCACGGCTACAGGTTTGCAACTGTCGAAGGTGAAACAGTCACATGGGGGAAGGAAACCTCCCTATCATACCCCATAAATATAAAAGAATCCATAACAAACGGCGGAATGCTCATAAGGGGCGGATCGCCAAGCTTTCTGCTTGGCAGCGCAGATTCTTCGAGCTCCACTTTCGCCATAAATACCGGCACATTGAAGGTCGGTTATGTGGGCGCCAATTTTTATATTGCAGAGGGCGCAGCCCAACAGCGTTTTGAAATAAATGTTTCGGGAGACGTTGCGCTCAGGGGCGGCAATTCATTCAACTTCGGGCAATCGGGAGCCGCACTCAACGCGCTCACAGCAAAAACATTTACAGTCGAAGGAAAGATGAATGCGTATGTAGGAAGGATAGAAACCTCAGGAGATTTTAAGATGACTACAAACGCAACGCTTAGCATGTTTCTCGATGACTCGATTTTCAACTGCACCGGCGAAGACGCATTAATAAAAGTAGGGGGCACTTTTTCCAAGAATGAGAATACACAACTGTATTTCGACTTCAACAATGTCGGGTATGAAGAGGGAATATACGGAACGTTTAACATCATAAGCGCCGATTCTCTAAGCGGTTTTAACACTTCCGACTCATCAAACGACATCTCCTCGGCGACGTTAGACTCCATATCGGCAATATTTGGAGAAGACGCCTTCCTTCAATGGAGCGGAAACAATTTACAGTTGGTGGTTGTCCCAGAGCCTTCCGCCTTTGCCGCGCTTCTTGGATTGTTTGCAATGGCATTCGCGTTTAGGCGCAAGATTAAATAGCTCTTCTTTCTGCAAAAAGCGGAGGCAATTTTGCCTCCGCTTTTTTTATACACAAAATAATGAATCTCCCGTCCTGTGTTCCTATCTCTCTAACATCTTATATTATGTAATTCAAAAAAAGCAAAAGTGATGAAAAAATAAAACAAGTTTTTTAGGATATTTTATACAGCATAAATCTAAAATTATTTTCCTTTCGAGAGCTGATTTGCAGTTTACGATTATCACAAATAAAAAATTTCTCTATTGTAAATCGTGCTGTTTAGCTTCCGCAAAGGACTCTGTGCCGAACGCGTGATAGAATAGAATAAACTTGACCACCTTGCCTACTAAGGCGATTATCGATTGAGTTATGAAATTGCTTAAATACGCCGTTTTTTTAGCAGCGCTTGCCGTATCGGCCGCGGTCGGAGCGTGCTCGTCAGACTCCGGAACAGCCCCAGAAGAGCAAGAGGGCGGAACAATAGGCGTGGATTTCAAAGGCGAGCCTAAAATATCATACGTTCTCAACCGGTATATATCCGATCCCGAGACGCGCTCAATATACGAAATATTTACCGGCGAAGAAACAACTTACGGGAAACTCGTGATAAGAACGCAACCCGACAAAAGAGCCGGAATGTATTTTTTTGTGATGTTCGGATACGATCCTGACGACATAGCCCTCGCCTGCACTTTTGAGTTGTCGGTCGATTCAACTGGGGACTCCAAAACAAAAACCTACAAGTTTACAGTTCCAGAGACTCATTCTGTGACCCGTGAAATAGCACTCGGAGTCACCGGATCAGATTGGCCAGGTCCCGATGCAAAGGTAAACGCGTGGAAGCTTGTCCTAAAATCTCCCACCGGAAAAATTTTGGCGCAAAAGCATTCTTGGCTGTGGGAAGACGATCCCGATACGGCAGTTGACAACAGCATCGAAGGATTGATATCCGGGAAAAAATAAAAGCATAAAATGCATAAAGATTACGAATGGACTCCCTTTGAAAAACTCGAAGGGATTTCTTTTAAGAAAAGCGATTTTTGCGAGACGCTCGACGGAGGGCAGTCGTTCACATGGGACAAATTCGACGCCAATAGAAATGAATTTGACGCGGCGTACGAGGGCGTTTTTGGAGGGAGGGCGCTGAGAGTGGCACTCGACAAATCCGGAAACGTGCACTTTTCATCGCCTGCCGATAGTTGCGAGGGAGCCGAGCAAGCACTGCTCGAATATCTTGACGCCTCAACCGACTACGCGCCCATTCGCATAACTCTCGAAAAAACCGGCGACGCAAACATTTGCAAAGCTCTAAAAATCTGGCCAACGCTTAGAATACTGAGGCAGTCTCCCGCAGAGGCAATAATATGCTTTATTTGTTCGTCCAGCAAAAGGATAACGCAGATAAAGCAGTGCGTGCGCCTTCTATCCGATAAACTTGGAAAGCCCGCAGGCGGCGGCAGACATGCGCTGCCTGCATTTTCCGACATCGCAGCAGCCCCAGACGATACGCTGCGCGATTGCAAGCTAGGGTTCCGCGCCGCATATCTTAAAAAGTCCGCCCTGAAAATCGTATCCGACGGCTTCAATCCCGACTCGCTCCGCGAGATGCCATACTTAGACGCAAAAAAATATCTGCTGTCGCTAAGCGGCATAGGCGACAAAGTTGCAGACTGCATTTTATTGTTTGGCGCATACCGCCTTGAAGCGTTCCCCGTTGACACTTGGATAAGGCAAGCCATGACAAACTTATACTCAACCCCGCAAAACCCAGATAAAATCAGGGAATTTGCCGCCGGAAGATTTGGCAGATACGCCGGGTTCGCCCAACAGTTGATTTTTGCCGCAATAAGGAAAAATCTGATTTAGACGCAAAAACTATTGTCTAACGTCGAATTTTTAATATAAAATCGAACAGATTTTATTATGGTGAAAAAGCTAAACAGACAGGAAATTGAGAATCTGATGCCGCATGGCGAACCGTTTCTTTTTATTGACTCTGCCGAGATTGGAATCGGGGAGGCAAAAATGCGGTATAAAATCAGGGACGACGAATATTTTTTTAAGGGGCACTTCAAGGACAATCCCGTATTTCCAGGCACGCTGATGTTTGAGGCGATAGGCCAGCTTGGTGTCCTATATCTGCTCTCTTCGGACGACCCCGCGATAGAAAAGCCGGTTGACAGAAAAAAAATATTTTTTATGTCGTCCGACAACGCCAGGTGCACGAGAATCTGCCGCCCCGGAGAAACGCTTGATATTGACCTTAAAGTTTCCCGCATACGCCGGCCGTTATTTTTCTTTGAAGGGAAAAGCTCCGTAAACGGCGAGCGAGCCGCATTCGTGGAAAAGATCACTTTAACTTTCGATTACAAATCTTAAAATGAGCAAAAGAAACGTCGTAATAACAGGATTGGGCTTCATAACAAGCATTGGCAACGACAGGGAAACTGTCGCCGACAGCCTCATAAACCTCAAAAACGGCATCGAAGTGTACAAGCAGTTCGACGACCCTAAAATTCCCGCGAAATGCGTCGGAACAATAAAGAATTTCGACACCGAAAGCTGCGACCCCGAAGACTGGACATATCCTCCTGAATATCGCGTTCGCCGCGATGTGCTGAGAGGCTTTGCGCCGCACTGTTTATACGCTTACTGCGCAATGGAGCAGGCAATAAAAGACGCCAATTTATCCCCCGCCGAAATATCCAATATAATGACTGGCATGTACACTGCCTCTGCTGGCTCCTCCGGAATGCTCTACCATCATATGCAAAAAATGGACAAAGTCGGGGCGCTGCGCTGTTTTCCATTCGCGATAGTATGCTCAATAGTAGGTACGCTTTCATTCAATTTGGTTTCGGCATATAAAATCAAGGGCGCAAGCTGCGGATTTGCTTCAGCCTGCGCGAGTAGCTCACACGCCATGGGATTCGCATACGACGAAATAGCAAACGGCCGCCAAGACAAAATGTTTGTAGTAGGCGGCGAAGACGGCAATATGCGCACGCTCCTTCCGTTTGTCGGAATGAGGGCCCTAAGCATGAATCCGGATCCGCAGACAGCGTCACGGCCGTTCGACAAACATAGGGACGGCTTTGTCGGTACGGGCGGCGGGGTTGTTGCCGTTCTTGAAGACGAGGAGAGCGCCCTGAAGCGCGGAGCCAAAATTTATGCGCGCATGCTCGGCTGGGGACAGGCGAGCGACGGCTACAATGTTGCAATACCGCAGCCGGACGGCGAAGGCGTAATCCACGCGATAAAATTCGCCCTTGCAAGTTCGGGCATAAGCGCGGACGAAGTCGATTACATCAACGCCCACGCCACCTCTACCCCAATGGGCGACGTCGCCGAATTGAAGGCGATAAAATCGGTCTTTGGAAGCAATGCGAAAGCAATGATAAGCTCGACAAAAGCGATAACCGGGCATGGTTTGTCGCTGGCAGGGGTAATGGAGGCTGCATTCTGCGCGCTCGCGATGAAGGAGGGCTTTACACCAGGCTCGGCGCACATCTCTGAACTCGATCCGGAAGCCGAAGGGCTGAACATCATCACTAAAACGCAAATGACGGCACCCAAAACGTCGCTTTCGCTTTCGAGCGGATTCGGCGGAGCAAATGTTGCGATAGTTTTGCAAAAAGCGTAAGATGATTTGGCTTTACAGGCTGCTTTTCTTGCCCGCGCTCGTCCTAAGCGCACCGTATTACGGATTGAGAATGCTCCGAAGAGGCGGGTATGGACTCGATTTTTCACACCGCTTCGGGCGCCAAAAAAATTTGCCGCCCCCCGCAAAAGGCAAAAAAAGGATATGGATTCAAGCGGTAAGCGTCGGGGAAGTCGAGGCGCTCGCGCCGCTTATTGACCTGCTCTGCGAGCGCGGCGGAGTAGAGCTTGTCGTGACGACGACAACAAGCACGGGCTACGCAATCCTGCGCAACAAATACGCCGGCAAAATATTTTACGCAGGTATTTTCCCGTTCGATTTTATGCCCTTCTCCGCGAGTGCATGGAAGCGATTGAAGCCCGACGTAATTGTATTGATGGAAAGCGAGCTCTGGCCGGAACACCTCCACCGCGCAAAAGAGGAACATGTCCCTGCATTATTGATAAACGCGCGCATGTCCGATAAAAGTTTTAGAAGATACTCGCGTTTTCCAAATATCGCCAGGCGCATACTCGGCAAACTTTCTCTGATTGCCGCGTCTGGAGAGCTCGATCTCGGAAGGTTTATCCGCCTCGGCGCCGATCCCCGAAAAACTTTTTGCGCCGGCAACCTTAAATTCGACTCAAAGCCAGCCGAAACTTTAAGTGAAAACCAAAAACAAGCTTTGCGCGAAGAGCTTGGCTTCGCAAATGATTCGCTTGTCTTGCTCGGCTCGTCGACATGGCCGGGCGAAGAGGAAATGCTCTTGAAGGCGGCCGCAAAGCTGAGAAAAGAGGGCATAGACTGCCGTCTGCTGTTGGTCCCCCGCCACGCCGAGAGGCGCGCGCATATAGAGGAACTGATAAAAAATGTTCCGTATTGCGTCCGAAGCAAGTCGCGCCGCGCCCCCGCCGGGACGCTCGCGTATCTCGCCGACACTACCGGCGAGCTTCGCACGCTTACCCAGATAGCCGATATAGCCTTTATAGGAAAGTCCCTCCCCCCGAACGATGGAGGCCAAACACCGATAGACTGCGCCGCGCTCGGAGTGCCTATGGTATACGGGCCGAATATGTCGAATTTCAGGCGCATCTGCGCAACTCTTGAAGAATCAGCGGCGGCGATAAAAGTAAAGGACGCCGAAAGCGCCATTGCTGAAATTGAGCGGCTTGCAAAAAATCCGGAATTGAGAAAAACGCTCGCCGAATCCGCCAAGAAATGGCACTCGTCTAACATAGGCGCGGCAAGGCGCGATTTTGAAGCCATCGAGAAGTTTTTATAGCGCAATCATTCTCCAAAAAGTTTGGCATCGCGCCAAACTTTTTTTTTAATTCTGCGGATCCATAAATTTTCAAATCGCGCGCTTGAGCTTTTGAAGCGGCAAGTTTAGGCGGCAAAATTTTTGCAAGAAATATAAATTTACTTTCTGCGCAAAAGAACCGCATTTTATAGATTGACGAGGGCGGCCAAACTTGCCTTTATTGTTTGAAAAATACACTCTTAAACAGGCGGAATCTACACAGCCATGTCAGCAGACCTCATAGCAAACTACATTGAAGCATTTGCGGCGTATTCGCAAGCATACCCCGTATTATTTTGCCTTTTTATATTCGTATTTATGGCGATAGAAAGCTCTTTCATACCGTTTCCAAGCGAAGTGGTTATGATACCGGCAGGTTTTTTGGTGGCAAGATACAATATGCTCACAGCCTCGCATTTGTCAGACTTGTTGATAATTATAATACTCGGCACGGCGGGTTCCATAGCCGGGGCTTTCGTAAACTACGCGCTCTCGATAAAGCTCGGCAGGCCCTTTCTGCATAAATACGGAAAATATTTCTTTCTAAAAGAAAATGCCCTAAACCGCGCGGAGGAAATTTTTAGGGAATACGGGGAAATAGTGACATTCGTCTGCCGCCTGCTACCCGCGATTAGGCAGCTCATTTCAATCCCCGCAGGGCTGTCGAGAATGAATATCGCAAGATTTACCCTATTCACAGGGCTTGGAGCCGGGATATGGACAACAATCCTCGCAGGTGTCGGATATTACTTAGGATATCTGACGGGCGACATATCTTATTTGGAACTAATTCATAAAGGATCTGACATAATTAACGAGCACTATTTGTGGATAATAGGCGGGCTTGCCGTGGCGATTATTGCATACATTGCCCTGCACCGTAAGATAATGGGCGAAAAACGCGCATAAAAAATACGAGTATGTCAAAAATTACGGAAAAGTTAAAACTTTTGTACAACAAAATAGTCCGCGAACAGGCTTCTCCGGAATATATCGCCCGGGGCTGGGCAATCGGAATGTTTTGGGGTTGCATATGCCCGTTCGGGCTTCAGCTTATGTTTTCAATCCCAACGTCTTTTATCTTAAAGGGCAGCAAGATTGGAGCAACCATTGGGACTTTGATAACAAACCATTTTACCATCTTTTTAATATATCCTGTCCAATGCTATGTAGGATGCTTAATCACAGGGCGACCGCTGAGCTATGAGGCGATAAAAAAAGCAATGGTTGACGTGATTAACACACAAAGCTATGAGGCGTTAATGAACACGGGCTTTGACCTCATTGTCGGGTTTCTCGTGGGAGGCGCGCTATTTGCGGCCATAATGACGCCGCTTACATATTTTGGCGTAAAGCGCATGGTAATTAATTTTAGGCGCAAGAACCGCGAAAAATAACTGCTATTTTACGCGGCAAAGTTTTTTGTCTGGCAGGTATTGGGCAGGCTTTTGCATCAATAAAAAATTGCTTTTATCTATTGCAGATTTTTATATTGCCCGCTTTTAAATTTTGCCCGTTCGGATTTGGATTAATAAAATCCAACGTGTAGAATATTGTTTTTTTATTCGGTACATTGTTTTATTGGGTCGCATATTTAGCAAAAGACAAAGTTTTTTCGCCCTGCTATGCGGTCTCAAATATTTTTATCTTAGCCGCTTGGTTGGGCGTAAATTCCGACGATTTCTCAAATAGCTGTTGCTTTTTACGCACAAAAAAAGCCCTCCATAAGGAGAGCTTTTTATTGGATTAAAAAAATATCCTATTTGCGCCTGCAGCACACTGCAAACACGGCCGCGAGCAGACTGAAGACTGCGGCATACGTTGAAGGTTCGGGAACGGAAGCTATGCCTATTACATTTCCGTCTTCGTTAAAGTCGAAAACAACGTCTTGAAACTCGTTCCCGAGCTGGTCTGTCACGGTAATATTAGTTAGGTCTTGGTCGAAAGCAATTGCGTCGCCGTTATCGGTTATGAAGATTTTGGACAGATCCACGGCGGAAAGGTCATTCAATACCAAAGTAAGCGCATCGACAGACAGGGCGCTTGCGGAAGAAATGTGGATTTGCGCGCTTGTCGAAACGGAGAGGTTGGACGCATCAAGCGAATTTACGTCAACTACTGCATTGTCGAGAACGGATAATTTATTGGTGTCGCGCACTTCTATTTCTGTGCCAGTCATAGTGGTATTCCCGGAAAATACAACGTCTGCGCAATTAAGATCGTAGCCCTTGTAACCATTTTCTTCGGAAGTTCCAAAATTTCCTCCAGCAATTATAAGGTTATAATTAGCGCTAAATTCCACATTGTTAAGCGACATTGTTCCATAGATTTTCTGACTAGACAATGGCGATGTCCCGGTTAGGGATAAATTTCCACCTTGCATTTCAAATATAGCATAAGGACTTAGTTGTAAATACTCTGCTGTAATGTTGGCATTGGTTGCAGACAATTTGCCGGATATATCTGCGTAGCCCGACATGTTCAGATTTGTGCCTTCTTCAAGGTTTAAAATGCACCTTTGGAAGTTGTCGAAACCCGCGCCATAATCTCTGCCGCTTATGGTCAAGTTTGTGATATTGAATACACCGCTCTGGTTTTCGCCTGTTCCTTTTCTCAAAAAAAACTTCTACCGGCGGCGGCGGAGTTTCATTAGTATAAAAATTCAACTTTAAATATCCAAGGGTAGTATCTACGTTAAGCTCGTAGTAAACCTTAGTTTGGTTATAATAGTGTATCGATGTATTTGCCGCATAGACGCTCGGGGCGAGCAATGTAGCGGCAAATGTTAACGCTGCGAAAGATGTTTTTAACGCCTAAAAAATTAAAAAAAGTACAAGTTTGCGAAAAAAAAGAAAAAAAATTCCCTTGACAAGTTATACTTATCTAACTTTTATACCCCCAGATTTTAGTCCTTTTCTCTCTAAAAGCCCAAACGCTAAGAAAGCCCAAATGCAATTTGGCTGTTTTTTTGAGAATTAGAGTTAGATTAGGCTAACTTTGTAGCATACCAGCCCCTTCACTAAAAAAAATTTCAATGGATAAATTTACAAAAAACGACAAAGCAAACGAAGAAACAACGACGCTCGCAGATATGCCCGTCGGATCTTCAGGTAAAATCCTTAAAATAATCCCGCACTCTCGCGGAGAAAAAAAATTCGCCGATATTGGGCTTGTTCCGGGCATAGAGCTTGCAATACAATCCCGCGCGCCATTTGGTGGCCTAATAAGGGTAAAGGTTATGCAAACAAGCATAACGATTCATTCCTTAGACGCTAAAAATATCCTCCTGGAAAAAGACTGCGCGCTATGAAAAAACTTTTCAGAATCGCACTTGCCGGAAATCCAAACTGCGGCAAAACTTCGATATTTAACTGCCTGACAGGCGCAAGGCAGCATGTCGGTAACTATCCGGGTGTCACGGTAGAAAGCAAGTCCGGAAAATTCTCAATCGGAAACATTCAAATTGAGCTTATTGACCTGCCCGGAATATACTCGCTCTCCTCCATCTCCCCAGAGGAGGCTGTCGCATTCGATGAACTAACAAGCGGAAATATTGATTTAATAATAAATGTCATAGATTCGTCGGCGCCAAACAGAAGCCTCTATCTTACAACGCAGCTTGCCGAGCTTGGAATTCCTATGGTCGTAGCATTTAATATGAGCGACGACGCCTTAAAAAAAGGCATAAAATTCGAAATTCCAAAGCTTGAAAAATACTTTGGATTTCCAATCGTGCAGACAGTCGGCCGCAATTACGGGGGAATAAAACCTCTTATTGAAAAAATTTCCCAGATGCTCTCAAATCGCAAGCCCCATGCCGCGCAATCGCCATCATACGGGAAAGACTTGGACGAATCGATAGAAGCAATAGCGGGGAAAATTAAGGCATTAAATATAGAAAGATTTACCCATATACCCCCTCGATTCTTTGCCATAAAACTTCTCGAAAGCGACACCTGCACGATGAAAATTCCGGAGCTGCAGCCCGTCTGGAAGGAGGTTTCAAGACAAATAAAGCACTTGTCGGCCATCCACGCAATAGACGATACGCCCACATTCATGGCGGATAAAAGATACGCAATAATAGCAGGCGCATGCCGCGGCGCAATCTCCTTCCCCGCCCAAAAAAGGCGCGATATTTCCGACGCCATTGACACAGTCGTCACCAATAAGTTTTTGGGCCTGCCGATATTTTTTGCAATAATGTACGCTACCTTTTGGTTTACATTTGCATGCGCCGATCCCGTAATGGGCTGGATTGAAGAAGCGTTTGCGGCCCTCGGAGACGGCATAAAATCCGCATGGGGAAGCGGCACTCTCCCCTACATAAGAGACCTTTTGACAGACGGGATAATCGGAGGTGTCGGCGGAGTTGTCGTATTTTTGCCTAACATACTGTTTATGTTTCTTGCGCTCGCGCTTCTCGAAGAAAGCGGATATATGGCGCGCGCAGCATTTATCATGGACGGAGTGATGAGGCGTTTCGGACTGCAAGGGAAATCTTTTGTGCCGCTTGTTCTCGGCTTTGGGTGCAGCGTGCCTGCCATAATGGCAACGCGCTCGATAGAGTCGGAACGCGACAGGAAGACAACCATAATGGTGTTGCCGCTCATGAGCTGCAGCGCGCGCCTTCCGATATATTCCCTAATCATACCTGCCTTTTTCGCGGAAAAGTATCAGGCTTTGACAATGTGGGCGATATACATACTCGGCATAGCGGTTGCGCTTCTTGCCGCGCTCGCCTTGAAAAAAACGGTTTTCAAGGGGGAAGGCGAAGTGTACCTCATGGAACTGCCGCCTTACAGATTCCCCACGCTAAAAAGCCTGCTTCTGCATATGTGGGACAAAGGCAAAGTGTACCTGAGAAAAGCCGGCACTATAATTCTTGCAACCTCCATAATATTGTACGCGTGCAATACCTTCCCGGAAAAGACCGAATTTTCGAAAGATTACGACACCCTCATATCGAAAGAAATCTCCTCCGCGAAAATATCAGAAAATCAGATTAAAATTTTGGAGGTTGGAGGGGCCCTCGGCGCCGCAGACATTGCAGAAATTGAAGGGAACTCTTACATTATGCCAGAAAGCCTTATTGAATTGCTCTACGAAAAAAAACTGACAGCCGAGCAGAAAAATATTGTCGATACGGCGGCAAAAGCCAATGCATCAATCGCCGCACTCGAAAACGAGAGATCAGCCGAAATGCTCGAATATACAATATCGGGGCGCGTTGGAAAATTCTTCGAGCCCGTATTCGAGCCAATCGGATTTGACTGGAAGCTCACGACCGCCACAATCGGCGCGCTTGCGGCCAAGGAAGTGTTTGTCTCCCAGCTTGGGATTCTCTATTCCGAGGGAGAGAGTGACGAAGAAAGCCAAACTCTGCGCGAAAAACTCGCAAAAACATACACTCCGCTACAAGCCTTTTGCATTATGGTTTTCTGTCTGCTTTCAATACCGTGCCTTGCAACCCTCGCAATTATAAAACGGGAGCTCAACTCTTGGAAAGCGCCGATATTCGAAGCCGCAATGCTCTTTTCAATAGCCTATGTTTTGACTTTTATAATATATCAGGCAGGAACACTTTTGGGAATAGGCACAAAGGTTTTGGGATAGGATAGAAGATTGGATTAAAAACCTTAGATTGGAGATATTTTTATGGAAAAAACAATAATAGCTCTTATCGCAGTTATCGTTGCGTGCCTGCTTTTGTTCAGGCTTTCAAAGAAGCTCAAAGCTGCCTCCCGAAATGGGGCATGCGGAGAATGTTGCGGGTGCTGCCGCGGGAAAACTTGCGCGTGCTCCGATAAAAAAAATTTGGAAATGAAATAGTCTGTTATAATCGCAACGCCGCGGAGGCACCATGACTCCGCGGCGTTTTTTTGTATATACACTGCCCTGTAAAAAAATATTACCATATAAATAATGCGCACGGGTTAGGGATACTTTAAACTGCGCGCAAACTCAGAAAAATCCGCCGGGAAAAACAATCAGTTAAGCAGAAAAAAAACGCGCAACCCGCGGTATAAAAACCATCGAATTGCGCGTCGCAAAAGGAAAAGGGTTTATGCCAAATCTTTTTCCGTAAACTTCATCACGCCGCCTTCCGTAACCTTTCCGGAAATTATTGCGCGGGCAAGCGGATTTTCTATTCTGTTGTTTATGACCCTCTTTAACGGGCGCGCTCCATAGAGCGGATCGTATGCCTTTTCGGCGAGGAAATCGTACGCGCCTTTTGTAAGCTCCACCTTTATATTTTGCGGTTCGAGCCTCTTGTTGAGCGAATCTATCTGCAGCTTTACTATCTTTACTATCTCCGGAAGCTGCAACGCCTTGAACATTACTATGTCGTCAATTCTGTTGATAAATTCGGGTTTAAAGTGCGCCCTTACCTCGGCCATAACGCCCTCGCGGGTAGATTCCGAAAGCGAGCCGTCAGGCTCTATTTTACCGTCGGTAATAAAGCGCGCCCCTATATTGGACGTCATTATTATGACGGTGTTTTTGAAGTCTACCTTGCGCCCTTGCGAATCCGTCAACACTCCGTCGTCCATTACTTGCAATAGAGTATTTAGAACCTCCGGGTGTGCCTTTTCAACTTCGTCGAACAGCACGACAGAATACGGCCTGCGGCGAACCGCCTCGGTCAGCTGGCCTCCCTGTTCGTATCCGACATATCCGGGCGGCGCGCCTATGAGCCTTGCCACCGAATGTTTTTCCATGTACTCGGACATGTCGATTCTTACCATGTTCTCTTCGTTGTTGAAAAGCGCCTCGCTTAGAGTTTTCGCAAGCTCTGTTTTTCCAACGCCCGTAGGCCCGAGGAATAGGAATGTTCCCGTCGGGCGCTTGGGATCCTGTATTCCAGCGCGCGAGCGGAGAATCGCATTGGCGACGCTCTCGACCGCCTCGTCCTGACCGACCACCCTGTGGTGCAATATTTCCGGAAGTTTTAAGAGTCTTTCCTTGTCGCTTTCAACAAGCTTCTTTACAGGAATTCCCGTCCATTCGGCGACAATCGCCGCTATCTCGTCGGCGTTCACGCTCTCGCTTATCAGAGAATTGCCTTCCTTCTCGACTTCCATTGCTTTTTTAAGCTCTTCTTCAAGCTTTGGAAGTTCGCCGTATTTTATCTCGGCGGCTTCGGTCAGATTGTAGTCGCGCTCGGCGCGCTCCATGCGCATTTTTGCGGCCTCGATTTTCTCGCGCAAAGTCACGGCCTTCTTGGTTGATTCTTTTTCAGCCTCCCATTTTGCCTTCATCGCTGCGGAATCCGTGCGAAGCTGGGCGAGCTCTTTGCGGACTTCTTCGAGGCGTTTCTCATCGTGGTTTTCCTTTACAAGAGCTTTTTCCTCTATTTCGAGCCTGCGCACTTTTCTCAGCATCGTGTCGAGGTCTGTGGGCATAGAGTCAAGCTGTGTCTTGATTCTCGCGCAAGCCTCATCGACAAGGTCAATCGCCTTGTCGGGGAGCTGGCGCCCTGAAATATACCTGTCGCTTAGCACAGACGCCTCTACTAGCGCCCTGTCTTGAATGTGCACGCCGTGGAAAGTCTCGAAGCGCTCTTTGAGCCCGCGCAATATGGATATTGTAGTCTCGACGTCGGGTTCCGCGACATAGACGCTCTGGAACCGGCGTTCGAGAGCGGGATCCTTTTCGATATACTGCCTGTATTCGTCGAGGGTAGTAGCGCCGACACACCGCAACTCGCCGCGCGCGAGCATCGGTTTTAGCATATTGGAGGCGTCCATCGACCCTTCAGTCTTTCCGGCTCCGACTATCGTATGGAGCTCGTCGATAAACAGGATTATCTTGCCCTCGCTCTCTTTTATTTTATTTAGAACTGCCTTTAAGCGCTCTTCAAACTCGCCGCGGTATTTTGCGCCGGCTATCAGCGCGCCCATATCGAGGGCGAATACGGTCTTGTCTTTCAATCCGTCTGGAACGTCGCGGCGCACAATGCGCTGCGCCAAGCCTTCGGCTATAGCCGTTTTACCAACGCCCGGCTCGCCTATGAGAACGGGGTTGTTTTTAGTCTTTCTGGACAAAATTCTAATTACGCGGTTTATTTCGTCCTCGCGGCCAATGACAGGGTCGAGCTTGCCGGCCCCGGCAAGTTTAACTAAGTCCGCGCCGTACTTTTCGAGAACGTCGTAAGTGTCTTCCGGTGTTTTTGTAGTCACGTGATCGTTTCCTCTCATCTGTTTAATTATTTCTTCCACCGAGTCTCGCGTTATTTGCAGACTCCTAAAAAGATCCGCCATCTGGGAGGGCTCGGGGTTTTCGATTATCGCTAAAAACATGTGCTCGGTCGAGACAAAGTCGTCGCGCATTTTTTTGGCTATCTCCTCCGCGCGCCCTATTGTCTGCGAGCATGAATTGCTCATGTACACGTCGGTATTCGAACCCGAAACCTTTGGAAGCGAATCGAGAACACGGCGTATGCCGAGTTCCAACGCCGAACGCTTGTCGGCGCCCATTTTAGAAAGCAGCGCTCCAACTATGCCGCCGTCCTGCGCAACAAGACTCGCCAACAAGTGCACCTGCTGTACTTCAGTGTTGCCCCTGCCTTTGGCTATCTCTATGGCGCCATTGATGGCCTCCACGCTTTTTTCTGTGAGTTTTTCGGGATTGATATTCATATACTTTTATATCTAGCATTTGTTATGCCAGAATGCAATAATTTAATGATTAGACGCTTAATAAAAAGAGGCACAATTCAATATGTGACAAAATCGCACACACTGCCAGTTTTTGACACACACGATTGAAACCAGTTCCCAAATTTGGCGCAATCCTACTGGTTAATTTATAAATTAAAAGCGCAGCCACCAGCGCCGCCATCAAATCCATAAAATAAAAAACGCCCGCAAATGCGGGTGTTTTCAAAAAAGTAAAAAATTCACTATATTTAGCGGCTCGACACTGCAAATCAACAAACGGTCAAAAATATACCCGCCGCGATATTAGAGAAGCCGCAACATTCAAAAAACTAATACCCAAAGCGCAGCACAAACGGCTCCGACGACACTTTTGGATTGTTTTTCAACTCTTCGCATGCCCTCTGTATGGCACCTTCGGTCGTAGTGTGGGTTGTGAGAAGCAGCCACGCCCTTCCCTCCGTCTTGCATGAGCGCTGCATCAAGGTCTCTATCGATATGCCACAATCCGACAGCGTCTTGGCTATCGACGCCAAAACACCTGCCTCGTCATCCACCTCGAGCCTAATATAAAACTCTCCTGACACTTCGTCGAGCTCGGCTACCCTAACTTTTTCAGGCGGCGTCGGGATTAGTGTCTTTGGCTCCCCGGAAATATATTTTATGGCGTCAAAAATATCGGCGATTACTGCGCTTGAAGTCGCGTCGCCGCCTGCACCGCGCCCAATGTGGATAGTCCGCCCCACTACATCTCCGGTTATCGCAACTGCGTTGTACACCTCATTTACGTTCGCCACCGCGTCTGAAAGCGGCACGAGCGCCGGATACACAGACGCAAACAGCGCGCCTTCTTCACCTACCGTCCGAACCGCCGCAATGAGCTTAACTCTGTATCCAAAGTCCTTCGCCCATGCCATGTCTTCAAGGGTCACGCGCCTTATGCCGCAAACTATCGAAGGCTTTATCCATACCCCGTGCGCTATATAACCAAGTATCGATATCTTATGTGAGGCGTCTATTCCGTCGAGGTCCAGAGATTCGTCCGCCTCCACATATCCGAGCCTTTTGGCATCGGCAAGAATTGTCTCGTAAGCGGCGTTTTCGCGCTCCATGCGGGTCAGGATATAGTTGCACGTGCCGTTTAATATGCCATAAATGAGCGGGAAGCGGTTTGCGACAAGCCCTTCGCGAAGAACCTTTATTATTGGGACTCCCCCAGCAACACTCGCCTCAAAAAAATAGCTGCCTTTCGATTTTTTAGCCTCTGCAAAAATTTCCTCGCCGCGCGCGCATATCACAGCCTTGTTTGCGCTTACGACTGTCTTGCCCTTGCGCAAGGCGGCAATCGTATAATCGAACGCTGCTCCCGTGCCGCCCATGAGTTCGCAAACTATGTCTATTTCCGGGTCGTTTATTATATCGTACGGATCCTGGGTCAATTTCTCTGGCGGAATTTCAACCGCGCGCTTTTTAGACAAATCGCGAACGCACACTTTTGAGAGTTCGTAGTCAACCCCAAAGCGGGCCGTAAGCCTGCCCCCGTCGAGATTCTTCCATACCGCGCCTGCGACAGTCCCAAACCCTATAAAACCTATCTTAAATGTTCTTTTCTTTGTATCCATAAATCAATGCGCCCCCAAAAAATCATACGAATGCGCAAAACAGCGCACTTCGCCCGCAGGCTAAAATCTGTTTTCCGTGCCCTTTAGAAGCCTTGCAATATTGCTTCTATGCCTGAAAATTACGACCGCCGCTATTGCCAGAGAAATGTAAAAATGCCCGGGCATCGACGGATATATTATAAAAGAGGCTATCGGAAGCGCAACCGCAAGTGCGAGCGACGCCAATGAAACGTATCTGCTCGCATAGAAAACTACGATCCAAACTACAAGAGCCGCCACAATCGCCCAGAGCATTATTGCCGACAGCCCTCCTATTGCAGTAGCGACCCCCTTGCCGCCCTTAAATTTTAGAAATAAAGAAAAGCTGTGCCCTACTATCGCAGAGCACAACCCTACATACGCAAGAGTCTGAGGATCGGAAAACTGGACTCCGAACACCGATGGGTACAACGGCCAAGCCGTCGCTAAAAATCCCTTGGCGGCGTCGAGAATAAAACATATATTTCCCGGAACTTTCCCGCAAACTCTTTTTACATTTGTCGCCCCGGGATTTCCGCTGCCCGCTTTCAGAATATCCACTCCGCAAAAGCGGGCAATAATAACCGCAAACGGAATTGACCCCAAAAGATATCCCGCTGCGGCCACTATTAGAAATCCGGCTACGTCCATACTACGAGAAATCTACGACGCGAACAGCCTCAACTTTGTCAAGAGCTTTAAGCTCTGCGACTGCCTCAGGCGCCGGAAGCGCGTCGAGCTCGTACACGCTCAGGGCCATGCCGCCCTTTTCGTCGCGCGAGAGCGTCATATTTGCAATGTTGCAGCCGTACTTGCCGATTATCGTGCCGATGATCCCAACCATTCCGGGAGTGTCTTGGTTGCGCAAGAGTATCGCGGATTTGTTGTGCGGATTTATCTCAACCTCGTGGGAGTCAATCCTCACGATTTTCGGGCGGGCGCTCGTCCCCATGACTGTTCCCGCCGCGTAATGAGTTTCACCGCTTTGCGAATACGCAACAACTTCTACAAGTTCCGAATAGTCGGCCTCTGTCGAGCTGTTTACGCTTTCGACTTCTATGCCGAGGTGTTTCATTTTTGCCGGCGCATTTACGTCGTTTGCATTCTCCGAAATCTTCGAGAGATACCCTTTCTGGACCGCGAGAGTCAAAAGCTTGTTGTCTATGTTGCCGAGCTTTCCAAAGTATTTTACCGATATTTTAGATGCGGGCCCGTCGACAAGCTGCTGTACAAACAACCCGAGTTTTTCGCAAAGCTCGATGTACGGGGATATTTGCTTCATCGACTCCGCGTCGATGCTCGGCTTGTTAATAGCATTGCGGATTGCGCCGCCGCTCAGGGCGTCGGCAATCACTTCGGCTACTTCGATTCCGCAGCTTTCCTGCGCCTCTTTTGTCGAAGCTCCCAAATGCGGAGTCAATACCAAATTCGGGAATTTCAAAAGCGGGCTGTCTTTCGACAGCGGCTCGGATTCGTAAACGTCAAGACCTGCCGCTGCGACTTTGCCGCTTTCGAGCGCCTCAACAAGAGCGCTTTCTTTAATGATGCCGCCGCGGGCGCAGTTGAATACGCGCACGCCTTTTTTCATCATTTCAAAAGCCTTTTCGTCCAACATATATTTGGTGGCCTCGGTAAGCGGCATATGAACAGTTATGTAATCGGCGCGCTTAAATGCGTCTTCAAGCGGCACCATTTCTACACCTATGGTTTTTGCGCGGGCCTCAGTTAAGAACGGGTCATAAGCTAATACTTTCATTCCGAAGGCCATTGCCCTCTTGGCGACTTCCGCGCCTATCCTTCCCATTCCAAGCACGGATAGGGTCTTATTTCTAAGCTCGGTTCCTTTGAAAGACTTTCTATCCCACTTTCCGCTATGAATGGAGGCGTTTGCCTGCGATATCGGACGAGTTCCGCACAATATGTGGGTAAATGTTAGCTCGGCAGTTGCTATCGTATTTCCGGTGGGGGTATTCATTACCACTACGCCCTTTTCGGATGCGGCTGGTATGTCGATGTTATCGACCCCTACACCGGCGCGGCCAACTGCTTTCAGTTTTTTCGCGCACTCCAATACGTCGGAGGTAATGCGAGTTTCCGAGCGGACTATTACGGCGTCAGCGTCGGCTATCAGCTCCTTGACCTTGTCGGGAGTGGAACCGTAGGCTTCGACAGTTTCGAAACCCTTCTGTTTGAGTAATTCTACGCCTTTGGGCGAGATTGGATCTGCTACTAATACTTTTAATTTTTTATTCATGATAATACGGCAATCGTGGGACTGTTTTCCAACCCGATTGTCAATTTCAAAGAAATGCTTTATTGCCGCAAAAGTCAAGATGAAACGCCGCACTGCTCAGCTAATAAAAAACTACAATAAAAATTTTATTCAAACCTGTCTTGGGAAGAACGGCATTTTTCAAAGGCAAATTTTCAAAACACTTTAAATAATATAAAATATTTTATTAGATAGGTGCAAGAAACTAAAAAATCGAATATATTTCACCTTAAAAAGTAGAAAATTTTGCTAAAGTTAAGTTTTATGCGCCCATTGAATGTAATGGTAAAGAATGTTCCCACACGCAAAAACATACAAATATAAAATACTTTTTTTAAACATAAACTAGGCCAACAGTTATTGGTTAACTGCCACAAAAAACATAATCTAAAAAGTTTAGGCCGAGAGAAAGAAATCAAAAGACAAAAAAAACCGCCTCGTCTGAGGCGGTTTTTTCAAGAACCCAAAATTAGTATTTCAGAGCAACTGATATATCAACCAAGTGTTGGTTGTATGTGCAACCAGCTATATTTGAAGAGTTGGTTATGAACCTGTAATTCGCCGAAAGTGTTATGAACTTGTTCGGGAGATAAGACACACCTATACGGCCAGCAAATGCATCGTCGTCACGATCGTAGCCTCTGTATGTAGCATAGTTGCTGTTAACATACGAGAAGCTTGCTGTCGAACGGATAAATTCGGAGAAGTAGTAATTCGCACCGATTTCGCAACCAGAGTTGATTGCAGACTGGCAGGAAGCACCGTTTCCGAAGTCACGATAACCTGTGGCGAAAAGACCGAGTTTTTCAGAAACTTCGTACCCAAAGGTCGCCCTAAACGCGAAAGTTGTTTCGTCTTGCCCGTCAACATAGGGTGAACCGGAGGGATCGCGGTATGTCACGCCTGCATACACCATTGCAGTCAATTTTGGCAGAAGCTCACCGCGAACTGTCACACCGCCGAAGTGGTCGTTGCGAGTATCGCCACCAAAATAAGCATTCCAAGGATCGCCGCCTGAAAATTCAGTATAACGGTATTGATAAGTCAAGCCTGCGGAAATTTTAGGAGTTATTCTATAAAGCAAGCTTACCGGAATTGAATATACATCTACGTCAGAGTAGAGCCTTGACCATTGCCCGACATATTCAGTGTACTGCCACATACCGCCGAGTTCTCCGTCAAGTTTGTCTGAGAAATTATACACCGCATTTATGCCGGCATTGTATTCGTCGTAGCGGACAAGTGCGTCATTTTGTATGGTTGTGCTGCTATTTTGGAAGCGCTGGTCAAATGAAAAGTTCGCGTCGATCTTCAGAACCTGCTCAGTATATGAGGCTGTCGCCATAACGTGGCTGAGGTTGGAATTGAATTCTTTGTGCTGGGCGTAGCGCGTCAAGTCTTCAAAGAATTTTACATTTGCCTTAAATTTGCTGTTGCGGCCGTAGTCTGCCTCTGCTCCCAAACGGAATATCGCCGCGTAGTCGTTTATTTTATTGCTCGATCCCGTATACGTCACGTTGCTATTCCAGCTGCCGGTGACTGCGCCCCTGAAGAATATGTCTAACTGATCGCCAATCGTTACCAACGGGGCGGCGTTGGCTGATAGCGCAGCCATTGCGAATACGGATGTTGCGAATATTTTTTTCATCTTTATTTTATTTGTTAAAGTTGCCTTTTGGGGTTCTCAGTATCGGTGTTTCCGAATTTTTAATGTTCGGATTATTTTATTTCCCGTACTATTTGTCAAGCACTTTTATCCTCACTTTCTTTTTTTATTTAAAAAAAACGGACATTCCCATTTAGGATTTTTTTCTAAAATAATATTGAAAGATTTACCATGCGTACGATAATTCAGCAAGATATATTATTTTTTTAAAATGAGCGAATCGTCCAACAAGTTAAAAATAAAAAAACGCAATTCCGCTGAATCACAGCCTCTGTTTTTCGGACTCTTGTCGCGCGTAAAAAAGAACAATAAGTGGTCCTTTAAAATCAACTGGGGCAGAATCGCCATTGTCGCCATAATCCTCTCGCTGCTAGCGTGGGTAGCGGCAAGCGCCACAATTTATTTCGTTTTTAAATATTCAAAAGGCTTCGACGATATCACCGTTTATGACGCAATAATCGCCCCATTCGACATGAAATCGCACCGCGAGAAGGTCGGCAACTATAATATCAAAAAAGCCCTCGAGATTTTAAAGTCGGGGAATATGTCGGAGTTTAACGAAGCCTTCATGAACCTAAACATGGGGATTAACCGCGCACCTAAAAATATTGAGGGCCGCCTTAACCTTGCCCGCATTTACGTCGCGATGAACCGCCCCGACATCGCCATTGAAAAACTCGAGCAGGGCATTATCTACTCCAAGGACAATATAGACTTTATCCGCCTTTATATGCGTCTTCTCCTCGACAGAATGGAGGACTCCAAGATAATTGCAGTCGGCGAAAAACTGCTTACCGGCGGCAAGGGCGTCGGAGTCGAAAGTCCGCAAGTAAAAGCGTATATTGCAATGACGCTATCCTCTGTCTACGCAATGCACGGCAACTACAAAAAGTCTGAGGAGTACCTAAAAAATTACGACCTTGAAAAATCTCTCCCGGGAATACTGCGCCTCTCAAAAAACCAGTGGGAAATGGGCAACCGCGACGAGGCAATTAAAATTATAAAAGACAATTTTCAGTATCCGTCGAATAAAAACCCAATGTACGCCCTTCTCGTAAACTACTATACAGCTATGGGCGACATCGAAACGGCGAGAAGATACTCCATATTGCGCCAAGCGGAAGACCCATTCTCGGTGACCCAAAAGCTCGAATTGATTAGGCTGCTCGAAAAATCCGGAGATACCCAGAATCTCGGGAAAATGCTCGACGAATACTTCGAGATAAACAAGACAAACAATGTGGCAATGATACACCTTGCCAACTACGCGGCGGACAAGGGCGACATTAAAATGATGCGCAAAATTTACGATAATGCCATCCGCCAAGCCTTTGCCCCCGGAAGATACTGCCTGCTTCTACTGGAAACTATGATAACCAACGGCGACTATGCAGGCGCAGTAAAGTTCTCCGAGGAAATCTTGAAAGGCAAACCGTCTTGGACCAAGCGGTACGAAGATGTTTTGTCCGCAATACGCTCGATAGCATATTACGCCACAGGCAATACCAATATGTCCGACATTCTCATCGCCGACGTATTAAAGCGCTCTAGGATATCCCCCAAAACGCTTGTGGCCACCGCGAGGCGCTTCGACAAGCTAAATGCACCGCTCGTTGCCAACTCCATACTTGAGCACGCAGTAAATAAGTTTCCGCGCTATCAGATGGCGCTAATTAGGCTCGTCCAAAACGAAATAAAGATAGGGGACTCCACAAACATCGGCAAACATGTATTGCGGCTGCTACAAATGCGCCGTCCTCCGCGCGAGCTGATAACTGATGTATACAACAGCCTCTCGAGCGACAGATTTATTTTCGTGCGCGACAGAAAGAAGATTCTCGACGAAATAGAGTCTCTAAAAGCCAACAACTCCTCAGAGACTTTCTCGGACGTCATACCGGACGAAAACGAACTCCATGACGATTCGAGCATGATAGACATTTAAGCTGCGCTGTGCGCAGCCGGGCAGAAGCCCGCGCCTTTTTAGATATAAAACTATCGGCGCTGAAAATTTTCGGCGCCGCTTTTTTTATGAAAAGCCTAAATAAATTGCATCTGACGCTATTTGACCGCGCAATCATCGCATTCGCGTAGCCGCAAATTGAATTTTTCAAGCCTCAAACACGCTTGCAAAACAGCGCAAAACATACCCAATAAGGACTAAAAAAACTCAATTTTTGCGGATTTTGGAACAATCACTCAGAAAGTCTTGCCGCTATCTTTATAAGCAAGGCTTCTAATAATAAAATCAATGCGGCTCCCCATTTTGTCGGGAGGCAAAATTTCCGACGCAGCCCCCATTCGCACGGCGTTTTTAGGCATGCCGTAAACCGCGCTTGTTGCCTCGTCTTGTGCGATTGTCTTCCACCCCGCGCGTTTGAGCGCCAACAATCCCTCCGCACCGTCGTCGCCCATTCCGGTAAGCAGAGCGGCGCAGCCTTTTGCCGGCGATGATGCAAGGCTTTTGAAAAAAAAGTCCACAGACGGGCAAAATACGCCACTGCCCCCGTAGCTTTCGTACGCAAATCTTCCAGAATGCGCGATGCCTAAATTCGCATCGGCCCTTGAAACATACACCCTTCCCGCCTTTGGGAAATCGCCCTCAGCAGCAATCTCAACGGGAAGCTTCGAACGCCTCGAAAGCCAGCCGGCGAGATTCCCGGAAAATTCTGAATCCATATGCTGCACAATCACGCAGGCTCCGGGAAAATCGGCTGGAAGAGCCGAAAGAATTTCCGCTATCGCTCCGGGGCCGCCTGTCGAAGCCCCTATCGCCGCTATAGGAACTATATTTTCAGCGGCCGGTTTTTCAGGCTTTTGCATTGAGGCGCGCGAAACGCACGCGAGCGACAATTTGTCCGCCAATTCGTCGAATCCGACACCGCTGAATTGGTCTATTTCCACGGCTCCGAAAGCCCCCGCGCAAATGCAGTCGTACGCGGAAGAGGTGTCCATATCCTGTTTGTATGCGGCAACTACCGAGGGTATTTTGCAATCTTTTATTATCTGCGGAGCGGATTTATTTTCGGAAAGCAATTTGAAATTTGGAGAAACAACGGCTGCCAAGGCTCCGCTTTTGAATATAAAATCGGACAATTTTTCGCCGCCAGCTTCAAACAAAACGGGCTCAAAGTTTCTTTTTTCGAGCTCTCCGGGAACAGCCTTTCCGAACGCCCCGCCCGCAATTATCGCTATTTTTTTCATTTAGAAAGGAGATTTCGGACAGTTTCTATAAAAGTATCGTCCTGAAAGCTGCTCTTTGTAAGGTACGCGTCGGCGCCGGCTTCAAGGCCCTTGGCGCGATCCTCCTGCCTATCCTTGTAGGATACTATTATTATGGGAATCGACTTTGAGGACTCCCTCGAGCGCACCTTTTCGATAAATTCAAATCCGTTTAGGCGCGGCATGTCTATATCTGAAACAATCAAATCGTATTTGTTTAGCCGCACGCTGTTCCACCCGTCCATTCCGTCGACAGCCGTATCAACGCTGTACCCCGCACCCTCGAGTATCTGACGCTGGGTTTCCCTCACAGTTATGGAATCGTCCACCACAAGAATTCTGCCAAGCTCCTTCGCCTGCGCCTGAGATGAATGCCTCGAAAGCAATTCGCCGCTCGACAAAAATTTGTCTATTGAGCTTACAAGGTCGTCCACGTCGAGTATTAGTATCGGAAGTCCGTCCTCGGTAAGAGATGCGGCGGATACGCACGGAATTTTGCCAAGCCTTTCGTGTAGGGGTCTGACAACAAGCTCGGACTCGGCCGGGAGCGAGTCTATTTCTATTCCGTACAAATTATCCCTGTCGGCAACAACAACCGCGTATACCGACCGCGACTCGCTCTGGGCGTCTTCAAAGCCGAGCGCGCGCGCACCGCTTACAAGACCGACTGATTTTCCGTCAAGGTCGAAATACTGCCGCCCCTCAACCGTGCGCAACTGCGACAGATCCAGCCGCACCGTCCGGTACACACGCGCGAGTGCAAAGGCGTACGGCTGCCCCGCTATCGACACCACAAGAGACTTCAACACTGAGCGCGTTATCGGCAGTTTAAGCTCAAAAGTCGCCCCCTCTCCTGCGCTCGAACTTATTGATATTGTCCCGCCGACATCGTGAAGCATTGTCTGCACAACATCAAGCCCCACGCCTCTTCCGCTAATTTCGCTTACGTCGGGCTTCGTGGTAAATCCGGGCAGCATTAGGAAAGAATAGAGTTCGTCTCCGGAGATGTTTTCCAACATTTCTGGCGCAGCGAGCTTTTTTTCGAGAATCTTTTCCCTCACGGCCTTTTCCTCGATTCCCCGCCCGTCGTCGGATATTGAAATTCTAAGAAGCCCAGCCGAGTGCCAAGCGCGCATCAGTATTTTGCCCACGGGCGGCTTTCCGGCTGCAACCCGCTCCTCGGGGGTTTCAATTCCGTGGTCGCAGGCATTGCGCACCAAGTGCATTAGGGGGGACTCAAGCTTTTCGAGAACGTCCCTGTCGACAGGCGTCTTTGAGCCGTCTATCTCGAAGTCAATTCTTTTGCCGAAGGATTTTGCGATGTCGCGCACCATTCTTGGCAGCGACGATATTCCGTCGGAGAACGGGCGCATTCGGCTCGAAAGCACTTCGGCGTATAGGCGGCCGGCTATTAGCACGTTTCTTCTGGAATACTCGCCGAATGATTCTATCTGCGCCCTGATGTCCGAAACAGCGCGGTGGACTGCCCTGCGCGCAAGCTCCAAATGCGCCTGCGCCGCCTCCGCCCCGGGCGAACCTTCAAGCGAGTATATTGCGTTCTCCAAGTGCCTCGCTATCTGCTCCTGCTCGTTTTTTATAGAAATCATAGATTCGCGGTACGGCTCTATGCGCCTGTTTTCCACGAGGCTTTCCGCCGCGAGCTCCATAAGGCTGCTGAGGCTTTTTGCCGATACTTTTACGGACGCCCCCGAATCCTTGCGCCCGGACGACTTTACTGCGGGACCCGCATTCCTGCCAACTCCGCGCGTAGGCTTGTAAACGCCGTCTATAAGCTCTGTCAAATCGCGTGACAAAGCCGCCGCAATCGATTCGTCTACCTTTTCAAAGCGCGCCGATACTGTAGAAGAAATGTAGTCCGAGCATTCAAAAAGCAGGTCGAAAAAATCGGAGTCTTCGGACATTTTTCCATCGCGCGCCGCCGAAAAACAGTCCTCCATTTTATGCGCGAGGTTTACCAGCCATTCAAACCCCACAACACGCGCAGCGCCTTTCAGGCTGTGGCTTGCCCTCATGAGCGAGTCTATCGTAGGCAGGTCTCCCGGAGTGCGCTCCAGCTTCAGCAGTCCGTCGTTGAGGGCGGAAGACTGGGTCTGCGCGTCTTCGAGAAACACGCCGAATATTTCCCCGTCGGGGCGTTTTGCGGCGGGTGCGCCTTGCGCGGGCTTTACAGCTGAGATTACCGGAGCAGCCGGTTGATTTTTGACTTTTGCGGCGGGGATTGCAGCAAAATCCGAATTTAAAAGCCCGTCAATTTCTTCTTTGCGCGCCTCAAAAGCCGCCGGTATATTTTCTGGCGGAACTTTGGCGCATTCAGATATTACTTCAAGGGCTTTTACAGTTGAGGGGCTCGACGAAGATTTCTCAAAGTTTTCCGACAGGGATTTTCCGAGTTTTTCGGCAAGCGCGGCGCAAGAGTCGAACCCAAGCATCTTAGCGGCCGACCTAAGCGCGCGCGCGGCGCCCGCCGCAAGCTCCCCGTCGCCGGAGCGCGCGGCAATGCGCATCTTTTCGCACGCGTCTAGCGCTTCGCGGGAAAATAGGGACAGCATCGACTTGTCAAAGCTCATAGGTGGTTCCTTATTATTGCATGCACCAGCAGTTCAAAATCAACAACGCCGTAACGATCTCCGTTAAAATCAAAAATCTTGTCGACAAATCCGCCGAGCGATTTTTCGAGAGTCACAGGCACGCAGCGCAGCCTATCTGTTTCGACGAGCGCCATTCCGGCAATTTTTTCCACGCGGAAGGCGAACCTGTCTTCGCCGCTGGAGCACACCAACATTCTCACGCAATCGGACGGGGGCGTTTCGCTTCCGCCGATTCCGAGCAATTTTGCGACGTCCACCGCTATGACAAGTTCTCCGTTTATGTTTGCCAAACCTGATATTACGCCGTCGCCCTTATGCGGTATGCGGTGTATAAACCTGTCCCTTGCAACTTCCGAAACAACGCGCATTTCCAACGCGAGATTTTCGCCGCCGCACTTGAAGAGAAAATACGGAGTCTTTTCGCGGGAAGTATCCGCGCGGGATTCTGATATTTCGCCAGCCCACTGCTCTACGTATTCTATCGGGACGCGCCTGTCGAAAAGTTTTTTGCCTGCCGCAGAATAAACCGGGCAGTTGTAGCAATGGATATGCTTGTGCAATTCAGGGCACGACGAGTCGCCCCAAAATCCCTCTTTGGTCCAGCAATGGCGGGCTATTTTATCTTCCATATCCATAAAACATATTGCACGCCTCTTAACCGGCATTCAAGCCAATTAAGAGCGCCCTTCGAGCCTCCTCCTCACAAGCTTGAATCCGAGCGCCGCATCGGCGTTTTGCGGATCTACATACCTAGCGCGCCGAAAATACTTTTCCGCGTTCGCAAGATCCCCCTGAGCTGAAAAAATCTCCGCCGCAAGCATGTTAAGCTCTGCGGAGTCGGGATATTCGGCGAGCATTTTCAGGCATTCACTGCGGGCGGAAGCGATATCTCCCGCGTCGGCAAGAGCCCTTGCAGCGGAGCAATCTGGATTTTCGGGGAGTTGGTCCGGCACGGCAGCCGCTGGTTCTACCGCATCTTTATTTATTTTTTTTGCGCGTTTTTTAAGTTGTTCCCGCCTGTTTTCGCCTATAAAAGCCCCGGAAAAATTTTCGGATTTTTGTCTTGCGGGCCTGACTGCGAACGCGCCTTCTACGCCCGCCCTTTCAAATCTTGAATCCGACACAACAAATCCGTCCGCATGCCCCGTAAATATCACGGCCCCTTGCGCAGACATCGACAATATTTTGTCAAAGAGCTTTTTTTTCGAGCGTTCGGTGAGATATATCGCAAGATTTCTGCAAAAAATTATGTCGAACAATCCGGGGGAGAATCTGTCGTCGAGAATGTTTGCCGTGGCAAATTTTATCTTTTTTTTCAAAGAATCCGGCATTTCAAATATGCCGTTTTTCATTTGAAATGCTGCCTCAGAAGCGGCGGAACGAAAGCAGTTTTTGCCGTAGGCCGCGCGTTTCGCCACTCTTATAAGCTTCTCGGAGTAGTCAAAGGCCTCTATTTCAAAATCAACGCCGGCCGCGGCGATGACGGCCGCTATTGAAAAAGCTTCGCACCCTATCGAACACGGCGCGCACAAGACCCTTAAAAATCGGCCTTCTGCGGCGGCTTTCTCCGCTATTACGCCCAAAAATTCAAAACTTTCCGGCTGTCTGAAAAACCATGTCTCCGGCACGCATAAAGACTCGCAAAATTTACGGAGTTTCTCGGGGCAGCTTTCGAGCTCGGCAGGCAGACAGGATATGTCGGAAAGCCCAATTTCGCGCACAAAGTCCCTCGCGGAAGACTCCACAAAAGAGTCCCCGAAGGATTCAACACTCGCCCCGCATCCCTTTTCCACTGCGGCGGCCAAGTTTTTTGCGATGTCCCTCACTTGTTAAACATTCCGATTATTTTGGCAGCCGTTTCCGAATCTATGAGCTTTTCAATTTTCAACATCTGCGCTATTTCTCCGTCAACGGTAAAAATCCCCCCGCAATAAGAGCCGCCATCTGACGGGCCTATGTCAGAATCGCATATTTCAACGACCCTCGTCACGCGCTCAGCAACTAGCGCAACAAGCCCCTCCGATATACCCGAAGATATTTTCACTATCATATATCTCGTGCTAAAAATGCGCTCCGAGGGCCTATTGCAAACGTACATTGACAAGTCTATGGCAGGCACCGTATTGCCCTTGTAGTTGAACACGCCCGCAATCCATTCCGGCGCACCCTGCACTCCGCGGAGCCGGACAGCGGGAACGACTGTTTCCACAAGCCGCGCGTCGGCTCCCCAAAGCCTTCCGTCCATCTCGAAAAGTATGGCGAGCATATTCTATGAGCGGCCTCCGAATTTGAACTTTGAAATTTCCGAGTCGAGAGCCTCGAGAGCCTCGCGCATCTGAGAGCGGCTATCCGAAACCTGTTTGAGCAGCGAGCCCGCCTGCCGCACTCCGTCGTTTAGAGACGCCATAGCCTCGCTTATCTGCGAAACCCCCGTCGTCTGCGAATTCATTCCCTCCGTCAGGCTTTCAAGCTGCGGGGCGATTGACTGCATCTTTGTTATGACAGTATCCATTCCGCCGATTATGCGCTCCACGTCGGATACCCCCATGCGCACGTCCTCCGCAAACTTGTCCATTTCAGACACTCCCGCGACGACTGCATTTTGCATGTCTTTTACAATAGTTTCAATGTCACTCGTGGCAAGCGCCGTCTGGTCGGCGAGCCTGCCTATCTCGCGCGCGACCACCGAAAATCCCAATCCGTATGCGCCCGCTTTTTCGGCCTCTATTGACGCGTTGAGCGCAAGCATATTAGTCTCGTCCGCAACTTTTGAAATGGTGACGACCACCGCGTTTATGTTGTTTGCCCTTTCGCTAATTATCGCGAGCCTTTTGGCGATGGACGAAGTGCTCGAAGATAGAATTTGCATTGTCTTTTCTACGGAAGACAGCTGCGCGCGCCCGTCCTCTGCGGTCTCGGAGCCTTTAGACGCCCCGTCGGAAAGCGTCTCCACGGTTTTTGCGAGCTCCGCGCTCGTTGCGGTCATCTGCTTTACGGCGGCGGATATTTCCCCTGTTGAGGAACAGAAATTCTGCATGCTTTCCTCGTATTCTGCCGAAGCCTTCTCCACGCCGTCGGAATAAGACGACAGCCTGTGCGCCGACTGCGACACGCTTGAAATCAGCGAGCGCAAGTTGGACGCCATGTGCCCCATGGACGCCATAAGCCGCCTCGTTTCGTCCTGGGAATTTTCCACCGGCGGTATTTCCACGTCGAGCCGGCCGCGGGCGATTTCCTCCGCGAGTTCACTCGCTTTTGTCACCCTTGAAAGGAACCGGCTTGAAAGCGCAAGCGCCGCAAGCGTCACTATCGCAAAAACGGCAAGCCCAACCGCCTCGTTTACAATCGATGCATAAACCGGCGCGAGCAGCTCCGAGCGGGGGGCCATCTGGACCATCACCCAGTTCCCTGGGCGGATTATCGCATGCGCCACGCAATATACTTTCCCGGTTTGAGGATCCGTAAAATACGTCGCCTGCTGGCCAGTCCCTCCTACCGCCATTGTGCTCTTCGACATTTCCAAGGCCGATTTGAGCAGGTCGCGGTAAACAGTCCCGTATTTGGAAGGGTCGCGGCGCGAGGCCGGGTTGTCGCGTCCCATTTGCCCTTCACCCCTGCCGCTTTCGATTACAAATGCCCCTGTTTCGTCGGTATAAAGGTCGTCAATGGATACGGTGCGCAACGCGCTGTTTTTTGTGGCGGCTATAATTCGCGACTGCGCGCTAATCAGGAATATTTCGCTGCCCGGAAAAGTTTTAAGCGAGGAAACGAGCTCTGAAATCCGCGCCAGATCCCTGTCAAATGCCATCTGGCCGGCAAAAATGCCCTCAAACATTATCGGCGCCGAATATTCAACCATCAAAGTCTTGTTATTGTACAGATAGGGTTCCGTCACGACATACCTTTCTTTGTCCCCTGCCTCGGTCTTCTTCTTAAGACCCGCATAAAACATTGAAGTCTCGGTGTCGCGCAAGGGCTCTATCGATAGGGAAGAAGCATCTCCCCTTCCCCAGTAGGCGAGGAACCTCCCGCCCTCGGTTCTGCCGAGCCATTCGTCGACCGTCACTTTTGTAGGGTTGCTTTTCAATCCGTAGGCGTCGATTCCCCCGCCCTCGGACACGTCGACCGCGTCGCGCAGGTTTTTGAGGCCGCGTTCGGTTTTTGCGTCGTTAAAGTCGGCGTTTGGCTCATACCCTACGCTTGCTCCTACAAAAGTCGGGAAGATTTCAAGGAGATCGCGAATGAATCCGACGCTTTCGGGCCGATACCCGAACCATATCTCCCCAGCGGCTGCGGCTGTCCGCGCTATCGACACGCCCTGTACATTTTCCTTTGAAACCTGCTCCGCCGCAAGGCGCGTGTCCGCAAGAAATTTTGCCTCGGATAGAGACTTGAATGTGGAGTAATTGTCGTAGCAATTTAAAATCGTCATCGCCAAATCCACGAGGAAAATCGGCAACACCACAAATACCAGTATCTTTGTCCTTATTCTCATATTTTCCATTGCGGTGGAGTGCGGAGCGCATGTTCAACAGCTGCGAACAATAAGCCGCCCGTCTTTAAACCGCGCCGCATCCGTTTTTATTTCTTACAGTAATTTACCCGCGCCGGCCGCCCTTGCAAGACTTTTCGCAATGCCCTCCGCATTCGCGCCCACAAAAATTTCATAAATAAAAAATCTTCCGCTAAGCGGAATCGGATTTTTTAATAGCGATTGAAAGAGCACAAACCTACGCTGGGGCCCCGCGAACTTTTGCGCAAAAACTGCAACGCAATTCGGATTGCAATTCTTTTAGTGAATATCCACCCAATTTCAAACAGCCAAGCTACTTTTTAACGAAAATCCCGAGTAGGCTCAGAATTTTTTTGTAATGCAGATAGAGAAAAAAAATTATTGCTGAGGCAAAATTCCTCCGCACGCAAGCATTTTAGGCTCCGCCGCCAACCGCCGAACTTCAAGCCTGCGCGGCGCTGGCACTTGCGCATGCAAAGGCTACTTTTTCGCCTCAGATTTTTTGTCTTGAACTCCCCACAATTCCGCCGCCTTTTTCCAGTCCGGGAAATAGTATTCGTAGTCGGGGCGCTTGGGCTTTTTTATCTTGGACGCAATTTCGTCCAGCGACGGGCAGCCCGCTGTAAATCCGGCCTCGGGAATGTCTATCTTCGCAAGCCACGCAATCGAGTTTAAAATGAGCTTTCGGAAGTCCGGGTGGGCAAGAGTCCAAACCGCATGCCCGCCCGTGCAGCCAAAGCCGCGCGTGGAATTTGGATTTTCGCAAAGCCACAAAATAGCCTCCTCCCGTCCGAGATTTTTGCGCACAAATTCGTTGCCGGTATTTGGGCCAAACCTCAGTTTGCGAACCTTATCCGGCGGAACCACTACGGCAAGGTGCGTGATTTTCTGCTTTGGATTGTCCGAAAACTTCATATTAAAATGCCATTCGTCGTAGATTTCAAAAGGCTTTACGCCGCGGGCGGCAGGGTGGTTGGCAAATTTTTTAAATTTGGCGTCGTAATACGGATTTACCGACCAATGGGTCTGATAGTGGCCTCCTATGAGCGAGTCGAGTATCGAGACCTCATCGGAATCATTTTCCCCAAACATAAGCGCGTAGTGGAACACTCCGAAAGAAGTCCCTTTTTCATTAAGTTTTTTCAGATACTGCATTTTGCCCTTTAACGGGTGCGCTGCTTCGCCCTCGCCAAAAACCACAACTGCGTCGCTTCCCTCCAACTCCTCGATTTTTGCGCCGGCCGCAAGATTCACAAACTTGACCTCGGCCCTGCCCGCAAGCGCCTCTTTAAGCATATCCGAAACGAGCTCGCCCATAAGCTCGTTTTCGTGGTCGCCCCAATAATGTATCGACCCGCCTGAAACGACCGCTATTTTTTTCGGCTGCCCGGCGCCTGCAAATACGGCGGAGCACAAAAAAACGCACAATAGAATTTTTAACGCTAATTTCATGATTTCTGGCGGAGATTTTTGCGACGCAGCCGTGTTTTGCGAGAAAAAAAATCCGCTATCGCCCTTCCTCCACTCCTGCGGCAAGAGCGCAAATTTATTTGCCATTCCCCCCAAATGCTCTCTATTATGCGGGAGAATTATGAAAATTGTAGTAGCAGGCGCCGGAGATGTCGGGCACTATCTCTGCCAGATTCTAAGCGAGGACGGGCATTCAGTCACACTGATAGAGTCCGAAGATTCCACAGCCGACGATGTCGAGGAACATCTCGACGTGCGCGTTGTGCGCGGCAACGGGGCGTCGGCCGTATGCCTTCTGAAGGCAGGGGTCGAGGCCTGCGACTTTTTTATGGCAATGACGGCGCACGACCAGCTTAACATCGTGGCATGCTCCATAGCCGCAAGCCTAGGCGCGAAAACCACCATCGCGAGAGTACACGACCAAGTGTACGCCGACGCGTCGGTCGTAAACTACCAAAAGCATTTTAACATAGACATACTAATAAATCCCGAAGCGCTGACTGCCGTGGAGCTTGCAAAACACGTCCGCAACCCCGAAAGAATGGCGCTAGAAGACTTTGCAAGGGGCGCGATTGAACTGCAAGAAGTTGAAATATCGCCCGACTCAAAGGCCGCCGGCACTTCCCTGCGCGACTTGCCGCTCAGTGGAGTAAAAATAGGGTACGTAGAGCGCGAGGGAGAGCTTATAGTGCCGCGCGCCGAAACCGTGCTGCGCGCCGGCGACAAAGCGACAATAATAGGCACGCCCGACAATCTTCTAAAAGACCGCCGGATATTTTCAAGCGCCTCCCCAATCGCGCAAAGGATAGTGCTGTATGGAGCTACTGAAACTGCAATTTCCGTAATCAGGCGCCTGCGCGACCACCGCTTTAAGATACGCGTCATAGAGCCTGATCTTGAAAAATGCAAAACGCTCGCCGAAGCCTTCCCAAACGTCACAGTCATAAACGGAAGCGCGACGAGCCTGCGCCTGCTGGAAGAAGAGCAAATAGGCAGCGCCGACTACTTCATCGCCTGCACCAAAGACGACGAGGAAAATGTGATGACATGCCTTCAAGCCAAAAAACTTGGCGTCGCCCATGTGGAGCTTGTCATAAATAAGCCCGATTACGAGCAGGTTCTGCAAAACATAAGCGGATTCCTGAATTTTGAATCGATAGTATCGCCGCGCCGTGTGACAGTCTCGGAAATTAAGAAGTTCGTCACAAATAAGGAATATTCGATAATAGGCTCGCTGCGCGGGGGAACGATAGAATTTTTGGAGCTGAATGTAGGGGAAAAAGCCCCGGCGATAGGCAGGCCGTTGCGCGATCTCGGGCTGCCGCCCGCCTGCATAGTAGCTGCAATAGTAAACGATTCCGGCGCGAAAGTCCCTGGAGCCGCCGACTATGTCGCCGCAAACGACAGGCTCATTGTCATTCTCGAAAAGCAGAAGGCGGCGGAAGTCGTAAAAATGTTTGTAAAATAGCCGAATGAACTACTCGCTGATATTAAAAATACTGTCGATGGTGTTCGCAATAATGGCGCTGGCATTTTCGCTGAGCGCGGGGGTTTCGGTGTATTATTATTCCGGCTCTCCGCTTGAAGGCGAGGCGCTTCCCGCATGGATTTCGATAATCGCGCTTTCGATAATGCTAACATTCGCGTTTTTCCTGCCTAGCCGCACGGCGTCCGGAAAGCTGTTTAAAAAGGAGGCTATGTGCATAGTGGGGATTGGGTGGACACTCGCCTCGTTGCTCGGGGCGCTTCCATACATAATGATTATCGACGCATCATTTAGCGACGCATTCTTTGAATCCGCAAGCGGGTTGACAACAACGGGGGCGTCGGTTTTCGGGGATTTCTCCAATTTCCCCAAGAGCTTAATGTTTTGGCGGTGCCTGTCGCATTGGATAGGAGGCTTGGGAGTAATCGTGTTCTTCGTTGCGATACTTTCGTTTTTGGGTTCGGACGGGCGCACGCTATATTCAAGGGAAACGAGCGCGGCGTCCGGCGGCGGAATGGAAACCGAGCGCATTCAGTCGGCGGCGCTCAGAATAATGGGGCTGTACAGCGCAATATCGGTGGTATGCGCGCTGACGTTTAGGCTCTGCGGCATGGGCTGGTACGACGCCGTGTGCCATATGTTTTCAACTGTTTCAACCGGCGGATTCAGCGTTTACGAAGACAGCATTGCTAGGTACGACAACCTGTTAATTTGCTGGGCTGTAACGTTTTTTATGTTTGTAGGCGGCATAGGATTTTCCGTAATAATATATTTCGCCTCTGGCCATATCAGAAAGGCGCTTCAAAATACCGAATTTAAGGTTTACACTGCAATTCTCGCGCTATCCGGAATTGCCGTGACAATAGCGGTCTATGCCAGTTCCGACGCCTCCCAACCGTTTTTCCGCACTCTAACATATGGGGTGTTTAATACTGTTTCGGTAATGACAACCACAGGGTTTATGTGCGACGACTACCAAAAGTGGCTGCCAATAACTCACTCAATATTCTTTATTCTTATGATAATAGGCGGGTGCTCCGGCTCGACGTCCGGCGGGATAAAAGTATCGCGCCTTATCTTATCCTATGGGCTATGCCGCAACCATATAGAAAAATCATTCCGGCCGAGAGTCGTGCGCCCGGTGAGGATAAACGGCAAGATTATTGACGAAGACGACGCGTACGAAGTGCTCTCGTATGTCACAATGTTCGCACTCATAGTAATGGTTTCAATTCTTGCGATATCGTTTTTCGAGACCGACTTGGAATTGTCGGAATCCATAACGGCTGTAATAAGCTTGATTAACAACGTCGGCCCCGGCGTCGGCAGAATAGGCCCCGCAGAAAACTACGGATTTATGAACGGCGCATCAAAGATATTCCTGAGCGTATTAATGATAATGGGCCGCCTTGAATTTTATGCGGTGCTCGCGCTCTTTATGCCATCGCTGTGGCGCAAATTTCAATAGGTAAAAATCATGGTAAAACTCGGTGTAAACATAGACCACTCCGCGACGCTGAGGCAGGCCCGCTACCGCGAGGTTCCGGCTGGCTCAAAAATTATAGTGGAGCCTAATCCGGCGGAAATCGCACTCCTCGCAGAAAATGCGGGAGCCGACTCCATAACAGCCCACCTGAGAGAGGACAGGCGCCATATAAACGATTCGGACATTTTCGCACTCCGCGAAAAAATCCGCACGAAACTGAATATGGAAATGTCGTGCGCGGAAGACGTCGTGTCAGTTGCGCTTAAGGTAAAGCCCGACTATGTGTGCCTCGTTCCGGAAAACAGAATGGAAGTCACAACAGAAGGCGGTCTGGACGTGGCTTCCGACGTCGGCAAAGTTGCGTCGGTTGTGGAAAGGCTCTCGGAGGCAGGCGCAGTATGCTCGATTTTCATAGACCCGGAAGCGCGGCAGATAGACGCGGCAAAGCGCGCGGGAGCGAAAGTTGTAGAACTCCATACAGGCGCGTACGCAAACGCGTGGGGCGACCCTGCCAAAACGAGCGAACAGCTTGAAAGGCTCGCTTCGGCAGCCGAGTACGCGCACTCGGTTTCAATGACGGTAAATTCGGGGCACGGGATAAACTACTCAAACATTGCCCCCCTGCTTGAAGCAGCCGATTTCAACGAGTTGAATATAGGCCACAGCATAATGTGCCGCGCGCTTGTTGTTGGAATCGGGCAAGCCGTCCGAGAAATGAAGGAGCTTATTTTAAAGTATGGAAAATGACGGGCATTTTTCGGGAGGAATAGTCGGGATAGGAACCGACCTTACCGACGTTGCGCGGATTCGCTCTCTCCTTGAAAAATACTCCGACGCATTTTTAAAAAAGGCGTTCGGGGATGTCGAAGCGTCGTACTGCATGTCGCTTGCAAATCCCGCGGAATCGCTCGCCGCGCGCTTTGCGGCGAAGGAGGCTGTTGCAAAGGCCCTCGGAACGGGCTTTTCAGAAGGGGTCACTCTGCGCGGAATAGTTGTTGTAAAAACGCCTTCCGGCGCGCCGCAAGTGGAACTCGACGCCCCGTCGAAAAAAATTATGGATTCCCTTGGTGGGAAAAAAATTTTTCTGAGTCTAACCCACACAAAGGATTACGCACAAGCTTTCGCGATTATAACGAGGTAGAAAAATGCAATACGCACTCCCGATACTGACATGCAAAGAAGCCGCCGAATGCGAGAGGGAATTTTTCGCGGCAGGCATTTTTGGCGAAGCGGAGGCAATAGAGCGAGCCGGCAGCGGCATTGCCAAAAGTTTTTTAAGTGAGTTTAGGCTTCCCCAAAACCCGAGAATCGCTGTTTTATGCGGCGCGGGGCACAACGGGGCAGACGCGCTTGTCGCGGCAAGGCAAATATGCGCGTCAATTCCCGGCGCAAAAATTTATATTGCAATTCCAAACCGCGAGAAACTCAAACAAAATACGGCACACTCCTTTGACGAGCTCGCCGCAAAATTCTCCTCACAGATAGAGCGCATTGTGCCCGACGCGGAAATTTTTGAGCTTGCGGGCCGTTTCGACCTCGCGATTGAAGGACTTACGGGAATGACTTTTCGCCCGCCGGCGCGGGAAAACCTCGCAAGGGCAATCGAAAGCGCAAACGCGCTTCATGCGAGGATAAAAATAAGCGTAGACATTCCCGCGGGAGCCTCGGACGGATCCCCCAACTCCCCCGTATTCCGCGCGGACGCAACCTATGCAACAGGTATCGCGAAAGCCGCCTTGTTCGAAAAGTTCAACAGGGAATACGCGGGCAGAATTCGCCTTGTGGACATCGGTTTTTTTGAAGACAGAGACTGGCCCTCCCAGAGGTTCATAATTTCGGAAAGCATATCGGGGCCTTTAAAAGAATTGCGCCCGTCCATATCAGACAAGCGCAGCTACGGGCATGCGTTCGTGCTTGCGGGCTCGCGGCAATATCCGGGGGCGGCCCTCATGAACGTGAAAGCTGCGCTAAGAAGCGGCGCAGGGCTCGTCACAGCATTTGTGCCTGAGACTTTCGCGCCGCAATTTGCCGCAGCGGAGCCTTCCGCAATTTGGGTTGGCTGCCCGGAGGACGAAAACGGGGCGATTGCGCTTGAATCATACGGGCTAATCAGGTCGAGAATCGGGAAGGCAGACGCTCTGCTCGCGGGCTCGGGAATTACGGCGTGCGCCGAAACTGCAGCCCTTGTAAGACAAATTTTGTCGGACTTTCCGGAGCTGCCGGCAGTACTCGACGCCGACGCCATAACGAAGCAGACTATGGACGCGCTAAAAGGCAGGCCCGCCCCTTCAATCGCAACTCCCCATGAGGGAGAATTTCTGAGAATTGCGAAAGACGCTTCGGACAGCTCGCTTGCCGAAGCCTGCGAAAAATACGGCTGCGCAATACTTTTAAAATCTTCCGCGACGCGCTCCTGCGTGGACGGACGGATAATGTACTCCACCCGCGGAGGGCCTGTTCTCTCGCGCGGCGGAAGCGGAGACATTCTGGCGGGGTTGTGCTGCGGGATTGCAGCGTCTAAAAAGTTCCCTTCTCCTGCGCTTGCCGCGCTTTGCGCCTCGGACTGGCTCGGGCGCGCCGCCGAGCTTGCCGCGCGCGAATTGGGCGAAACCGCAGTCGCCACATCGGACATTATAAAATTTCTTCCCAGCGCCCTGCTCTGATTTTTTCAGCCATTTTACTTGATATTTTTCAAGGCGGATTAAAATCAACCGAATAATCTTTTTTTCCGCATGGAGCGGAAATAATTTTTTTTTGGAAATGGGAACTGATTTTAATCCGTCGATAGCACTCGCAACAATACCGATTTACGCAATTATCTTTATAGGGTGGTTGACCCGAAAAATAGGCTGGATACACCCTGAAAGCGACAGGTCTTTCATGAGGTTCGCAATAGACGTGTCGCTGCCGTGCTTCATATTTTACAATATGATAGGCAACGAAAAGCTCGCGAGCATAAGCTATGCGGTCGGCGCAATTTCTCTCGGCGCGATAGGAGTCGGCATGTGCCTTACCTTGTGCTGGGTTGCCTCAAAATTCCTCGGATTAAAAATAGGCGAGGGCCAAAGAACGTTTGTCGTGACAACCGGCATTCACAACTACGGATTTTTTATAATTGCGCTTGTCGCCATACTATATCCGAACGACGAAAACGATTTTATGGGGCTTGTACTAACCCACAATGTCGGCTGCGACTTGGTGTTCTGGTCGCTCGGAGTGGCGCTATTGTCGCCGAGTGTAAAATTTTCGCCGGCAATCCTTCTGAAAGGGCCGGTTCTTTCGGTATTTGTCGCGCTGTTCTTCATTTGGACGGGCCTTGCGGGAAAAATTCCAGACTTTGCGCTTTCCTCGCTAAAGCTGCTTGGCGGAGCGGCAATCCCGCTAAACCTCTTCATGTTTGGAACTTTAATTTACGACCTGTTTTCAAGGGAAAGTTTCAACGCGAAAATTGTAGGAACTGCCGTGTGTATGAGAATGGCTCTGCTGCCAATCGCCTTTATTTTGCTTGCGACTATTCTGCCCATTGACCCGTCACTAAAAAAACTTATCGCATTCCAGGCGCTCTCCCCCTGCGGAGTCACAGCCGCAGTGCTTGCAAAACATTTTGGCGGATACCCGCAAATGGCAGTCCAAATCACGATTGCTACCCTCGTTGTGGCCCCGTTTACCCTGCCCGTTTGGATGTGGCTTGGCGCAACACTCACCGGCGCTTTTTAGCATTATAGCCCAAAAATAAAAAAAAATAAAAAAAGGCTTGATTCTTGGAAAATAATAGTATTATAGTACCACAATACTATTAAAGATTACATATGCCCAAAAGAGTCCTCAACATTTCCGAGTCTTCGTCGATAGCATTGCATGCTGCGCGAGCGCTTGCGCGGGCTGAATCGCCCATGACCTCTGCGGAGATAGCTGAAGAGTCGGGAGTGTCGCGCCACCACTTAAGCAAGGTGCTTCGCAAGATGGTTGAAGCGGGGATAGTTTCAGCGTTAAAAGGGCCAAATGGCGGATTTTACTTTACAGAAGATCAAAAAAAAATTCCTTTAATGCGCATAATGGAGGCGACCGGCTCAGGCACAGCAAGCTGCGCCTGCATGTTTGACACCCGCCGGTGCGAAGGCAAAGACTGCCTGTTCGGTTCGCTACTTTCGGACGTAAACAAACTTTACAACGAGTACTTTTCCAAAACAAAAATATTCAATCTAACCAAAAAACAATAACAGACAAACAAGGAATAAAATCATGGCAAAAAAAGTAGTATGCTCGGTATGCGGTTATGTATTCGAAGATCCGGATAATCTTCCGGACGTCTGCCCGCAGTGCAAGGCTCCCAAATCCAAGTTCATTGTCAAGGACGACGCTCCCGCCGCCTCTTGGGCCGACGAACACAAAATAGGGGTTGCTGCCGGCCTCGACGCAGAAGTTGTCGAAGGGCTGCGCGCAAACTTCACCGGCGAATGCACGGAAGTTGGAATGTACCTTGCAATGAGCCGCCAAGCCGACAGAGAGGGATATCCGGAAGTTGCGGAAGCGTATAAGAGGATAGCGTTTGAAGAAGCCGAACACGCCGCAAAATTTGCGGAACTCCTCGGAGAATGCGTATATCCCGACACCAAGAAAAATCTCCAGCTGAGAGTCGAAGCCGAAAGAGGCGCGACCGAAGGCAAGCTCATGCTCGCAAAGAGAGCCAAGGAACTCGGATACGACGCTGTGCACGACACCGTACACGAAATGTGCAAAGACGAAGCCCGCCACGGCTCTGCATTCCTCGGATTGCTCTCCCGCTATTTCAAATAATTTAAAAGTAGCCTTAAACGCCGCGTTTTACAACGCGGCTTTTTTTTGCCGTTATAAAATTTAAAGCCGAAAGGGCCAGCCGTGCTTGCCGTTTCCCCAAAGCCAATGCGCGGGATGGACGGCACTCAAAAAAAACAAATTTAGCAACCGCCATAAATATTTTTCAGTTTGACGAATGCGCATACGACTTTCAGAAACTGGATTTTAAAAATTTTTTCCTCGGGCGCCGCATTTTTGCGTGCGTTAATTGGGAACGTAAAGTTGTATTCTTTTATCCGCGAAAATTTTTAATGGGAATTTTTAATTTGCTAAAAATAAAAAGGCAAAAAATACGGTTAGCGAATTATTGTCTAAGCTCAACAAACAGCAACAACCGCCAATCCATTGAAAGAATGTAAACGGGCCGCGAAAAGCGCGCCTTTACAAGCCGCATATATAAAAAAAATACGCTTATAAAAGGCGTATTTAGATGCAGCAACAGACGGTAAAAATTTTGTGAATCGAATAACTAACGCATTAGCCAAAGCGGCCCGGTTCGCGCTGGCGGCAGTGCTATTTTATGTATCTGCGGAGAGTCTTGTGGTACTGGTATACGGCGGAGGCAACCGCCTCGGCTACTTTCTGGCGATATGCCGCCGAGCCCAAGTTCCGAGCCTCGGTCGAATTTGTAATAAACCCGCATTCTACGAGCGCGCCCGGCATTTTTAAATCCCTCAACACTGCAAAACGCGCGCGTTTCACGCCTCTGTCTGGCATTCTCGTCGCAGCGGACAGCGAGCGCTGGATATAGTACGCCAACAGCTGGTTCCATCCGTCGTTGTCATTGCCTGGATATTCCGTTGAATCGGAGCGAGACAGCTTGGAGCTCGATGTCGACGGCGCCCAGCGCGGCGTAATCGCAAACGTTTCTATTCCGGACACAGATGCATTTGCCGCAGCATTGCAATGAATGCTCAAAAACATATTCGCCCGCTGGCTGTTCGCCTTTTGCGGCCTGTCGGACAATTCCTTAAACTCGTCTCTTGTTCGCGTATAGGAAACATCGTAACCGTTCTTTTTCAATTCGCGACCAAGCCGCATTGCGATATCGAGAACGACTGCTTTTTCCTTTAAGCCGTACCGCTTATTCATGGCGCCGTTATCCTTACCGCCGTGGCCCGCGTCTATTACGATTCGGAAGAGATTTTTCGGCTTTTCATTTTTCTGCGGGAAAACTATCGGGATTATAGTCTTAACATAATCGCGCTTCGCAATGTAAAGGTTGGCCCCCTTTCCAGCTATCGGGAAACACAACCAGACGTTTGTTCCGTTAAGCGACATAGAGCGGCTGTGCAGCTCAAAGTCGAAGCGGGAGTACTTGCTGAAAACGCTCTGTCTCTTGCCGTCTTTTGATATGCGCGTATATTTCATTCCGCATAGCGCGGCAAGCTGCGGAATTGAAATATAATCGACCCCTTTGAATTCGACAGCACAAACAGCGTTCGCCGCCGCAACCGAAGCGAATAAGCCGAGTAAAAATTCACGCCGCGATATACAGAGCATTTCGCCCTTCCCTAATCATTTTCAGGCTCCGCTTCTTCGGCGTCGCTTTCAACAGAATATTTTAATTTTCGCTGTTTGGCTGGCAGCGGTGACATCGAAAGGCTTATGTTTCTGCCCGCGAGCTTCGGCTCGGAATCGGCAGTTCCAACATGCGAGAGCTCGGAAACAGCCCTGTTGACAGCCTCGAACCCCTTGTCCTTGTACTCCATCTCGCGTCCGCGCATCATGAGCGTAATTTTAAGCTTGTTGCCTGCATATAAAAATTTCTCGGCAGCGCGGATTTTTGTCATAAAGTCGTTCTGTTCAATCATTGGACGGAGCTTTATCTCCTTGACCTTTATGGTTGCCGACTTATGCGACTTCTGCTTCTTGGATTCCTCGTACATATATTTTCCGTAGTCGAGGATTCTGCATACCGGCGGATCGGCAGTAGGGGAAACTTCAAGCAAGTCGAGCCTGTTGCGCCTAGCAATCGACAGAGCCTCCTGAGGAGTCATTATGCCGAGCTGCTTACCGTCTGGGCCGATGACCCTGATTTTTGGCGCCCTAATCCTTTCGTTCTTTCTCGGGCCGAAGGTTTTTCCTTTATTGTAGTACGGCCTATCACCGCCGTTGTAGGGTCTGTTTGGTGTCATTAATTTTTTGCAGTTTTGTTGGTAGTTCTTGCCTTCATATAAAAGACGGTATTAAAAAAACTTCAATAATTTTTTAACGCGTTTGATATTCCGCGTCTTTCAACCTTTCCACTCGCGCGCCGAGCGATGCGAGCTTCTCGTCGATTTTCTCATATCCCCTGTCGATATGGTACACGCGGTGGATTAGTGTCTCTCCCGACGCCGCAAGAGCCGCGATTACAAGCGCCGCCGACGCGCGCAAGTCGGAAGCCATTACGGGGGCTCCGGAAAGCTTCGTTCCGCCGCTTATTATCGCGCTCGGGCCTTCGCGGGCTATGTTCGCGCCCATTCGCGCAAGTTCTGGAACATGCATAAACCGCTCCGGATAAATCCTCTCCGTTATTATGGATATTCCGTCAGCTTGGGTCATAAGTGCGCAGAGCTGCGCCTGCAAATCCGTCGGCAGCCCCGGGTATGGAAGCGTAATGGCTTCAATCGGCCGCAGTTTCAAGTCGGAGGCGTCAACGTATATGGACGACGGAGATTTAGCCTTTACAGGGCACTCCGCGCGCTCGAGCACATCGAGGAAAGAGCCGAGATATTTTTTTTGGGCGTCTCTAATTAGCACTTTTCCGCGCGAGGCAAGCGCCGCTGTTATCCAGGTTCCGGCCTCGATTCTGTCCGGCATTACCGAGTGCGTCGCGCCGCAAAGCCGCGGGACTCCAGTAATTGAAATTGTAGGCGACCCTGCCCCTTCTATAATTGCACCCATTTTCTCGAGCATTGCGCAAAGGTCAGCAATTTCCGGTTCGCATGCGGCGTTTTCGATAACCGTAGTTCCCGGGATTGATACCGCCGCCATTACAATATTCGCAGTTCCCGTTACGGTGCTTCCAAACCTGCCGCCAAGGTAAACCTGCGCCCCCCTCATTTTACGTGCGTCAACGCAAATATAGCCGCGTTCGATTTCCACCTTCGCCCCGAGCGCCCTCATGCCCTTTATATGCAAGTCGACCGGGCGCGCTCCGATTACGCACCCTCCTGGAAGCGACACTTCCGCCTTTTTCATGCGTGCAGAGAGAGGGCCGAGCAAACATATGCTCGCGCGCATTTTGCGCACGAGCTCGTATGGGGCTATGTGCGACAGATTCTTTGCGCATATTTCCCAGACACCCTCCGAAGGGTTTGAAACCTCGGCGCCAACGGCTCTTACGATATCCGCCATAAAGCGTACATCGCTTAAATTCGGCACGTTTTTTAAGACACATTTTTCGTCAGTGAGCAGAGCCGCCGCGAACATCGGCAGGCATGCATTTTTTGCGCCGGAAACTCTGACTTCCCCGGAGAGCGGCGTTGCGCCTTTTATTAAAAGTGAATCCATAGCCCCTGAAAAATTACTTCGCGGCAAAAATTTCCCGCATTATTGCCAAGAGTACTTCCCCGTATTTTTTTTTCAAGAGCTAAGGCTAATTAGCGCAAAAAAAAACGCGCGGAGAAAAAATCCGCGCGCTCAAAATGATGGTCAAAGGCAAAACTAACCCTCGCGGGATCCGCGGTTGTCGCGGTTATGTCTTCCGCCCTGGCGCCTGTCGGAATCGTGCCTGCGCTTAAAGTCGCCATTTCTGCGGTCCTTGTTGTACGGGCGCTTCTCTCCGCCGTGGCGTCTTCCCTTGAAATCGCCGTTTCTGCGGTCCTTGTGAAACTTCTTTTTTCCATGGTCGGGCTTCTTTCCAAAAATAGATGCTATTGCATTCTTTATTCTGGAGAACAGCGACAAAGACGGGCAATCCATTTTTGAGGAATACGACACCACACCGTCGTCGCGCGGCGACTTGTCGTTGGAGAACTTCGGGCGCTTGTCGGTAAGCGGAACTTCCACCGCGCGGGGAGTGAATTTCTTAGACTCAAAAAACGGGCCCTCGGGAGTTTTTTCCGCAGCCGGAACTTCCTCTTCGCCAGCTTCGCTCTTTTGGGAGGTCTGCTCCGCGCCTGCGGCTTCCGGAGCCTCCGCCGGAGCTTCCTCGCGGCGCCTGCGGCGGAATTTTTCGCCTTCATCGCCGAAGTTTTTTCCCTTGTCCGAACCGTACCCGGAAACGTTGGAGCCGCTCAATTTTTCCTTGAAGTTGGATATGTCCTCAACTTCCCCGCAAGATTCCATCACTGGGGCGGATTTTAGAGAGGAAGAGCGCACTCCGGTTTTATTTCTGCCGTTTTTGCGCGGGCGGTATTCCTGTTTTTTTTGTTCCTGGGCTTCGCAAGCCTGCTCTACTTGCTCTTTTGACACTTCTTCAACGGGGGCGGCGTTTTGTCCGTCCCTATTATTTTCTTCTTCCATGATATTTTAGCGTATCTTTTTGTTTTCGGTATGGGCGTTTTGCGGGACTAACTTAGCGCGTGCGAGCCTGATTCCAATATTGCCGCAAAAGCCTATTTTACTATGCCATTCGGATTCGGGTGTGGAGAATATTTGAATATAAAAAAACCCCGCGCAAAAAATCGTTTGCGCCTGACCGAAATAGAATGTCGGAAGTAAAATAGAGCAGAAAACCACTTCCCTTGCAATAATTTTTTGCGCATGGCAAATTCAAAAAAGCTGGACGCGCGCGGCAAATTTTTAAGATAATCAGGCATGCAAATCGAACAGGTTATAAAAAAATTCAATTCAAAAGGTTTTAGGGCTTTTTATTTAAAAAACGCCGACGAAGCAAAGGCATTTATCGGCGAAACGATAGGAAGCGGCTCGACAATCGGCATGGGCGGCTCAGTCACAATATCAGAACTTGGTCTGTACGATTTTCTGTCGGCAGGCAACAAAGTATATTGGCATGCTGCCGCAAACCGCGACCAAAATACGATGCGCAACGCTGCCGACGCCGAATATTACATTTCGAGCGCAAACGCCCTGAGCGCCGACGGAGAGATAATAAATATAGACGGCAGGGGCAACCGCGTGGCATCTACAATATACGGGCCGAACCGCAAAGCCGTATTTATAGTATGCGGTGAAAACAAATTGGAGGAAAACCTCGAAAAGGCCGTCTGGCGCGCGAAAAATATCGCAGCCCCCCTAAACGCCAAGAGGCTCGGCCGCAAGACGCCCTGCGCGATAAAAGGCGATAAATGCTACAACTGCGAAAGCCCGGACAAAATCTGCTGCGTGACCACAATTATGACAAACCCCACGTTCAGCAACCCCTGCTACGTTATAATCATAGCCGGTTCGTACGGATATTAGGGAGCGCCTTGCGCGGTACTGCGTGGCAGCGGCTCAGCCATATTGCGAAAATTTTAAATATAAGCCGATAATTGGCTCGAATTTTTTGGGGATAAACTCCGAATGCGCAAATGCGCGCGGAGTTTTTGTTTTTTTTGCGTTTTTTCGATTGGCATTATTTAGGGCTCATAAGGCAATTTTTTGCCGCGCGGCGGCGGAAACGGCACTTTACGGTTTTGGAAACATTGCAAATTCCGATTTTTATAATTGCAAAAACTAAGAAAATCACCGCGCGAAATTTACGGCAAAATCTAGACGGATTTCAACAGGCTTTGGCAGGGAGAAAAAACTAGGCGTTTTTTTTGAGCAACTGCTCTTTTTTTTCACAAAAAGCGAATTATTTGGTTGACCGTTTCGGGATTGTTTGCGAAACGTTAAGAAACTATTTCATAATGCAGAAGGAAAAAATAGATACCCCCAAGGATCAGGACAAAAAAATAGGATCCATGCGCGACACAATAAAGAAGGCGATAGACTGGATAAAGCCCCGCCAAAGCCCTGACGGCATGTGGTGCGCCCCGCTCGAAACAAACTGCTGCATGGAGGCGCAATGGATATTGGCAATGCACTTTATAGACTTCGACGATCCTAAGAAGCCGAAAGTCATACAATATATTCTCGATAGGCAGCGCGAAGACGGCGCGTGGGACGTCTACTACGGTTCCGAACACGGCGACATAAACACCACTTTGGAATGCTATTTTGCCCTAAGAATCAGCGGCTTCGACCCCGACGATGCAGTTTTGGCGAAAGCGCGCAAATGGCTCATAGAAAATAAGTGGACAGAACGCATACGCGTATTTACAAAATACTGGCTTGCGCTCTTTGGACAATGGCCGTGGGCGCATACGCCTGTTTTGCCCCCGGAAATAATGTTTTTGCCGAGCTGGTGCCCGTTCAATATTTACGACTTTGCCGCCTGGGCGAGGGCAACAATGATGCCCATATCAATTTTGACGGTTCGCAGGCCGGTAAAAGAGCTGCCGGAAGACTTGCAGCTCGACGAACTATTCCCGGAAGGGCGAGATAAGGTTGACTACCGCCTGCCGCGCAAGAACGAGAATTTTTTGAGCTGGGAAAATTTCTTCATGAAGCTCGACCACGCGCTTCACGCCTACAATAGGTCACCGATAAAGCCGTTTAGGGAAAGCGCCATAAAGCTGGTTTTGCAGTGGATGCTTGAACACCAAGATGAAGACGGCGCCTGGGGCGGCATTCAACCGCCGTGGATATACGCGATAATCGTAATGCACGTCGAAGGGTTTGCAAAAGACCAAATAAATATGTCGCGCGCGATAGACGCCTTCAATCTCCACTGGCAGGTGCCGCGCGGCGAAGGCACAATGTTGCAGGCGAGTGAAAGCCCAATATGGGACACTTTCTTGACGATGATAGCCTTGATGGACTCCGGCGAAACGCCCGGCACAAGCCCTGAGCTAATAAAGGCATTAGACTACGTTTTGGCGAAGGAAAACAGGTACTACGGCGACTGGTCGGTAAAAGTCGGCAGGCACATAGAGCCGAGCGGCTGGGCTTTCCAGCGCGCTAATAATTATTACCCCGACATCGACGACGCGGCAATCGCAATATGCGCGCTAAAACGCATACAGCGCCTCCTGCCGAGGGAGAGCGTCAGGAGCCGCCGCATAGATGCTGCCGTGCGTAGGGCTGTAAATTGGATATTGGAAATGCAGTGTTCGAACGGCGGCTGGGCTGCGTTTGATAAAGACAATACGCGCGAGTTAGTCACAAAAATCCCGTTCTGCGATTTTGGAGAGGTGCTCGACCCGCCGAGCTCGGACGTTACAGCGCATGTTGTCGAGGCGCTTGCGCTGTGCGGATTTTCGCGCAACCACCCCGCCATTGAAAAAGCCATAAAATTTATATACGACGAACAGGAAGACGACGGAAGCTGGTTTGGACGCTGGGGCGTAAACTATGTTTACGGGTGCGGCGCCGTAATTCCCGCGCTTGTTGCGATAGGCGACAACAAGGAAACTCCGCGCATAAGGAAGGCCCTCGACTGGCTTGCGTCAAAACAAAATGCAGACGGCGGCTGGGGCGAAAGCATTGCCTCATACATGGAGCCAAAGTATGCCGGAACCGGCATACCTTCTACGGCGTCCCAAACTGCATGGGCTTTGGGAGCGTTCCTTGCGGTGGGCGACAAGAACTACGATAAGATAATCCAAAAAGCGTGCGACTTCCTCGTCTCGACACAGAAGGAAGACGGCACTTGGGACGAGCCGTACTATACAGGCACTGGCTTCCCCGGATACGGACTCGGCGCGAAAGTCGATTTGCGCAACGGCGCGCCGCTTCCGCAGGGGAAAGAACTCGCAAGAGGCTTTATGCTAAATTATAATTGGTACAGGCATTACTTCCCGCTGACTTCGCTCGGAAGGGCTGAAAAATATTTTGAAAATAGAAAGTAAAAAAAAGCCGCTTTTTAAGCGGCTTTTTTTTATTTCTGAATGCGGATAAAAAAAATTTTTTTAGATTTTCAATCCACATAGGCATACTGCAAAATGAGCTGATTTGAATAATTGTGCAACGGCCTAAAATCCGTGCCTAAATAATTAGGCATATTGCTTTTTTATCTTTGGAATCAGTGTATCATAGCAAACAATTTTTTGCGCGGCCTAATGCAATCTACTGTCAAACAGCGCAGATAAAAAATTTTAAGCCATAGCACGGCTAAAATCTAATAGTAAAATTCAATAGCGCAACTGTATACCTTTTATAATTTATCCCGATTGAAAACAGTGAGTGCCTAAGCTATTAAAAATCCGCACCCCGCAAAAAGCAGGAGCGTATTGCAAAAAATAGCCGCAGCGGGATTTGCCCGCGCGGCCATAATCTAAATAAATTGCAAGGCGATTATTATTTGCGCTTCGATTCGTAATAATCATTAATCTTCTTCGAGACGTCCTTGTAAGAAATATCCGCAGAGTATATTTCCTTGAACTCGTTGAAGGCTTTTTCGGCATCGCCCATTTTTTCATACGCCGTGGCAAGCTCGTATATGATTTCCTTTTTGGCGTCCGTCATAACTTTTGCTTCTTTCTTGGCAATTTCAAGCTGGTCGACAGCCAAGTCGTACTTCTTGCCAAGTATAAACGCGCGGCCAAGCCCGAGCAATGACTGTGAGCGAACCTTGGGGTTGCGCTGCGAAAGCTGGAATTGCATAATTGCGTCGTCGAGCTTTCCGTCCTCAAACAGCAGCTGCCCGTATATATAGCGATAGTTGAAGTCGTTGGGGTAGCGCTCGACCATAAGTTTGGCATTTTCCAGCTTATAGTCGTGCTCTTTCTTGGAGAGCTCATCAAGTTCGGCCTTTTTCTGGGCATCATTCGGATTTGCTTCAAGCTCTTTTTTGAGCGCTTCAATCTTCGCCTCCATTTCGGCGACGATAAAGTCGTGTTCCCATTTTTCGAGGGTGGTATCGCCCTTGCCGAGCGGCTGCTGGCGCGCCTGTCTAACGTATTCGAGAGCCTCAGAAAAACGGTGTAGAGTGCGCAAATTCGCGCAAATATCGCGGTAAAGATTGATATTTTCGGGGTCGGTTTTAATTTGCTCTTTAAGTCTGTCGACAATCCTTTCGAGAGTGGCTTCGTCGCTGACAAGGCTCGATGCATTTTCGAGATCCGCCGTTTCGGCAGCGTCTTTGAGTTTGTCGTGAAAGTCTCCGCCCTCTTTTTCCCAATTGCCCTTGTTCATTGTCTTTATGACCGAAGCGCTCCTTGCAAGAGCCTGGGCTTCGCCATTAGCGGGGCTACGGCGCAAGATCTGCTCGCATATCTGAGAAGCTTCGTCGGGCTGCTTATTCTTTACGTACGCATCTGCAAGTGCTAGGAGATTTTTGTCGTTTTTAGGCTGGAACTGCGCAATCGCAAGATACGCGGAAGCTGCCGTTCCCCAATATGAGAGAGATTTTGCCGCATCCGCGAGTGCGTTCAGCGCATATGCGCACTGCGGGCATTGGGAGAGAATTTTTTCGGCCTCAGTCATAACTTCGAGAGCCTTCCCGCTTTTTATCATAGACGACGATTTTATAAGGAGAATAATTCCTTTAATGTCGCTAGACAATTTCGCGACAAAGTTTCCCTTTCCGTATTTTCTAAACTGAGCCTGGCGCATAATCTTGCGAACCTCTACGCATGAAGGATATTTCGCAAGTATAGTTGCGCAGATATCGACGGTATAGCCGGGATTCTTGTCTATTGATTTCTCTGCGGATTCGAGTTGTTTTATAAAGCGCGGATCCAAATCGTTAATTTGGGTTTCAATTACTTCTTCCGTGGGTTCTGTAGATGTGGTTTCTGCCATAAATAAAGCCTGTTTGTCGTTAAAGCTTATAAATTAAAACGAGTACGCGTTCATTTCAAGTCTATTTCTACGGCTTCAAGCAAAAAAGAAATACATTTTTTTGCCTTTTCGAGTTCCGGAGACTCCGCAAGCAGACGTATTTTTTTTTCAGTTCCGGAATAGCGGACAAGAATTCGCCCTTTGCCGCCAAGCAATTCGCCGCATTTATTGATGGCTTTGGAAAGTTGGGGCGCCTCGTTTACGGGTATTTTGCGCGCCACCTCAACCGACTTTGATATACACGGATACATCGCTATGCCGCCCCTTAACTCCGACAGTTTTCTGCGCTGCTTTGCCATTACAGAAAGCACTGCGAGCGCCGCCGCAAGCCCGTCGCCGCATGGCGATATTTCTGAAAATATAAAGTGCCCCGAATTCTCGCCACCTACATTGCAGTTGTGCTCGAGCATCTCGCGCATTACAAGCCTGTCGCCTATGCCGCACCTGTAAACTTTTATTCCGTTTGCTACGAGCGATTCGTCAAGGCCGGTATTGCTTTGCAGCGTAGTGACAATCGCGTTGGAAGAAAGCGCGCCGCGGCTTTTGTGCTCCATTGCAATAAGCCCCAAAACCTCCTCGCCTTCAAGAATCGAAAATTTATCGTCGCATACGACCACCCTGTCGCCGTCGCCGTCATGCGCAAAGCCTACGTCCGACCCGCTCTGCCTGCATATGCCCACTATGTTTTCCGGGAATTGGCTGCCAACAGACGCGTTTATATTAAACCCATCGGGCGAGAACGCCGCCTTTACAACTTTCGCGCCGTACCCCTCAAAAACCTTCGACGAGACTTCCGAAGTTGCCCCGTTTGCCATGTCTATCGCGACAGTGTACCCTTCGAGAAAACCGGGCTCAAAAAGCGAACCCATTTTTTGCGCATATTCTTCAAGGGCGAATTTCCCGGCTCTTATTGCGCGCGGCGAAAATTCCTTCTTGGTATACGATTCAAAATCTATACCCATGGAATCGACCCTGCGCTCAATGTCGAGCTGGAAAGCGTCGTCGACTTTTCTCGCGTTGGAATCGAAGAATTTTATGCCGTTGTCTGTGTAAGGGTTGTGGGAAGCCGTTATCATTGCGCCAAGCTTTGCTCTGCGCTTTAACACTGCGTATGCCAATGCGGGCGTCGGCAGCACGCCCATGTCTTCAAAGTTTATTCCGCGCCGCTCCAAACCGCGGCAAAACGCCTCCTTCAAAGATTCCGAAGACGCCCGTGTGTCGCACCCGACCACCACTAAGCCTCCCCCGCATTCTTCATTCAGCGAGTCTGCGCATGCCACACCGAGCCCTTCGTAAAAGGGCTCGCTTACTTCAAAATCTCCATATTTTCCGCGAATCCCGTCCGTTCCAAAGTATTTCATCAGCTTCTCCTATTTGGCATATTTTTTCTCAAAATGTCGGAAAGCTCGTCCGCGGACGTATCCTCCAGCTCCCTGCCCTTGCGCTTTAAATCCTCGAAGGTTTTTATCACGGTTTCCGTCATGAACTCGTGGGTTTCTTCGGTTCCGCCAACGAGGGAGAATTTTTCGGCCTGCGTAATGCGCTTTTGCCCGTCGCTGTCAAGCCCTATGCCAAGTAAGTGCGCAGATTTCTTTTTCGCCATATTTAGTTTTGCTCCTTTTCGTCGTCCGCGGCGGGGCGCGGCTCGTCTATTCTCTCGCAATATATTTCTCCGAAACTTTCGTTTTGCGATATTCTAAGCTTTCTGAGGCGGGTGAGCTCGAGCATCGCAATGAAGGTAGCCATTATCGTCACTATTCCGGTCTTCTTTCCGTTAAATACCGAGGAAAACGTAAAATTCTTTTCCGGGATAGAAAGCAGATATTCCATTCTGTCGGCAACAGTCACATTTTCCTCGCGTATCTCGCCCTGCACGAGCTTTTCGGCAAGCCGCCTGAGAACGAGATTAAACACATTCCAAACCTCCATTTTATCGGAGGATTTTAACGGCCTCTCAGGCAATTCCGTAACCGACACTCTGCGTTCGCCGTAATTCTGGCGCGCGTCTATTAGGTCTTCGAGCCCGTCCGCAGCGCGCTTTACCTTTTTATATTCCAAAAGCTGCTCGACAAGCTGCCAGCGCGGGTCAAGCTCGGAATCGCCGTCGTCCTCCTCGGATTGAACGGCCCTTTCGTCCGTCGGCAGGAGCATTCGGCTTTTTATGTACATTAAGGTAGCGGCCATTACGAAAAACTCGCCCGCCACGTCGAGCGACATGTTTTTCATCGAGCGCAGCACATCCATGTATTGCCGGGTCACTTCCGCTATCGGTATGTCGTATATGTCTATCTCGTTTTTCCTAATAAGGAATAAAAGCAAGTCGAGGGGGCCTTCAAAGACATTTAATTTTACCGACATTTCAAGCCCTCCCGCGAGGGCGTCTTCGTATGCTGGAATGTCTTCTGGCATCGCTGTATTAGAAGATTGCCATAGACAGGCGGGCACCGAACGAGAAATTATTCTGGCGCGTTGAACCCGAGCGGTACGATATTTGATATTCGACTATCCACGAATTTCCAAGCCGCGTCCAAAGGGTATAAGTTTGGTCGGTCATCATATTCAAACGGTAATCGTACGACCAGCGCCCGAGCAGCTTGTAGCGCTCGCTTATGCGGTATTCCGCAAGGGCCGAATACTGCGTGATTGCCCCTGCAAGATAGCTCGATATAAAATATATTGAGAATTTGTCGGAATCGAAAAGCCCGATATACGCGTTTGTTTCGGGAACATTTAGGTTTTCTATGTTAAACCTGTTATAGCAGCCGATAGTAAGCCAACGCGCGGGAGAAATTGAAACGTTCGTGTACAAGTCGGAGAAAGAAGAGCTTTTAAAATCGTTCTGGGCGAGCACGCGCTTGTCGAAATTAAAGTCCTGAAATATGTCGAGCCTTGCAAGCTCGCGCGAGCCGTATGTTTCGTCGCGCGTTTCGAGAGTATTTTTTATTCCGAGCCGCAAAGTGTTTGTCTTAAACAGCCTGTCGGTGTTCCGCATTTCTCCCAAGTCGAGTATCGGCGGATAGGTGAAATCCTCTATGCTTATTTCGTCGATTGTAGGTATTGCGCCGGAGCCCTGAGTTGCGTTTGGTATGTAGCGGTAGCTCATTATCGGGGTTATATGGTGGCGCAAGCCGTCTATGCCCATTGTCTTGCTTTGGTATTCCCAAGTGCCCCAAATATCCATTTGCGCGTCAAAGCCTATCTGACCCAAAATTCGCGTATATTCGGACGCCCCGTTTTTGGGATTGCCATAGTACGTCAGCCTGCCGCCTATGACGGGCGTAATGGTGCTCCACGAGTTCAAGTGTATTGGGCGCATTATACCGTAATAGGCGTCTACGCGCGCAGTCTCGAAAGTTTCATATATTAACTCCTCCGGCCCGCTATTGCGGAAATATCCCGCAGACAGGTACATGTTCTGATAGAAACCTGTGTTAAAGATTTCCCCCGGCTGCAAGTCGAAGCGCGCCTCGGGCAAACGCTGTTGGACTATCTCCCAATTATTGGGCGCGAACCTCGTAAAGAGCGAAATTGTGTATGCGCTTCCGTAATAGTCAATTTCCCCAAAATTGTCGGGAATTTGGTCGTCATAGAAGAATTCCGGACGGAAGTCGCGCGTGACGAACTCGTCGCTCCACCAAGCGAGGGAACCTATTACCGATATATTGTCAGTCACCATCTGGGCGTGGCGCATCTGCATAAAAAACCTGTCGTTGTCGATAGGTCTGCCGAGGGAATCGACACCGAGAATGTCCTTGCTGCCGTGGTCGTCTATATACGCGCCCTGGAAGAAACCTTTCAGCCATGTTTCGGCGCCTTTGTAGTCGTAGTTAAGGGCGGGGCCGACCAGTACGGAACGCTCGGTGTAATAGTCTAGCAGCATTCCGGGACTGAGGCTGCCGAGACCGTTATACATTACCGTATTTGCGAGAAACGCCCCGTAGTCGGAGTTGTATCCGGCTCTCGTTTGAATATCAAACGGGGGCCGTTCGAGCCCGTACTGTGAGTAATATGGCGCGTAAAAAACCGGGACGGGCCCTATCGATACGAGAGCGTCGTCGAGCTCAAGAAGTTCCGTCTGCGTATCGTACTTTATTTGCGACGCCGAGGCCGACATTGAGTATGGCGAGGGCTCGCCGACATACACAGTCGGATTGTCTATCGAAACTTTGTTTTTATCGGAAGTTATGCTGTCGGCTTCCACGAACATTGGCGACGAACCGAAGCGCGCGTGGGGGGTATGCAGCAGTTCCTTTGACGGATTGTACGAAAATTTTTCGGCAACGACGCGCGATTGGCCGATAGAAGCCTTGACTTTGCCTGACGCCTCGGCCGCGCCGCTGTTTTGCGAGTAGCGGATTTTATCAGCGTGAAGCTCGAATTTTTCGTCTTCAATTTTTGCGTTGCCGGTAGCGATTAAGTCGCCCTCGCTATTTTGGACATGCTCAAATTTATCGGCCGATATTTCGGGGGCGGTAATCATATTGGACAATTTGGGTTTCCCGTCCGATTTTTTCACCACGGGCACCGTTTCCTCCGTTTTTTTCGCAAGACCCAGCCGTTCGGCTTCGAGTGCCCTCTGATGCTCTAGAGACACCCACGGCACGTCGGCGCGCTTGCGCGGCTTTTGGGCGGGCTCCGCCGAAAACGCTACCGGCGCGCAGCACAACTGCGCGAGCGTCGTTGCGGCAATTAATGTCCTTAAAAATTTCACGTCCAACATTTCTACATATCCGCGCCCGCATAACAAGCTTTTTATAAAAAAAGCGACTTTTCCCATTTTAGTGCGGGTTCTTTTCTTGAGGACATTTTGGAGGATAAATTCTCAATTCTTTCCCCCCTGCTAAAATATTTGAGGGGGAAAAAGTCTGTATTTAATTGCTTCAATTTTTACTGTCCGCATGCGGCTCGAAAACTTTGTACGAGAGCGGCTCTATTTGCGCATTTTTATATTTGAATGGAGAGTCCGCATAGTTGCAGACAATTTCAGTGCCGTCCGCGTATCTCGTGCAAAAAACGTCTTTGGATATCTCAGCGTGGGAGTCCATAAAAACTTTTTGGAGGCGCGAGAGCTTCGCGTATTCGTCATAGCCTTTTTTTATCGCATTTATGCTTCTGTTAGTCGATGCCTCGTCCTCGCAGACTAAGTCGGCGTTTCCCATCCAGTTGTCGCCGTTGTCGCGGAACGCCGAATATAGGTAAAACATCGGCCTGCCGCCGAATTCCACAAGCTTCAAACGCTTTACGGGGTCTTTTATAGTGTAGTTGGCGCACTCAGTAGCGGGGTTGCTGAGGATTATGCCGTTAAAGACAATCTGCCAAAGAGGCACGAGCTTTCCGGACATAGGGAGAGTTTTTCTATCGAGCAGCGCGAAATGTATGTACAGTCCGAAATCCTGGCTACCTGCCACAAAATAAGATGGCCCCTCGGACGCCGCTCCGCCGAATAGCGACCGCGCGAGCCTTAAAATTTTATTCATATACTCCTCGCTTTCGGCGCGGTTGCACGGGTGATTCGGGTCGGCGCATTCGTGCGGGGGAATCATCGATATCACATCTATGTAGTGCAGCCCCCTAAATCCGAGCTCGGCAATTTTCGGCAAGTCCCTCTTTGCAAACTCCCACGCCATTTTGGGGCAGAGATTGTACATTCTTCCGCCACTCCAGCATGTATTTTTTTGCAGAGAGCCGTCGGACTTTTTGGCGACTGGCGCCCCGCCCTTCCAATCTTTTGATATGCTGTAAATATCAGTGCTGTTGGTATGGCAAACTATCTGGTATCCCATCGACTGCGCTTTTTTTATCAGCTCCTTCAAGCCTTCTTCGCCGCCGATTTTGGGCTCTACCGGGAATGCAGTCGGCCACCTTCCGTCGTGCCCGCTCACATTCCAGCCGACAAGACATATTTGCACTTTCTCGACTCCCGCGGATTTTAGTCGCGAGATAAAGTCTCCAACCTTTTCAAAAGTCATTTTGACTTTCACTTCGGGCTCGTTTTCCACCGTCTGCTCTTCGATTTTCGGAGGCGCCGGCTTCCAAGCCTGGCGTATTCTAAGCTCAGGCGCGTCGCATGCGTACTCGAGCTCCGGTGTAAGCCTATCGGATATGGGCTTGCAAACTCCGGAGTCGAGAAGCGTCTTGCGGTAATCGCGCGCTATCCCTGAATAATCAGCATTTTCGCCGTCGAGGATTCTGTACTCAATTTCAATGTCCTCGTAAGGTTTAAATGCCATCTTGCCGATATTAAAAACTGTCGAGAGCGAGTATCCGCCGTCCTTCAGCTTTGCCAGTGCCGCATGCTCGTGGCGAAGCCCGTTAACAATATAATAAAACGCCCTATCTGCCTTTTTTATCCCGCCGATTGGAAGATGCCATTCGTTTTTGCTCGTGCTATACGGAGTGAATGACGAGTCCTTTTGCTTTATAAAAGGTATTATTACGCTGTTTGGCATAACGATGTATCCGTCGTCGTCCGCGGAGGCTTTCATAAAATCGGGGATTATGGAAATTGTATCGGTACGCGCATCTATTGAGTCGCGGGGAATTTTTAAAACGGCTCTCCCATTTTCAAAATTTAGGGATTTTTCCGAACTTTTTACCGTTCCGTCCTTATATTTTGTAATTATTTCCACGCGTTCCGCAGCGCTTGCAAAAGCGCATGCCATAATCGTTAAAATTGCTATAATTTTATTCATCATATTCGTATAATATTTTAGAATAATATGGCGCGCATAAATCGATGTCGAGACGCAATTTTTATTTTTTTAACAATTACTTTTGCCGCAGACTCATCAAAATTTATCCCTACAAAAATATCAGAAAAATTTTAAATATAGAATGCGAAATCGGCAAAAATCCGCCTCGAACAAAAATGGCTACAAACCGCGCAATCCTTTCTATTACCCGCTTCGAAAAAAATCCCATACTTTGCTTCCCAAAGAAACCACAAGCACTGAAATGCCTTTCCTTAACCCTATATGTTTTGGACAATATAAAATGCGCGGACAAAACCAATCGGATAAGATTAAAAATTTCTAAAAAAAAGTTAAAAATTTTTATGCCTCAGCCACGCACAAAAAGTTTATATACCCACCCAGACAAAAAAATTTAGGAACAAAAAAAGCGCGGAAATTTTCCGCGCTTTTTGATTTCTCCTATTTGCGTTTATCGAATTAACGGCCGTAGACTTCCACTTCAATGTAGTGGTTCATGTCGTTAGTCGTGTTTCCGTTGGAGAACAAACGGATGTAGCGGGCCTTCACCGGGGGATTTACAACGACGAGCTTGCCGATGTTGGTTTCGATGTAAGCTTTGTCCTTGCCGGCGCCCTTCTTTGCGGAATTGTCGTGGTCGCTATTGAAGATGGTCGTCACGCCCTTGATGAATTCCGGGTCGTCGGAAACTTGGATTATGACGTCTTTGTAGGCGCGTTCCTGGCTGTGGTAGTGCCACATCGCAACCGCAAAGATTTCCGTCTGTTTTTCAAGGTCGATTTGAATCCACTGCAAGCCGTTCATCAGCTCGACATAGCATCCTTCCGCCGCGCCCTTGTCGCCGTCGGTAACGAGCTCGAGTTCTCCAATGAGCGGGAAATCGTCAGAGCTTGTCACTTTCTTGCCCTTGGCGACATTCTTTACATCTTCCGGAACGTCGGGTTCAGGATTGGGAGTTTTGGGCTCGAGGTTGGGGAGCTTTACCGGAACGGGAGTTCCGATTATCTGTGCTCTGGGAACATCGAGCTTTAAGGGCTTGGCGCTAAGCGCAAAAGCGAATGCCAAAGCGGAAACTGCTATTAGAATTTTTTTCATTTTTTTATTATGCTTAGTTAAGGGTTAAATTAGCTTACAATGAAGTCGTCGTCGCTAAATTCGAGCGGGCCTTTAGTAATGGCGTCGCGCGCTTTGAATACCGCAGCTTCAGCAGCGAAGGCGTGTTCGGCGTCGCAATTTAGCTTGCCCTTGCCCATGACGGCGTTGAAGAAGTTTTCGATGTGGTACATATGAATCGGCTTCTTTGCTACGTCCGGCTCGTATCCGTCAATCTTTTCCGGGAAGGAATAACCGACGAGTGCAGCCGTTTCGCGTGAGTCCGCAACAGTTGTCTTAGCAGCGGAAGCCTCGCCTGAGCCTATTACCCCCTTCTTTACGAGATCGCCCCAATCGGGAGCGTTATTTTCACGGAAGAGCTTTGTAAGCGCGGGATTTTCCGACATCTTCAATGTGCCTTGGTCGCCCATGAACGACTCAAAATATCCGCCGCCCGACGATGTTGTCGTCAGAACTTGGTAGAACGCCTGTGCTTTCTTGCCCTGGAAGGTTTTGTCGAACTCGAATATGCACATTACATTGTCGTCCCAGTCGTGTGCGGGGGAACCGTCGGGCTTTTTGTAATAGTCGCGGTTTCCGGAAGCCATAACGCGCTTGGGGTGTCCGCCGAGCATCCAGCCGAAGATGTCAATCTGGTGGGCGCCGAGGTCGGATATCGCGCCGCCGCCAAGTCCTTTGAACCAGCGCCAATTCTTAAACTGGTGCATGTCTTTGTAGCCGTATTCCTTGAGCTTTTCGACGGGAATCGCCGACTTTTCCGGCCAAGTGAGGTCTTGCGATACAGCCCTGTTCCACTGCCCGTTGCAAGCCATTATGTTGCCGCAAATATTGTGCTTGCGCAACAGGACATCGCGGGCGTAAATGTAGCGCGGGTTTGAAGTTCTCTGGTGGCCGATTTGCAGGAGCTTTCCGCTCTTGCGGGCGGCGCGAACCATAGCTTTTGCCCCTTCGAGAGTGTCCGACATCATTTTTTCGCAATAGACGTTTACGCCGGCATTGAGGAAGTCGACCGTCATTGGCGAGTGCCAGAAGTCGGGGGTGGCGATAATCACTGCGTCAAGTTCGTTAGCGTGATTTTTTATTAGATCCTTGTAGTTTTCACCCTTTATTTCGCCCATTCTTCCCTTTTTGACGAGGGGAGCATAGGGGTCTTTCCCGCCGAGCACAATGGTGTATCTGGCGGGTTTTTGTTTGAGCTGCCTCATAACGAGAGCCGCCGCGTAATTGCACCTGGGCTGCCAAATGTCGCAAATAGCAACGAAGTTTATGTAGGGGAGCTTCAAGAGGCTGTTCATGAGAACTTCGCCCTCGGCGCCGTAGCCTACGATAGCGACATTCACTTTGTCGCCGCCCTTGCGCTGTGCGGAAAGCATGCCGGGCGAGAGCATTAAGCCGCCGGCGGCAGTTCCAGCCAATTTTAGAAAATCTCTGCGATTAAAGTCGTTCATAGTTATATATCGTATTTATTTTATCTATTTAAAATATTACTCTTTGCTGCAGCACTTGCAAAAACCGAATTTTTTGCAGGGCAGAAGCTCGAATTTATTATAGTCTGCAAGCAGCAGAGCCGCGACTATGAGAACCATGTGCACGCCGAGGTACGCAATGCCCGCGGCCGCGCTCGGGCCCATATTGGGTTCGAGAATAATGAAGCCCCAAGTCAGGGAGATGTAGAGCAGACCCATGAGGAAGAGGGACACGCGTGTGCAGATGCCGAGCAGCACGGTTATGCCGAGCGCCACGAGGGCGTATCCGAGAACCGCCGCGTAGGGTTCGACCATAAACGATGGCATCAGCGGGCTCGCGCTGAATGTTTCAATCGTCATCGGGCCTTTTTCGGGCAGTCCGTGGTAGGAGGAGAAGCTTATGACATCCATCGTCCCTCTGATTTTTTCGGGAACGTCGGTCACTATTTCCATAGCTTCGCTTCTGGAGAGCCCGTCAGCCATGGTCTCTTTTATTTTTGCCTCAAATTCGGGATTCGGAATTTCCCCCTCAACCTTTCCTATGAATTTTGTAAGCCCCGTTCCTATCGCCCTTGCAGCGAGCCAAAAACGAAGCAGCCAAAACGCCATTGTGTATGTTAGATTTGCAGATTTCATTATTTTTATTTTCTATTTTAGATTAGTCGGAACGAGTCCTTTTCTCAAAAGCTATACCCCGCGCGCCGTTTTTGTAAAGATAAAAAAAACGCATCGCCGCGGAAAAAATTTATACAAAAAAAACGCCGCGGGATTCCTTGCGGAGCCCCGCGGGCGAAACTCAAAAAAATTATTGATTCGACGTGTCGAAAGCGGAGTCGAACGCAATCTCCGAGCGCGGGAAATCAAAGGCGCGCACGCGGCCGGCAGATTCGGTTGCGCCGTGCACCCTATCCATTCTGCCGTCTTCCCACTCGACAGAGAGCGGGCCGTTGTAGCCGATGTCGTTGAGAGCGACTATAATTTCCTCAAAGTTGATGTCGCCGTGGCCTATCGAGCGGAAGTCCCAATATCTGCGCGGATCGCAGAACTCGGTGTGCCCGCCGAACACTCCGGCTTCGCCGTTGCCGTGCCCCCACCAAACGTCCTTCATATGCACGTGGAAGATTCTGTCGGAGAATTTGCGGATAAACTTTACATAATTTACGCCCTGGTACCCGAAGTGGGAGGGGTCGTAGTTAAATCCGAAGCGCTTGTGGCCGCCGATAGCCTTCAAGGCGCGTTCCGCTGAGGCTATATCGAAGGCGATTTCCGTCGGGTGGACTTCCAGCGCAAAGTTTACGCCCTGTTCGTCGAAGGCGTCGAGAATCGGCTTCCAGCGCTTTGCGAAGTCTTCGTATCCGGCTTCAATCATTTCTTTGGACGCCGGCGGGAAGGAATAGAGGTACTGCCATATCGACGAGCCCGTAAAGCCTGTCACAGTCGGGGGGATCGGAGATTCGGCGAGCGTCTCGGGGCGCATTTCCATAAAAGTTTTGCAGACGGAGGCTGTCTTGACCATTTCGGCCGCCGCGCGCTGGCGCACGCCTTCGGGGTCGCCGTCGCCCCAGATGTAATCTTGCATCATCGCCTTGTGGCGGGAGTCGATATTGTCGCACACGCACTGCCCGACGAGGTGGTTCGAGAGCGCAAAGCAATTCAGGCCGTTTGCGGCCAAGATGTCCCAGCGGCTTTTCAGGTAGTCCTTATCGTCGGCCTTTGTCATGTCGAAGTGGTTGGCGGTAAGCGCGATTTCCAAGCCTTCGTAGCCCATGTTTTTCGCGAGGGGCGCGAGGTCTTCGAGTTTCATGTCGGCCCATTGTCCGGTGAATATAGTCAGAGGTCTTGCCATATTATTTTCCTTTGTTTGTTAAATGCGTTGATTGGAATAAAAATAATACCCGCCCCGCACTTTCTTCAAGCATTTTTATTTTTTAGGGCAATTTTTTTAGAGCAATGTTTTCTTCAACAGGCAAATTTAGGGCGTATTTTTTATTTTTCGAGGGCGGAATACAGTTCCCAAACAACACTTATATATAAAAGAGCTTTCTGGCGCCTGGCGTTTTGCCTATTTTTAATACCCTGCGACCCGAATTATAATTTGAATATTTTTGTGAGAAACCGACAACGAGTATTTTACTTGATTTTTTCAAAATGCGCTTCAAAATGGTACAAATTTTTTATAAACATCCGCTACGCAATATGGAAATTACTGAAGAAAAAAACAACGACGTGTCGATTATCGCCTTGAACGGGCGCTTGAATGTGACGACAACCGCCGACCTCGAAAAGGTTTTCAACAAGCTTTTTGAAGAAAAATCCACAAAGATACTCGTGGACTGCCGCGATCTCGAATATATTAGCAGCGCGGGTCTTAGAGTGTTGCTCGCGGCGGCAAAGCAGTTTAAAAAAATATCCGGCGAGATTGCATTGTCGGGTTTGAGCCAGAATGTTAAGCAGGTTTTTGAGATATCCGGCTTTACGACGATTTTCCCGATTTATACTACGCGCGACGAAGCCATAAAAAGCTTCTAATATTGAGCGGGCTTTCGCCCCTTATGCGGAATATACATTTTGCCCGAAGCGTTTTTATGCGTCGGGCTTTTTTTGTGGCGCTTTTTTCTATTTTTTTGCGGACGCTTTTCTATTTTCCATGGAGAATTGACAAAAAAGTACCGCCGTATTTTAAGTCAAAAAAAGTTAAAATCGGATTGAACTAACGCGGACAATCCAGAAAATTTTTTAATTGGCGGCGAATTGAGAATGCAATATACATGCGGCGCGAAAATGCGCCCACTGCAAAACGCCGGGCGATACGGAACAAAAACATAAAAAAGCATGTCGAAAAAAAATCCGGGCGGGAATCCGCGCGGACGCGCAAAAAAAAGTTAAAACCATGAAAAAATTCGCCACGTCATGCGCATTGTGCGCGCTTCTCGCGGCAGCCAAAGCTGCCGATGTTTCCCTGCCTTACGGAAACGCGGGGCTTGACTACATGTCCGACAAAATAAACTCCGCCGACAACGACCTTCAAGAGCAAACAGGCGTCAGTTTCTTTTTCAACTACTACTCTGTGCTTGTAAGCAATCCTTACGGCGGCGCCGCGCAGGGCACCAATTACACGGGTGAAATGTTGTTCGGGCTGGATTTCGACTTGGAAAAGCAGATAGGCTGGAAGGGAGGCGCGTTCACAATCTCAGGGGCGTACAGCACGGGAGCGAATCTCTCCGACAAAATCGGCAATTTTTTCACTGCGTCGGAATCGTACGTCACAAACGGAGCGGCATTTTATGAGATGTACTTCACCCAGTCGCTCGACACGCGCGCGGGCTCGATAGAAGTCAACTTCGGGCGCATGAGCATGTCCGACGTATTTATGGCGTTGCCTGTAATGGGATACCTCGTAAGCGGCGGGGCCGATAGCACTCCAGAGGCTATTTTTTACAACTCGCCTTTCACATCGTCGCCTCAAGCAACTTGGGGCATAAACGTCCAGTATTCGCCCTCCGAGGAGATAACACTTTCTGCGGGGCTATACCAGGCGCCGCAATCGCTTTCAGACGCCAACTGGAACGGCACGGAGTTCGGCATACACGCTGACGACGGCTATATGGCGCTCTTTCAAGCCTCATGGAGCCCTGAATTTTTCGCAAAGACGGAGGCGGGCGGAAAAGAGATAGCAGGAACTGGTTTGCAGGGATTGTACCAGATAGGCGGATATTTTTTTGGAGGATACGAAGGGCTGACCGACTACTCTGGGGGCGACCGCGGAAGCGGATACGGATTCTGGATTCAGGGCCAGCAGATGATTTGGCGCGACTCCGACGCGCCGTACCGCCATGTCAGCATCTGGGGCGGAATGCAATACGCGCCTGTTCAAAGCATATCGACTATGCCTCTCATGTTTTACGCGGGAGTCCAACTGCAAGGCTTTGTGCCCCGCAGAAGCCAGGACGGGATTTACTTTTCATGGCTGTACGGTTCGTTTAATTCAAAGTACGGATACGGCCAAGGGTCGGAATCTTATTCGGCAACGTACGAAATGGTTGTCGAGGCGACATACGTCATACAGTTAAATGAAAATATATCCATACAGCCCGACTTTCAGTACATATTTAGGCCGAACGGCAATAGCGATATAGACGACGCCCTCGTAATCGGAGGCCAGCTGATAGTCTCTTTTTAGGAAATCGTAAAAAAACTTCTTAATAAAAAAAATGAGCGCGAAAAAAAGCGCCCATTTTTTGGCTCAATAAAGGCGTATGCCGGAATTGGCAATGGCGCCACTGGCAAGATTGTGAAAATGAGAAAAAATTCTTCGAAAGAAATTTTCTAAAAAAGATTGACATGCCTATGCCGTATGAATTTTATCGGCAACAGTTCATTCAAATAGGATTTATTTAAATCTATAAGTCGGCATTTATGTCGGCTGCGACGTTTTTAAACAAACGGAAGTCCGTGAAAATCGGACGCGGTCGCGCCTCTGTAATTGTCCCGATACCCGAACATATGCCACTGCGAAATTCGCGGGAAGGCGTCCGGGTTGCGTGCGGAAAATCCGCAGCGCGGGCATAAGCCAGAAGACGTGTTTAAAAATTTCCCTTTGATTCCCGCGCAAGGAAGGCAGAGGGCTTGGTTGCGATTGTCGTTTGCCCCGCATTTTCTTACGTCGATGCGCAGGGCGCGCCTTTTTTCGCTGTGAGCCTCCGAATTCCCCGCTAGGGAAAATTCCGAAACGAAAAAAGGCAACATATGAAAAACTACAAAATATCTGCATTGATTCTTGCGGCAATAGCGTCCGCGGGCGTTTCTTATGCGGGCACATTTGGTTTTGAGGACGTTTCGTCGTCTTTAATTCCCCAAAATACCGGAGCTTTACAGGCCGACGCATATTCCGGCGGTTCTTACGGAGCTTTCACAACATCTTCAAGCGGAATTAACGCGTCGATAGAATACGCATTTTCATTCGACTACGATACGTATTCCGGCTATTGGGCGGGAAGCGCCGTTTCCAACCAAAAAGGCAACGACTCCACCGACTTCGGAAACGACTTGCAGTCGAAACCCGGCGGGGCTGCATCTGGCGAAAACTTTGCTGTAATATATCTGCCGTCATACGACGGGAGCGACTACTCCGACCCGGACGTTATGAACAATACACCTGTATTGAAAAACGACCCGGTATTCGGCAATGCGTACTGCACAATTTTTTATAAAAATTACCCGAATGTCACAAGCATAATAACCGACCAGTCGGTAAAGTTTACCACGATAGACGTTGCGCTCACCGCCTATGATTACTATGTGCTTGAAAATGGCAACTACCTTACCGGAACAGTAAACGAAGGCGCCTACGATCCCGTCACCAACCCTTACAAGTCGATATCCAACACGGAAGGATCGTTCTTTGCGCTTAGGATATACGGGCTTGTCGACGAAAGCGGCACGCTGACGGAAGACTATGTCGATACGATTCTTGCAAGCAACGACGGCGGCGAAGTTTTCATATCGCCAGACTGGATGACTATAAATGTGGCGTCTTTAAGCGAGGGTCTCGAAGAAGGCTTGAAAGGGTTGAGTTTCCAGCTTATTAGCAATTTCGGCAACGGCGGCGGGCTTACAATGCCCAATTACATTGCAATCGACAACGTAAATTTCGCCGTTCCTGAACCTGCGGAAGTGGCAGCCATGCTCGGTTTGGCTACACTCGCATTCGCGGTTTCGCGCAGGAAGATTTCTTCACGCAAATAAACGCCGGGGGGAGCGTCCGTTTTTACGTTTTTCGCGGGCGCTTTCCCCGTTTCGCTTTCTCAAATGAAACTTTTTTTTAGATTTTGCGCCCTGTGCGCCCTGCTTTCGACGCCCGCGCTCGCCGACGACATACCGGCGGACGAACCTGCGGAGTCGACAAGCCGCCCAGACGCCGCAAGTCCGGAAGTACAGGCCGAAAAATCCGCGGACGCCGTCCTCGACGAATTTGTCGTGACGGCTTTTCGCGTTGGGGAGTCCGATCCCCTTTCGCAGGCGTTGAATTCGACCTACATTGGGCGTGATAAAATAGAGGAATCCGCGGCGTTAAACATAGTAGACGTTCTTGAAAAGCAAGCGAACGTGAGGTTTCGTTCGGTTGTCGGATCAAACGCCACCGGCGACTTGTCGATGCGCGGGTTCGGGGAAAACTCGCAGACCCGCATACTCGTAATGGTGGACGGTCAGAGATTTAACCGCCCCGACATGGGAGCTATAAACTGGCTGCAAATACCGCTTTCCGATGTTGAGAGCGTGGAAGTTTTGCGCGGGCCGATGAGCGCGCTTTACGGGGCGTCCGCAGAGGCTGGTGTTATAAAGATAAAGACTCGCCGCCCGTCTGAGGACGGTTATTCGTTTTTTGGCGAGGCGGTTTACGGCTCCTACTCCACATACAACCTTGCAGCCCGCGCGAGCGGGAGGGAAGGCGACTGGTTTTTTTCGGCCGGAGTGAACGACTACCAGACTGACGGCTGGCGGGAGAATTCCGAAGCTTGGGCGCGGAGCGCAAACGTTTCATTGGGGTACGACATAAACGAAAAAAATTCGCTCGTTTTTTCCGGTTCATACACGAAATCCTATATAGAATACCCCGGTCCACTTTCGTGGGAGCAGTATGTGCAAGACCCTCGGCAGTCTGACGGAAAGTCGCAATCATCAAAATCCGACGATGGCATTTTTTCCCTAAATCTCGAGACTGAATCCACCGCAGGTAGCGGCGAAGTTGGGCTGGCGGCAAACTTTCGGGACATATATTGGCAGACGAGCTCTAACAGCAGAAATGTTCAATGGACTGCAACATTTACTCCCCGCTACCGCTTTGATGTCGGGGAAAATTCGCATATACTCGCGGGGTTTGACGGAACGTACGAAGACGTCGATTTCAAGCGCTACTACCAGCAGACGCCATACACCCACTCTTTTGCCGACGCCCAGAGGTACTCTTTCTCGCCCTACCTGGGCGCCGACACCACTCTTTTTGAAAAGCTTACAATCAGCGCCGCGGGGAGGTTCGACGCCGCCTGCATGGACGCCCGCAACACTGAATATTTTGAAAACTCAATTCTTCCGACGCGCGTAATAACCGTCGGGGGCAAGCGGTACGAAATACCAAATCCCGACTACGGCCCGACCGTAAAATCGGCCTACGACGAATCCAAGTGGCAGCATGGGTTCGGCGCGAATTTCGGCGCAAATTACAGCCTGAGGGAGGACACATCGGTATTCTTTAAATTCGACCAGATATACCACTATCCGTCGATAGACGAGGTCGCCGCATACCAAGGCTACACAATGGCCCTTCCCTTCAATTTCGATCTCGAGCCCGAAACCGGGCAAAATTACGAGATTGGCGCAAAATATTTTTCCGATGGCTGGACGGTTGTCACGAGCGCATTTTTGCAATATCTGGACAACGAAATTTCGTTCGACAACACCCAGAACATAAACGTCAACCTTCCGCCGACGCGCCGCTACGGAATAGACGCGCAAATTTCATACGACTCGCAATATTATGGAGCGAGCATAATGTTTACTGCAGTGCGCGCGGAATTTGACGGCGGCGCCCACTCGGGCAGGCGAGTTCCTCTCGTGCCAGACTTCTACGGGAGCGCCGCGGTTTACGTAAAGCCTATTGAATGGATAAAGCTTACATTCAGGGCGAATCTTGCAAACTCGCAGTACGAAGGCAACGACAATTCCAACACCGAAAGAATGATTCCCGCGTACGCCACATTCGACTTTCAGGCGTCGTTCAACTTCTGCCGCTACGGCTCTATTTTCGCCTCGATAGAAAACGCCTTCGACAAGAGATACGTCTCGTGCGGCTGGAGCGGAACATACTATCCGGGAATGGGGCGCATGATGAAAATAGGCTTAAATTTGAAATTCTAGTATGAAAAAGATAGCATGCATATTATTAACAGCCGCGTTCGCGGCTGAAACGCTGCCTGCAAAGGCATATATCCCGATATACGACAATGCGGGCTACAACGAGCAGCTTGGAATAATGACGTCGTTTAGCGGCGGCATAAGCGCGCCTGGGAATCTGTCGATAAGCGTCAACGGCAAATTGTCCGACGGCTCGCAAATAACGTTTGCAGGCTGGGCGAGCGGAGTGGCGGATTACAGCCCGACAAGCGTACCGCCGATGTGGCAAAACACGGAAAACGCCCTTGGGAAGCCCACGTCGAACGATACTTTTGATGTCGTAGTGCTCGGAGACGCCGGAAGCATAACGCTCACCTTCGACGCGCCCATTTGCAACGGCAGCGGATACGACTTCGCCGTTTTTGAAAATTCCCTAAACGACACTTTCTTGGAGTTCGCATTTATAGAGGTTTCGAGCGACGGCGAGCACTTTGTAAGATTCCCGAACTATTATCTCGGAAGCGAACCTGTGGGCTCGGATACCGAAGTTGGCGGCGGCGCAAATGACCCTACATACGTTTACAACCTCGGTAGCAAGTATATGATTGGCTACGGCAACGGATACGACTTGGAAGAGTTAAACCGCGTCGCCGAATACATATCAGAAACCAAGGGTACCGGCGAATGCCAATTCACAGACACGTACGTCGCAGACTTCGAGGCCAACTATTCATACCTCGACATGGGCAGCGTAAACTACGTAAAGATTATCGATATAGTGGGCGACGGCAAAACGCTCGACTCCACGGGAACCCCGATATACGACGCTTATCCGACGCACGGATCCCCCGGGTTTGATTTGAGCGGAGTCGGCGTTATAAACGCCGCTGTTCCGGAGCCAAATGCGGCGGCGGCTATCTTTGCAATCGCGGCGGCGGCTTTTGCGGCTGGGAAATTGCGCAAGAAATCGTCATAGTATTTTAAGTATAGAAAAGCAGTAAAACGCCTTTGAAAATCGTCCGACCGATTTTAAGGCGTTTTTTTTTCGATAAAAAATATCGGAGCAAAATAACCGGATTGCATGCGCATGCAAAACTGTGCCCACAAGCCGAATCACCGTTTGCCGCATATAAGGGAAATTGCTTTTCCACAATCAGCAAAAGCGCAAAGGGCTTTTTTAAAGGCGGGTACCGCAAGGCAAGTCCAACACGCAGGATTGGAATGCAAATATGAATATCCCGCGCGGGAACAGGAAGCCAAATACGCGCGCGGAAAATTTTTTTGTGGACGCACAGAGTCGCTTTTCTGAAAATGTCCGGCGTGAAATTTAACCCGCGAAAAATATATCCGCTTCCGAGCCCGGATGAAATATCAAAATACCTCCTTGACTCGCCCGCGCCCCTGCGCGGCGACTGGGAATTTTTCGCTTCGGGAAGATGCGCTTTAAACAGGGTAATTTTGGAAATCAAAAAGCGCGGATTCCGCGGGAGAATGTTCTTGCCGCGCTACTTCTGCCCTGAAGCGGCAAGGTCGATTTCAAAGAACGTAAAAGTTGAGTTTTTTGAAGACCTGCCCTCCGAAGACTCTCCGCGTTTTGAAACACTAAACGCAGCCCCCGGCGACGCCGTAATGGCAGTAAATTTTTTCGGCCTGCGCGATATGGCTTTATGGGCGGAATGGAAGCGTTTAAATCCCGAAACAATACTTTTGGAAAACGCCTCGCACACGCCTTTTTCATACGGAGCGGCAGACGCCGACTTTGCGTTCGGCTCGCTGAGGAAATGGCTCCCGTTGTCTGACGGCGGGTTTGTGTCCGCAAAAAATCCCGCGGAAATATTTAGGAAGCCTGCGTCGTCCATGCCAGATTTTGCGTCGGACTTTTTGGCGGCATCACTTTCGCGCGCGCAGGAAAACGTATTTTCAGATGACTTCGCGGAAAGGCTATTTTACGGCGCAGAAGCGAAAATTTCGGCTATAACAAACCCGGCGAGAATGAGCGCGTATTCAATGCATATGCTCGCGCGGCTCGACGTAACAAAAATGGCGGAGGTTCGCTATTGCTCGGTTCGCGCATTTTCGCTTAAAGCGGCACTCGGCGGATATTTTGAGGAACTCTCTTTTTCGGGCGGGAGAAATCCCGAAAAATTTTCGGTCTACTGCCCCGTTTTGAGATTCCGCGCCGCCCATGTGCGCGACGCAGTATATGCAGAGCTAAGAAAAGAAGGCATGTTTGCGCCAATCTATTGGGGCGGCTTCGGAGCCAACGGGAGCGCTGCCGCGCGCGCGGAATCGTCGAAATCCATGTGCATTCCGCCGTTTTTTGCAGACTCGCCCCAAGAGGCCGAGAACTTTTGCGAGTTTATAATTTCCCTTTGCGCCGGCGTATGAGCCACTTTGAGCCGCCGCTTTTTGCGATTGAAGTCTTTGAAAGCTTTTCTCCGTTGTCGCCGCGCAAAAGCGGGCAGTGCCTGAAATCCGGAATTTCCGCCCCGAGCGCGCGCCAAACGAGTATCTGCCGGGCAGTTGAAAGAAGTAGGTCCTCGCCCCTGACAATTTCAGTTATATCCATAAGCCAATCGTCGACAGCCGAAGCCAATTCGTACGACGGCTCCGCGCTTTTGCGCCAGACGAGAAAATCTCCAAAATCCTCCCCGCACACAAATTCCATATCCCCCGCGAGCGAATCGCGAAAGCGTATTTTTTCGCCGTCGGGGACGCGGAAACGCCAATTAAAATTTCTGAAATTTTTTAATTCCTCCTCCGTTGGTGGGGACAGCGGGCGTAAAGACTCCGGGAAGATGGGCTCCGCGTCGCAAAACGGGAAAGTACGCGCGCAGCTGCGCGCAAATTTTTTAATTTCCGAGCGCGAGTGCGGGCTTGGATAGACAAATCCCCCGCGAATTAGCCTATCCATGGCAGACTCGTACAGGGAAATCCGCTCGCTCTGCCTGTACGGGCCATAATCTCCCCCCACATCTGGACCTTCGTCCCAGCGCACGCCCGCGGAGCGCATATCTTCAATCGCCGCATCTTCGTACGCGCGGGAACATCTTTGGGAATCTATATCGTCAATGCGCAAAACCACTTTTCCGCCAAATTCGCGCGCCCTATCGCATGCGGCGAGAAATGTGCGCGCATGCCCTATATGCAACAGCCCCGATACTGTCGGTGCAACGCGGGTTCTATACGTTTTGCCCTTCATTTTTGTGCGCCGGAAAATTTGCGTCTAAAAATTCCCTGAGAGCCGCCGCAGTTTCAAATCCGATTCCGTCCACTTCCCTAAGCTGACCGACAGTGGCCGCCTTTATTTTTGATATGGATCCAAAATGTTCGAGAAGCGCCTTTTTGCGCTTTTCGCCGAGCCCCGGAAAGTCGTCGAGAATGCTCTCCCTTATTTTTCTGCTTCGCAAAGACTCGCTGAAAGAATTTGCGAATCTGTGCGCCTCGTCGCGCACGCGCTGCAATAGTTTCAAGCCTTCGTGGCGGCGCGGGAGAAGCTTTTCCTCGAAAGAGTCGGTGACAATCGTCTCCTCCTTCTTTGCAAGCCCTATGATTTTTGGGGGCGTTATGCCCTCCTCGTCGAAAGCTTTAAGAGCCGAGAATACCTGCCCCTTTCCGCCGTCGATTAGAATCAAGTCGGGCATGGGCAAACCCTCGCGGTGAAGCCGCGCGTATCTTCTGCCGACGGCCTCGCGCATGGCGCGGAAGTCGTCGTTGCCGACAAACGACTTTATTTTGAACCTTCTATATTTTTGCTTTGCCGGCTCTCCGAACTCAAACCTCACCATTGAGGCCACGCAAAAGCTGCCCGAAATGTGCGATATATCGAAGCACTCTATCGACTGCGGGTCTTTCTTCATTCCGAGCGTTTTTCTCAGCGAATCCATCGCGGCAATTGCGATGTCTGCGGGAGACGCTGAAATGTCAGCCTCCACGTTTCCGCGGGCATTTGCCACGCGCGTTTCCTCTATTGCCGCAATCAGGTCTCTCCACTTTGCGGCCTTCTCAAAGTCGAGCGCGTCGGAGGCTTCGCGCATTTTTATCTGAGCCTCGTCGATAGCCCCGCTGTCTCTCCCGCGCAGGTATTCAAGAGCCGCCTCAACCCTGCGCGCGTACTCCGGCTCCTCAACTTCGTTTTCAAAATTCGTTATTTGGCTTCTGGCGTCGTCGTATAGACGCCACTTTCCGTTTTCGAGTTTTTTCGGGTGCGCGTCCGAGAGCAGTATTCCGAACTTCTTTTTTAGTTCCGTCAGCGCGCTTCTTATTGCCGAGGTCCCGAGGTATGGACCAAAGTACATAGCCCCGTCCTCTTTCCTATGGCGCGCGAACGTGAACCTCGGCAAGGGTGCGAATGTTTCGACCCTCAGCAGCAGGAAATTTTTGTTGTCCTTTTCGAGAGTGTTGTAGCGGGGCTTCCAGCGCTTTATGAGCTTGCTTTCAAGTATGACGGCCTCCGCGTCGCTGCGGGTGTTAAAAAACTCAAAGTCTGCAATGCAGTCTACAAGCGACGCGATTTTCGGGTTTGAGGCGCGCGTCTTGTACGAGTTCATAAAATACTGCCCCACCCTGCGCTTCAAATTAACGGCTTTGCCGATATATATTACATTTCCGAGAGAGTCTTTCATAACGTAGACTCCGCTCGTTTTCGGCAGGCGCCTGAGCTTTTCTTTTATGGCGGGAAGGTTGCGCATAATGCCTGTGCTCAGAACAGCGAAAGCTGCATGAAATTGCTCTCGCCCGAGCCTCCGCCCTTGCGGGGCTTTGGCGCGCGGGCCTTGGGCTTTTTGGTTTCACCGAGGTTGTCGAGCATTGTCTCGCCCTCGGACTCGAGCTCCCCGAGAATAACCTTGGCGCGGTCTATCACCTTTTGCGGAAGCCCGGCAAGGCGCGCCACCTGTATGCCGTACGACCTATCCGCGGCGCCGCGTTCTATCGTGCGGGTAAAAATTATTTCGTCGTTCCATTCCCTAACGCTCACGCGAAGGTTTACAAGCCGCGGAAGAGTCTCTTCGAGGCGCGTTATCTCGTGGTAATGGGTTGCGAAAAGCGTACGCGGCCCGCGCGCTCCCTCGCCATGGATAAACTCCGCCACCGCCCAGGCAATGCTTAGGCCGTCGTATGTGCTCGTCCCCCTGCCTATCTCGTCGAGTATTATGAGCGACCTGTCAGTCGAATTGTTTAAAATGTTCGCCGTCTCGTTCATCTCGACCATAAATGTGGAATTTCCGCGAGATAGCTCGTCGCTTGCGCCGACGCGGCTGAATATTCTGTCGACAAGCCCTATTCTGCATTTGCGCGCCGGCACGAAAGCTCCCGTTTGCGCCATGAGCGCAATTAGCGCGATTTGGCGGATATAAGTCGATTTTCCAGCCATGTTCGGGCCCGTAATCAGCGCGATCTGCTCCCCCGAAGAAGATAGCGACGCGTCGTTTGGCACGAACGACTCCGTGCGGGCCAGGCCGATTGCGTCGCGGCGCAGCATCTGCTCGACGACCGGATGGCGGCCCTCGGAAATTTCTATCACGTCTGAGTCGTCAACCTCGGGTCGGCAATAGTCCCACTCGCGCGCGATTTCCGCCCAGCCCCTAAAAACGTCAATTCTCGCAAGGGCGTCCGCCACATTTGAAAGTGCGGGCGCGAAATCGAGCGTGCGGGCGACTATTGCGGCAAAAAGCTCCTGCTCCCGCGCGAGCGCGTACTCTTGGGCGTGGAGAATCTCGCGCTCCTTTTCGCGCAGCTGGGCGGTGGTAAACCTGTCGCAGTTGACCATCGTCTGGCGGCGTATATAGTCGGGCGGAACGCTGTCGAGGTTCGACTTTGTCACCTCTATAAAATATCCGAACGCTCCGTTGTACTTTATGCGGAGATTGCGTATTCCCGTGCGCTTTTGCTCGGACTGTTCAAGCTCCGCAAGCCACGCCATGTTGTCGCGCGAAAGCCCCCTGAGCCTGTCGAGTTCGGCGTCAAAGCCCTCGCGAATAATGCCGCCGTCCTGGATTTTCGACGGCAACTCGTCTGCGAGCGCCGATTCGAGGTACGCTTCAAGCTCTGAAAGATCCGGCAGAGATTCCGCAATTTCCGAGCATCTCCGCCCTCCGACATCGCGAAGCGCCTCGCGTATCGAAGGTATCTGGCGCACGGTTTCGAGAATTGCGCGCAGCTCGCGCGGGTTGCGTATGCGGTTTTGAAGCCTTCCAAGTATTCGCGGAATGTCCCTTATTTGGGAAAGCGAATCCGCGAGGGCCGCGGATTCCTCGCGGGCTGAATAAAGTTCCCAGACGGTATCCTGGCGCGCGGAAATTTCCTCCAAGTCGAGCGTTGGCGCCGCGAGGAATGTCTCCAAGAGCCTCGCGCCGGCGGCGGTTTTTGTACCGTCCATGACGGAAATCAGGCTGCCCTCGCGCGAGTTCGATGTGGAGCGGAATATCTCAAGGTTCCGCTGGGTTGCGGGGTCGATTAGCACGCATTTTTTACCGGAGAATTTGCGCAGGGTTCTCAAATTTCCGGGGCGTGCACGGAGGTTTTCTGTCACATAAAAGACTATTGCACCTGCGGGGCCAGCCAAGCGCGAGCCGCGCTCTATTCCGAACCCTTCAAGACCCGCGACCGAAAGCGCCTCCTTCACCTGCGCCGCCCCCCAATCAGGCTCAAAACGGAAGTCGTGCAGCAAAGTGACCGTGCGGGTGTCGAGAACGCTCCTAAAAATCGCGTTCCATGCCGCGAGAGCCGGATCCGCGGGCCACTCGCGGGATGCCTGTTCCGGAAGTAGAATTTCCTTGGCGTCGAAAGCGGACAGCACGGGCAGGAAATCCTGCGGGGAGTCGAATTCAGCGCAATAGAATTCCCCGGCGCTAATCTCCATCCACGCGGCGTACAACTTGCGGGATTTGTCAATGTCGAGCGCAAAAATATAATTTCCGCGGCGGCTGTCGAGCTGAGCCTCCTCCATGACGGTGCCGGGTGTAATTATGCGGGTCACTGAGCGCTTTACCAATTTGCCCGCGACGGGAGGCTCATTTTGCTCGCATATCGCAACCTTCTTGTTGCATGCGAGAATCTTTGGAAGGTATTGGTCAATTACATGGTACGGTATCCCAGCCATGGGATAATTTTGGCGCTTTGTAAGGGTAATGCCCAGCAGGCGCGAGCCTTCAATGGCATCGTCGTAAAACATCTCGTAAAAATCTCCGAGCCTGAAAAGAAGCAGAGTGTCTTTCGGCAGGGAGTTTTTAAGACTCCAATACTGTTCCATCATTGGAGTCTGCTTATCAGATTTTTTTTCCGATTTTGCCATTGAAGTTATATTGCCGATTTAACCTTAAATATATTTTAAAATAAAAAAAGAATCGCCAAACATTCAACATTTTAATCTTATATAAACGATATGCCCATATACGAATACAAATGTTCAAAGTGCTCTGCCGTTTTCGAGGCGCTGGTGCGCGGGGATGAAAAGCCCGCATGCCCGGAGTGCGGCTCCAAGCGGCTGAAAAAGCTCGTGTCGGTTTTCGGCGTGGGGACAGCACGCAAGCCGCGCTCCAAAAGCTGCGCATGCGCCCAAGGGTCACCCCACGGGTGCTGCGGGCATTGCCACTGCGGGCACAGCCATTAAACAAGATGATTTTAAACGGCGTAAAATCCACAAAATTCTTTGCGGCGGCGGCGTTTGCCTCCGCCCTGCTCTGCGGCTGCGCCGGAAGCGAAAGCGGCGCAAAAGTCCCGCGCGCGCCGGCGGCGTCGCAAACCTATACGCTTTCGCAAAAAAAGCTCCTTGAAATAGTCGCCGCGCAAAACAAGCTACTGGAAAAAATAAGGGACACAAAAAGCCTTTCCATAATGAAAAACTCCGACCTTCTGTCGGAAAAGAAACGCATAGACTCCCTCTGGAACGAATACTTCACAGGCGAGAAGCGCGACGCCGAAAGCTTCGCAATCTACGGGAAATACCTGCGCGAAACATCAAATTCGACCGCCGCCTACAAGGCGTTTCTCGCGGCCGACGCGCTGGACCCGACCCTCGCCTCGGTAAAGCACCAGCTCGCGGTATACGAAAGCGAAAACGGGCAATTCCCGGAGGCTTACGCACATTTTCTCGATGCGCTAAAACTCGAGCCCGAAAACAACGTCTACATATCCCAAACAGCAAAATTCCTGATGGTTGCGCGCACGGAGCTAGCCGCGTCCGGGAAATTCGACATTGCCAATCTCGACAAGAAAATGCTCGAATGCTACTGCAAGTGGGCGGACTCCTCCGCTCCAAACTCCCAGGCAAAATGGGAGTGCGCAAAAGCCTTTTACAGCGTCTCAAATCCCGATTGGGATGAGGCGCTCTCGCGTTGGGAAGACATTATAAAAAATTCCGCCCTCGAGCTTGAAAGGCAGACTGCCCTCGCCAACAAAGCGAGAGTTCTAATAGAGCTTAGGCGCGACGACCAAGCCAGAGAAATCCTTGCAAAAGTAGTAAACGAGCACTTGGCCGAAGATAAAGCAAAGCTTTTAGGCGTAATCGAAAGCGACGCAAAAAATAAAACCCAATCAGAATCAAAATAGCCTTTAACGATGAATCCCGACATTTTAAGCCAGATAAGAGAGGGCGGCATACTCTACATACTGCTGCTAATTGCAGTGACTATGCACGAATTTGGGCATGCATTTTTCGCCGACAAGCTTGGCGATCCTCTTCCCCGACTGCAAGACCGTGTGACAATAAACCCCCTCGTGCATATGGACACTATCGGGACAGTCGTCCTGCCTATAATAACCATAGCCCTGTCTATGGGGACCGGATTTCCAATGGTATTTGGCTGGGGCAAACCCGTAGAGATTTCCCTATCCAACCCAAAGACACGCAAAAGGATAGACATTATCTCCACGGCGGGAGGGGTCGCGATGAATCTGGTTGTGGCGTTTGTGTCGGCGATGCTGCTTGCGATATTCCTGCTTTTGGGCTGGGAAAATATGCAGGAGGTAGCGCTTCAATCGGTGTACATAAACTGCGTTCTCTTTGTAATAAATATGATTCCCATACCGCCGCTCGACGGCAGCCGCTTCCTCAAATACGCGGTCGATATGAGCGAGCATACTTACTACGCAATTTCGAGGTACGGAATACTAATATTGCTTTTATTGGTAAACATTCCGTTTACCGCGTCGATATTTATGTTTATAACGAGGGCAATAGCGTCGGTTTTCATATACGCGGCGCTGCTTGTCGTAAAACTGTTTTCATAACAATGCCAATATACAAGTATATTACGATAGAACCCGACGGCTCCGAAGGCGACGTCTTTGAAGTCGAACAGTCTGCAAATTCGGATCCGATAACAAAACACCCTGAAAACGGCAAGCCCGTAAAAAGAGTGTTCGAGGCTCCCAATATAAACATAGAGTACACCCCTGGGAAGGAGAAATCCCTATCAGACACAACGCGCATAAAAAAGGCAGGCTTCAAGATTCTCGAAAAGGATAAACTTACGGGCAAATACCACGCCTTGTAAAAATTTTTAAATTCGCGCGGCAGGCACGATAGTTCTGCACAAGAAAAGATTTTTGCACGCGCGCCCAATAGCGACAATTCTCTTTGCGCACCCCATGTATGTTGCAAGCGCGCAAGTTTTTTATTCTATAAAATTAAAATTCTATCCTCCAATAGGCGGATAAAATAAGAGTAGCCATAAAAGTTTTATGCGGTAGCAGCTTGGCTATAAAAAACATCTTATGCCAGCGGGCGAGCCCGTATTTAAGCAGGGAAAACTTTTACGCATTCCAAGCTTAGGAATTGAATATTATTTGACAGTTTGCTTAACGGAATGCGGAGGGAAAGAGATTGTGATATATTAGAGAAAAAATTTTCTTCCGCAATACCTCCGCGCACGAGTGGAAAATTGTATAAAAAATACGGAAAAATTTTTCGCGCGCTAATTAAAAAGCGCGCATGCTAAAAATTTCACGCACATTAAAACTGTTGTCCAAACGAATTTTTCTAAGCAGCAATCGGGCGCGCGGAAATTTTGTGCGGGAGCGAGCTCTTGAAAAGCGCGCATTCTGATTGCGGCAAGCTTTTGCGCGTTCATATACGGCTATCCCCTAATCCTGCGCGCACCCTTACGATGAATTCTTGTTCGCACCTTGGCGACCGACTTTTTATTATCCCCCGAGACAAGTTCCAATACACTTTATTCTCGCCCAATCGCCTACCACTGCCTTCCGTTAGCCTGCAGATAATCGCCGCTTTTCGCGCGGGCAAGTTTGCGAATATATGCGCATTAGGTTTTTTTTACAAAAAAATATCCCCAAAACTTACAAAGTAAAAAATTACTCTTTGCGCTCGGCGCAATAGCAGTGCGGAAAGCCCTCCGAACAGCCGGCGCATTAAAAAAATAATGGCAAAAAATTCTTCGATTCGCCGTGGCAAACATCGTTGCAATTCATCTGTAAGCGTGGAAAAGCCATTTTACTCCCGCCCAAATATTCTACGAAAAAGTGCCGGATTGCAAAAATTTGTGGCGCAACTAAAAATATCGCTCGGCGCATGCGGAAAGCTATTTTTGCCTCCCACAAAAAGCTAAGCGCGCTTCCTCTCGAATATCGACGACACCAAAGAAGCCAAGATAAACGCCATTCCAATAGAGCCTGTGACAATTTCCGGGACTTCCATAAAAGTCGCAATAAGCATTATAGCCGCAAGCGAACCTATCGCCCAATACGCCCCGTGCGTCAGGTACACAAGCTTTTCAAGAGTCTTTTTCTCGACGAGCATAATCGTAAGCGACCTCACAAAAAATGCGCCAACCGCAAGGCCTATCGTTATCACCACAACGTCCTTCGTAAGCGCGAACGCCCCCAGCACGCCGTCGAGCGAAAACGACGCGTCTATGAGCTCGAGATAAATGAATGCCGCAAGCCCCGCATGCTTTAATGCAAACGCATTCTCCTGCTTCGCGAGCGATTCGAGCTTTGAGCTTACCCCGTGTATTAGCAAGTGCGCCACAATGCCGACTATCCCTGCGATAATCGAAACCCAGTGCTGCCCCCCAGAGAGCATCGGCTGTATCGCCCCGAGCGCCGCAAGCGTAAGGACGGTCGGCGCGAACCTGCTCCTGCCGATTTTTTGCAAGAGCTTTTCCGGCATCGAGAGCCAGTGGAGGGATTTTTCCCTGTCGAACATGAACTCGCAAAACAGCATCATCAAAAACGCTCCGCCGAACGAAGATATTCCCACATGCGACTCATGAAGCAATTTGGCGTAATCGTCGGGCTTTTCGAGTGTGAGGCGCAAGACCTCCATGCACGATATATTTGAGAATATCGCGACTATCACAATCGGGAATACAAATCGCATTCCGAAAACCGCAATCGCAATGCCCCAAGTCAAAAAGCGCATGCGCCATTTGTGGGACATTTTTTCAAGCTTCGTGGCGTTTATGACGGCATTGTCAAATGATAGGCTCACTTCTAGGGCTGTAATCACGAGAGCCGTAAACATAAAGCTCCACCCGAGCCCTGCCCCCACGCATTCTCCGCGGTAAAATGCGAGGCCCAACCCCACAATCATTATCCCTATCGACCATTCAAAATATTTTAACATAGGTAATTTATATTTTCGTCCGATCCCACAACGCGCTACTTGCGTTTTTCCGTAATCGGAAGCATTTGTCCTTTTCTAAAAAGCGTTATCTGGCCAGTGCTCGACGAAACCACAATGGAAATGCAGTCCGCCATGAGGGAAATCGAGTAAGCTGCGGCATGGCGCGCGCCCAGGCCGCCCGGGAGCTGCAATTTAAAATCGGGAGTATGGATTAGTGCGCCGGCGGCTTCAAGAACCCCCGAGGAATCTATTATAAATGCTCCGTCTATCAGCGAATATTCCTTCACAGTCTCGTCCATAAACGGATTCAAGACATTTCTATCCTCAGGTTTGTATCCGTAGAAGGGATTTAAAATCAGCTGCTTCAGATGAGGCTTTAACTCTTCAGCTGAACCGATGACAAATATGCAGCCAACCGGCTTGCCCTCGCGCCCCTCGACTGAAAGCTCAGTTGCTATGTCCAAAACGCGTTCGAGCACTTCCGGGGTGACGCCTTCCGGAAGCATATTTTTTTGCCCGATAAACACGTTGGAAAACTCCTTGCCGATGTCGAGCATTACAATCGTATCAATCAGATTGCTTTCGCGAACTCCGCCGAGGCAACAGATTTTTTCCTTCGCGCCGAAAGTTCCGCGTGTAAGCCCTATCATAACCGCGCTGCGCAGTTGCGAAAACCTCACGTCAGAAAACGACCTCACGCTTATAAATTCGCATTTAGGGGGCATTGATACGGGCGGTTTTTCGCTTACAATTACAACTTTTGAATCGCCGAAAATCGAAGAAATATCCGGCATTTCGGTAAACGAGTCGCCCAATAAAATTATAGCCGAGCATTTTGCCGCCTTGGAAATTTTAAATGCGGAGCGCATAATCATATCGTTTAGGCGCTCTTCATTGCGCATTGGCTTGCGCTTGGTTTCAGATTTTGCCGTAGATTTTGATTTTCCGCCGTTAAACGCTCCCATCACGGCGTCTTTAAACTCGGGCAAGTCGGCAGCCAACTTTATTTTTGCGCAGACGTCGGCAGAAAATATTTTGGCGAGATTTGAGAGCACGCTGAGATAATTGTCCACCTTTTCGTCCGAGAGCATCAAAAAAAGTATGCGTGTCTGCTTATAGTCCTCCAAGCCGTCGAAGTTTATGCCGTCCTCGGTACATTTTCCAACCGCAAATACGTATTTTTGCTTCAAGCCGGGAACACGCGTATGCGGCATGCATATTCCGTGGCCCAGATAGGTTGATATTGATCTTTCCCTCTCGATTAGATTTTCAACCACGTCTTTGCGCTCCGCCTCGCCGAGAATAGAATCCGGTATGCATTCCAAAAGCTGACCGACCGCCTCGGAAAAATCCGTGGCCGACACATCTACAATCCTCGATTTCGATAGGTAGCGCTTTAAATTCATTACGCTAATTGCTCTTTGGGATATTCCAATTTAACGCGTCTTTTTTCATCTCGTACAGCACGCCTGTTGCGAGAACCGCAATAAAGAAAAGGGTCGGAAGCAGAATCGGGAAATTGTTGGAAACAAAATCCCCGTAGGCGACCGCAAGCGGGATCAGAAAGACGACCTCAATGTCGAAAATCACAAAAAGCATCGCCACAACATAGAATCTTGCGCCGAAGCGCGGGTGGGGCTGTCCTTCTGGGACGACTCCGCATTCGTAGGCAGAATTTGCGGGTTTATTTGCCTTTGCCCTCTGCCCGAAAATCTGGCTTGCCGCGACAATTGCAATTCCCATCGCGAGCGCAGTTATTATCTGAACGAATACCGATATGTACGATGACAATTCCATGTTTTTGGAAATTTCTCACATAGAATCATGCAATGCAACTTTTTTTTGCCTTTTTTTTAACGTATGAAAATCGATATTTCTTAGTTGCTTTGGGCGGCAAAACGCTTGATGTTTTTCGCGCGAAAGGAAGCGTCCGAACCGCAGGTATTTCATGTGAATCGGGCATTTTTCCCAAATTTAACTGGGCGGGATAAAACTTCAAACGCTGGAAGAAATAATAAAAAAAAAGCCACGGGTAGCCGCGGCTTTATGGTGAAAGGATAATGAATTATCGCACAAAACTACCTGCGAAACTTGCGGCGCAATCCGGCAAGAATAAGGCAAACTGCGCCTATTGCGGAGGCCATCGCCGCCGGCTCGGGGACTACGACCATCTGCAAGCTGTTGCCGTTCCACGCCAACGAGAAGTTTTCGTCGTCCAATCCCGAAACTATAAAATCATCTGCAAGAGTTCCGTCTTCAGAAAAACCTTCAAGCGAGCCTGCCGAGATTATATCGTAGGTCCCGGAAGATATTGAAGATAAGTCCAATTCTGAAAAATCGAGCGTCACTTTCTTCTCTGAGTCTTTGGAGAATTTTCCGCCGAAATCGAATAGCGCTGAATCGGGGTCAAGCTCGCATATATGGAGAATAACGTTGCTTGTGCCAAATTCGACCGTTTCGGCAATTACCATCGACTTTACATACATATTTAAGGTCTGCTCCGCCGTCCCGGTCATTGAGAAAGACTTGGCTTTAACCTCGTCTATGTACGCGCCTTGCGCGCCAATCGCGCCGTTTGTTACACCCTGGGACATGAGCTGCCCGCCGACATCAATTTTAAAGGAAGTCTGAGCAGCCGAGTCGGATATGACAATACTATGGTTGCCTGAATAGAACATATTTAGGTTTCCCGTGACTTTAAGCACAAATTCGCTTTCAGCGGCATTTTCGCTGCCCAGAACGAGGCGCCTCGTCAAATAGGATCTCGAATAAATATTTCCGACCGAGTAGCTCGAACCGAAAACCACATCACCGTAGTCTTTTGTTTCACCCGAAAACGTTATTTCCGACGAATTTTCGCCAATCACGCCGACTTCATAACGGATAAATCCGACAGTGTCAGATGCGGTTGGAGCAGTCGTTGCTTGGGTATACACGCTGTAATTTCCGGAGTCTCCCTTTGTAGTATATTCTCCGGTATAATCTTCGGGATAGAGGGGGGCGTAATTGCAATTACTTATGCTCCCCGCAGTTATCAGATACCACGAGGAAGCGTCGTCCAACGCCCCGGAACCTTTGTAAATGTATCCTACATTCGCAAGCACAGAGCCCGCCGCAAGGCAAAAAATTGGCAATATAAATTTCTTCATATTCATTTCTTATATTCTTTAAGGTAAGATTTTGACGGTCAAGTTTTTTTTTGCCGACATAATTATCTATTAGAATTTTTTGAAACGACCCTACCCGCGATGCGCGCAACCAATACAAAAGCGTTTGCCGGTTTTTGCGCGGCAAACGCATATTTTTATAAAAACCGCCCCTTATCGACCTTGGGCAATGTCGAGCGCAAAGTATGTTAGAATTATATCGGCGCCCGCGCGTTTTATGCAGAGCAAAGATTCGTCCCTTGCGCGTTCAAGGTCAATCCAGCCCTTCAAAGCGGCAGCCTGAATCATCGAGTACTCCCCGGACACTTGGTATGCCGCAACCGGAAGATTCGTGCGCGCCTTAATCTTTGCCACGATATCGAGGTATGTGCCGGCGGGCTTTACCATTATTACGTCGGCGCCCTCCTCTTCGTCCAAATCGGCCTCGCGGAGCGCCTCGGAGCAGTTTGCGGGGTTTAGCTGGTAGCCGCGCTTGTCGAGATACACCTTTTTAGCTCCTCCGGCGGACTTTGGCGCGGAACCTATGGCGTCGCGAAAAGGACCGTAGCAGGCTGAGGCGTATTTTGCGCTGTAAGCCATTATTGCTGTTTCAGTAAAGTCGCATTCGTCGAGCGTCGAGCGAATCGCGCCAATGCGCCCGTCCATCATGTCCGAGGGCGCCACGAAATCGGCGCCCGCCTGCGCCGCCAAAGCAGCCATTCCCGCGAGCACTTCAACGGTTTCGTCATTTAAAATCCATTTTCCGGAAGAGTCGAGAATCCCGTCGTGGCCGTGCGAAGTGTACGGATCGAGCGCAATGTCGGCGACCACCACCATTTCCGGAAAGCGCTTTTTGACGGCGGCAATAGCGCGGTTTGCAAGAGACTTCGGGTTGACGGCCTCGTCCGCCCGCGGTGTCTTTCTCGCAGGGTCGACTAGCGGGAAAGGCGCTATTGCGCGCACTCCGCATTTAAGCGATTTTTCGCAAAGTTTCAAGAGGGAGTCTATCGTATGGCGCGAAACTCCCGGCATCGACGGGATTTTGACGGATCCGTTTTTGCCCTCCATAATAAACACGGGCAGAATCATATCCGCCGGATCGAGTCTGTTTTCCGCGCAGAGCGACAACATAGACGCGCCTTTGCGGAGTCTTCTTGGCCTTTTGGGCATATCGAGCTTGAATTTTTCTTCCATTGTGTTTTGATATTGCGCCAGTCTAAAAAAAATCTCAACAAAAATGAAACCGAGCATTTATAATACGCTGACAAGGAGAAAAGACGTTCTCGAACCGTCCGGAAAAGTTTTTGGAATGTACTGCTGCGGCCCGACGGTATACGGGCCGGCGCATATCGGCAATTTCAGGACGTTCCTCGCGCAAGACGTGCTGCGCAGGGTTCTCGAATGTTCGGGTCTTAAGGTAAAGCACGTCCGCAATATAACCGACGTCGACGACAAGACAATACGCGAAAGCCGCAAACTTGGCGTCAGCCTCTCGGAGTTCACATCAAAGTGGACTGACAAGTTCCACGCAGACTGCGAGCGCCTGAATATGCTTCCTCCCACAGTTGAGCCAAAGGCGACCGAACATATTAAAGAGCAGCTTGAAATGGTCTCAAAGCTCGTCGACAACGGGCACGCCTACGTCTCGGGCGACGGCAGCGTTTACTTTAAGATTTCGTCCGATCCCGAATACGGAAAACTGTCGGGGCTCGACCGCGAAAACCTCGCAACGCAAAGCGTAAACTCTGCGGGCGACGCAAATCTCGCGGACGAATACGAAAGGGAAAACGTCTCAGATTTCGCCTTGTGGAAGAGCCGCAAGCCGGAGGACGGCGAGAATTTTTGGAAGTCCCCTTGGGGCGAGGGGCGCCCGGGCTGGCATATCGAATGCTCGGCGATGTCTACAAAATATCTCGGGCCCACCTTTGACCTTCATGGCGGCGGGATTGACCTATGCTTTCCGCACCATGAGAACGAAATAGCCCAAAGCGAATGCTCCACAGGCTGCAAACCGTACGTAAAATATTGGTTCCACAGCGCGCACTTAATGGTTGAGGGAGCGAAAATGTCAAAGAGCCTCGGCAACCTGTACACCTTTGACGACCTTGCGTCCAAAGGCTATACAGCGCAGCAGATAAGGTACGCACTGATATCCGGGCACTACCGCCAGCAACTCAACTTCACTTTTAAGGGGCTCGACGACGCAAAGAGCGCACTTGCAAAGCTCTCGAAATCGCTAAAATCGGCTCTTGAAAAGCTCGGGCTTAAAATGTCTGACTTCAAAAAGCTCGTAAAGCCCTCGGCCAAGTTTGAAGGAACGGCTTTTGAAGGAGCGTGGACGGCGCTCTGCGACGACATAAACGTGCCAAAGGCAATCGGCGAAATATTCGCCTCTCTCGGAAAGCTTGGCGCCTCCCAAGAAAACTTGAATGCATTTGGCGGGCTGATGTACGCACTGGGCATAGATTTGTCGGAAATTGAGAATGAAACACAGGAAGCGCCCATTGAAATTCCCGATGAAATTGTGGAGCTTGCTAACAAGAGATGGGAGGCAAAAAAAGCGAAAAACTTTGCTCTCGCGGACGAACTGCGTAAGAAGATTTCCGATTTGGGCTGGACTGTTCTCGACAAAAAAGACGGTTTTGATATAAAGAAGTAAAAGCGCATCGTGCATTCCGCAGCTTTTGCGGAATGTTGGCGCATTGCGGCGGGCGTACTATGCCCGCCGTTTTTTTGTTGTTATCGAAAAAATGGGGGGTAAACGGGAGAAGCCCGCCTTGGATTCGGGGAGAATTACTCCTAAAAAAAGCACTCTCGTTTGCCGAATCCGCGAAAATGTTTGTCGGACGCGGGCGCGTGTGTGGTGTGTGTGTGGGGGGGCAAGTTTCCTAAAATCTATGGAGCGAACATTCCTCAAATATACTCATTTTGCGCAAAGGAACTGGCAAAGACAATTTTGCCGAGGATTTTTGCCGCAAAACTCTAAGTTTACAGTAAACTAAATTTTCTATTTTTATTTTTGATTATAAATAAAAAGAAGAATATAAAGAGAAATGTAAAATTATTTTTGCCCATGAAAAAATTGCTTTCTTACATAAAAAATTCAGCATTTCTGCCAATATGCGCAGGCATTGCCGCAATCCAGCCCCAACTATCCGCGCAAATCCAGGAGTTGTATTTTAACGATGTCACAGACAACGATTCAACATATATAAGCGACATCTCCAACTGGTATACGGATACTTCACGGACGACACCATTTACCGGAACTCTCGACGGCAACCAAAACGGCAATGTCTCTGGCTCAGGAGGGTTTTCCATAAAAGTGGCGGCATTCAATACCCCGACATTTAACAACCTAACATACGAGACGGAAGGCGCCTCAAAAGATTTTGATTTTCTGGTACTTGGCAACGATACCGTTCTCACAATAAATGGAGATCTTACTACCAACTTTTCATTAGGCAACGATGGCACATTTAATAGTCAACGCACCGCAGGCCTTGTTCTATGGTCAAAATCTACTCTACACGTCAAAGGCGACTGGATTATAAGCTCGAGTAGAGCCGAATCCTCTAACTACCAAGCTGTGAAGATAACTACGGGTGGAGATGATATAAACGGATCCGTTTTGGTTGATGGCAATATAATCTCAAAAGGACCCGACAACATAATATTTTCGACTGTGCGCGGCGATTTTAAGGTTGGGGGCACCATAGACTTAAATGGCAGCCAGTGGAATCTGGCGTCTACAACATCCGCCAACACATATACAAGGGAAATCGGAGGGCTTGGAAAAGCTGACGGAAGCAATGGCAGGGTCAGAATGAACATTACAAATACTTCTACAGAACCAAGCAATGCAGTTGTCAATTTAATTTTCAAAAACAAGTCTTCGTACGAAGCAACGACAGCATTTTCCAGAGCAAAAACTGATAATGCGAAATTGAACATCACAATGATGGCCGAAGACGCCTCAAAAGGCAGACAAGTTCTGAGAATCGACACGACTGATTTATACTGGTGCAACGGCGTGGAAATGCACGACGCAAACATAAACGACGTCGAGGTAAACTCCGGCAGGCTCGATATTGGAATGTATGATGGACTAAAAGGCAACAACCTGCAAATTTACAGCCACAGTGGCAGGGCCGAAGACGCCGTTTTCAGCGCAACCTCGCTAATGACGGGCAACGAAATGGGCAGAGCCGAGTTCGACTCAATGTCCTTCTACAACGGAACGATAGTATTCGACCTCGCAGAAGCCGAAAAGGACTTCATTCAGATTAACGGCGGAGTCACGCGCCTCGCGCAAGATGCAAAACTCGTTTTCGACATAAATCTTTCCGCAGAGAACCTCAAAATCTATCTTGAAGCAATTGGGGAAGAAATGATGCAATGGGATATAATGTCGTTTAAAACAGATGATTCAAATATCGTGGAGGACGACATCATATTAAAGACGCAATCGGGCATAGAAGGCACTCTCGATTTTGTCGCCGACCAATCGTCGGGGCTGACAACAATATATGTCGAATTGGTAATGGTTCCCGAACCGTCCACAGTTGCCGCAATACTCGGCGCGGCGGCAATAGCCTACGCCCTAATCCGCAGGAGAAAATGACACTTTCATAAAACCGATTTGCAGAAATAGAAACGCGCGGATTATTTATCCGCGCCTTTTATTTACAAATTTTAGCGGATAAAATTTTCTATTTTTGGAGTATAAGCTTTCCCATATTTAACACCAATACGGGAATTATTATATTTTGCGGCTTGGGATATAAATAGAATAAAAATAGGCGCGCGGTTGCAAAATTACTGGGCATGTATTTTATATCCTGCAATCGCTGCCAAAATCTTAAAAAATTGAGGTTTTCAGATTTTGGAGAGATAAAAATTTTATCTAAGTTTTCCAATAAAAAATATGCGCTTTGCCAATTAGAATTATTACGGATAAAACCGATTTCATCGGAGTAAATGGGGCATATTAAATATGGCTATTCCTTGGCACATTTCTATTATACGCGCCCAGAATTTAGTAGTAAAATTTTTAAAATTGTTGAACGGCAAATTAAGTAAAAAAGTAAGACGCGCCTAAGGTATCTGAAGATTTTCTGATTTTTGTTTTGATCGGAAAATAACCGCACCTAAAAAAACTGAGGGTTACAATACGCCGCGCTGAGCATTAAAACAGACTCTGTAAAGTACCCTGCAAAAAGCTGTGACAATACATTGCAACACACCGCGCAAAAAACACTAAAACCGTCCGCAGAAAAATTGCGGGCGCACTTGGCGGCAGAGCGCAAAATATAATTTTATTTTTGTTTGAGAAAAGGCGAAAAAAAGCAGCCTCAGTTGCCAACGCAGGCGCAAAATATATTGCGCTTTTGCAAAAATCCGCAAAAAGGGCGCCGCACCTGGCAACCCAGGTGCAAAATATATCACTCTTTTGCGGGAAGCCGCAGAAAAATTGCGGGCGCACTTGCCAATGCAGGCGCAAAATATATTACAAAAAAGGGCGGACGCATAATGCGATCCACCCTTTGCCTTTAAATTTTCCGCACCGCTTATCGGCGGAGTTTCAGGCGCTGAATCAGCGCGTTGTATCTGTCGAGCGAAGTGCGCTTGAGATAGTCGAGCAGCTTCCTGCGGCGGCTTGTCATAGCGATAAGCCCGCGGCGCGAATGGAAGTCTTTCTTATTTGTTGAAAGGTGGTTCGTAAGGTGGGCAATTCTCGCGGAGAGAATCGCAACCTGCACTTCGCACGAACCGGTATCGCCTTCGTTAAGGGCGTATTCCTTTATAATTTCTTGTTTGTTTATGGATTTGTGTTCGGACATTTTTAGTCTTTCATATTACGCGAATTAGGACCTTCCATTTGGAAGGCCGCGCCCCAGCTCCGAGCCGGAAACGCCGTCTAAACCCGCTTGGCGGAGTTTCGCGGAATGTGTGGCGGCAACCCGAGCGCATTTTGCGCAAGCAGAAGCGTCGCACATTCTGACGCATTGTTTAAAACTCTCAGAATCCACTTTTTTATTCAAGCTTTTTTTATAAAAAAGCGTTCGGAAAAAGAAATTCACTGCGGGCACCTGCCCTTTTTATTTTGCAGCCTGCAATCAGGTACAGCCTACAACTTCCGCACAATCCGCAAAAAAATGTCTTCGGAAATCCGCAGATAAATTAGCAAAGACAAAAATTTTTCCCCTCCGAAACGGCATCGTAATCATTCAAAAAATTGCAAAGTTTCGCAAAGGATTTTCGGAATACCGCCTTTTGAAGGCGGCGGAATCTGCCGCAAAGCGTTTTATTTTGCGCGCAATGATTTTTTGCTGCGCAGCATATTTTATTGGCGGCAAAGAGAAAAATCCAAAACCGCGTCATTCGATTTCTATTTTAAACTCGTTGTCCGAATCCCTGTTCCAAGACAAGTGCTGGGTCTTTGCGGAAGCCGCAAAAAGCGGCGAATACGTGCGCATTGAAATTGTTTTGCCGTCCGGCATAAATTCCATTATCCGCAACCAGCCGTCGCCGCCGTTGCCATTCCACCCTCCGACCGCCTGCGGGTTAAACATTACTACGGGAATTTTGCGGCCCTTTGAGTTTTCGTATAAAATGTCGTCCGACATTTTTGACGGGTCGCCTGAATGCCCGCATAAAACGAGTTTTATATTGTCCGAATCAGACACCAGCTTTTTCATCATCGCGGCCGCCCAGTTGCGCGGCTGCAGTTTGTAGCCCTCGCTTTCGGCAATCGACGTTTTCAGCCCCTTCTTGACTCTCAGGACGGAGTGGGTGAGGATTATAGCCTTTGAATCTTTATACTTTTTGTTTCCGAGAAGCTTTTTGGCCCAATCCAAAACCTCGTCGCGCGGCGCAAATTCGAGGGACAACACCAAGACTTTCCCCCACTTGCCGCAGTCGAACGCAAAAGCCGCGTTTTCAAGCGTCATAATTCCTGCCGCATTCGGGAAGGTCGAAACAAGGTTGTCGCGCCAGAGGGGATTTTTTGAAACCGGGAAATAATCATTAAAGTATGTGTTGCGGTTTTCCGAGCTTTCGTAGCCGTAGTCGTGGTTGCCAGTGCACAGTATGTACGGAATTTCCCCGTCGAGGCGCGAGAACGCCCGCGCAGCCGCCTCCCATTGTAAGAAGCTTTGGGCGTCGCCGTTTATGTCGTTTCTTGTGAGGGGAAATGCCGTTAGCGTGTCGTTGCGCTCGACAATATCCCCCGTGCAAAGAACCGCCTTTATTTTCAAGGCATTTTTGTGCGCCGCAGTCCATGCCGTCATAAGCTCGAATATCGGCTGCGAGAACGTATTTTTTGTGTACGTCTGCGGATCGCCGTACAAAATCATAGAAAATGATTCCCCATTCTCGAGAGCCGGCGGATTTTCGAGCTTTACGTCTGAAGGATGCGTCTGGCGAGTGCCGCAAACGCCGTAGCAATTTTGAACCGTCTGCGCCGCCGCAACCGACAGCGCGGCTATACATATTATCAATGCCGCAACTCTCATTTTCTATTTGAAATCCTCGCTAAAACGCCTGTGTATTCCGTCGAAAGAGCCGTTTGAGAAAAATGCGCATAATATTTTCCCGCCTTTTCCAGTCTCTTCCCTAACCTGTTTTTCCAGCTCCTCAAGCAATCCTGCATTGGAAGAAAACGCAGTTATTTTTCCTGGGTCGGAAGCCGCCATCGCCGAAGTGTCGACACGGCTTTCGGCGGAAACTTTTGATGTGTCCGCCGCGCCGATAAACGCCCTGTCGGCGGTGTCTATTGCGCGCGCAAACCTGTCCTGCAATACGTTGCGCTTGGCAGTGTTGCTGCGGGGCTCAAAGCATGCCCAAATTTTAAAGTCCGGATACTTGCGCCTGAGAGATGCAACCGTCATTTCTATGGCGGTCGGGTGGTGCCCGAAATCTTCGACAGCCACAACCGACGGCGTATTTAAAATGACCTCCTGCCGCCTTCGCACTCCCTTAAAATCAACAAGGCATTCGGCGGGGATTGCGAGCGGATTTTCAAGACCTGCGATTATCGAAGCCCCCGCAATCGCCATTGCCGCGTTGCGCGCGTTAAATTCCCCCTGCAAGCCCCACTCGACGCACTTTTCAACACCGAATCCGGATACTTTGAACGACGAAGACTCTCCGCTTTGGACAAAATCCGATATGCGCACATCGCAAGAATCGGAAAATCCCACTTTAATTCTGCGGACCCACGGAGTCGGTTCGAGGGACGCTATATTCTCATCGTCCCCGTTTTCAACTATCGCCCCGAGCGGCGAAACTATGCGCCTGACGTGTGTGAATGTGCGCTTTACGTCGTACAGGTCGCGGAATATGTCGGCGTGGTCAAACTCTATATTGTTAATGGCAAGAACCCTCGGGCGGTAGTGTATAAACTTGCTGCGCTTGTCGAAGAACGCGCTGTCATATTCGTCGCCCTCTATCACAAACGGCGAGCCGCCTGTTCCCCCGAGATTTGAACCGCCTTCCGGAAAATCAATCGGGACTCCGCCAATCAGCCAGCCGGGGTTCATTCCCGCGTTTTTTAGCAGGTACGCGGCTATTGTCGTAGTCGTCGTCTTTCCGTGCGTGCCGCTTATCACGAGGCTCGGGCGCTTCCCGATGAGTCTTTCTCCTATAAGAGACGGCAAGCTTGTGTAGGCAATCGAGGGATTTGCCAGCACATATTCCACTTCGGGATTCATTCTGCTTACGGCATTGCCGATTACCACTATGTCAGGGGAAAATTCCTCCAAATTGCGGGCGTTCCAGCCTTCGTACGAGCGAACGCCCGCGGCGGCGAGCGCCGATTTCATAGGGTCGTACATGCCCTTGTCGGAGCCGAGCACATCGTGCCCGAGCTTTTTCATAAGTATGGCGACATTGCCCATGGCTGTGCCGCAAACTCCCACAAAAAATATTTTCATTTTTTCTTTAAAATTTTGTCGAAGAACGCGACGGCGTCGTTCCAAGAGCGCAGGCGGAACGGATCGTTGGGCTTGACGTTCCAAAATGCGTGGTCGTTAGAATCGTAATAGACGGCTTCGCATTTGACGCCGAGCTTGTCGAGGGCGGATTTCATCATTCTGCTTTCATTGGAAGTCACGGCGGGGTCGTTCTTTGCATGCAAAAGCAAAACCGGCGGCATCGACCGGTTAAGGTAGGTGTAGGGCGAGTAGCGCGCGGCCTTTTTGTGGTCGTTGCCGAACATTTTTCCGAAGCGGCGCGGATTTGTCATGTCGCAGCCTGCGGCCATGGCTACGCACGCCTGGACGGAATCGTCGATTCCCTCAAAGAAATCGGAGCTCCAGAAAGTCCCGGTTGTCGCCGCGAGTTGCACAGACATCACCCCTCCCGACGAGCCGCCTACAACCCCTATTTTTCCCGGGTCGCCGCCATAGCGCGAGGCGTTCTTTTTGAGCCATGCGAGGGCGCGCTTCGCGTCGAAAAGCGCGCAATCCCAGTCGTATTCCGGCCAGAGTCTGTATGATATGCATGCAACGACATACCCTTTGGAAGCCATGTATGCCGCCATCATCGCAAACTTCTTTTCGTTGCCCATGCTCCAGCCGCCGCCGTGGATTGCTATCAGGCATGGATAGGGCTTTTTGTCGCCCTTGTACTTATCGTTCGGGTAATATAAATCAAGCTTGACGTCGGGATCGGGACATTCGGGATAGTAGCGGATTCCCTCGTCGAGATTTACGTTTCCGGGCTTGTCGAACGTCACCAATATCTGGTTGCCCGCCCTGCCCGCGCATTTTCCCGAACCGCTTTCGGGATTTGCGGCGCACGCGCAAAGAAGAGGGACAATGCACGAATACAATATTACATTTAGTGCTCTCATTCCTTAAAAAATTTGATTAAATTAAATATTGTTGCTCCGGGATCTTCGACTGTTGTCTGCCTCGTTCCGTTGGGGCCCGATACCGTCCTTGTAGCCGCGCAGGCCCCGAGAAGCGCGCAAAGCAAAAGCGCAAGCACTGGAAAGAGGCGCCGCATGCGCTATTTTAAAATTTTGTCGAAGAAGTCGGCGGCATCAGTCCACGAACGCAGGCGCAGGGGGTCGTACGGCTTGGTGTTCCAGAATGCGTGGTCGTCGGAGTCGTAGAATATTATGTCGCACTTAGCACCAGCCTTTTCGTATGCGGCCTTTATGTTTTTGCTCTCGGAAATCGGGACTACGGGATCCCTTTCAGAATGCAAAATGAGCATCGGAGCGCTTTTGGGCCCGACATACGCCATCGGCGACAATTCCTTCGCGCGCTGTTTCTCGTTTCCGCCCGGGAAGAGCTTCCATCTTGCGAAAGTGTCGAGGTTTGTCACGGGCGCCATGGGGACTGCGGCCTGCACGGAATCGTCGAATCCGTCCTTAAAAATTTCCTTCCATTTAGGCGCGCCCGCGCTCACGGCGAGCAGCGCGCTAAGGTGACCTCCGGCGCTCCCGCCGGTAACACCTACGCGATTCGGGTTCCCGCCGTATTTTTCGGCATTCTTTTTAAGCCACCAGAGGGCTTTTTTGACGTCGTACGCGCAGTCCTCCATTTGGTACTCAGGCCGCAAGCGGTAGGCGGTGCACGCGACTACATAGCCTTTCGACGCCAAAAACGCCGCCATCATCGCATATTTCTTCTCGTTGCCCATGCTCCAGCCGCCGCCGTGGATTAAGAGAATGCACGGATAGGGCTTTTTGCCGCCCTTGAATTTGTCGTTCGGGTAATAGACGTCGAGCTTGACGTCGGGGTCGGGACACTTAGGGTCGAAGCGCACACCTTCTTCGAGGGACACGTTCCACGGCTTGTCGAAAGTGACCACTATTTGGTTGCCCATGCGGTGCGGCGATCTGCCGTCGGACGAATAAGCGGAAAACGCCGCAAACACGGCTGCCAATAAAAGTATTTTTTTGATTGCCTTCATTGGATTGATAAAAATTTTTTGCTGATAAAAAGTCAACCGTATTATGTGCCTACGCACGCCGCAAGCGCGGATATTTTTCTTGATGAAAAGCGCGTTTTTTTAATTATGTTTTTCGCAAAAAAAAATGAAGCCGCCGGAAATAAAAATACTGCCCGACGATGTGGCGAATAAAATCGCCGCGGGAGAGGTTGTCGAGCGCCCTGCGTCGGTCGTGAAAGAGCTGCTTGAAAACTCTATCGACGCTGGGGCTACGCGCATAGACATCGAGTTTAAACACGGCGGCAAGACTTTTATAAAAGTGCTCGACAACGGCTGCGGAATGACGCGCCAGCAGGCTCTCATGAGCCTTGAACAGCACGCCACAAGCAAAATACGCTCCCCCGAAGACCTTTTCTCTATTTCTTCCTACGGATTCAGGGGAGAGGCCGTTCCGTCGATAGCAAGCGTAAGCAAATTCCGAATGCGCACCCGCCCGGAAGGCGAAAGCGTCGGCACCCAGATAGACTTCTACGCGAGCCAAGTTCTATCCGTAAAAGAGTGCGGAATGCCGCGCGGAACTGAAATACTCGTCGAAAATCTCTTTTCAGGCGTGCCCGCCCGCCGCAAATTTTTAAAGAGCGACAACGTCGAGGCGGGCCATATTGCGAGGCTCTGCCGCCTTTACGCGCTCGCCCTCCCGAACTTGTCGCTGACTCTCGTAGAAAACTCCAAAGTGCTGTTTCATTCGGAGGAGGGATTCGGCGTCATTGCGCGGATATCAAAAATATTCGGGCGGGAAACGGCTGAAAATCTGATAGAGCTGAAAGAATCGCAAAAATACGGAATGAAAGTCTCGGGCGCGATACTCGTTCCAGGCGAATCTTTTTCTACTTCCCGCAATATATGCGTATTTATAAACGGCAGGCCCGTGGAATGCAGGGCTGTGTACGCCGCAGTAAAAGAGGCGTACTCGCAATTTGTGCCAAAAGGCAGGTTTGCCGGAGCGTTTTTGTTTATCGAGCTAAACCCGTCGTCTGTCGATGTAAACGTCCACCCCGCAAAGAGGGAGGTGCGCCTAAAAGACGAGCTTGGAGTAAAAAATTTTATAGCAGACGCAATAATCGAGCGCCTTAAATCGTTTTCGTTCCAAGAGCCGTTTGGAGCTTTTGGAAGACGCGCGGGCGATTGCGCTCCATCGGCTGAGTTTTCGCGCGCGCTTGAAAGCTTTTCCGGCAAAAACTCTCCCGGACAAAACAACCCCGAAAACGCCCAGGAGGCGCGCATGGGCTTGGCGGCAAAAAGTTCTGGCGGCGCAATGTGCGACCTGCGCGGAACCCCCGCCCTTTCCAATAATGACGGGCAAAAAGAGCAAGCGGACTTTCCCGATGCGCGGATAGCCGGAGAAAAATCTTTTGAAGTAGGCGAGAGCGCGAAAATTCTAAAAGAGAGTGCGCCCGACAGCGGAACCGAAAAAATTCGCGGTGCTGAAGAACTTCGCGCTTTTGAAGTTGCGGCGGCCTCTCCGGCTCCTGCAATAGTCCCCGACGCAGACAAAAGCCGTGCTTTCAGCGGATATTCGGAGGATTTGCAGGCAGCGCAATCGGCTCGGGCGGCGGCAAAGCACGCATGGAGGTATGTCGGGTGCATAGCGCGAAGGTTTGCTATATTCGAGACGCCAAAATCAATGGCAATAATGTCAATTTTATCCGCGCTCAGGAGGGTGGACTTTAACCGCATAATGAAGGCGTTGGAGGGGGAAAAGGCACTATCGCAAAAACTCTTGCTGCCGATAACAATGGAGTTCGGAATCTCCGACGACGAATTTTTCCGCGCCAACAGAGCGCTTTTTGAATCGTGCGGCTTCGAGATAGACGATTTCGGCAAGGGATATTACAGGATTGCCGCAACTCCCGCATGGCTAGAATTTTTCGAGGCGGAAAAATTTGTGCGCGACATTGTCGAAAGTTCGTCCGAAAGCGGGCTCAGGACGCGTTCCAAGAGGCTCGGCGACGAAATGTTTGCGTCTATCGCCGCGGGCAAAATAGGGATAGGAGGCTTCATATGCACTGAGGAATCCGCCACTTCCCTGCTGTCGAACCTCCTCTCGTGCCCTATGCATATGACTTCCCCCGACGGGCGCAAAACTCTGTACGAAATATCGCATTCGCGCCTATTGTCGCTCTTTGGAGAAAACGCTTAGTTTTTTCCCGCGACTAAACGGCGCGTTTATCTGGTGCGATTCACGAGCAAAAATTAACCGCATTTATTTAACTGCGGGCAGATTCTTACGAACTTCCAAAAGAAAATTAGTGAGGTTTTTAGGTGGTGTAAAAAGCGCGAAATTTTATGTTTTTTTTAAGAGGCAAATTGCAAGGTAAGGGTTAACCGATATTCCTAAAAAAATTTTGTAAAAGCTTAAAAATGCCACCGTGCGAATAAAAAAACCTTCCGCAAATTTTGGCAGTCTCCATTTGCATTCTGCGCCAATGCGCGCGCGGCGGGTGGATTTTTCAGGTTTATCCTAAAAATTTGCCGATTGGCAAGCCGAAGGGGAACCTCAACCTCATATCTCAAACTTTGAAGAAAAGCTCTTACTAAAAACGATAAAAAAATTCTCGCCGCATTACAGGCAAACGCGAAAAACAAACGCAAAAAAATATCCCAAACCGCGAATGGAATTATGCAGCGATCCTAAAGTGAAAATCTGCCCCCTGCCCGTGCGCCGCGACGCTTTTGGCGCCGCCCGAAAAAAATGCCGCAAAAAATATCGAAAACTGGCAATCGCCATTCAATTAGGCTGGACACACCCGCCGTTTAATGTTTGTCTTGCAAACGCATATATTTTATTCGGCTAAAAACAACACGCCGACAAAGAGAAATCGCACGCCCGAGACGTCCCAACCGTACGGCTGCAAAAAAGGAAAAATATAATGGATCAAAAATACAGTGTAGAGGTCCCCGACCTCGGAATACAAATCTCCACCGGCTCGATAGCCAAGCAGGCGAACGGATCGGTGACAATAAGCATGGGAGAGACAAACCTCCTCGTCACCGTGACAGCAGCAGGCGCCCTGCGCGACGGGCAGGACTTCTTCCCCCTCACGGTGGACTACCGCGAAACCTTCTCCGCCGCCGGAAAAATCCCCGGAGGCTATTTCAAACGCGAAGGCCGCCCCAACGAAAAAGAAATTCTGACATCGAGACTTTGCGACAGGCCCCTTCGCCCGCTATTTCCGAAGGGCTTTATGAATGAAGTCCAGGTAATAGGGCTTCTGCTCTCGGCGGACATGGTAAACGACCCCGATATTTTGATGGTAAACGGCGCGTCTGCGGCGCTGCTTATTTCCGACATACCGTGGAACGGACCTATCGGCGGCGTGAGAATCGGCGAAATCGACGGGAAATTCGTAGTCAACCCGACCCACGAGCAAATGCTCGACTCCACACTCGACCTCGTGTACGTCGGCAACGAGCGCGAGATGATGATGATAGAAGGCTCCGCCGAACAGTGCCCCGAAGACAGGTTTATAGAAGCCCTCGAATTCGCCCAGGTACAGATTCAGAAAATAATCTCCGCCCAGAGGGAGCTCGCTAAAATCTGCGGAAAGCAAAAGCGCGAATTTCCGCTTGTCGTATGCAAGCCGGAAATCATGCAGATGTGCTCCGAATACGTCGGCGGGCGCCTTCTCGAAGCCGTATTCCAAGACAGCAAGCTAAAGAGACAGGCCGACGTCGACGCCCTAATGCAGGAGACCGCCGAATTTGTGAAAGGCAAAATCGGCGAGGAAGAGTTCGACATGGCGCAAATCAAAATGGCGTTTGAAGAATTGCAGGAAAAAGTGTACCGCGACAATATCCTCGACGCAGGCAAGCGCTGCGACGGCAGGACATACATGGACTTGCGCCCGATAAGCGCAAAAACAGGCGTCCTTCCCCGCGTGCACGGCAGCGCACTGTTCTCCCGCGGAGAGACGCAGGCACTGGTGCTTACGACCCTCGGCACGACGAGAGACTGCCAGGAGCTCGACGGGCTCACCGGCGGAACGAAACAAAAGTCGTTCATACTTCACTACAACTTCCCGCCCTACTCCGTCGGCGAAACCGGGCGCTTCGGAAGCCCGGGCCGCCGCGAAATCGGCCACGGTGCGCTCGCGGAGCGCTCGCTGCTTCCCGTGCTTCCGTCGGAAGACGAATTTCCGTACGCAATACGCTTGGTGTCTGAAATAATGGAGTCCAACGGCTCCACTTCGATGGCTTCGGTATGCGGAGGCTGCCTCAGCCTTATGGACGCAGGTGTGCCGATTCAAACGCCTGTATCCGGCATAAGCTGCGGGCTTGTCACCCGCAAGGACGAAAGCGGCAAGATAATAAAGCACGTTGTGCTCACCGACATCATAGGCGCGGAAGACCACTACGGAGACATGGACTTTAAAATCTGCGGAACCAAAAACGGCATAACCGGCTTCCAGCTCGACTTGAAAATCGACGGGCTGCCGATTGAAATCGCGAAAGAGGCGATTTACCGCAACCACGATGTCAGAATGAAAATTCTCGGCATAATGGCGGAAGCGATAGCCGAGCCCAACAAGGAGCTCAAGCCTTGCGCGCCGCGGATTAAGATAATGAAGATAGATCCCGATAAAATCGGCATGCTAATCGGCCCCGGAGGCAAAAATATCCGCCGCATAACGGAATATTCCGGAGCGCAAATAGACATCGACGACGACAACCCCGGAAGAGTCTGCATATACGCCACAAGCGAGGAAAGCATGAAACGCGCGATATCCGAAGTGGAACTTGTGACAGGCGAGATAGAAGTCGGCAAGACCTACAAAGGTATAGTTCGCTCCATAAAAGACTTTGGCGCGTTCGTCGAATGCCTGCCCGGCAAAGAGGGGCTCGTTCACATATCCGAGCTTGCGGACTTCCGCGTGAACAAGACCGAAGACGTCTGCAAGCTTGGCGACGAGATACTCGTAAAGTGCATAGGCATAGACGACAAAGGCAGAGTTCGCCTCTCCCGCCGCGCCGCCTTGTGCGAGCAACAGGGAATCCCGTACGAGCCGAAGTCTCGCTAAGAAACATAATTTATTTCAAGCGCCCCGATTTTTGCGGGGCGTTTTTTTATCCAAACATAAAAATTTTTTCGCGCGTGTTTTTTTACGGCACTCTATCCAGTTCTTTTTTTGGGGATTTTAAATTATTTTGAACTGCATTCTTTCAGATACCATATTCGCCAGCGTTATTTTTAATAAATTGCATTAAGCCTCAACCGCTTTCCCTGGAATGTTTATTTTAGCTGATAAAACAAGTGCGCAACACCACAATTTTTTCGAAGATGCACAAACACAACATTGAAAATCCGCATATAAAAAAGTTATCTGCAATCGAAAAAATAAAAAAGGCGCATTCATAATGAACGCGCCTTTTTGCTTGGAGAAAAGCGAGAGGTTATTTCCTTCTGCGGTAAACTGCAAACAGCAAAGCGCACAAACCGAATACCGCTGCAATTTCGAAAGGCTCGGGGACAGAGAACGTCACATCGGCACCTGTCGCACCAAATACTGCCTCCCACGCAAAGCCGTTCGACACGCCGTTAAGCACAGTCCCTTCAACATCGCTTCCGGCTTCATATGTTATCATGTCTTCAAACATCGCCGCATCAAGCTCTATCAATTCCTTCATTCCCTCGGCGTCAAATTGAAATTCCAAACCAAACGAACCGTCGCCCTTGCTAAGCTTTCCGCTGAATACGAGCTTGTCGAATGTGGCGTCGGCGGCGATATCGAAAAGCAGAGTTCCGCTGTTGAGAGTCCCGCTGCCGAAGCGCGCAATTCCTATATCGGGGACGGTTGAGCCGGCATCGGTTTGGGCGGCTATCGAAAACGTGCCGCCGTCGAGCACTAGCGAGCCAGAGACATAGTCGCCCGCGCCGTAATTGAACACTCCGCTTTTTACTGTGAGAGTGTCTATTATGTTGGAATTTGTCGCGCCAGTGCATGTGGTGGATTTTGTCACTCTAAAGTTTTGCGTACCCGTTCCGTCCATAGTCACATTTAGGCGCGAATCAGCATGGGTTGTATATTTAGTTAATTCGCCCTGCCATGACCCGCCATTAGTTATCGTTATGTTTGCGACCGACTTCGCGGCATAGTACGTCGCACTGTCAAAACCAAGCACGAACTTTCCAGAGCCCTCAAGACCGCCCACCGTAAAGTTTGATTCTACCCTCTTTGTATTGCGCGCAAACAGAAAAGCCGCGCCAGATGCCATATTTATTTTACCGCCTATTGAAACATTTGAGGCATTAAAATAAACGCTAATATCGCCTTTTGTGTTTTTCTGGATATTTAAATCTCCGCCGACTTTAAAAGCCGACAACGCAGATTGCGAACTTTCGCCAAAAGCTACTGACGACCTTAAACCGTCGCCAATGTCGCTTTTTACGGTGAGGTTTTTCTTAAAATCTAAAGTGCCAGTGCCGCTAAACATTAACTGATTCCAATTGTAGGCCGCGTCTATCACCGAGTCGTTTGCTATTTCAAGCGTATTTGTATTGCCCACAACAAATCTATAATGATTGCTACCTGTCATCTCCATGGTTAGGGAATCAATTTTGTAGTTCCCGTTTACTTTGACTTCATATTGGGCAGAATTATTGCCTTTAAGAATAACATCGCCGCCGTTTTCGGGAAATGTCTGCGAGGTCGCCCCGCTCACGTCCCAAGCCGACGCATCGTTCCAATTGACGTTTGCGTCATATTTGTTTAATGTAAATGTCTCCGCAGATAGCGAAGCAGCGGCAAATAAAGCAGTTGTAGTTAATATTTGTTTCGTTATGCTCATATCGAATTTCTCCTTTTCGGTATAATCTCCTAGTACATAAAAGGTTTATTTAAAAGTCTATTATCGCAAATTTTAACGGTTAAAAATTTTTTTAGAAAACTTATCCTCAGAATTTTACTGACTTAAACTGCGCCATTTTCGTTCTACAACATCTCGCATATTTAAATTACGAAAGCCGTTATCTATGGTTATAGTAATTAGGCGCATTTAAAATATGGCTCACAAAACCACATAATATTTTCTGATTTGAGTGCCTCTAAATTAAAGCTCAACCCACCGGTTGTAAATGCGCCGTTTTGCCGCGGAATAAAAAAATTTACGCCTATGAAAAATTTCAAAGAAAAACGGTTCGGCTAATCGCCGAACCGTTTGTATCATTATCTTAACCTATAAAAAAATTTTTCGCCCTCCGAATTCGCTTGAATTGCGCCGTATGGGGCGCGTACAGGCTCATGCGAAGGCTACTTTTCAGAGCCAACCTTTTTTATCTGAGAATGCAATATCATAGGCATTCCGCCATATATCCCAGAAGCTATCGGCCCCGAATTCCAAGTGCCTTTTTGCCCGCTGCCGGCGTCGGGATAGTGGTACCACAAATCGTTGCCCCATGTTATCCGCTTGTCGGCAGGCAATGTTGCGTCGTACAAGCACCTGTTCGCCCATGTGTTGCCTACTTCCGCAACTATCTTGTTTTTGCCGGCTTTAACATAGTCTGTGACATCGAGCCTGTACGGATATTTCCATACCGTTCCGACAAGCTTGCCGTTGACGCTCACCCTCGCAACGTCTCCTACTTTCGCAAAGTCGAGGTACGCCCTCTTGTCGGTTCCCAACTTTTCGGCAGGTATATCGGCGTACATCGTGTATTCCGCAACACCCGAATAATGCTTTATGCGCGGGTCGGAACTTTCCGTCCACGACTCAGGAGAAGTAAATGTAGCCTTTTTCGGGCCGCCAAACTTCTCGTTAAACCTGACTTCATACGGCGGCTTTATGACTGTCGGCTCAACCGCCTCCTCCGCTATCGCCGCACCCTTGGAACCGTCGGGGAAAATGCATTCAACTTTTCCCTTTTCAAAAAATTCCGCTACAACCTTTCCATCTTCTGAAACTGAAACGACCGGCTCTACGTCCGCAGCCTTCCTCGGGGCAAACATTTGTTTCTTTGCGTCAGCCCCCACTTCCGCATCGCCGAGCGCGCGGTTGTAAACCGTAAGCGACGATATTTCCCCATTGAACCCGCTACCCTCAAATTCCGACGGGTGCGGAATGCGCGGCGATTTTATCCCGGACTTTACAAATTTTCCGTTTATGTACAGATTCGGGATACCGTCGCGGTAAACCACAGCAACGCGCGTATTCGGAGAAATCGGTGCCATATGGACCAATACGGCGTTTCTGTATCCTGCGCCGTGCTCCACAACGGCAATCCCGTTTGAGCCAGCCATTGCGCCAATTCCGGTGTGCTTGTTGCCAAGCTCGTTGTGCATGCCAACAGCCGGCACTGCTTCAACTTCGCGCTTCGGATTTATAATGCCGTAATTCTGCTCTTTAAATTCGCCAATCTCGGCATTCGGAGAAACGGTAAACGCCATCGAGAAATTGTTCTCCGGAGAACCCGCAAGCGAGCCGCCGCCCGCCGCGACGTTCGGGAAACGCTCCGCGCCGTTTATTGAATATCCGCCAATTTGAGCGGCATTGGGCTTTCCGCCGAATACAACAAATAAGTTTGTGTGCGGAGGCAAAGTAAGCGGCACGGAAGTGTAGCCGTCCTTTTCCAAAACTGCCGCCGCCGCATATTTGCGCCCGGTTTCAGGATCCCAAACGCTTACGCCCTTGCCGGCGACGTCGAACGACGCCACAATTTTCTGTGTTGCAGCCGTCGCGTTCAGCACCCAGTACCACGCGGAGCCGTCTTTGTGGATTCTCTTTGTCCAGAGGATTTTTGACGAATCCAATTCGCCAGACGAGCCACGGCAGAAAAACGACGGCTTTATGCCGGCCGCTTCAGCCGCTTCCTTCGCGGAATAGTTCGCGTACACAGTCCCCTTGCCGATTTTCCTTACCGACTTTTCCGGACCGCCGAAAAGCTCTTTATTGAGGGCGCGCCACTGGCGCTCGGCGCGCTTTCCGCCAATGAGCGTATCGTACCTGCCGTCGTAGAAGTAGCCGGCTATCGACGCGCCGGCCTCGACGTACTCCTTTAATTTTTTAAGGGTGTCAAGGCGCAAAAATCTGTCCTTATTAATAGCCATAAGGTCGTATTGCATTCTTCCGGGGCTTACCAATTTTCCGTTTTCGACGCGCAGGTAGTTGCGGACGCCGTCTCCGTTTACCATGTCTATCTCAACATTGTCCGGAGGCTCTATCGTGCCGTTTTCCACCGGAACCCTGTCCGATACAAAACTTAATATGCGCGCGCCGGATTTCCCCTTTTGCATCATATACTGGACTCTTGCGATGTAGTCGAAGAACGGCCTTGAAAGCTTAAACCACGGCATCTTGCGGTTTAAGACCGACCCCCACGGCTCCATCTGCCAACCGGGAACGCTCTCGTCCGGCTGGTGTGTGTATGAATGGAATACCATCACGTTGTAACCCGAAAGCAATATCGTGTCCGTGACTCCTTTGAGAGAGCTTGGGCAATCGGTCCAGTTTCCGTTTGCCTGCGATAGAGATTCGCATGTAGTGAGCCCTTTGCCGTAGAAGTGCGAGGCGCTCGGGGCATTGCCCCATCTGCCGTTCCCCTCCGTCGCAAACCGCACTCCTGCGACGCCGTTTGTGCGGCGCATTCCCTGCCATACCTCGTGCTGCGGAATATCGGACACTTTAAAGCCGTACATAGGGTCGCACATAAATGTCTCCGAGGCAGGCTCGCTCTCGTATAGGAGCCCGGACTCCCTTATGCGCTCGCCGAGGCGCCCGTAAAAATTCTCCATGACGAGTTTTGAGGTCACCGCGCGCAAGTCTGAAGCGAACGCCTCTGTGCGCTGTTTTCCGTCAACGCAGTCTCCGACAAAAGTCGGGGCGAATTTAAGCATATCGTATCCGTTTTCTTTTTTGAAAGTCTCGTCGAGCCCGTCAGTCCAGCTCTGGTTTCCGCACTCCCATGAGTCGGTCTCTACATATTTAAATATTTTTCCCGCGTCGGCGCCGGCGGTCTCAATCATCTTTTTTATATAAGAGTCGAAATGAGTATCTACAGCCTTTTTGCTCATTTTGTCTATTTCTAGCCCGGAGCCGCCTTTTGTAGCGGGGTGGACGCGTCTGCCGCTCGTTGTGAACCCGAGGCGCATAATATTCCATTTGCCGGCGGGCACGTTCCATTTAAAGTTTCCATCGGCATCGAGGGCGTTTTTAAATATATGGACGTTCTTGCTGTCGATTACGGCATTTTCGGGAACGGGAATGTCGTCGTAGGGCAGCGGCATTGAAGTTGAGCTTCTATGCGGAACTATATTGACCTTCGCAAGCTGGGCTTGGATAAAGGGCATTTTTGCGGGCAGCGATCCCGGGGGGACGAGCTCAAGGCCAAGAACCTCGATGACATTTGTTTTATTTTCCCAGTCGCGGTAATTGTCTTTGCGCACTATCCGCCAAAATTTAGCCTTTTTGGCGGGAAATTTTAAGAGAACGTCGCCGCTTTTAAAGTTTACGTCGGCGACTTTTTCAAAGGTCTTGCCGTCGTTGGAGACTTCAAGGACGACAGGGCGCGGAAGCTGCCAATGTCTTCTAAGCGAAAGCGCGAGTGTGTCCGCTTCATAGGGCTCGCTAAATTCAAGCACAAAGCCGAACGATTCAAATTTTGTCTTTTCAGTTTTCGCGGAAAATCTTTTTCCGCTCCAATTTGTAATGGGCTCGAATGGGACAGTTTCCGAGGTCGCCGGTGAAATGCTCTTTAGCTTTGAATACATTTCAGGGGCATCGGGGCGGACATTTGGCCACGCTATTACAGCGATATCGCTGTAATAGCCCATATTTGCGTAAGGCTTTGGAAGGTTTATCGACTTCTGTCCGGCGCTCTCGACTTTTTTTATCGTCCATGAAAGAGTTTTCATGGAATCTTCGGGGGCAATCCACGGCCCGCCCGCTTCCGACCAGCCGTCGCAATTATGTATGCCTATATCGACTCCGAACTCCTTTCCTTTTTCGACTGCAAATTTGAAAGTCTCAAACCATTCGGGGGAATTGAAAACCAGCGGCCCAGGCTTGGTTTTGCTCCTCATTACGTTGCTGCAATTTGCGCTTATATTAAATATGATGGCAGCCCCGTATCCGTTTTCAGACATCGCCTTCAAGTCGGCTTCAATGCCCTCTTTGGAAACGTTGCCGTCAATCCAGTGCCACCAAGTCTGGGGGCGCGATTTACCCGTCGGATTTAGGAACTCGCCGTATTTTGGCGCGCTCGAAGGCTCGTCGGGATTGTAATTCGTGTATTTGTAAAATTCTCCGTCGCCCGCAAACGCTGTAAGCGACAACATTCCAAAGGTTGAAGCCGCGGAAATTATTAACTTATCTTTCAGCATAAATTTCTCCCCAATAATTTAAATAAACACAAAAAAGTTAAATTTTTAGTTAAATTACATATTTAGAATGGTCATTGCAAGATTTTTCTAACAAAAATAAAAAAATTCCCAAAAAAACAAATAAAATAGTTGTTTAAAAATGCTTGACTGTCGGAGGGCATTTTAAAGACTATAATTAAAAGCCACGGTTATGGCCGCGGCGAATTTTTAGATTGCGCGCATAAAAGATCCCCGACTGAAAACCGGGGAATTTTGGCGTGCGCTCAAAATGCGCGAAGAAAACAATGCCCTGCGCCCCCGCGCCAAGACATTTAACAAACCAAAACAACGAGTAATGAAAAACGAAAACAATCTGTTCGCAGAATTCAAACCGTCTACTTACGAAGAATGGAAAGAAGCGTCGGAAAAACTCCTAAAAGGCGCGCCCTTCGATAAGAAGATGTACTCAAAAACACCCGAAGGGATTGTCCTCAGACCCATATATAATAAAGAGGACATAAACTTTGAGATATCCCTGCCCGGATACGACGACTACGTCCGCGGAACGACTGTGGAAGGCAATAAAGGCAGCCCGTGGAAAATCGACCAGCAAATATACGCCTCCACCCCGAAAGAATTTAACAAGCTCGCGCTCGACGCCTTGAACAAGGGGCAGACAGCCTTGGAAATAAAGCTCGACTGCCCGAGCTCGCGCGGGATAGACGCCGACAAGTCGGAAGAAGGCAAGGTAGGCTGCTGCGGACTGTCGGTCTCCACTAAAAAAGACTTCGACGAAGCCTTGAAAGGCATCGAAACCGACTGCGTTGAAATAAACATATCCACCGGTTCGAGAGCCGCCGACATCGCCGCCATACTCTACGCCTCGCAAAAGGGCAAGAAACTTTCCGGCGGCATAAGATTCGACCCCATCGGCACGCTCGCAAAGCGCGGCAAGCTCGACCGCAAGCTCGACTGCGCGTTTGACGAAATGTTCGCCCTCGCGTCGTTCAACGCAAAGAACATGCCCTCATTCGGCGCGATAGGCGTCGACACAATGCCCTACTCCTCCTCCGGCGCAAGCGCGGTTGAAGAGCTTGCCATAGCTATGGCAACGGCAGCCGCCTATCTCCGCGAGATGCTCGCAAGGGGCATGGAAATAGACGAAGCAGCCCCCCTCGTGCGCTTCCGCATGTCGCTTGGCTCGGACTTCTTCATGACAATAGCAAAACTCAGGGCCGCGCGCGTGCTCTGGGCAAAGGTTGTAGAAGCGTTCGGAGGCTCCGAGGACTCGCGCAAGATACGCCTGAACGTTGCTACCGCGACATACAACAAAACAGTTTACGACCCGTACGTAAACATGCTGCGCACCGCAACCGAAGCCTTCTCCGGAGTCATCGGCGGCTGCGATTCAATGACGGTTGCGCCCTTCGACGAAATAATCCGCAAGCCCGACGAATTCTCTTCGAGAATCTCCCGCAACCAGCAGATAATTTTGCAGGAAGAGTGCAATTTAACCGACGTTATCGACCCAGCGGGCGGTTCCTACTACGTCGAAACGCTGACAAAGGAAGTCGCCGCAAAGTCTTGGGAATTCTTCGTAAAGATTGAAGCCGAAGGCGGAATAGTAAAGGCGCTCGAATCCGGATTTGTGCAGGACGCCATAGCCGCCACCGACGAAGCCAAGAAGAAGCTCATCGACACCCGCAGAAGCTCGATAGTCGGCACAAACAACTACGCAAACCTCGGCGAAAAGCTCCTCGAAAAGCCCGCGTGCAAATGCGCTGAAATCTTCAAGGAAAGGGCAGCCGAAGTCGCCGCTTCGAAATCCGACGAGAAAGTCGAGATAGGTTCCGCAAAGGGCGCCGAGGCATTTGAAAAGCTCGTTGAAGCCGCCGAAAGGGGCGCGGGAATATCGGCTCTTAGCGCTGCGATGTGCAAATGCGGCTCGGCGGAAACTTCCGTAAAGCCTCTACATATCCACAGGGCGGTTGAACACTTTGAAGCCCTCCGCAAAGCAAGCGCGGACTTCAAGGAAAAGACGGGTTCCGGCCCGAAGATTTTCCTCGCCACGATGGGGCCTCTCGTCCAGCACAAGATAAGGGCAGACTTTATACGCGGATTCTTCCAAGTCGGCGGGTTCGACGTAATCTATCCCAACGGGTTCCAAACTCCCGAAGAAGCGGCGAAGGCCTTCGCCGAAAGCGGCGCAAAATACGCCGTAATATGCTCTACGGACGACACGTATCCGGAGCTTGTTCCGCCGGTGACCAAGGCTCTAAAAGCCGCAAAGCCCGACGGCGTTGTAATGCTTGCAGGCATTCCGAATCCCGACTTTGAACAGTCTTACAAAGACGCGGGTCTCGACGGAAGCATAAGCATTAAGAGCAACAACTACCAGACGCTGAAATCGATGCTCGAAAGCCTCGGCGTGCTCAAATAAAGGGAATAGAAAGGAATCCGAAAATGAGTAAAAATCCCGACTTTACAAAAATGGCGTTTGAAACGCCGAAACCTAAACAGACCCTCGAACAATGGAAGGCCGACATAGAAAAGAAGACCGGCCGCAAGTTCGACGATCTCATCTCCGACACGATGGAGCAAATTCCCGTAAAGCCGCTCTACACCGCGGCCGATTACGAAGGAATGGAACACCTCGGCTTTACGGCAGGCATACCTCCGTACCTCAGGGGACCGTACGCTACGATGTACGTAGTGCGCCCGTGGACGGTTCGCCAGTACGCAGGCTTCTCGACAGCCGAAGAATCCAACGCATTCTACCGCCGCAACCTCGCGGCAGGGCAGAAAGGCCTCTCCATTGCTTTCGACCTCGCGACCCACAGAGGCTATGACTCCGACCACCCGCGCGTAGTCGGCGACGTCGGCAAGGCGGGCGTTGCTGTCGATTCCATTATGGATATGGAAGTGCTGTTCGACAAGATCCCGCTTTCGCAAGTGTCCGTTTCCATGACGATGAACGGCGCCGTTCTTCCGATTCTCGCATTCTATATAGTCGCAGGCCTGGAACAGGGCGCAAAGCTCGAACAGCTCACCGGAACCATTCAGAACGACATTTTGAAGGAGTTCATGGTCCGCAACACCTACATCTATCCCCCGGAACCCTCGATGCGCATAATCGGCGACATATTCGCGTACACCTCGAAGAATATGCCGAAGTTCAACAGCATCTCCATTTCCGGCTACCATATGCAGGAAGCGGGAGCCACCGCAGACCTCGAAATGGCGTACACGCTCGCGGACGGGCTCGAATATTTGAGATGCGGCGAAAAGGCCGGCCTTAAAGTCGACCAGTTTGCGCCGAGACTCAGCTTCTTCTGGGCGATAGGCAAAAACTACTTTATGGAAGTCGCAAAAATGCGCGCGGCTAGAATGCTCTGGGCGAAAATCGTCAAGGGATTCAACCCCGAAAACCTCAAGAGCATGGCGTTGCGCACGCACTCGCAGACAAGCGGCTGGTCGCTCACAGAGCAGGATCCCTTCAACAACGTTACCCGCACGGTAATCGAGGCGATGGGTGCCGCCCTCGGGCACACTCAGAGCTTGCATACGAACGCGCTCGACGAAGCGATAGCCCTGCCGACCGACTTCTCGGCGAGAATCGCGCGCAACACGCAGCTTTACTTGCAGGACGAAACCGGCATCTGCCGCGTAATCGACCCGTGGGCCGGCTCCTACTACGTTGAGAGCCTGACCGACGCCCTCGTAAAGCGCGCGTGGGGCCACATACAGGAAGTCGAATCGCACGGCGGCATGACAAAGGCAATTGAAGCGGGCCTTCCGAAACTCAGAATCGAGGAAGCCTCCGCAAGAAGGCAGGCGCGCATCGACGGCGGCCGCGAAACCATCGTCGGGCTCACCAAGTACAAGCTCGACAAGGAAGCGCCCCTCGACATTCTCGACATCGACAACACGGCAGTCCGCGAAGCCCAAATCAAGAAGCTGGAAGTGCTCCGCAAGAACAGGGACAACGACGAAGTCCGCCGCATACTCGAATCCATCACCGAATGCGCCGCTACCGGCAAGGGCAACCTGCTTGAATTGAGCGTTGCAGCCGCAAAAGCCCGCGCGAGCCTCGGCGAAATTTCGCTCGCATGCGAAAAAGTATTCGGAAGGTACAAGGCCGTAATCCGCTCGATAAGCGGCGTGTACGAGAAGGAGCTTATGAAGGACAAGAAAAACGCCGAAATCGTTTCGGAAATATCCAAGCTTATAAAGAAGTTTGAAGAGAAAGAGGGACGCAAACCCAGAATCCTCATCGCGAAGATGGGTCAGGACGGGCACGACCGCGGCGCGAAAGTCGTCGGAACGGCGTACGCCGACCTCGGCTTTGACGTCGATATGGGGCCCTTGTTCCAGACGCCCGAAGAAACAGCGAAAATGGCTGTTGAAAACGACGTCCACGTCGTGGCGATGAGCTCTCTCGCGGCTGGGCACAAAACGCTTCTGCCCGCTCTCGTTGAAGAGTTGAAGAAACTCGGAAGAGAAGACATAATGATTATAGTCGGCGGCGTAATTCCCGCGCAGGACTACAAATTCCTTCTCGACCACGGCGCGAGCGCAATATTCGGGCCCGGTACCGTAATTCCGGAATCGGCGAAAAAGATTCTCGAATTGCTGCTCGCATAATACGGCGTAGAAATTCAGATAATTTAAGCGGACGGGGGATTTCCCCTGCCCGCTTTTTTTATGCGATTATCAAGCCGCAATTTTTATTTTTTATACAGCCTTTCGCATGTTTTAGGATTGGGTGGAAGGTCGGGATAAATTGTAGCGATTGCGGATTTTTTAGAGTAGATATAAGATTATCCGCAAGGTTTTCAGGCGCACGCCATAGTACAATTTTTACGGAATATTTTTTATACGCCAAAAAGCTGCATAAAAAAATTGCCTGAGGTAGCTCTATTTTTATGGGGTTTCAATCTGTTTGCAGGCGGCCGCAAATGCACTCTTTGAGCGTCTGAGCTTTTGTTGTCAGTGCAAGCGTATTAAAAGTAGTGTAGCCGAAGGTGCGCTTTTTGTGAATTCGCGCGCAGGCGGATTGCAATTTTAAAAATCTGCAGAAAATCCGACTTTTGCGCAAAGTTTTTTTGATTGGATTGCGCGCAAAGCCCTAAAATTTTGAAGGCGCACTGCAATTAAATTATGCCGCAAAGGATTTTTTAAATTACACGATTTATTTTAAATGTGATTCGGGCAATAGAGTAATATTATTGCCGTAAAAAAAATTCGGATAAAATTCAAAATGCATATTGCGAAGTAGGCACAATCGTTTTCTGCTTGTATTCCGCGCCGATTCTGAAAGTATGTATACCCTATGCAAGACAAGCCTTTGGTAAGTATAGTATTGGGCAGCGTTAGCGACTGGGAAACCATGAAGCACTGCGCCCAAACCCTCGAAAACTTTGGAGTTCCATACGAAAGGAACATAGCAAGCGCCCACAGGACGCCCGCAAAAGCCACTGAAATTGCCTCAACAGCGCAGGCGCGCGGTATAAAGGTAATAATTGCGGCGGCAGGCGGAGCAGCCCATTTGGCAGGCGTGCTCGCCGCGCACACGCGCCTTCCGATAATCGGGGTTCCGATGAAAGGCTGGGCGACAGACGGAATGGACTCGCTGCTTTCAACAGTCCAGATGCCGCGCGGAGTTCCCGTTCTCACAGTTGCGATAGGAAAAGCCGGCGCGGTAAACGCGGCGATTGCGGCGGTGCAAATGCTCGCGCTATCCGACGATGCCTACGCGCAGAAGCTTGAAGCATTCCGCGAAAAGCAGACGCGCGACGTGCTCGACGCAAAATTTCCGGACTGATAAAACACCGCTCCGGAGGAATCCTACAAGCGCGCCAATGGCTTCGGCTTGCGCGCGTTTGTAGTGATAAACATACAAAAAAAATGCTCCGGCAAAACTCATCGCGCCCCGCACTGACGAAAGAAAAAATTATGCCCGAAAAGGACGATAAAAAAAGCGCCTTGCAGCCGACAAAAAACGAAACCGCCCAGCAAAATACGCAAGTCTGCCCGCGCGGTGAAGTCCGCGAATGTCCTACGCAAAAAAATAACGCCGCAAAAAGCGACTGCCGCGAATCGCCAACTCCTTGCGCAAAAAATTTTGAGGGAAATGCCGTGAGGAAAGCCAAGTGCGCTGTGCAAGAGGGCAAAGAAAGCGTCAACTCGACAGACGGGATTCCGGATAAAATCGGATTCCCGCAAAAAACTCTATTCGACCGTCCCACGCGGCTTGACGTGCTGTGCGCAAAAAAAGGGCTTTTCGCCGCAATATCCAAGCCCGCCGACACCCTTTTTGAGCCGTATTCAGGCTCTCCCGCTATGCCGCATGAGGTAACAGAGCCTTACGAGATGCAGTATGCCCCGATAGTGGCTGCCATAAGGAAACAGGCGGGGAAGCCCGAACTCGAAAGGCTTGGAATAAAGTCGCCCTTTTGCGCGCTTCAATGCGACTACGAAGTGTCGGGCGCATGCGTTGTCGCGTGCGACAAGAGTACGGCGGCAGTGTTGCGCAACGCAGAAGGCTCGGGATATGTCGCTTACGAATTTATTTTGCTTGCCCGTAAATCCCAGAATCTCCCAAAAAATTTTGAGGTAAACCTCCCGATTGTAAAAAATGAAAACAGGCGCGTATGGACTGTTTCGCACAGGTACGGCAAAAAATGCAGAACCGCCTTTGAGCTTGCGGAGGATTTTAGGGATTTTCAATTATGGCGCGCGCGCTCGGCAAGCGCAAGGCCGCACCAAATACGCCTGCATGCGGCGGAAAAAGGTTTAAAGATAATAGGGGAATCGGTTTATTCGCGCGGCGGACAAATATTTACCTCGCAATTCAAAGGCAGCTACAAATTAAAGCGCGGGGAAAAATTCGAGAAGCCAATCTACCCGCATTTATTTTTGCACTTGCAGAAAATTTCATTCAACGGATCTGACTTCAACTGTCCCGAGCTCGGCGCAAATGAAATATGCGCGCCTCTGCCCAAAAATTTCGCCCTTGTGATTGACAAACTTGGACGCGCATAGGCGTTCAAGCGCGAGATGCGCCTGCATACTTTTATTCTAGAATTTTCTCGAATTTTTTATTTTTCAATATTCAAGGCAACGGCCTAATGGCATTGCGCTCCATGTACAATATATTTTTATATCTTTAAGATATTGACATTTATGGGATTTGAGTTCATTGATTTATATATGAAACTTAATTATACCACTGCAGCTGTTCTCCTTTTTATACCTTTTTTCTCCGCCATCGCCCAAGACTCGGAATACATAGACTTATACTGCACAAAAGATTTTAAAACCGAAGGCCTTTGGGCAAATTTGCCATATTTTAATTCAGATGTAATTTGGCAGACGAGCGACGGAGTAGTCACCAAGCCCGGCGCCAACAATAATCTCTGGGTCACGATAGACACGAATATTCAAACAGGATTGGTGTCGGGATATTCAGGCACTCCAATAACTATACACGATCTGAATTACAATATAAGCCTCCACCCAACATCCGCATCCTCAACTGTCACCCCTGACGTAACTATCATAGCCGCTGCCAATACCGATTTGCACATTGCGGGGAACCTCAATGTGACATTGGACTATGCCAATGTTTACTGGAATGCCGCAAGAATGAATATCACAATCGGCGGTGATATGATAGGAGGAGGTACGACAAACTATATGGGGAACACATACCATGTTTTTGGCGACATGAATATTACAAATAAGTCCTCCTACACATCGCTATACAATCAGGGTATGTCGTTGAAAATCACAAATGAGGTGGTATCGAGAGAAACCAGCCCAAATGTATGGCAAACAACAACTGTGCAGAAAAACTGCACATTCCAACTCGACGGAGACCTTAATTTCATGCAAACCCCAGGATATACCTCGTCGGAAGATTTAAATTCGCAAAGAATAATCTTAAATACGGGGGTGACAAACTTCATAGTAAACGGTGTTGTGAACTTTGACACTACTTACAAGAGCACAGTGAACAATGAGTGCCTTTCAGAATGGGACATAAACTACAAGCTCGGCAACAAGGCGGACACCTTCGACCCTTCGGAGGCCTTCGACAGCAACATAACCATTGGCGGGCTAAACGGCATTGCGACACTCAGAATGACCGAAACTTACAACGCCTCCGAACACAAGACCACCATGACCTTCACCAATAAGTCCGATGCAGTCTGGCAGGGAGTATTTAGAAATACAGGCGGCGAGCAGTTTCATATAAAGATGGACAAATCCGCCACGCATAGCCAAACGATGATATTTTCCGACAAGTCTCAAACAAGCTCCGCTACCGGATACCTTGTGGATTCAGTCACAGTATCGGGCGGCACTTTATATTTTCAGAACCAGTCGTCTTCAGGCAATGGAACCTTAATAGTCGACGGCGGAAAATTTGGTGCGCTTGGCGACGGCGCAATGTTCGCGAATGCGGTTTTGTCTTCGGGAGACATTTTAATAGCCAATGCGGATTCCTTTGCGGCGGGCGTTTACACGCTCTCTCTCGGAGAGCTTTCAAGGGAAGGAAGCGAGAAAATCGGTATAGATTTCAACGGATTCGATGCGTCTACGCTTATTGGAGAACCCGCATACACTCTGATACTTGCCGACTCGCTCAAAGGCTTTGACGAAAGCGACGCAAACAGCGACTTCATCGCCAAGAATCTCTTGGGAGCTCTCGCGGATTTCGCATGGGACGGCAATATGCTGACTGTAAGCTTCACGCAGGTTCCCGAACCCGCGGCAATCGCGGCGGTTTTCGGGCTGTTTGCATTCTTATTTGCCGCGCGGCGCAGGCGCAAATAATCTTTCGCTGCGCATTAACATTTATCCCATTTAAAGCCTGTGTAGCGGCGTTTTTATGCAGCTGCGAGTAGCCCGCCAGATGAGGCATGGGTAAATATATGCGTAGGGGATAATGCGCTTCCTCGCGCGGGCCAGTTTTTGTTTCCCTGCTCTATAAGACTCTCGATGTTGGGATTTGACGGCGGCTGCCGCGCATGGACAGATATTTTTACGCCATGCGCTTTTTATTGCGGCGCATTGTCTATATGGTTTGCCGCACAGTTTTTTATACCGCCGAGAAAGTTTAGGAGTAGAAAAATATTTTACACTTTCCCGAATCGGTAGATTAAAAATTTTTCGGCTCGCAAAAAATCAATTTTGTCATTTTGCAGTCTATCTATCAAAAAAAAAGCGGGCTAACAAACGCCCGCCCGCAATAATAAAAATACTGCTTTTAATAAATATATTAGAACGCTACGCAAATTTTATCGCATAGGATAAAATCTCTAAACACCCGCGCTTATCGGAGCGGTTTATTCTTAGAGAATCCCTCCAAAAGAGCTTTCAATCGCGGATTGTTTAAATCTTTTTCCTTCACGTTTACGTCGTCCGAATGTTCCGGGGAAAATCCGTCGTATGTTTCACGGTAGGCGTGGTTTGCCCAACTCCATCTGCGCGATTCAAAAAATTCTATGCAGTCCCTCAAATATTCTCCGCCGTTGGGCGCCCAACGGACCAGCCCGAACTCTCCTAGAAATATTTTCGCGCCGTACTTTTCCTCAAAATCTGTGACCGGCGAAAGCTCGCGCGCAATGTCCGCCTTTGAAAACTTTCCAGACGGATACTTGACGGTTCTTCCCGCACGTATGTCGTCCATATTTGTTCCAGACTGAATTCCCTGATGCGTATATTCGTGGGGGCGGTACATGTGTACGGAATAAAGAATATCCTTCAACGGAAGCGGGCGCAGTTTTTTAAACGTCGCAGGGTTGTTCCAGCCGTCGCTTGCAACTATCAGTGGCTTTGACGGGTCTATTTCCCTTATGGCTTTTGCCGCCGCGTATTGGAGCTTCAAATAATCGATTACAGGCGGGCGGCTCTGGACGGGCTCGTTTATCAAATCATACGCAAATATCGTGTTGTCGCCCTTCAATGCGCTCGCGATTTTCCGCCATACCTCCACAAAATGTTCCGCGTACTGAGGCTCGTAAAACATCATCATGTCGTTGTTTTTTGCGACCCCGCCCACCGGAGTATGCATTTCTATGACAATCCTTATTCCATGCTTGCGCGCCATTTGCGAAATTTTCCTTATTTTTTCAATCTCGGAATCTATCCACTTGTCGTAGTCGGCGATATCCCTATTTTTGCCTGGGCGCTTGTAATTGCGGCTGATCTGCCAGCGTATGAGATTGGCTTTCCATGCAGCAAGGTCTGCAATATCGCGCTCGCCATACTTAAAGCACGATACGAGATTCATGCCGCGCAGCGCGGGGTAATTTTCCACCTCGGGCGAATACTCGGCCTTGAAGCCGTCTTTGGGGACAGGGACTTCCTCAAATTCGGCGCGCGATTCGGTCGAAAGACAGAAAGTTGCCGCAATAGCCAATGCCTTTAAAACTAAAATAAAATTTTTCATGCAAAAAAATTATCAAAATATAAATTGCATGTCAAACAATACAGGCAGTCTTTGCGGGCGTATAAGATTGGCATGCAAAATAAAATAGATGATCCACCGGAAAAAAATTAAAATTAACGGGCATTGCGGCATTTTTGCAAATATCTTATCTGCGGCCGCGGCAGTAGCGCGCTTAAACAAAAAAATGCTTCAATAATGAATGCCCGGCAAGAAGCGCAAAAAAATCTGTTCCCGCCCCCAGACATTTAGCGGGCATCTATGAGATATTTGCCATACCGTTTTATTTTGAGCGCGCGGCATGCCCAGACCTCTCCGGATTTTCCTAATTGTCTTTAATAAAAAAGTGTTGATTCAGGCGGATTTTTAATCAAACTATATGCCTTTAATTGGATTTAAATAAGAGGATATTATAAATGAGTTCCATTCTTATAGGATTGTTTACCCTCATACTAATCATCGTGTGCCTGCTTTTGGTGCTGGTGATTCTCATGCAGCGCCCGAACGCAAATTCCGGCATGGGCGCAAGCCTCGGAGGCGGTGCAGCCGAGGGAATTTTCGGCGGGGAAACTACTAACGTTCTAACAAAGACCACCGTAAAGCTTTGCGTGCTTTTCTTCGTGATATCAGCCGGGCTGTACCTCGGGTACGTCTATTCGGCGTCCGACAAGCCGCAAATGCAAAAAGTCCCCTCGATAGTAGCCGTCGCGCCGGAATCGGGAAAATCCGACGCGAAGAAATCCAATCCCCTTGACGCTGTTGCGGAAACCAAAACAAAAGCGGAAAATAAGAGCGCGACCGCGACTGTCGCAGTTCCCGCGACGAAGTCGGAAACTCCAGCTAAATCGGAAACTCCAGCAAATTCGGCCGCGCCCGCCAAGAAATAACTTTGATGCGAAAACTGTTTACGGCAGTTATGGGCGCTATTGCGGCGCTCATTTTTATTTTAAGCTCGTCAGCCGCGCCGCGCGGCGGGGCCGACACAAACGCCGTGCGCCCGCTTTCGGCGGAGGAGGCAAATGAAATGTGGGGAGAATTTTCCCGCGCTGGAATTTCAGGCGACTACTGCATGGGCTTTACCATAACCCACCGCCCGCGCAAAGGCGAACAGACCCGCTACACTGGCGAAATTTTCGGGACAAAAACCGGCGAAGGCTACGACAAAACCCGCATAAGGGTTTTTGGGCCGCGCGGCGGGCAGACTGCTGAGAAATGCCTCGCCGACTATATTTTAATAAACAACCCCGCAGAGCCTAAGGTATTCAAGCTCTCAAACGGTTCGTTTGTGGAATTGCCGCCGGCAGAATGGTCAAAACCTCTCGCAGAGGGCTTTTTATATGCCCCGTTCGACTTGCTGATGCCCTACAAATTTTGGAAGCCCGCCTATGAGGGAGCAGGCAGAATAGGCCAGGCAGTCCATTTTTTCAGGCTCGCGCCACCAGATTCCGCAACTGCGGGACAAAATTCCGTGAGGCTTGCGCTTTCACGCGAATTTAGCTCTCCCGTGCAGGCTCAAATTTTAAGTTCAGACTCGCGGCCGCTAAAAACCTTGAAGCTCGCTTCTGTAAAAAAAATAGATTCTCGGTGGATTATGCGGGAAGCGGAATTGAGGGACGAATCATCGCGCGATAAAGATATTTTGCGCTTTGAATCTGCAAACCTGCGCGATAGCCTCCCAAAGTCGATATTCGACACCAAATCTCCAGACTTGTCCCCCAAAAAGCCCAATATGACAAAAATCTGATTTTTTCAATTAGCGCCTTCACATTTTGCAAAATTCACGATAAATATATAAGACAACTTTTTCCCAACCGTAATATGGATCCGAGATACATAAAACTCGCAAAGACACTCTGCGGGCACTCAACGAAAGTCGCCGCTGGAGAACACGTACTCATAGACGTATCCGAGACGCCCGCCGAGATGGTAGAGGCGCTCATCGACGAAGTAGTTTCCCGGGGGGCTTTCCCGCACGTGGACATTTCAAATCCGCGCATAAACCGCGCCCTCGCCCTCGCCGCCTCCGACGAGCGCCTCGCGGTCGAGGCCGAATGCTCGCTTTCAAAGATGAAGAAAATGGACGCCTACATCGCGGTCAGGGGATCTTCCAACATATTCGAGAACTCCGACGTCCCCCAGGCGAACATGGCAAAAATTGCGAAGGCCATGAAACCCTCCGTCGACTGGCGCGTCAACAAAACAAGATGGGTCGTTCTGCGCTGGCCCACTTGCGCCATGGCACAGCAGGCGCAGATGAGCTCAAGCGCATTTGAGGACTTCTATTTCGAGGTCTGCACTATGGATTACGACAAGATGGAGGAAGGCATGCAAGCCGTCCGCCGGCTCATGGAATCCACCGACAAAGTCAGGATATACGGGAACGGCACCGACCTTAGTTTTTCGATAAAGTCTATCCCCGCAATTCCATGCGGCGGGCAGTACAATATTCCCGACGGAGAAATTTTTACGGCCCCCGTGCGCGATTCAGTGGAGGGCGTCGTGTTCTACAATGCCCCGACCGTTTACAACGGGATTTCATTCGACTCTATAACGCTCGTATTTGAGAAGGGAAAAATTGTCGACGCGAAATCGCCCTCAAAGACACACGAGCTAAAAAAGATACTTGCGAGCGACGAGGGGGCATCGTACATCGGAGAGTTCGCAATGGGATTTAATCCGTACATAAACAAGCCCATGCGCGACATACTCTTCGACGAGAAAATCGCGGGTTCATTCCACTTCACTCCCGGCCAGTCGTACGAGACTGCCGACAACGGCAACCGCTCGCGCATACACTGGGACATGGTTTGCATTCAAACTCCCGAGTGGGGCGGCGGAACGATAGAATTTGACGGCAAAGTGGTGCGCAAAGACGGGCTGTTTGTCGGCGAAGGCATAGAAAAATTAAACCCCCAATACCTAAAATCATAGCGCCGACGCCGCGCGGAAAAACCGGAATATGCCAGAGACTGCGACATACACGCACCCGGAAGGAGCGGAGCCGACGCGCGCCGACAAGGCGCTTGCCGCGTTTCTATCCGACAGAATTTCCCGCTCGCGGCTTTTAGAGAGCTTTTCGGCTGGGAAAGTGACTCTCCTCGGCAAGCCTATCGGCAAAAAATTTATACTCAATCCCGGAGACACGCTCGAGGCTGAGCTTCCCGAGCCTCCTCCGACATCGATAGAGCCCGCGGATATCCCGGTTGAAATATTGTATGAGGACGAAGACGTCGTAGTGGTAAACAAGCCCGCCGGAATGACAGTGCACCCCGGGAGCGGCACGGGCCCCGACACGCTCGTCCATGCGATGAGTTCGCACTGCGCCCTGAGCCTCGCGGGCGGCGCAATGCGCCCCGGCATAGTCCACAGGCTAGACAAGGAAACTTCCGGAGTAATGGTGCTCGCCAAGACCGACGCCGCATACTACGGGCTTGTCGAGCTATTTGGGAAGCGCGAGATTGACAAGGAGTATATCGCGTTGATATCCGGAGTCCCCACCGTCAGGAGCGGTTGCATAAAAAAGAATATTGGCCGCCACCCCTCCTTCCGGACAAAGATGTGCGTGTGCGACGATTCAACCGGCCGCGACGCCCACACTGAATGGTTTGTAGAAGAAAAGTACGGCGCCAAGGCTGCTCTTGTGAGGTGCAAGATATACACAGGCAGAACCCACCAGATTCGCGTGCACATGTCGGATCTCGGCTTTCCAATCATGGGCGACTACACCTACAAATTCCAAAAGAACAAATTTCGCGAAATACCCCCGCCGGAGCGCGTAATGCTGCACGCCCAAAGGCTTAGGCTGCCCCACCCCGTCCGCGACGGCGTGGAGATAGATGTGACCGCCCGCCCTCCGGCCGATTTCGAGGCGCTTGCCCGACTTTTGAAAAAAACATACGCATTTGAAGGATAGAATATGAAAAAGAATCTGCACATTGAAACGCTCGCAGTCCAGGCGGGCTGGGAACCCAAAAACGGAGAGCCGCGCGTTGCGCCAATCGCCCAAAGCACAACATTTAAGTACGATACCGCCGAAGAGCTCGCAAAGCTTTTCGACCTTGAAATATCAGGACACTTCTATACGCGCCTCTCTAATCCAACCGTGGAGGTTTTAGAGAAAAAGATGGCTGCCCTTGAAGGGGGAGTCGGCGCGATAGCCTGTTCGAGCGGCCAAAGCGCAACGTCGATTCTCGTCACAAACCTCTGCGAAGCCGGAGACCACATAGTTAGCGCGGGAACGATTTACGGCGGAACGAGCAATCTTCTCGGTCACTCTTTTAAGAAACTTGGGATAGAAACTACCTTCGTTGACCAAGACGCCTCGGAAGAGGAAATATTCGCGGCTGTGCGCCCGAACACCAAGCTCATATTCGGCGAAAGCCTGTCAAATCCGAGCGTAAAAGTGCTCGACTTTGAAAAGTTCGCGAGTGTCGCGCGCCGCGCCGGCGTTCCCTTCGCCGTCGACAACACTTTCCCAACGCCCTACCTTTGCAGACCTTTCGATTACGGCGCAAACATCGTAATACACAGCCTTTCAAAGTACGCCGACGGGCACGCATGCAGCCTCGGCGGCATAGTAATCGACAAGGGCGACTTCGACTATTCCGCGTCCGACAAGTTCCCTGGGCTTACTACTCCCGACGAAAGCTACCACGGCCTCGTATACACAAAGGCTTTCGGGAATCTAGCCTTCATAACAAAGGCGCGCACGCACGTAATGCGCGACTTCGGAATGATGATGTCGCCGATGAATGCGTGGCTTACGAATATGAATCTGGAAACGCTGCCGCTTAGAATGCAAAAGCACAGCGAAAACGGCATGAAGCTTGCCGAATACCTTGCGGCGCACCCAAAAGTCGACTGGGTAGAATACCCCGGCCTGAAAAATTCCCCGAGCGCAGGGCTTGCGAAAAAATACCTGAAAGCATGCGGCGGAGTAATGACGTTTGGGCCGAAGGGCGGAAGAGTCGCCGCGGAAAAACTGTTAAACTCGCTGGAACTCGCGGCGCTTGTAATACATGTTGCCGACACCCGCACGGGAGTCCTCCACCCGGCGAGCACAACCCACAGGCAGCTTTCCGACGAGGAACAAAGGGCAACCGGTATACTCCCCGAACTAATAAGAGTATCCGTGGGGCTCGAGCACATAGACGACATTATCGCGGATTTCGAGCAAGCCCTCGCAAAAATCTAACAAATTTGCCTTATATAATTGCGGCGGAATGCGGCACAGTTCGGCTTTTGCGCCCTAATTGGCACTTGGCGCCGCAGTCTGCCTGAGCGCCGCAAAACGCCAAATGCGCATTTTCCGCAAAGTTGTTTGAACTTACGCCGCGCAAAAAGCGTCTTTATATAAGCCGCTTGATTTGCGCGCGCATACGAGAAGGATTAGAAATATGAAATCAGCCCGACATCACGAAAATAAATACTTTAACAGGGAGCTTAGCTGGCTCGCCTTCAATAGAAGGGTATTGAATTTGTGCTCAGAGCCGTCGTTCCCCCTGCTTGAAAGGCTCAGATTTCTCTCGATAGTAAGCAACAATCTCGACGAATTTTTCGAGATACGCGTCGCGGGGCTTGAACAGCAGCTTGAATCGGGCGTGCTGGAAGTGGGGTTTGACGGGCTCGGCCCGCGCGAGCAGCTCAGGAGGATAAGCGAAATAACCTCCGCGATGAACGACGACGAATACAGGGTCTGGGCGGACGAAATAATGCCCGCCCTCCGCAAGGAAAAAATTTTCTTTAAAACCCCGAAGGAATGTTCTGCGGAGGAGAAGGCGTGGCTAAAAAAATTCTTCGACGACAATATATACCCCGCCCTTACGCCGCTAGCCGTCGACCCCGCCCATCCGTTTCCCCACTTGCGCAACAAGGGATTGTATGTGCTGCTGCAAATAGCAAATCCGGCAATAAGGCGCGCGCCGAGCGACATAGCGATAGTCCCGATTCCCCCGATCTTGCCGCGCTTCATAAAAATGGACAATTTCGGCAAAGACGGCGAAACGCGTTTGGTGTATTTGAGCGACACCATAAAGTATTTTGCGGAGGAGCTTTTCCCGGGATACAAAGTCCGCGGCGGCGCAATATTTAGGATAACGCGCAACTCCGACTTATACTTCGACGACGAAGAAACGGAAAATCTGCTTCAAACGATAGAAAACGAGCTCCACAACCGCAGGAAAGGCGCCGCCGTAAGGCTCGAAATAGAAAGCTGCGTGAGTGAAACCGCCCTGAAAGAGCTCGTAGACGCAATCGACCTCGACGAAAGCTTTGTCTATAAAATTAACGGAAGCCCGCTGAATCTCGCGCGCCTTGCCGCAGTTTACGACATGATAGAGCGGCCCGACTTGAAATTTCCGCCCTTTAAGCCGTTTCTGCCCCACTGTTTCAAGAGCGGCGACGACATATTCTCCGTAATCCGCGAGCGCGACAGAATGCTCCACCACCCGTACGACAGCTTTAATCCGGTTGAGGATTTTGTGGCTTCCGCCGCGGCGGATCCAAAAGTGCTGGCGATAAAGATGACCCTCTACCGCACAAGCCGCGGGTCTCCGATAGTAAACTCGCTTAAAAAAGCGGCGGCGAACGGCAAGCAAGTGACGGTGCTAATAGAGCTAAAAGCGCGCTTCGACGAAGAGAACAACATTCAGTGGGCGCGCGAATTGGAGGAATGCGGAGTTCACGTTTTATACGGAATTGTTGGATACAAAACGCACTGCAAAACATGCCTTGTAGTGAGGAAGGAAGACGACGGGAAATTGAGAAGATACGCCCATTTGGGAACCGGCAATTACAACTCTAAAACTGCGAAATTCTACACAGACATTTCACTATTCACTGCAAACGCCGAAATAGCCTCGGAAGTTGCGGACTTATTCAATACGCTTACGGGCAAAGTCCTCAACCCTGAATTTAAGAAGCTCTGGGTTGCGCCGTTCTGCTTTCATTCAAAATTTATAGAGCTTGTCGAGCGCGAGATAGCCCATGCGAAGGCAGGAAAAAAGGCCCGGATAATAATAAAGGTAAACTCGGTAATAGAGCAGTCTTCGATAGACGCCCTATACCGCGCCTCCAACGCAGGAGTCAAGATAGACATGATTGTCCGCGGAATATGCGGGCTTGTTCCGGGAGTAAAAGGCATGAGCGAAAATATAACCGTGCGGAGCATCGTCGGCGTATATCTCGAACACAGCCGCATATATTACTTCGAGAACGGCGGAAAACCGGAAGTCTTTGCCGGAAGCGGAGATATCATGACCCGCAACATGTTCAAGCGCATAGAATGTATATTTCCGATAGAAGATGCCGATATAAAAGCGAGAATCTGCGACGAAATACTCGATTCCATGCTAAAAGACAATAAATTCGCAACATTTTTGCATTCCAACGGCGCCTACTACAAGCGCGAGACGCCTGCCGACGAGCCCCCGTTCTCCTGCCAGGAGCACTTCTGCGAATTGAGCACAATGAGGGAAAACGCCCACACGGTGTAAATTCTTGGGAGCGCGCGCAAATTTTTCCCCGAAAGCCGAGCCGCCGGGTTGAGCCTGAGCAGTAAAAATAGGCATTCGGGCGCGCCAAGTTTACGCTTGATTACGCCTAAATCGAAGACCATTATTAAATGAAACTTTTTATGCGAATATTAAAAACCGCAACGACGCTCATATTGGCCGCCGCGATGTCCGCGGCCGCCGCGGCGCGCGCGGAATCAGGCTTTGACGCGGCATGCGGGCTTCAAGAGAGCCTATATTCACTTTTTGAGAACAACAAAAACAGCATAGTAAAAGTTTACGCGAAAAAAGAGATTCATTCAAAAGACTCCGCCGGCAACGAGGCAAAGACCACTATACTCGACGTCGGTTCCGGGTTCATAGCGAGCAAAACCGGCGCCGTAATGACGAGCGCATTCATAACAAGGGGCGCGCAAAAACTCTGGATAGAATACAACGGCCGCCTTCTCGACGCCGAAAATGTGGGATTCGACCCCATAACGACAGTGTCTGTAATAAAGATAGCTGGCAATTTCAAGCCGGCGGATCTTCCCGTGGTTTTGATGGACTCCGCCGCCGAGCCTGTAAAGCCGGCTACTGTGCTTGTTTCAATCTCCCATGAAATGGGGTTTGCCGCCTCTCCGCGCATGGGAATGGCAACCGGGCAAAACATAGAGTTCGGCGGAAGGTTTCTTCCGACAGTGTATGTCAGAACTAACATACCTGCGCCGCGCGGAAGCACGGGAGGAGCGGTATTTACACTCGACGGCAAATTCGCTGGAATGATAGTAGCCTCCCTTCCTGAAATAGGCGGAAGCTTTATACTGCCCGCGCGCGCAGCCGCCAAGATACGCGACGACATAATGATTTGCGGAGAGCCGATATACAGCTGGTTCGGGCTTTTGGCAAAAGATGTTCCGGATCCCGCAAACGGCACGAAAGTCGTCGTGGAATTTGTCGCAGAAAACGCGCCCGCAAAAAAGGCGGGGTTTATGGTTGGCGATGAAATAATAGAGATAAATTCTAAAAAAGTCTCAAACAATACAGAGCTGCGCGCGCATACATTTTTCATACGCCCATCGGAAACGGCGGTGTTTAAAGTGTTGAGGAACGGCAAAAGCGTAAGGTTAGAGCTCGTCACCGAACGAATGGCCAGCGACATAATAAAATCCGCCGAGGCAAACATAGCCCCCGCCCCGCCGCAGGAATCAGAGCGCGCGCAGCCACAGACCTCCGCTAAGGAGAAAAGCGCAATCCAAGGCAAAGACGCCACAAAAGAAGAAAAATGAACGATTCGAGCGATTTCATATTTCCCTCCGACGACTACCAAGGAGAGGTAGGCCTTGTCGCCTACTCGGATTTCAAGTGCGAAGAACCGCTTGATTTCGAGCTTGGAGGGCATCTTGATTCGTTCAACGTACGATACGAAACCTACGGGCGCTTAAACGACGAGAAGTCTAACGCGATACTCGTATGCCACGCCCTCACCGGAGACCACCACTGCGCGGGAGTCTATTCTTTAAACGACAGGAAATCGGGCTGGTGGAACAATATAATCGGGCCCTCCAAGCCGCTCGACACAAACAAATATTACATAATATGCGCCAACTGCATAGGCGGCTGCCGCGGCACGACGGGGCCGTCCTCGATAAACCCAAAGACTGGCGAGCGCTACAACCTGTCTTTTCCCGCGGTGACAATCCGCGACATTGTCGCAGTGCAAATGAGGCTCGTTGACTATCTTGGGATAGAAAAATTGAAGATGGCCATAGGAGGCTCAATGGGCGGAATGCAGGTGTTGCAGCTTGCGATAGACTATCCAGATAGGGTCGAGAGAATATGCGCGCTCGCGACAACATCGCGAATCAACGCGCAGGCAATCGCCTTCAACGAAGTCGGCAGGTCGGCAATAATGCAGGATCCGGTGTGGAACGGCGGCAATTATGCGCTCGACAGAACCCCGAGCGTGGGGCTTAGCATAGCCAGAATGATGGCGCACATAACATACCTATCCGACAAGGGTCTGGAGGGCAAATTCGGACGCGAGCATAAGGCCGCCTTTGCAAATTCAGGCATATTCAAGCCGTCGTTTGAGATTGAAAATTATCTGCACCACCAAGGACAGTCTTTCGTAAACCGCTTCGACGCGAACACGTATCTTTATTTCACCCGTGCGCTCGACCTTTTTGACCTGCGTGCTTACGGAGGTGGAACGCTTGAAGGGGCTTTCGCCGGAGTCAAGGCAAAGGCGCTCGTCGTGGGGTTTACGTCAGATTGGCTATTCCCGCCCGAGCAAAACAGGGAAATAGTGCGCGCGCTCCTGCGCCTGCACAAGACGGCTTCTTACGCCGAAGTGAAGAGCGATTTGGGGCATGACTCCTTCCTGATACACTCTCCCAAACTATATAAACTCGTCGAATTTTTCCTCGACGCCTAAACGATATGCCGGAAGACAAGACAAAATCGAGCCTGAAAAAGAAAATCGAACTCAAAGCGATAAGCGAGTGGGTGTCGAGGGGAGAAAGCGTGCTGGATCTCGGTTGCGGCCGCGGAATACTGCTTGCGGAGCTAGTCAGGCTGAAAGACGTTTACGCCGTTGGGGTAGACATGGACTTTGAAAAAATCTCGCGCTGCATAAAGCGCGGCGTCAACGCATACCACGGAGATATTATGGAGTTGCTGCGCTCATTTGGCGACAATTCGTTCGACTGGATAGTATGTTCGCGGACTCTCCCGGAGCTTGAAAACGCGGGGGAAGTTGTATTTGAGTCGCTTAGGGTCGCGAGGAGGGTAGCGGTGGGCTTTGTAAACTACGGCTATTGGCAAAACAGGCTCTCAATCGCACTCACCGGAAGAAGGATTGTGAACGAAGTTTATCCGGAGCCTTGGGAAAGTTCCAGGCCAACGAATCAAATTTCTGTAAATTCCTTTAAGGAATTCTGCTCTAAAAACGATATAAGAATACATAGGCGCCATTTTTTGCGCGCCGACTGGGAAACACCGTGCGCGTTTCTGCCGAATTTAATGTCGGGATACGCGATTTTTGAAATTTCAAAAGACAAATAGATATGAACGAAGAATGCGAAAATAAAAAGGACAACAAGGCACCAATCTCGAACGAGATAGCCAAGAGATTTCTCGACGACCGCAAAATTTTTCTCTGGGACGCCATAACCGACGAAACCGCGGCTGCCGCCGTAGCCAAGCTGCTGTATCTCGACATGCTCGACCACGAAAAGGAGATAACTTTTTACATTAGCACTCCCGGAGGCTCTATAAGCGCAGGCATGTCAATATACGACACAATGAAGCTTATAAAAGCCCCCGTAAAGGTTGTCGTCACCGGAATAGCGATGAGCATGGGGTCGATACTTTTAAGCGCCGCGCCGAAAGGCAAGAGGCTTCTATTCCCGAGCGCGAGGGTTATGATACACCAGCCCTTAATAATGGGAGAAATGACGGGAACTGCCGTGGATATGCATATTCAGGCGATGGAACTTGAGCGCATGAGGCAGGAACTGAATAAAATACTCTCTGACGCCTCCGGGCAACCGATAGAAAAAATTGCGGCCGACACCGACAGGGATTTTTTCATGACCGCGCAACAAGCGATAGATTACGGCCTTGCCGACGCCATAGTCACCGAGATTTAAAAGCGCCGCAATACTGCCGATGTTGCATCTGGAAATTTAAAGTCTGCAAATGCAGGCACTAACTCCAAATGCAAGGCAGTTTGTCACAAGAGAGAAAAATCCGGTTTTATTTTAATCCAAAATTAAAGAAATTGCCCGCTACTACAAACAGAGGGCAATTTTTTTGGGTAAAATACTTTCAGTTACCAATATTGGCAAAGACTCTTAAGATAAATGCAACCGAGCTTGACTCCGTAAAATCGATTTTTTTAGCGCACAGCAAAGTAATTATTGTAAATAAAGGCAAAGATAATTTAGTTTTTAAAATTAAATTATTATAGATGCGCAGACAACCGCACGCATATTTTGAACTATTAGGAATTATCGACAGAAGAGAATTTTTTAAGACGGCCTTGGCCGCTTCGGCCATTGTTGCAACATTAAAGCTCCACGCGCAAACCGGCGCAAAAGATCCCTTGCGCACGCTCGCGGACAATCTTTTGGCTGATTGGTGCAATGGGCTTAGAAACCTGCAGATAAAAAGTGGCCCAAAGGATAGGCTCGGAGGAATAAAGTGCCCCGCATGCGACTTCATACACGGAAGCATCGGAGATGCCGTATATCCTTTTCTATGCGTGCCAAACGCCACAAAGATTCCGATATGCTCGACTCCGGAATAATGCTCTATGACTGGATGGAGAATAACGTTTCCCAAGCGGACGGCTCATGGATAAACGATTTTTCAAATCCGTGGAAGGGCACGAGCGTTTTCGGGGCAATATCGCTCGGGGAAGGCATTAAAAATTGCGGCGGAATACTCGAAAGCAAAGGCCTGAAAAGAATGAGAGAAAGACTCAGAAAAGCCGCAAGCTTTATTGATTCTTTCATAAAGTTCGGGAAAAGCGACGTAAAATTCGCGGGTCCAAACATAAACTATCTGGCGGCAACCGCGCACGCGCTTGCTATATCCGGAGAAGTATTGGATGAGCCAAAATTCACAGAACGCGCAAAATATTTCGGCAAAGGCTCGATAAAATACATAACGAAAAAAGACTTTCTAATCTACGGCGAAACCCAGCCGACCGGGCTTACGAGCCCTAACGGCTGCAAAGGGGTAGACTTGGGATACAATGTCGAAGAGACGATACCGTCTCTTGTCGGATACGCCCAAATAACCGGCGACCAAGAGGCGCTCGACATCATGGAGAAAACCATGAAAGTACACATAGAATTTATGCTTCCGGACGGCGCATGGGACAACAGCTGGGGCACGCGCAATTTTAAGTGGACTTATTGGGGAAGCCGGACTTCCGACGGGTGCCAGGCGGGATTTGCGGCGCTCGCAGACAGGGATTCCAGATTCTACACTGCTGCACTTAAAAACCTCGAGCTTCTAAGCGCATGCACGCACGGCGGGCTCCTCTACGGCGGCCCGCACTTCCGCGCCCACGGCCAGCCTCCGTGCATTCACCATACTTTCGCGCATGTAAAGCCGCTTGCGGCGCTTCTCGACTCCGAAGCGAAAGCTCCTCAATCACCCGCAAAGCTTCCCAGGGAAAGCGCATACGGGGTAAAATGCTTTGAGGACATCCGCACATATCTTGCGGCAAAAGGGCCATATCGTGCAACAGTCACAGGCTACGACACCGAGTATTACGATTTGCGAAACGGGCATGCCACAGGGGGCGCCCTGTCGATGCTTTGGCACGAAAAAGCGGGGCCGATATTCACGGCGGGAATGACGGAGTACGCCGTGATAGAAAAGCCGAATATGCAGTCTGACAAGGGGCTTGACACAATGCCGCTCGCCCCGCGCGCGGAACTTGAATGCGGCGGCGTAAAATACAGGAATGTAAGCGACCTTAGTGCAAGCCTTTCGCATCGAGAATCCGGCGGGACCTCGGTCTTTGAAGCCGTATCGGTTCTCCGCGACGCCGACCAGAAGACTCCGCCGTCGGGAGAAGCCAAATGCCGCGCGGTATATGAAATCTCGGCGGACTCGGCCGTGTTGAAATATTCGTTAGAATCCGAACTTTGCAAGTCGGCTAAAATATTTTTCCCTCTCATATCCGAATCAGGGGAAAAATTTTCGCTTGAATCTCCAACAAGCGCGGAGCTTAAAAAGAAAAATTGCACAGTGAGGATAACTTCCGACAAACCTATAAAAGTTCTCCCTACAAAATCCGGGAGAATATTCAACTTTGTTCCCGGATTTGAGGCGGTGCCGCTATACGTAGAGGGTTGCAACGCAAAGATAAAAATTGAAGTAGTTTAATAGAAGCTCGCATATTTTTTGTATTTATACGCCAAACTAAAAAACCGGGCACGCAAGTGCCCGATTTTTTTCATGAAAAACGCCCTTTAGAAATTCGCCCTATGGAAAAGTGGAGAAAAAATTGGGGACGATACTAATAAATAAAAAATCCTAAAACTCCCGCCTTTGCCCATGCCTGAAACCAATATGTATGTGCGCAACAGTCTGCCATCAAAGTCCGTAAGAGAGCTTTTATTAGCGAATAACATGGATATAAACACTTATCCTTACCAGACGCTGGCATAAAGTTTTTATTCAAATATTTGAGGAATGAGCCTAAAAAACGAACTGCAATATCCCAAATAAAAAATTGAGACGTATTTACCTGTTACAGCCAATGTGCTTCGCCTTAATTTCGCTTTTTTTTGGCAAAGACGTTTTTTACTCTGTCCACTCTTAATGCTGCCACTACCCTTCTATTGCACTATCTGGGCAGAATACGGTTGCGTATAAATATCTTAAAATGGGAAACGCAATTGCAAGCCGAAAGAAACCATCTGAATAAAAATGTCTTTTTTATTCAAAATATGTCAATTTTTTCTTTTGCTTTGTTCTTATCTTTGAATAAAATGTTAAAAAAAATTTATGCGTATGAAACGAAGGGATTATTTAAAACTTGCTGCGGGACTTCCCGCAATCGCAACATCGAATGCAATGGCAATGTCGGCGGAAATTTCCGCAGGCAAGCCGAAAGAAATAGTAAATTTCTCCGCTGACGTTCCAGTGAAATACAACGTTGACGTTTTTGTTGCGGGAGGCGGCCCTGCCGGAATAGCCGCAATGGTTGCAGCCGCCGAAAGCGGAGCCGACGTCTATGCGGCGGAGGCGCTTTCTTGCTTCGGCGGAATGGGGACTTCGGCATTGGTTCCGCTTTTCATGCAAATGACGGACGGGATAAATTTTCTCGCCGCGGGATTCGGGTCGAGGGTCAGAGACGCTCTCAATTCGCAAAAATCTTTTAAAGGCGGCGCGCACGACATCGAGACGCTAAAACGCGTTTACGACGAGCTTGCCGAAAGATCCGGAGCAAAGTTTACATTCTGCACAAAAGTCATCGGAGTAAAAGCGGCGGAGGGGAAAATAGATTGCGCCATATGCTCGGGACTTGGAGGCATATTCGCTGTAAAGGCAAAAGTGTTTATCGACGCAACAGGCAACGGCGACCTTGCCTTCATGGCTGGCGCCAAATATGAAAAGGGCGATAAAAACGGGAAAATGATGCCTGGTTCGCTCTGCTCTACATGGTGCTCCATCGACTGGCAAAAATGGAGAAAAAACAAGCCCGACATGCCCCAGCCGCAGTCCTTCAAAGTAAAGGAAGCGTACGAGGCCGGCGTATTCTCTTTTTACGATCCGCACATGACAGGCATATTTGAAATAGGCGACGGCCTTGGCGGCGGAAACATAGGGCACGCTTTCGGAGTAGACGGCACGGACGAAGGCTCGGTCACGCGCGCGCTGCTGCATTGCAGAAAGTCTATGCGGGAATATAAAAACTACTACAATAAATACGTGCCCGGATTTGAAAACGCCAAAGTTGTATCGACAGGATTCGCAATGGGAATCCGCGAGACCCGAAGGTTTGTGGGCGACTACACCCTAAACATTGACGACTATATGAAGCGCGCGGTTTTTGACGACGAAATCGGCCGCTACGCTTATCCAATAGACATACACCCTTCAAGTTTCGACAAGGGAGAGCTTGAACGCCACCGCCAAGAATTCGACAAGCTGTACAAATACGCAAAGGGCGAAAGCTACGGCATTCCTTACCGAATTTTGACACCAAAGGGGTTCGACAACCTGTACACTGCCGGCAGATGCGCAAGCTCCGACGAACTTGTGCATGGTTCAATACGCGTCATGCCCGCGTGCTTCATAATGGGCCAGGCAGCCGGCATCGGAGCTTCTATGGCGGCGGGCTCAAATGTGTCAGTCCACGATATAGACGTAAAAACCCTTCAAGGAAAACTCGTAAAATTTGGGGCGTACCTTCCCAACTTCAAAGCTTAGGCAATAGAAAATTAATGCGAGATGCCCGCGCGCTAAAAGAAAGCCGCGGGCTTTTTATTGTGTTATTGAATATTTTTACGCGGCGGCGAGTTTTTTATTTAGCGGATAACATAATTTTCTATGTGCGCGCGGATTTAGTTATAATGCCAAAAACAATTTGAATTCATAAGTAAAAATAATAAAAAGATCGAATTTAACAGTTAAAATAAAAATAGTTGTTTTTAAATTGAACTCGTAGCGTCTCATATATAAAAAAGTTTTATTAACATTGAAGCGCCATATGAAAAATAAATCCTCAACTTTCACCCACAAAAAATTTCACTTTGGCAATTTTCCCCGCCAATGTTTTTCAGTTTCCCTACTGTTGTTTTTCTCATCATTATGTTTTTCAAACGCAAATGCCGAGGATATATACAACTCGACTTCCGACGCCGATTTTAGCCTAAACGACGGTTCAAGCTGGCGTGTTGGATCTTTCGACGGCGAAGCATATGAGGGCGAAGTAAGCGCTTCGACAAACAACCTTAATATAAGCGTAGACGCTACATCCTCGGGCATCGGACAGTTCTCGGAATATATTGTCGGCAACAACCTTAATTTTAACATAGCATCTATTCCCCAAGGTGCGTGGGGCCATACATTTTATTTTAATCAAGGAGCATATTTCAGGGGCGATGTAAATTTCTCCTCAGTGCCCGGATATGTAATACAGATGAGGTTTGCCAATAAAACGTTTAAGGTAGACGGCAATATTAGCTTAAACTCTCCATTAATCATACACGCTGCGCAGGGAGCTTGGGAAGTAGGTGGAAATTTTGACATCAACAATACGCGGCTTTATCTTTCAGGGAATTCGACAAGCGGTTTTACTGTCTGGGGCACTTTAAATTTAAGCACTGTAAACTCGTCGCTTGATTTCGCAAAACAAGACGGCGGCGGCTCCGGAAGCAAAAGCCGCATGATTGGCGGCATAAACGGAATAGGGCGGCTGCAAGTCGGGTTGCCAAGTGTGGATACAACCGTAATATTGACAAACAACGGCACAGCTGAATTTAGCGGCAAGTACGCAACTCAAAACGGCGTGGGCGGCGCCCTGCACTTGAATATGAACGCAAATTCCGACACCGGCAAACAGATTATGCGCTTTCAAGAGTTTGCCGATTATAGCGACGAAAAAACCTTTAAGATGGCAGACTTGGGCAAGGTAACGGTAGAATGGGGCGAATTGAATGTCGGCATGCATTCCGCAATGAGCGCCGGCACTTTGACTGTTGTCGGTGAAAAGGCGCTTTACAGTTCCACGGGATTGGACAGCGGTTCGGAAATCGGCACCACGAGATTTTCATCTATTGATTTTCAAAGCGGCACGATACGCTTTGACCTTTCCGAAATGCAGGGCGACAGAATAGACGTCGCCGGCGGAGTCAATGTGCTCGACCCCACAAGGGGAACTTTCCTCGTAAATGTAGATCCCTACGACTTGGCAATGTGGCTTGAAGCCTCCGAAGTATCGTATCTCGACTATACTGTAATGTCTTTCGACGAGAATTCCTCCAACATAACAATAGACGTCCTCAATCAAATGCTCGTCGCAGAAGACGGGGTTGACGTAAAAGTTATTGAAGGAGATCTTGCGAACGGTTTGCTGACTCTCAGGGTGAGCGTGCCGGAGCCTTCGGCGATAGCCGCAATTATTGCTCTTGCCTCGCTTGGGTTTGCCATGCGCCGCAGAAAAATTTAGCAGTATGCGAAAAAAGCGCGGAGAAATATTTTTCCGCGTTTTTTTTGCGTCGATTTTCAGAGGCGATCGGCTTATTATGCGGAAAAAAAAATTGCGGCGCATTCATGCGTCGCAAAAAATATTTTAGTCTGCGGATATATTGAAAGCAAAGCGCGGTTAAAGGACGTCCGGATCCCAAGTTTCATAACCAGTTCCGGAGCCGTTCACCTTTTTCCCCAAATCGTTTCCGTCTCCAAAATATGCAGGATCATTCCACGACTCAGGCATTTCGCACCCGCTCAAAAGAAGCGCAGCCGCAGTTGCAATAAAAAAGAAAAATACTTTCGCGCATTTAATTTTCATCAAATAAAGAATCTAATAAAACTGCAAAAAATTCAATACACAAATTGCTCATTTGTTCGATAGCAGACTCAAAGTACTATTCTCTGGTGAAAGAAAATCCCATCAGCATCTGGGAGCCGAACATTACATTGTTTTATAAAAAATTCGCTTAAATTCCAATTTTGGGAAAATCATTCCGATTGCGCGGCGCTTAGACGCTCGCTGCACTCCTCCCATTCGTGGTAGAGTTTTTCTATTTTTGTTTTTAATGCATTGTACGCCTCTGCTGTCGAAGAACATTGCGCGCCGCGCTTAAAAAAGTCGGGCTCGGACATCTCGGCCTCTATTTTGGCGACGTCCCCTTCGGCCGCAGCAATCTCTGCTTCTATGCGCTCGACGCTCTTTTTTAGCGAAGATATTTCAGCCCGCTTTTTTGCAGCCTCCGCCTTGCGCTCCCAATACGCAGAGCCGTTTTTTTTAGGCGCGGGCGAATTTTTAAGGTTCAGCCTTCCCTCGGATTTTATGCGCTCCACATACGAAGTCAGATTTCCGGGATAGACTTTCAATCCGCCAGGACCCAACTCATAGACTTTATCGACTATCGGATCGAGAAATGCCCTGTCATGGCTCACTATAAGATACGTTCCGCGATACGAGGCTAGGGCTTGGGCGAGGATATTTTTTGAATTCATATCCAGATGGTTTGTCGGCTCGTCAAGCAGCAGAAAATTAAAATCGCGCAGGAGCATTTTTGCGAGGGCAAGCCTATTTTTTTCGCCGCCGGACAATACGCCCACCTTTTTAAGGACATCGTCGCCCGTAAATAAGAAAGAGCCAAGCAACCCCCGCACTTCTCCTTTGCGCTCCATCGGAGCGGCTGACAGAGCCTCCTCCAATACGTCGTTTGACTTGTCGAGCTCCTCCGTCTGGTGCTGCGCAAAATACGACATTTTTACGTTGAGCCCCAGTTTTATACTTCCCGCGTCAGGCTGCATAACGCCCGCTATAATTTTTGCAAGCGTCGTTTTTCCCGCCCCGTTTACTCCCACAAGCGCCGCCCTGTCGCCGCGTTCCAAGCGCATCGAAACTCCGTTCAGAACTTTGTGCGCCCCGAACGATTTTTCCACTCCTTCGACGTCAAGGACAATCTGCCCAGTCCTCTCCGGCTCCGGGAATTTAAAATGTATCTCTTTTTCGTCCGACTCAACCTCTATGCGCTCGATTTTATCAAGCGCCTTAATCCTGCTTTGAACTTGCGCCGCCTTTGAGCTTTTATATCTAAAACGCTCGATAAATTTCTCCGTCTTTTCAATGCTGCGCCTTTGATTTTCCGCCGTATGTTCAAGCGTGCGCCTGCGCGCGGCGGACTCCGACTCGAAAAAATCGTAATTGCCAGAATATGAGTCCAGCCTGCCCTTTGAAAGGTGAAATGTGCGGTTTGTGAGGGCGTTTAGGAAAGTCCTGTCGTGGCTTACGACCAATATCGAGCCGGGATACGACTTCAAATAGTCTTCTAGCCACGCGACCGACTCAATATCGAGGTGGTTTGTCGGCTCGTCGAGCATCAGGAGAGTCGGCTCGGTCAGCAACAGCTTCGCGAGCGCAACGCGCATCTGCCAGCCTCCGGAAAATTCCGAGCACGGCCGCGCCATATCGGCCATTTTAAAGCCAAGCCCCATTAGCACAGTTTCTACTCTCGAACGCAATTTCGACTCTTCCGCGTCTTCAAGCCTATGCCTGATTTCCCCCATTTCAAGGAGGGCGTCCGCATATTCAGCCGATGATGGACTTGCCGTGCGGATAACTTCGTCGGCTTGCGCGAGTTTTTCCCGAAGCTCCAATATGCTTTCAAAGGCGGATTCAGCCTCCTCAAAAAGCGGCCTCTGCGCGCTCACAACGAGCTCCTGGGGCAAATATCCAATGGTTGCGTATTTTGGTTTGAGAATACTTCCGGAATCGGGGGATTCGGCGCCCGCAAGAATTTTAAGGAGCGTGGTTTTCCCCGCCCCGTTGGAGCCGACAAGTCCTATTCTGTCGCCCTTGTTTATCACGGCCGACACATTGTCGAATATAGTCCTCGCTCCGTACGAGAGCCTCAATTCCCTTATCTCAATCATAAAAACAAGCGGTGCTGTCCGCCTCAAATTAAAAACTCTGTTAAAGCAAAAATGGACTGCTTGTTAAAGATAAAAAATCTTCTTTAAATTGGAAGCGCAGGCAAAATTTCTGCTCCTGCAATATAGGTACAGGTTGCCGGCAAACGCCTTGTCCGCAAAAAATATTTATTCGAGACAACCTCCACACTCCAAAAAAAACGGCAAAATCCGATGCGGATCTTGCCGTTTCCTTCTTCAGGAAGATATTTTTATTTGAGGTTTTTTATGAGTATTTCCTCCATAATCGCATATCCGTCGGGAGTCGGATGTATGCCGTCGTTGGCGTACTTTTTCGGAAGGCCGTCTTTATCGTCCACGAGCTTCGTAAAGTAGTCTACGTATATTACGGAATTTTTTTCGCAGTAGTCTTTGAGCATTTCGTTTAGTTTCTTGACCATTGGAACAGGTTTTATCTCCTTGCGCCACGGATATTTGTTCGCAGGCAAAATAGAGCATACCACAGGCACTACGCCGTTTGCCTTTGCGATTTCCACCATAGACACAATGTTGCCAAATATGTTTTCAACGCTGATGTATCCCTGATTCTGTGCGATGTCGTTTGTTCCGGCGAGAATCGCAACATACTTGGGTTTGAGGTCCAGAACGTCCCGGCGGAATCTCACCAACATTTGCGACGACACTTGCCCGCTTATTCCGCGGCCCACAATGTTATTTTTTTTGAAGAAATCCGATGGAGTTTTTTTAACCCATGCGTCGGTAATTGAATCGCCCATGAGCACTGCAAGCGGAGGAGTTTTTACGCTCTTGTTCGCCTCTGCGTATCGGCCGAAATTCGCCCAGTCTCCTGCGGCGAAAGCGCATGCCGAAATTATCGATATTATTGCGGTACAGAGTATTTTTTTCATAGCATTTTCCTTTTAGTTTTTAATGGCAATTAAGAGCGCAAAGACACTTGCGCGAGAATCCAAAGGTAGTCGGAGAGCCTGTTTATATACACAAGCGGAAAATCGCGAGCAAGCCCCTCGGTTTCCGCAAGCCCAACAATTTCGCGCTCTGCGTTGCGGCAGCGCGCCCTAGCCATATCGAGCGCCGCCTGCAAATGGGTTTCGCCTGAATGCGTCCAGCCGGAAAAAATGTCTCCGTCACTCTCGGCGGACTCTATTCGGTCTTCGAGACTTTTCAGGTCCCCATCGCCCAGCAAGCGCAATTTTTTCTCGGTTAGCAGATGAAAATCCTCCTTTTTTGTCGCAAGCTCCGTCATTAGGCACACCAGAGACTCCTGAATTCCAAGTATCTCCGCCCCGAGTTCCTTTCCCGCGAATGACCGCGCAAGCCCAAGCGTCGCGGAGAAGTCGTCGACCGCCCCGTACGCCCTTACCCTTTGCGACGATTTTGATACGTCCCTTCCGAACATCAGCTTTGTGCGCCCGGCGTCCCCTGTTTTTGTCGATATTTTCATATTACATTTTTTCGAGCGGTTCTATGCCAAGCACGCGCAGGCCCGCCTCGAGCACGCGCATTGTGCGCGAGCATAGCATCAAGCGCCGCGCCTTTACAGACTCGTCGTCCACAATAACTTTGTCCGCGTTGTAGAAAGTCGAGAAAACGCCTGCGAGCTCGTAAAGGTAAGTGCATAGGAAATGCGGGCGGAGCTCCGACAATGTAAGCTCAAACACCGCAGGAAGCGCAACGAGCTTTCGGGCAAGCGCTATCTCGCGCTCTGTCTCCAATTCCGAAGCCGCCGAGAAGTCGGCGTCCGGGGAGGTTTTCAATTTGCGGAATATTGAGTGCATTCTCGCCACTGCATAAAGCAGGTACGGGGCTGTATTGCCGTCGAATGCCAAAAGCTTGTCCCAAGAGAAAAGGTAGTCGTTTGTTCTATTCTGGGACAAATCCGCATAGCGCAGGGCAGCAACGCCGACAGTTTCGGCAATCTTGTCGGCTTCCTCTGCGGGCGTTTCAGGGTTTTTCTCCATGACTATCGCGCGCGCGCGCGCCACAGCCTCGTCGAGGAGAGCTTTGAGCCTTACGGGTTCGCCGCTTTTGGTCTTTATCGCCTTGCCGTCTTCGCCAAGGATTGTCCCAAACCATACGTGGCGCAGTTTCGGAAGTTTATACCCTTTGCAATCGAACCATTTTTTTGCGGTCATAAACAGCTGCTGAAAGTGGTCCTGTTGTCGGCCGTCGGTGACATAAACTATTTCGCGGGCGTCAAAATGTTCCACCCTATACAACAAAGTCGCCAAGTCTGTTGAGGCGTAATTCGAGGCACCGTCGCTTTTTCTAATGATAAAGGGCTGTTTTTTGAACCTTTCGTGCTCGCGCAGAAATACAACAAGCGCCCCCTGGTCCTCCTCTGCAATGCCGCATTCCGTAAGCTCCTTGTACACGCGCCCGACTTTGTCGCGGTAGAACGATTCCCCGAGAGTAAAGTCTATCGTAAGGCCCATGCGCTTATACATTCTATCGAAAGCCGCAGAGCTGACCTCGTTTATCTTATTCCAAAGGGCGACATTTTCAGCATCGCCGTTTTGGAGCTTTACGAGTTCCGCGCGCGCGGCGTCGGCCGCCTCGTTGGACTCCTTTGCGAGGGCGCTGCCGCGCTTGTACATTTGCTCGAGCTCTTCAAGCGAATTTTCGTTTTCGGGGTCGAGCTTGTATCCCGAAGTTTTTATGCCGTAAATGAGAATGCCGAAGTTCGTTCCCCAGTCGCCGATATGGTTGTCTGTAATGACATCGGCGCCGCAAAATTTTAGAAGCCGTTTGACCGCCTCGCCAATGACCATCGGGCGCAGGTGCCCGACATGCATCTGTTTTGCAGTGTTCGGCGACGGATAATCTACGACAGTCTTTTTTCCGCCGTAAAATTCTCTTGCCGCCGCCTTCAATTCGGGTTCGCCCTTGTATTTCGCAAGCCACCCTCCGAGAAATTTCTTGGTCAGCTTAAAGTTGATAAAACCTGGGCCGGCGATAGAAGTTTCAATGAGCGACTCATCGAAATCCGGAGATTTTTTTATTTCCGCGAGGAGTTTTTCTCCGACAGCCCTCGGGTTTTCCTTATGGGCTTTTGCGTATTGGAGCGCTCCGTTTGACTGGAAGTCTCCGAATTTTGGGTCGGCCGGCCGGATTACGGGGTCGAAGCTGTCGTCGAAGCCCGCCGATTCGGCCGCTTTTATTGTCAATGTTTTTAGGGCTTTCGCCGGGTGAAACCAAATTTCCATCGTATTAAATTTTCCTTAAAAAACAGCCGCTTCAATTTCTTGAAACGGCGTTGAGATTGTATTTTTTAGCGGCATTACTTGGCGATGCCAAGAAGGGCCTTTATGCGCGCCGTCCAGTTAGCCTTTTCGACCTCCGTGGGCGACGGGGACGTGTTTTCGTCCCACCACTGCGGGGGCTCGGTGTCGAGGCCGCCGGAAGTGCGTATTACGTAGACTACTTTCGTTATGGCCTCCCTTACATTTGCCACATGGGAAGTAAATATTACATCAATCTGGTGGACGTAGTTTTCGCCCGCCCTCAAAGTCGCCGGCACGCTTGTCACCGCGCAAACTGAAGGGATTGCCTTTTTAAATGCCTCCGTCGTAAGCCTCGACATTATGCGTTTTGCGAGTGAAAATGTGCCTTCGCTCGGAGTGTCAAAAATGAACGTAAGCGATATATAGTCGATGTCTTTGACTTGTCTTGGCATCGCCACTTTGCACAGCCCACCGATTTCCGCTGCCCCGTTTTCGCCCCTTGCCGCGAGATCGAAAAAAGCGAGGAACTTTTCGTTGCGTATAATCTCCAATAATTTTTGGTCGGGATTTTCCATAGACGGCGTATTTTTTAATTTAAACTTTTCTTGATAAAAACAGAGTTTTTAGCATATTTCAAGCAAGAAAATGGAAACGGCATACATAGCGATCGGAGAAATTCTCGTGTACGTAGCCTGCATTTTGGCAGCGATTGGGGCGTTTTTGCCCGTGCTGCCGGGGCCGCTGCTTTCCTTTGCGGCGATTCTCGTGTTTAAGCTAGTATTTCCCGAGAGCGGGGTTGGCTGGCTGAACGTTTGGATATGCGGGTTTCTCGCCGCGTTTGCGCAGCTTGCCGACATATTTATGTCATGGCTGGGGGCGAAGAAATTCGGCGCAACATGGCGCGGTGGGCTTGGGGCTTTTATAGGCGTTTTTGTAGGCATATTTTTGCCGCCGCCGATATTTTGGATATTCGTTGCGCCCCTTGCCGGGGCGTTCTTGGGGGAATGGCTCGGAGGCGCAAACATCAGGGAATCCGGCAAAGCCGGGCTAGGGGCATTTGCGGGCGCCTTGGCGGCGTCAATGGTAAAATTCCTGATTGTAGTGTATATGGCCGCCGCATTTACCGTGGAGGTTTTCAATCTATTTTAAAAATAGTCTTGACGCACAAGACAAGAAAGTATTTTAATCTTGGCTTTAATTCAGAGCGGGCATAGTTTAGTGGTAAAACCCCAGTCTTCCAAACTGGTGATGTCGGTTCGATTCCGTCTGCCCGCACCAATTTTGCCGAAACCCCGCACGCGGGAAATCGGCGGTCGGAAAGCATTTTGCGGGGGGCGCGCGTCGCGCAAATCTGTGGAATGCTTTTTCGTTCTAAGGCAAAATTTGTGGAATGAGCAAAAAAGACTCTTAATTTTATAAGCCGAAAGCCCATAAAAATCAAATTAAGGCAAAACCGTGAGCACACCGTTAATAATGATAGGCCTTCCCAAAGGCAGCCTCGAAGAATCCACAATAGCGCTATTCGCAAAAGCCGGCTGGCGCATTACAAAAAGTTCGCGCTCCTACAAGCCGTCCATAGACGACCCCGAACTTGACGGGCGCTTTGTTAGGGCGCAGGAAATCAGCAGGTACGTCGAGCAGGGATTCTTCGACTGCGGCCTTACCGGATACGATTGGATTCTCGAAAATTCCAGCGATGTCGTAGAAGTCTGCGACCTCGTTTACAGCAAGGCGACATCGCTAAAATCTCGCTGGGTGCTTTGCGTGAAGGAAGACTCCGACATAAAGTCGGTAAAAGATCTCCAAGGCAAGAGGGTTGCGACGGAGCTTATGAACGTCACAAAGAAATTTCTCGCCGACAACGGTGTCGACGCGGAAGTCGAATTTTCATGGGGAGCGACGGAAGTCAAGGTTCCGGACCTCGTTGACGCAATAGCCGACATTACCGAGACTGGTTCCTCTCTGCGCGCAAACAACCTGCGCATAATAGACACGATGCTTTACACGAACACAAAGTTCATAGCCAACAAGGCTGCATGGGAAAACCCCGTGAAGCGCAAGAAGATAGAGTCAATAGCAATGCTCTTGCAGGCCGCGCTCGACGCAAACAACAAAGTCGGGCTAAAAATGAACCTTCCCAAAGGGAATCTTTCAAAGGTGATAGCCGCCCTTCCCGCCCTGCGCAAGCCGACAGTTTCGCAGTTGTCAGACCCTGCATGGGTGGCAGTTGAAACAATAGTCGACGAAAAGGTAGTCCGCGAGATAGTTCCGACTCTGAAAGACAACGGCGCGGAAGGCATTGTTGAATATCCTCTCAACAAGGTCATTCCTTAATTCAAGAAGCTAAGGGGAACTCTCCTGATAGAGATCTTTGCTTAATCTAAAAAGCTAAGTGAAACTTACCTGATAGAAGCCATTCCTTAGCACGATAAGCTAAGAGAAACTTTCCAATATACAGCACGTTAAATTTTGAAAAAATTTTAATGTGCTGTATTTTTTTGTGTGCAGCGTGGGAAAGAAAAAATTTTATAAAAACTTTTCCCAATTATCTTACCGAGACTATTTTTGTCCGGATATTTCCGGAAGTGTCTCGCCACACTATTTTGTACTTTCCTTTGAACCCGCGGAATTTCACAGTTCCGTTCTCATCTGGTTTCAGTTCCAGACTCGTCTTCCATTCTCTATTTATTAGGTCGTCAAGGGCAAAGTACGCCGGTTTTTTAGTGGCGTCTGGATATAGAATCCCCGCAAAATACGGTTCGTCGCGGTCGCGCACGTTTTTATCGAGTTTGTCTATTGTGCGCCAATAGGTTATCGCTGAAACGTTTTTATAGGAGAACCATAGCTTGTAATAGTTGCGCAAAATCGCCGCTTGCGCCTTGAATCCGTCTGGAGTTCGCTCTGTTGGAAGCACAGTCACTTCGCTTATATGAATGGGTAGTCCAAAGGAATCTAATCTGTCTAATATTTCCCGTTGCCGCTTTATGGACCAATTTGGGACATCCTCTCCGCCCGCGATTTTTTTCATCTGGTCTATCTTCCATAAATGGCGCTGAAAACCTATCATGTCAATTTTGCACCCCTTGGAAAGCATGTCGCGTATTTGTTCGCCATATTTTTCGCCGCAGTGGTAATCGTTTATAGAAAGCATTGCGGATTTAGGAAAAAGTTTTTCGGCAATTTTAAAGGCTTTGCAGGCATAGTCGCCAGGCATAATGCCGTATTCTAAACTCATGCATACTTTTTTGCTTTTTTCCAAGGCTCCCGACTCAAAATCTTTGCAGCTTTCATTTACTACGTCCCAACTGTCGACAGAATCGGCGTATTTGGCGGCTATTTGCCTGATTCTTCTGTCGGAAGTCTTTTCCATTTCTCCAGCATAGTTTCCGAAAAGAGATTCGGCATCTTCTGTGGACATTTTTTTAAATTTTTCATCGACATACAAAGGCTTATGGAGCGGTGGAGTTGCAGCTTTGTTTTTTAAGACAGCCTTAGCAGCGTCGTCAGCATAGTTTTCGATAAGCCATTCGAATTCTGGGACATTCCATCTTTTGTTCCCCCATACAAGCGGATGCCCGTGTATTCTTATGCCGCGTGTTTTTAAAAAGCTTATGAGTTCGTCCGTAGCCGGAGAAAATGGATGCGGCAGGAGATCTGTATCGCCTACTTTATTGAGAAACTCCTCTTCGTCCCATGCGCTATTTTTGAATCGCGGCTTCCCGTCCTCTAATTCAAAAAATTTCCAGTAAAACGGAATTGTCGCCTGATTAAACAGGTCGCCCCAAAGATTGCGGTATGCCTCGTTTCTATATTTATCGCCCGCGCGGTTGAAATAAAATGCCGGGGCGCCAAAATTAAATTCTGACTTTATTTGCTCAATTTTTACGAACGAATTGGGATCTGGATTTTCGAGTTTAACTTCGGCGTCGGATTTTCTATATTTTTCAATATCGGCGTCTATGCGCGCCATTTCCGCTTCCCAAGCTTTCCAATATTTTTCGCTTAAAATATTTCCGGTATCCTCAGCGGCGCATTTTGGATAAACAACCTCGCAAATTGCTTTAGCGGCAACTGTTGAAGTTGTAAATATTGAAAAAAAAGCAATTACAAAGGAGGAAATTAAAATATTTTCTTTCATTTTTATTCTAACATAATGCAAATTCCAGAAATATAATATAGATGTTAGTAGGTATGTTATATATCCTTTTTTCAAAACGCCAGTGCATAACTGGCAGTAGATGCTTTTAGATATTGTTGGTTTTTTGTAAATATTAAAGTTTAAGTTGTTGATTTATTT